>Ga0310811_10002134_pt1 | contig 24691 bp, 26 predicted proteins | sample YCmetagenome_FD_207642 | JGI IMG/M metagenome (GOLD analysis project Ga0310811, IMG submission 207642) | Soil microbial communities from experimental microcosm in Duke University, North Carolina, United States - YC | ecosystem: Engineered > Artificial ecosystem > Soil microcosm > Unclassified ... | reverse complement strand
TGCAGCATCTCGGCGCGCTCGCCAGCAGAGAGCCGCCGCCACTCGCGGAACGCCGCGCTCGCCGCGTCAACCGCCGCGCGCACGTCCTCGGCGTTGCCCGCTGGCACGTGATCGATGATTTCCTCGGTGGCGGGATCCTGCACCGGGATCGTCTGCCCGCTGGCGCCTGCCCGCAACGCGCCGTTGATCCACATCTCGCGCATATGTGGCGTTCCTCCCATTTCGGATATGTATCCTCGCGCCGTTATGCCTCCGCCCCGACATTGCCGGGAACAACCGCACGCTTGCGGATGCCCTTGACCAGCAGCACGACCCCGCCAACCAGCAGCAGCGCGCCCAGGATGGTAATGGCAACAGCCTCGACCATGGCGGGCTGGCTCCCAGTCAAGATGACGATCCCCTGCGCCAGGACCACGCCGCCCACACCGATCACGATAAGTCCGAGTCCAACCAGAATCTGGCGCACCACGCGCATACCGTCCCTGCCTTCCCTGAATCCTCAGCGTCTAGCTGATGGCCCGGGTCAGCGTCTCATGCGCATGCATGCCATAGCGCGCCAGCTCGCGCAGAAACGCCGCCGGATCAAAGACCCGCTCGGCGCCGTGCGTGCCTGGCAGCCGTGCCTCGCCGCTCGCCAGCAAGATACCGGCGATGGCCAGCGGCACGCCCGTATCCAGATCACCGGCGCCGATGCCCCACGGCTTGTAGGGTAACACAACCATCTCCTCGGTCAACTCCATTGGTACGCCAGCCTGAATGCCCGCGGCCACCACCCGCAAGACATCGCAGTCATTCGGCTCGCCCGCGGGTAACGTGCTTGTGCGCTGCTGCAAGAGCGCCACCAGCACCTCGCGCGGGGCGACCTGCACCGTCTGCCCCTTGCGCGCGCCACGAACGGCGAGCGGAGCGGTGTTGGCGATACCGAGGTCCACCAGCAGGCGCAGTTGATCGAGAAACTCCGGCGGGAAGGCAATCTTGAACGATGCGTGTCTCAGGCCGCGCTCGCCGAAAGAGACAGGGAAGAGCGCCACCTCCGAGTGGAGCGTGTACATCGCGGTCATCTGGCCGACGGGCGTGGGGAAGGCGATGGCCTCCTGGCCGGTGAGCGGCGCGACGGCGTGGGTCTTGCCATCGGCGAAGACCATCGGTTCGAGCGAGCATTCATCGAGGATGGTGCGGATCGAGTAAGGTGGCGCAAAGGGCACATCGCCGCTGCGGAGATCGGCGGAGCCAACGCGCACATCTAGCCGCTCGACCGTCTCGAGCTGATCGGCGGCCACCCGTGCCAGGACGTTGGTGATGCCGGGCGTGCTGCCGATGCCAAGCACCGCCGTCAGCCCTGCCTCGGCAAACGCGCCGTGCAACTCGTACTGCTTGCGCGTCATATGGAAGAGGCCGCCGAGGTCGGCGTAGGGAATCCTCGCGGTGAGCGCGGCCTGCATCACATCGAGGTTGAAGGGGTAATCGGTGGCGTTGAGGACGACATCGGACCCGCCGAGCAGCTTCGCCAGCCCGTCGGCGTCCCGCACGTCACAGGCGGCGGCAACCGCCTTCTCGCGTCCCTGCTCCAGCCAGTCTATCGTCTTTTGCGCCGTCGCCTCGCTCAGATCGGCCACCGTCACCCGTTTCACTCGCGCGTCTTCGGCGAGCGCGCGCGCGGTGATGCGCCCCATCGCGCCACCGCCACCCAGAACCACGATATGCACTCAACTACCTCTTCGTTTTCGTACGTCTCTTGGCATCATGTATCGTCCATCGCGCCGCGTCAGCGCATAAGAAAATGGTGAGGCGGATACGGCATCGTTCGACGCTTCTCCGCTTCACCATCTATACTCTCGCGTAGTTGTAGCTTCAGCCGCCAGCCCGCTACCGGACGACGGTCTCGCTCAGGCTTCGCTCGGTTGTGCGCGTTGCGTGACGCGCGCCGCTTTTGGAGGCTGGGCGCGCCCGCCCGTGCGCCTTCGCATGCCCGTTGCTGGCCGCCACCGCCGCTGCCGTCGCGACAACGGGAGCCGCGACAGGGAACTGAAGCACATCGCCCGTCACCGGGGCCGCGCTCATCGCCTGGAGCGTATCTTCGAGCCGGTCGAGCATCGCGTCGATCTCGTCATATTCTATGACCAGCGGCGGCTCGATGCGCACCGTCTGCGCACTCGTCAGCGTGCCGGAGATCAGCACGCCCCGGCGGAAAAGACCCGCGGAGACCTCATAGCCCAGCTCCGGCGTGCGGAAGTGCTGGCCGATGAGCAGCCCCTTGCCGGTGATACGGTCATAGATCGAATCGTAGCGCTCGGCCAGCGGCTTGAGCCGTGCGAGCAGATAGTCGCCCTTCTCGGCGGCCTGGCCCGGCAGGTCTTCCTCCAGCACCACATTGATCGTCGCAATCGCGGCGGCGCAGGCCAGCGGATTGCCGCCGGTCGTCGTGGTGTGGAAAAATGGATCGTCAATGAAGGTCTGCCAGACCTTTGGCCCGGCGATGAACGCGCCGATGGGCATCACGCCGCCGCCGAGCGCCTTCGCCGACGTGATAATGTCAGGCACGACGTCCCAGTGGTTCACGCCCCAGAGCGCGCCGGTGCGGCCCAGACCAGTCTGCACCTCGTCGGCGATCAACAGCACACCATACTCATCGCAGAGCTGGCGCAGTCGCGGCCAGAAATCGTCCGGCGGGACAATCGCGCCTGCCTCGCCCTGCACCGGCTCCATTACCACCGCGGCGATATCGTTGCCGACCTCCTGGGCAATGCGCAGCTGCTGCTCGACGGCGTCGGCGCTGCCATAGGGCACGTGGTAGACGTTGCCGAGCAACGGCATCGCGGGTTTGCGGAACTTCGCCTTGCCCATCAGGCTGAGGCTGCCCGCCGTCTTGCCATGGAAGCCGCGCACCGCCGCGATGAAGCCAGACTTGCCCGTCGCCGCTTTGGCGAACTTCATCGCGCCCTCAACGGCCTCGGTCCCACTGGATACGAAGAAGGCATATTGCAGGTCGCCTGGCGCAATGGACGTCAGCAAATCGGCCAGCATACCGCGCGGCCAGTCCAGCAACTCCTGTGTGGGCATCGGCGAGCGATCAAGCTGGGCCTTGACGGCGTCAATCACCTTCTGGTGGGACCAGCCGAGGCTCAGCAGCCCATACCCGCCCAGCGCGTCGATGTACTTCCGGCCCAGCGCGTCGACAAAGGTGGCGCCGCGTCCGCTCCACTCCACCGAGGCGAAGTCACCGCCCTCGGTGACCGACTTACGATAGTCGAGAAATCCGGGATTGTAGTGTTCGGCAAAGTTACGAAGCGTCGTGCGAATCAGTTCTTCCGCCTGCGCGCGCTCAAGCGACTTGCTGTGGATGACGTCCAGATACTTGCGTGAGGTAGCGATAGCCTGCTGAATCTTCGAGTCCTGGTGGGTACTCATATACTCCCTTTATGCGCAGATGTGACATATTCGGCAATGGATGTGCGGCTCCCAGCAAATGCGGGAAACCAAGCGCGCTCTCATGGAGAGCTTTATCATTCGCTCACTGCCGCGTCTGCTGATAGCTACGGCAATACGGCGGTCTGCGATGCGCCATCCTGACGACGGCAATCGCACACATGACAGCAAGCTGAGATTCCGGGGAAACCGGAAAATGCGCCTCCGCGACCCGTTCTGCGTACACGGGTACGAACTAGTGGGCGGAACACACGCCGAATCGAGACCTTGAAGTGCCAACAATCATTACTGGTGCAATCCTGGCGCGAGATGCATCAACAGGTCTGGCGCGCAGGGAAGCGGTACGACGGGTAAATGGTGGATTTTGTCCGTGTCAACTATGCAGCCGAAGACCCGCGAAAACAGCCGGAGAGACTGAGCGGACCGTCTCTTGCAATGTCAGGGAGTGAGATGCGAAACGCCATGACACGGCAGCACTCAAGGTGGTCAGGGATAGCAGGTCGCGAGGTGGAAACCGCCGCACATGCGGTAGCGGCGCAGATACTCGGTGCGATCACGCTGCGATAATGAGGGGTCCTGGGCTTTCATAACGGGAAACTCCCACGGTGTGGTACAACGACCTGCGGCCAGTATACCTGAGCGTTGTATAGTTACGCAAGGGGGAATTTCCCCGATGCACGCTTCTCTGTGCCCGCGATGGCGTCGCCCGCAAGCCGTCACCTCGCGTGCTTTCAGGCTTTCTGAGAACAGGAAAAGAGCAGCCTCATGACGGTATCTTCACAGCCGCGCGAGCACGCGGAACAGAACTTCTACGTCGATCAACTACAGAACGGCATGCAGATTCTGGGCCAGCGCATGCCCGATCTGGAGTCGGTCTCTGTCTGCTTTTTCGTCCGCACCGGCGCGCGCGACGAGCATGACACCGCGCTCTATGGCGTCTCGCATTTCCTGGAGCACATGGTCTTCAAGGGGACCGCGCACCGTGACACCGAACAGATCACGCTCGATTTCAACCGGATGGGCGCGGAGTTCAACGCCTTCACCTCGCTCGAACAGACGGTATTCTATACCCGCGTGCTACGGGAATACCTGCCCAACGCCATCGACCTGCTCAGCGATATGATGCGCCCTAAGCTCGACGCCGGCGATTTCAACCTCGAACGCAATGTGATTCTGGAAGAGATTGCGCGCTCTGAAGACGTACCGACCGGGCAGGCCTACCGCCGCCTGATGCAGAGCTTTTTCGCGGGCAACTCGCTCGGCCACGATGTGCTAGGCACCCGCGAGAGCATCGGCGACCTGAAGGTGGAGCAGATGCGCGCCTACCACGGACGCCGCTACGCCGCCAACAACCTCATCCTGGCGGTGGCGGGCAACTTCGAGTGGGATGAGCTGCGTGCGCTGGCCGAAGCGAAGTGCGGCGCGTGGGATGCGGGCGAGATGGGCCGTGAGGCGGTGCCATTCACCCCGGAGTCAGCGTCCACAGTTATCGTCAAGCCGCAGCAGAAGCAGCAGATCATGCTGCTGGCGTGGCCAGGGGTGAGCGTGCAGGACGACGACCTCTATGCCGCCTATCTGGCCATGATGGTGCTGGGCGATGGCACTGGCTCGCGCCTCTTCTGGAACATCTACCAGAAGGGGTTGGCCGAGACCGCCGCCGCCTCGCTCTCGCCGATGGATGGCACCGGCATGTGCGTCGCGTTCATCAGCACGACACCCGACCACGCGCCGGGCGTGCTGGAGCTGCTGCGCTCCGAGTTGAAGAGTCTTCAGGCCGACGGCATCCACGAGGATGAGCTGCGCCGCGCCAAAGACAAGCTCGTCAGTCGCACGGTGCTGGATGGCGACTCCGCGTTCAGTCGCATGCAGGATCTCGCCTATACCTGGGCGGCGAAGCAGGAGGTCCGCTCGATTCAGGATGAGATTGCCGAGATCGAGGCAGTCACCCTGGAGGACGTGCGGCGCGTGCTGAACCGCTTCCCCTGCACAGAGCACCAGGTGCTGACGGCCTATGGGCCGCTGGAGGCATCGGCGTTCGGCATTAACGCTTAGAGGCGACCGGCGAGGTAACAGTTCAGGTGAAACTCGGGTCGAGCGCCTAGCCCATGAAGAGCGTTTCGAGTGCAGTCAGCGGCGTGACGCTAGCCGGCTTCGTGCGCGGCAGGCATCTCAACGTCTATACCCGGCCCGAGCGCGCGCGGCCTCACTGATCGCCAGGCGTATAGAGATACCAATTCTGGACTCCGAACCCGCAATCGCCGCACATTGGCCCACCAACGCCAACCAGCAGGTCCGACCCGTCAGATGACCAATTGAGACTCAGGAGCGTGAAGCCTCGATACGGCAGCGTGAATAGCGTCTGTGTTTCGCGCTGGCCAGGCGTGTATACCGCGATCTGGGAAGGCCGAGTCCAGTCTTGAAAGGAGTTTCCTGTAATGATGGCCAATGCACCCGAAACAGGGTTCCAGGCGTACGGGTTGTGTTCCCCGCCGGCAGACCCAGGGCCGGGAAGGAGGCCGAGCGACGTGAAGTCGGTGGCAGGAATCGTCGCGGCGCTCGTCCCTGACTGAAGCAACGCGCCCACTGGTACCTGGGTATCGACCCAGAGTGGCCCGCCGTTCGCGTCAGTCTCGGCGTGCGCCAGGATGAGCAGCCGCGCGCCATCGCTCGACCAGCCCAGCTGCGCTACTCCGCATGTCGGAGGATCTCCCGTGGTCAGTGTCGTCCGCAGGGTGGCGCTGGAGTGGTCACTGGACAGGGCGAAAACCTGTACCGAGCAGGCTCCGCCCATGTCGGAATTGTGCGGACTGCGCACCAGCGCGAGATATGCCCCATCTGGCGACCACACAGGCAGGCGATAGTCGGTCACCGCATCAAGCCGTATGGCGGCATGGTGGGGTGGGCCGCTGGCGCTCAGCGACGCGACTTCCAGATAGTAGGTGGGATTATCGGTCCCCGACGTAGCGCCGTTTGCGGGGCAGGCGAGCCACATGCCATCGGCGCTGACCGCAGCTTGCCCGTAATCGCAGGGGTATTTCAGCGCGATCGTGCGGCGGCCCGTTCCATCCAGCCAGGACACCGACATATCAAAATGCGAGTCAGGGACAATTTGCTGCGTGAGAATCTGGTATCCGCCGCCGTTCTGTTGAAATGGCGGGCTCATGACGACGTCTGGCAGGTTAGGCAGCTGGTGAAAGCCCGGCGCACGAATTGCGGGTGGCGTCGGATTCGGCGCCATTCCAGGAGTGCCACAGGCGAGAAACGCGCCCACGGCGCCAAGGACGCCAATGCACGCGAAGAGCGCCCGCGCACGCCTGCCACGCATCTCTCACTCCTTTACCCACCCAGTTGGAGTCGGACGATATCCTCTCCCACGCTCACGGCGCCGCGGGTGTGTAGAGGCGCACGCTGCCCGGTGTGGCATCGCCGCAGTCCACGCAGCGCTGGGGGCGGCTGACCGGTCGCTGAGGCCGTGGGTCAGCGCGCCCGCCGCGCCACCATTCCCATGTACCTCACTACGCAACAGCGCGCGACTTGCTCACGGCGTGGGCGGTATCGCCAGCGAGCTAAGGCTTTTCATACCTTCATCGGCCCAGGGCTACTGGTACTGCTCTTCGACAAAGGTCAGCTCCCGCAGGGGTGGACGTTGCGGAGCGCATGCCGACAGGTCGAATACGCCTGATACGGTGTCCAGTCGTCGCGCCAGCTGACGCCGTGATAGGTGGGCAAATTCCCAATAGCCGCTGTCGCCTCGCTCCCCGCTTGGCATGGATCGCATGGCGGATGAGCCGTGAGGCGCTGACAACACGGGCCTAGGCCAGCCGCGCCTCCACGCCACGCACCCGCGCCAGCAGCGTGGCGATCTGCTCGCGCTGCTGAGCGGTTTCGGTCTTCAGGGTGGAGACTTCTTCGGCTGGCGTCGTGCTTCTATGCTACACTTGCGGCGCAGCTCCGCCTGAATAGTCACCCGACGAGTTGAAAGGCGCACGCGGCACATTATCTGCGACCAGCGATCCCGTGAAGTGAGCAGATTGTTCACCTATGGAGGTGCGGCAGCATATGAGCAATGAACAGGACGATTTCGCGCAATTCATGAAGCAGCGCGAGGAGGCGGCACAGGCCTATGTGAGCGGCGACGCCGCGCCACTGGCTGACATTGCCGCTCACCACGCTTCGGCTACGTTCTTCGGGCCACGGGGAGGGTATACGCAAGGCGCTGAAGCCGTCTGGGCAAAGTACGACCGCGACGTCGCAAACTTTGAGAGCGGCGGCGAGAGTCACTTCGAGATTCTGGATATGGCAGCAGGGAGCGGTCTTGCCTATTGGGTTGGTTTTCAGCGCGCCACTACACACCTGCGCGGTAAGCCAGGAACGGTACCTTTCAATCTGCGCGTTACCGAGCTCTTCCGCCGCGAAGGCGATTCGTGGAAACTCATTCACCGCCATGCCGACCCGCTGATCGACGAACCCGAAGCACAGTAGCGCTCGTTGCTAGAGCCTCAAGGCGAGCGGCGAGCGGCCTGGAATGTTCGCCATTCGCGGCGCAGCACGCGCGCCCACACCCAGAGCAGCAGCGGCAGCACGATGACCACGCGGCTGTTATAGGCGAGGGCGCGGCGCGGTTGGCCGTGTGTGGCGCAGGAAAGCGCGCGCGTCATGCCACAGCCAGGGCAGGGCACGCCTGTGAGGCGGTGAATCAGGCAGAACGACGGCCCCGCCTCGATGCGCGCGGTGGGAATCAGCCAGAAGATGACGGGAAGGAGGAGATAGCATCCCACCTTCCCCAGTGCGATACGCGCGTCCCGGCTCATAGCTTGCGCGCGAGCGGGCGCCCGTAGGCGTCCTTGTAGGAGCCAGTGGCGATCATGATGATGTCCACAAGCCACCAGACGCCACAGCCACCCAGGGTGATGAGCTTCACGATGCCGAGCGTGATACTCCCGGTGTAGAAGCGATCGACACCATAGACCCCAACGAGGATGGCCAGGATGAGCGTGACCGTCCAGTCGTAGCCCTCGGCTGGGACGCCTGACTGCGGCTGCATCGGTGGTGGCGCGTAGGGTTGCTGTCCGTAAGGCTGATTACTAGAGTAGCTAGGCGGTGGATCATGGCGCATCATTGGCTGCATCCTCAATCATTCAGTCACACACATCGCATGTCGCACACATCTGCCCATGGACCGCGCTGACAATGGCGCGATCCAGGACGAGATGCTGCGTCTCGGCTACCGAGTAGCGCACTCCCGACTCAGAGCTTGCGCACGAGCGGGCGGCCCTGCGCGTCTTTGTACGATCCGGTCGCGATCAGGATGATATCGACGATCCACCAGATGCCGCAGCCGCCGAACGTAATCAGCTTGAGGATACCAAGCCCGATGCTGCCGGTATAGAAGCGGTCAACACCCAGCTCCCCAAGCAGAATCGAGAGAATTAGCGCCACTGTCCAGTCGTAGCCCTGCGCGGGAACGCCCGCCTGTGCCTGCATCTGCGGCGGCTGAGGCGCATACTGCGGCATGGGTGGTGGCGCATATCCTGGCTGAGCAGGCATCGGTGGAGGCGGCGTGTATTGCGGTTGCTGAGGCTCTGGCGGCGGGGGCGTGTAGAATTGTTGCGGCTCCTGCGCCTGTGGCGGCATCGGCGGTGGCGGTGGCGGAGTAAACGATGGTTGCTGCGGCGGCTGATCCTGTTGTGGCTCGTTGTGTTGTTCGTTGTTCTCAGGTGGCTGTTCGTAGCTCATCGCTGCATCCTTTCTGATCTCAGCAGGGTACGCCTCATTCGGAACACACGTCTTCCCTGAGTAGATACGCTTGTCAGACCACTATGGTGACAATGCGCTACACAGGGCGAGTGGAAAGCGCTCGCAGCCGCTCGACGATGGCAGGCAGATGCTCCAGCACGAAGTCTACGTCGCCGTCGTCGCTGCTGTGGCCGAGCGTCAGCCGCAGATGGCCGCGCGCGCCGCTTTCGGAGATGCCCATCGCCGTCAGCACGTGCGACGGCTCGACGCTGCCCGTCGTGCAGGCGCTGCCACTGGAGGCCGCGACGCCGATCAGATCGAGATTGAGCAGCAGCGACTCGCCCTCGACGCCCGCGAACGCGAAGCTGGCGTTGTTGGGCAGCCGCCACTCAGAATGCCCGGTGAGCCGCGTATCGGGGATGCGCAGGATGGCGCTGATGAGCCGGTCGCGTAGCGCCACCAGCCGGGCCGCCTCCTCCGCGCGCGTCGCCTGCGCCCGCTCAAGCGCGAAGGCCGCGCCGACCGCTCCCGGTACATTCTCGGTGCCCGCGCGCCGGTTGCGCTCCTGCGAGCCGCCGAGAATCTGCGGCTGGATGCGCGTGCCCTGGCGCGCGTAGAGAATGCCGACGCCCTTGGGGCCGTAGAACTTATGGGCCGAGAGTGTCAGCAGGTCCACGCCGAGCGTGTTGACATCAATATCGAGGAGGCCGCCCGCCTGCACCGCATCGGTATGGAACGGCACGCGCTGCTCGCGGCAGATGCGCCCGATCTCGGCGATGGGCTGGATCGTGCCGACCTCGTTGTTGGCATACATCATCGTCACTAGCGCGGTCTCATCGGTGATGGCGGCGGCCACATCGGCGGGATTCACCAGCCCCGCCTCATCCACCGGCAGATAGGTGACGCGGTAGCCCTCGTGTTCGAGTTGCTGGCAGGTATGCAAGACGGCGTGGTGCTCGATGGCGGTCGTGATGATATGGTTGCCACGGCGCCGTTTGGCGTAGACGACTCCCTTGATCGCCAGGTTATCGGCCTCCGAGCCGCCGCCGGTAAAGACGATCTCCACCGGGCGACACCCCAAGACACGCGCGACGGCCTCGTGCGCGGTTTCCAGCGCGTCCAGGCTCTCGCGCCCCAGGCGATAGATGCTGCTGGGGTTGCCGAAACGCTCGCTGAAAAAGGGGAGCATCGCGGCGAGCACATCGGGGTCAACCGGGGTGGTTGCCGCGTGATCCATGTAGATGACGCCATCGCTGAGTGGCATGCTATTTGCTCCGCATCCTGGTAAGTATGGTGCTATACGTATACGACATCCCGTCTTCCGTTCCATCATAGCACCGGGCAGGGACGGAGAACCAGCGCGCCGCGCCCTTGACGGGATGCCTGTCCGGTGATACCATGTATACGATACCCCCGTAGGGTAATAGCGACAACGATGGGCCAATGTTGCCCAGGAGGATTTCTCTCATGTCAGATGCTTATGTCGAAGTGACCGATCAGACATTTGGCGAGAAGGTGCTTCAGTCAGATAAACCGGTGATCGTTGATTTCTGGGCGCCCTGGTGCACTCCGTGTCTGCGGATGGCCCCCACCTTCGAGCGGCTGGCTGGCGAGTACGCGGGTAAGGTCACCTTTGCCAAGATGAACACCGATATCAACATGTCCACGCCGCAGCGCCTGGGCATTCAGGGTATTCCCACCATGATTATCTTCAGCGGTGGCAAGGAAGTTGACCGTGTAGTTGGGCTGGTGCAGGGCGAGGTGCTCAAGCGCCACCTGGATGGTGTCAGCGCGCACGCGCAGTCTGACCTGGGGTAAATGACGATGGCGACGCTACCGCCGAAAACCGAGAATGACATGCAGTTGCGCCTGCGACGCATCGAGGGACAGATCCGGGGCATTATCAACATGCTCGGCGAGGGGAAGTCCTGCGAGCAGGTGGTGACTCAGATTCTGGCTGCTCGCGCCGCCATGGACCGCGTGGCTACCGAAGTTCTGAAGTGCCAGGTGACCGAGGCGCTTGGCGCCGACGCCTCGCCAGAGTCGCGCGAGGCGGTTCTGCGGGCCATTGATCTGCTCAACCGCGTGCAGTAGCAGGCCGCCCATTTTTCCTGTCTCAGAATGCAAGAATGCCGTGTCGTGAGATACTATCTCGTGGCACGGCGTTTTTTGTCGCTTGAAGACCGCGCCGCGTGCATACGGGAGATTTCTGGAATGAGCACAGGGCAGCCAGCACGCCGTCTGGGGCCGATTCAGCTCCGCGCCAGCCTGCACGAGACGATCTGGGGCGGCGAAAATCTGCGCGCCGTCGCGGGCAAGGATGTGCCGCAGGGCGCGCGCATCGGCGAATCGTGGGAGACGGCGCTCGACGCCATCGCGACCAATCCGCCCTATGCCGCCCAGACGCTGGGCGCGCTCACCGAACGCTACGGCGTCGATCTGATCGGCGCGCGCGCGGAGGCGGTCTTCGGCGCGCGATTCCCGCTGCTGACCAAGTTCCTCGACGCGCACGACCAGCTTTCGGTGCAGGTTCACCCAAATGACGACTATGCCGCCGCGTACGAGGGCGGCAAGCTGGGCAAGACCGAGATGTGGTACATCCTCCACACAGAGCCGGGCGCGCGGGTCGTCTATGGGCTGAATCGGGCGACGACGCAGGACGAGATACGCCAGGCCATCGCGACCAACACGCTGGAAGACGTGCTGCGCAGCGTTGAGGTGAAGCCGGGCGACGTCATCTTCGTCCCCGCGGGCACGGTCCACGCGATCTGCGCCGGGGTCGCCCTCTACGAGCTCCAGGAATACTCAGATATCACCTACCGGTTGTATGACTATGGCCGCTTGCAGGCGGACGGCCGCCCGCGCGACCTGCATATCGAGCAGGGGTTAGCGGTGATGCGCTACGCCCCGCAGACACTCGAGCGCGTGACGCCACTGGCGCGTGACGAGCGGCGGGTGCTGGTCGGCTGCCACTACTTCGTGCTGGACGAGCTTACGCTACATGGCGCGCGCGCTGGCACGGTCCGCCCGACGAGCTGCCAGATCGTGACGGCGCTCTCTGGCCGCTGCGAGATTGCGTCGGATGAGGGAAGCGTGACGCTGGCGCAGGGTGAGACGGCGGTGCTCCCCGCTACGATTGGTGCACATATACTCAGTGGCGACGACGAGACGCGGCTGCTGCGCTCCTGGGTGCCGGAGCCAGACGACGCCGACCTGGCCGCGTGGCGCGCCGCTCAATCATTCCCACTGGAGGACTAACCTCTCCCGGCGACTGCCCTCTCCCCTCGTGGCAGAAGAGATTAAGAAATATGCGCAGCCAACGAGGCGTACCGGGCCTGCGGCTGTTAAGTTCCGTAGACCTGACTGCGGCGAGCGCCAGGCGGGAAGGCCTTAACTTTCACACTATTGGGCGTAGGCCGCTCGAAGCAGGGATAAAGCACACCATAACCCTTTGAGAGTGCTGCTCCTGAGCGGCATTGGGGGGACGGCTTGACAGCGGTCTCTGACCTTGCTAGTATCTGAGCATATATGCAGATAATGCAAGGAACTTTGTTCATGACTCACCTGGTATCCACAGCCATCCATCCCGAGTCGGTGGCAGCCGCCCAGGCTGCCGTCCCACCTAAAGGCATGCTGACTATTATCGCGGAGATGTTTGGTGCGCTGGCTGATCCCACGCGTGCCCGCATCCTCTATGCACTCAGCACGGGGGAGATGTGTGTGCGGGACCTTGCCCTGGTGGCCGGGGTCTCTGAGTCGGCGGTCTCGCACCAGCTCCGCCTCTTACGGGGTCGGAGGCTGGTCAGATCGCGCCGAGCGGGCACCGTCATCTATTACACGCTGGATAACCATCACCTGCCGGTTCTGTTCCGCGAGGCGGAATACCACGCTGACCACGTGCGCCAAGCGTTGGAAGACCATCCCTATCCATGACTACTCACATGGCGCATAGGCGCAACGCCTTGCTTTGTGCAAATATTTGACTATCTGAGCAGGCATGCAAGTTGTGAACCGGGCAAGACTTCCAGGAGGTGTCTCATGCATATGCCATCTGTCGCGCTACTCATGGTAGCTGCCGCCTCGGTAGCGATCCTCCACTCCATCCTGCCGGATCACTGGGTTCCGCTAGCTGTCGTGGCACGCACACAGCGGTGGGGTCTGCTTCGCGTAGCCCGTGTCAGCACACTGGCCTCCGCAGGGCATGTGCTGACCTCGGTAGTGCTGGGCGGCATAATCGCAGTAGTGGGCCTCCAGTTCCAGCGCGCGATCGATATCCAGCAAGGGCATATCGTCGGTGGTGTGCTTGTCCTGACCGGACTCGGGTTTCTGCTATGGGGGCTGACGGGTCATGGCCACGATCATGGACACAGCCACGGCCAGCCACACGAGCAGAGCGACGATCATGAGGATGGCCCGGCGGTCGTCATAGCCGGTTCGGAGCAGCCACTGGCCAGACGGCTGGCAGCCATTGCCGTCCCATTCGGTGTCGCGGCTTCGCCAGACCTGACAATCCTCCCAGTCGCCCTCGCAGCGGGTGCGGTTGGTGGTGTGACAGTTGTGGGCGTCCTGGTGGCTTTCTCGGCGGTAACTATGGCGACCTTTGTTGGCTTGACGGTGCTCGCCACCATCGCTGGCTATCGAATCAAAGGGGAGTGGCTGGAACGCAACGCCACCACCATCACGGCGCTGGTCCTCATTGCCATCGGCGTCGTGGCATACCTCGGCTTCTGATGGTAGTCACACGGCCGTTTTCTGGGCACATGCGCTGCACTTTGTACATGCGCGTCAATCCACCATAACGAGGCCGTGCAGGCGCGGATTTATCCGCCCGCCCTCCTTCCCACAATGCGCTGGTAGTCCTCCGGCGCGTCCACATCCAGCGCCTCATCGGACTGTGCCGTCGCGACGAGATGCACCGCATCAGGCGAGCGCATCAGCAGCGAGCGCCCGCCCTCGTCGCCGTGGATGTTATGCAGCTCGCCAAAGAGCGCGCGCGGCCAATAGACCGGCGGCGTCGGCCTGCCTCGCTGATTCATCGCGGCGATCCGGTCCGGTGCCTCCCGCGCGGCGGCGAGCAGCGCCTCCACCGTCGCGGATGCGGTGAACGGCATGTCGGCCAGCAGGATGAGCGCGCCATCCACGTTCTCCGGCAGCGCATCCAGCCCCGCCCGGAGCGAGGTCGAGAGCCCATCGGCAAAGCGCGGATTATCCACCCGCTGGTAGCGTCCCGGCGGTAGCGCGGCGGCGACGCGCTCGGCCTCGTTGCCCAGCACCACCAGCACCACATCGGCGCTACTGGCACAGGCTGTCTGCACCGCATGCCACACCAGCGGATGCCCGTCGAGCGGCAGCAGCAGCTTATTTGCGCCCATCCGCGACGACTTCCCCGCCGCCAGCACAATCGCGGCAATAGCCGGGCTCGCATCATTCACGGCGTCACCCCCCTGGCGGCGCTCCGCCTGGCCCGTCCACATCTGATGGGCGGTCTGGAATCCCAGCCGATGGTAGACCGCAATCGCTGGCGCATTCTCGGCAAAGACATTGAGGACCACATCGCGGCAGCCGCGCCCCAGCAGATGGGAGACAACCGCCGATGTCACGCTACGAGCGTAGCCCTTCCCGCGCGCATCTGGATGGGTGAAGACACCGCCGACGACGGCGATACCATACTTTTCCACGACGACGTGCGTTCCCGCAATCGCGACCAGCCGCCCATCCACGCGCAGACCGTGATAGCTGCCCTGCGCCAGTAGCTCCGGGCGGAAGTGGCCCTCAGGAAAGAGGCGATAGAGATCAGTAACTTCGGCGCTCTCCTCCGCCGTCAGACGTTCTACACGCGCATCGGCAGGGACTGGCACGAACGTCTGCGCATTCACCGCCATGCGCTGCATCGCGCGCCATGCGGGCACGGGACGATAGACGGCTTCGAGCAGTGGGCGGTGGGCCGCGGTTGTCTGCACCAGCGTCCTCTCCGGCAGGCGCGCATTCGCGAGGATCGCCGCAACCCCGGCAGCATCGCCAAAGGGGCTGATAACCTGTATCTCTGGATGCTGGACGATCAAAAGGAGAGCCGATGGGCTATTTCCTGGCCGACTCGCGGTGACAAAGCGCGTCGAATCGCGCATCGGTGGCAGCAGATCGGCGAGCGCAAAGCAGTTCCAGATGCGGTCCTGCTCCAGCAGCAACCGTAGCTCGTTGTCATCGTCGTTGTCGCGCACCTGCCAGGGTGCAACCTCATTCGCCATCTTGGCCCTCCTGCGCTGACCGCTCCAAAGAGTAGCATACCGCGTCGTCGTGCTATCGTGTCCTATGATGATGTCCATGAGCGAGAATGAATCTCCTATGGCGGATGGCGTAACACAGACCGGCCGCTATCATGCCGCTGTGGCGCTGCTCGACGACTGCTCCCGGCTGGCCAGGCTGGCGCGTGCCGCCGCCGGGGTGTCCGCCAGCGATAAGCCATGCGTCATGGCGCTGGCGGGCATGCGACGGTTGCGCAAGGCCCTGCGCGTCGGCGTCTTCGCCGGGTCGTTTAACCCCCTGACGCAGGCGCATGTGGCGCTGGCCAACGCCGCCCGGCGCGCGGCTGGCCTGGATGCCCTGGTCTGGGCATGCGCGGCGGCCTCGGTGGATAAAGAGCAGGTAGAACGGGCGGCGCTGGTGGACCGGCTGGCGCAGATGCGGGCGTTCGTCGCGGGTCGGCGCGGCGAGGCGCTGGTGCTGCTGAATCGCGGCCTCTACGTCGATGAGGCGCGGACAATTCGCGCATTGCTGGCTCCCTCAGCCGAGCTGACCCTGATCGTGGGCTATGATAAGATCGTGCAGATCTTCGACCCCAAATACTATGCCGACCGTGACGACGCGTTGCGTAAGCTCTTCTCGCTGGCGCGGCTGCTGGTGGCCCCGCGCGCGGGCGAGGGGCCCCAGGCGCTGGCTGCATTGCTGGCCCAGCCAGAGAATCGCCCATTTGCCAGACACGTCGGCTACTTTGATGTACCAGCGGGCTACGCGCACGACTCCTCGACCGAGGCGCGCGCCCTTGCCGCGGAGACGCCCCCCGATCTCATGGCGCTGTCGCGGCTCGTGCCACCCGCCGGGTTGGCGCTGGCCCTCTCTACGGGCGCATATCGGCCCGCCGCGACAGCCGACGATGATCCCTACACGGTCCGCGCGCGCTGGCTAGACGCGTTGGCCACCCTACCGCCAGCAACCGCGCGCATGCTGCCACCACTCACGACGCTGGCGCAACAGACGCTGGCCACCGATGACCGGGGTAAACGCCTGCGCGCATGGCTGGCTAGCTCGCATGTCGCGGGGAAGAGCACGCGACGGGAGGCAGCGAAGGCGGCGAATGCAATAGATACGCTGGCGACGCTCCTGCGCGATCAGGCGTCGTGCTGATCGTGTGGCTGCTTTGGATTGCCTGGACTGCCGGGATTGCCAAGCTGGTCCCAGCGATTGCGCATCGAGAAGAGGATGGCCACGAAGAGTAACGAGAAGAGCGCAACCGAGCCGATGGCAAGCGCGATGACGATGCCGGTCGTGGTGGAATCCATCATGGACGGGGTCTCCAGGGGCTATCCTACTCGAAGCGCCACGCACGCCAAAAAAACAGCCCTCTATGCGGATAGTTTAACACGCCGTGATCGAGACAGTATAATTTGATGAAGGCCATCATCTGGTCGCGCTCAGACACACGCAGAAACCCTGGGCCGATGCAGCGCACCGAGCGCCCCGCACGAAACCGCAACAGCATCCAGTTGGCCGAGTGATCGAGCACTCTGATCTGATCCCAGGCCAGTTCATCCGGGCTGCGACGCCAGGGCTGAATGATGGTGAGACCCTCCGAGTTCAGGATGACCTCCTGAAGCAGCCAGATGGCGGCGGCGACGCCGCACAGCGCCACCACCACACCCAGCACGCTCAGCGCTATCGCGAGCCCCAGTGGCAGCATGAAGAGCGCGATGACCGCTCCGGAGATACCGACCAGCGCCACCACCAGTCCGCTGAACGGCCAGCGCCCACGCGGACGGGCACGAAGCATGCCCATTACGTCCGACTCTGGTGTGCCCATCTGCTCCAGCGCCTCCGAGCGGAGCGCGCCATCGAGAATGTGCGGGCGCAGATGATCGAGAATGACCATGATCAGCTGGTCGCCATCCGTCAAGAGGCGTGGCGCGAAGGCGATAGAGTCACCGCCAGACATGTAGATGCGCACGAACATCCCGCTGCGTGTGGCGCGCACGATATCTTGCCACGGAGCCTCGCGCCAGCGTTGAAACGGCCTGCCGACGGCGATGCCCACTGGCGAGAGCCGCACGCTCTTCATGAAGAGCCAGGCCACAATGAGCAGCGGAATAAAGATCAGCAGAATGACGACCAGGATGAGCAGCGGCATCCAGTTGGGCGCCTGCGGTTTCTCGTTGAGCAGCAAGACGGACGCGATGACAAACGCGAGCATCGGCATGAGAATGGCGAGGCCCTCGAGATAGGGCGCGGGACGGCAGACCGGCATCGACTTCAGCGGCGACGGCAGGGGAATCGTTCGCGATCGATCAGCGAGCGGTCTGGTGCGGCGAGGTCTCTCCGGTGGATACACCTGACTCCCCTATCTCCATTGATGAGTCCGGCCAAAATGCCAGTGTGCCGTGGGCGGCATTATAGCGCTTGCCATCTAGCAACGCAACCTTGTTGGGACTTTCCAACTGGGGCCACTGGGGGATGCGTGGGGCGTCTGCGCGTCAACTCTGCGATAATGGCAGGGCAAGATGAGCACAGTGAAACTGAATCTGTAGAAATCGGTCGAAAGAAGGCGCGCGTGCGGCAAAGTGAGGTCGTAGAAGAGCAGCGGCAGGGTTTGTCAGCGTCGCGTCGGGTTGGCAAGCTGCTGCGCGAATGGCCGCAGCTCCGACTGGCGGGCTACCTGCTGGCCGCGCTGGTCGTGCTGCTCGTCGTCCAGAATGCGCTGTTGGCGCTGACCGCCGCGCCGCTGCGTCTGGTGATTGCGCCCGCGCAGGCCACGCTCTCGGTCGATGGGCAGCGTCTCACACTGCCGCTGCTACAGCAGCCGACCGACGTCGTCCTTGCCGTGCCCGATCCGCTCACGCGCGAGTTTCAGATCGACGGGACCGATAGCACGAACAACTTTTCGCTCGATCCCGCCTACATCGCTCGCATCGCGGGCACGCCTTATTACCGCTTTCAGGCTTTGATGCGCGACAGCTCAAGCTATAGCTCGTGGCGCGATGTGCGGGCGGACGGCGCGGCGGTTGCCCCTCAGCCCGATGGCTCGACGCTGGCGACGCTGGGGAATAGCGCCAGCACGACAACGCTCGACGCGGCGCTGCTGCGGCCAGAGACGCCCGCGCATATCTATCTGCGCTGTGGCGAGACGATCTGCGGCGAGATCATCATCAACCGCAACGACCGCTACGTGTTGGCGCACGACCTCGCCTCGGATGGCTCGACCGCCAACGAGCAGAAAATCTACTTCCCCGAAAGTCCGCTGCCGTTTCTGGCGGAGGTTGGCTATCTGCTGGCGCAGGTGGCGCTCTGGTCGCTGGCGCTGCTGCTCGTAGCGCTGCTGCTCGTAGCGCTGCTCATCTTTGGAGTGCTCGTTCCGTTCGGGCCGATGCTGGCGGCTGCCGTCGCCCAATTCCCGCGCGGAGTCGGGACTGTAGCGTGTCGCGTGCCCGCCCGCGTACCCGCGCCGCTGCGCCGGATCGTGCGTGACCGGTGGGATGCGCTGGCGCTGCTCACGGTGCTTGGCTCGTTCGTCTACGTGCTCTGGGTCGCGCTGGCGGAGTACCAGGGCCAGCCGCATATCCTCGATGCCAGCGCCTATCTCTTTCAGGCGAAAATCTTCGCCACCGGCCAGCTCTCTGCGCCAGTGCCGTCCGACCTCGGCGCGTTCCAGGGGCCATTCATGATCGCCAGCGGTGGGCGCTGGTTCGCGCAGTATCCGCCGATGACCTCGCTGCTGCTGGCGGTGGGCATCGTGCTGCACGCACCGTGGCTGGTCGAGCCGCTGGTAGGGACGCTCGCGCTCTGGGGCATCTTTCGACTTGGCCGCTACTTCTACGGCGGCGGAGTCGCCTGGCTGGCGGTGCTGCTGGGCGCCCTCTCGCCCTTCTACACCTATCTGGCGGCCTCATACATGAGCCACACGATGGCGCTCTTCTTCGCCGTCTATTTTCTGTGGATGCTGGTCCGCTTTACGCGCGGCTGGCGCTGGTACGATCTGGCGCTGGCGGCGGTCTTTGCCGTTGGGCTGCTGCTCACGCGCGAGTTCAGCGCCGTGGTGATCGGCGTCGCGGCAGCGGTCTATCTGCTGGGCGGACAGTGGCGCGCCCTGCGCGAGCGCTTGACAACGCTCTGGCCGGTCTTCGTCTTCGCGGGCAGCATCATCGTCAGTGGTGTGGTGCTTTACCTGCTCTACAACACGCTACAGACCGGCAGCGCCATACTCACGCCGCGCAGCCTCTTTTCCCCCGGCGACCGCTACGGCTTCGGTCAGGGCATCGGGTTCTACGGCCAGCATACCTTCGCCGCGGGGATGGTCATCCTCGACCAGCTGCTCTCGATTCTGCTCATCGATCTCTACGGCTGGCCGTTTTATCTGACGCTGGCGCTGCTCCCGCTCACCTTTCTGCGGCGCGACGCGGGCACACGTTGGGACATCTTCTGCGCGCTGATGCTGGTATTGCTTGTCGGCGCGCAGGCGGGCTACTTCTACCATGGTATCTATCTGGGCCCGCGCTATCTCTTCGAGACGCTCCCGTTCCTGCTGCTGCTGACGGCGCGTGGCGTGACGGGGCTGGCGACGACACTGACCCGCGTCGGGCGGCTATTTGGAGCGGTCCGGCCAACGCGACCGCTGGCACTGGGCGTGGCTAGCGCGCTGCTCATTGTATTGATCGCCTGCAATCTCTTCTACTACTCGCCGCGCCAGGCGCAGATATACCAGAGCTACACTGGCCTGCCAATCTCGATGAAGGTGGACGCCGCGACGCTCTATCGGTTCCACCCCAGCCAGGCCATCGTGCTGACGAACAACTGGTATATCTACAACTACATCCTCTGGCCGCTCAACGATCCGAATCTGGCCGGTGAGACACTTTACGCTTACGCGCCTTCGCCCGAAGTGCTGGAACAGCTCCATGCGACCTACCCAGGCCGCACGTTGTATATGGCTGAAGTGGCCCCCAACGGCACGGTGACATTTGTCCGTGTCTGACGCTGTGTGACGGTAATAGTACCCATGTGTCCACGCTTGACGGCATCTGACGACTTCTGGCATACTGGCGGCAATTTCTCTCCGGCCCTCGCCAATTCTCAGTCGCAGTAAGGGGTGGCGCCCGTGCAGACTGTGCCCAATGATAGCAATCCGCGTGGTAAGATGCCTGCCGCCGTCGCGGCTAGCACACTCGTGCTGCTCGCGCTGTCCATCCCGCTGCTATTCGCCTTCCTGTTCGGCATATTGGTGCAACCGACCGCCAGCGCATTACCGGACGTTCAGCCGTCGCCAACCGTGACCACCCCGGCGGTGCTTACCGTGATTCCTGAGACGGAGACGACGCCAACCGCCACGGTCAAGAGTGGTACAGGGGGAGGCGGTGGCGGGGGCGGCCAGGCCAACCCGACGGCGACACCGCAGGTCGCGCCGACCGCAACATCAGCCCCGCCAACGCCAGTTCCCACCGTCCCCATTGGTAGCGGTTGACGTCTCGCCCGCGGACATCAGCCCTTCTTACTTGAGCTTTGCTTGCGTATCAACGTGTAAAACACGGCGACGATGATCGCGCCAATCAGCGCCGAGATGACGGGCACACCTTCGAGAATGAAGTCGAAGGGGAGCCGGACGAACGCGGCGAAGAGATACGCGCCGATGAGGGTGATGAGCACCGCCGTGAAGAGGCCACCGGCCTTGCTCGACGTCAGCCGCTCGGTCACCGCGTTGGCGGCGAACGCAATCAGCACGATGATAATCAGCCCGATGAGCGTGATGCTAAAAGCTGGGTGGAGCAGTCCGAGTACCTGCAGGGTAAGGTTTGTCTGGTGAAACAGGAGGTCGAAGAAGCTGCCTTTGGGAATCGGGAAATTGTAACTCGGAATACTGGCCGCCAAAACGATCATCACACACTCCTTCGCGGGCAATCCCGCATCCGGCGAAGCGCACAGGCTCGCCAACACAACATCAACCCAACACATCCCAACCTGGCGGCCCTGCCATGGCATGACCAGTCCTTGCGACTGCCCGCCCATTGTATAGGAGGCAGGGGCTGCGCGCAAGCATGGGGTGTAGCAAATCGCGTGCCAATCTGCCTGCGAACCTGGTGGGAGACGGAAAAAATCGAGGAAAATCAGGCGCTAATGGTGTTTCGCGTTCGGAGCTAATCGGCTGGGGATGCTGTCGTCGTTGCCGTAGAGGTGTTTTGGCCGTCTGATCCTGCACCACGCGCCACAGGGGCGTACGAAGCCGGGCCCGCCGGTATCATCTAACGTGCAGATGACCCGGCGGGCAGAGAGTGTGCTGGTATTACTATCGCGCGAGCCTTGCTAGACGGCGGCCCAACCCCCATCGGCGGGAATGATCGCGCCGTTGATCTGGCGCGAGTCGTCCGAGGCGAGGAAGAGCGCCAGCCCGGCGATATCAGATGGCTCCAGGTAGGCCGGAGCAAGCGCGGCGAAGGTCTGCGCGCGCTGTGCGCCTGCGGGGTCCAGCCGCTCCTGTGGCATCGTTTCGCCGATGTTGGTCTTCGTCGCGCCGGGGCAAATGGCGTTGCAGCGGATGCCCCGCTGGGCGTACATCCAGGCGGTATTGCGTGTCAGGCCGACGATGGCGTGCTTGGAGGCGGTGTAGGCGGCGCCCGCGGCCCCACCGTGGATGCCAGCGGTCGAGGCGATATTGACGATGGAGCCGCCGCCGTGCGTCAGCATATACTGGACCGCCTTGCGGCTGGTGAACATCGGGCCATCCAGGTTGATGCTTAGCACGCGACGCCAGATGTCATCTGAGAGTTCGCCCACGCCCTGCATGTAGTCCATCACCCCGGCGACGTTGCAGAGCACGTCGAGCCGCCCATAGGTGCTGATAGCAAGCTCGATCAAGGCTTCCGCCGACGCCTGATCGGCGATATTGCCCTGCGCGCTGGTAATCGTGCCGCCGCTCTCTTTGATGTGCGCGACGGCTGCTTTGAGTCTTTCGCCATTCCAGTCACCCGCGATGATGCTGGCGCCCTCCGCCGCGAAGCGTGTGGCTGACGCCAGCCCAATCCCGGAGGCCGCTCCAGTAACGACCGCTACCTTCCCTTGAAGTTGCATCGTATTCCTCCCCGTGGCATACATACTTCCCCCTGTCGCCGTGCGCCACATCAGGCGCGTCTGCGCACCCCGGAGTTGCAGTATTCATGCCACTTTCGGCATTGTCACATACAGCTGTCACAAGCGCCTCTCAAGTGTACGGCAATGCGCGTGTCTTAGTTGGCCGAAGGCGTCGTAGGCGTAGCTGGCAACCGTGTTGGGATAGTATCCCTCCTTAACACCGGCCGCCTACCTTCTTGGCCGTGTAGCCGAAGCTATACCCGATGCTATCCCGAATATGGCGGAAGCCGCGAGAGCGATGAACCCACAAAAGACGAAGGTCAACTGAGGCGAATCAGTCGGTACTAGTACGCTCGTTATGAACGCCCAGGATGACAGTGTGGCAAGCCAACTGAGCCCGACAATAAAACCAAGGAGGATTGGTTTTCTGCCGAGCAGAAAGCTCCAGGTGAGACGGGCGGTGATGATCACGTCACCTACCACTACGGCGAGCAGCCAAACGGTGGATATGATGATTGGCAACTCAAGAGTCCCTCCCGAAGAATCTACAACCATACCGCACTCCCTTTCACACCGCAGCAGCGCACATATTGGCCAATCACCGCATCGGCTTTGAGGATAGATGTGAGCGAAACCCAAATGGGTGCCTCATCTTCCGGGAATGCTCCTTGCCAGATTGTGCGGCTGCCTCGTGTACGCCATTCGAGTGGAGCAGATCTCGGCGACTGCCAGAGGCGCTGCTTTGGCCTCGTCCGCCGTTAACTTATAGTATAGTGATGGGAATGTCTATGGCGATGCCGCTGTTGACCGCTGTGTATTTATAGGTCATGTCGATAGTCAACAAGCTGCCCGTGGCATACAGGTGCTGTTGCACTGGCAGGTAGTCCGATTGCCGCACGAAGATATCACTGATCTTGGTGCTTTTCCCGTCAACGAATGTACCTTGTATGTGCCAGACAGCTACCCCGTTCAGTCTTTCACTGCCGATGAGGGTGACGTCGCTGAGTTTGCCATACGGTGGAAATACCTCCTGCCAGTCGCCGACAGTCAGCAAGGCGGCATCAGGGTTCTTCTCCCACCGATTTGTCACCAGGCTCGGTGGTGCGGTGATCTTCATATACGTATCGCCAGTGGCGACATCAAACACCTGGTCGGACTGGTCTGTTTCGTCAGCAATGGTCATATTCATTGTGACGGCGATACGCTCTGGCTGACTTGTTGCCTTGCCCGTCCCGTTTGCTGTAATCACAGCGGGATCAAGCGTGTTGTCGTCCATCGAAAATGTAAACGTTTCATCGGTCAGGCGAGCATTTTGAGCGCGCGCCAGAATCTGCTGGACCGTCGGCGTAGGGCGCGGGGTTGCCGACTGCGCCGGTAAGCTACATCCAGCAGCGGCCATGAGTGTAGCCGAGAGCATGAACACCAGGAAGGAGATGCGGGCTGACGCTTGCACGCCTTTCCTAACCTGCTTTACCTGCTTTCGATGATTGAGTACGACCATTGCCCCTCCAACGTCACTCGACGTTCGCACAATTGGGCATTTGTTGTGGCTTACCCTGCCGTCTCGACCAGTGGCTTCTCCTGTCTATCCGGGATGTCGAGATCGAAGTCGGACGCGCGTATCCCCCGCATCGCGATAACACCGAGTAAGATGAAGATGATCGCCTCTACAGCGGTCTCCCTGAGGTCGTCAGCACTCGGTATGTAGGTGATGACCGCCCCACTGAGGACAAGAAATGCAATAAAGTCCGTCAGCCCATGGATGACGATCAACGGCAGGATACTTCGAGTACGCAGGGCTACGGCGGCGAAGAGGAAGCCAAGGGCCGATGCCGAGGCAGCCTGGGATAGTGTGGCAACTAGATTCTGCCCTTCGATGAGATGCAACAGGTGCAGCCCGCCGAATAAAATTGATGAGATGATGGCCGCCAACCATGGCCCTCTTTGCAAGAGAGTACGCAGTATCAGCCCACGAAAGTAGGTTTCTTCGACAAAGCCCACCAGCATCGCAAGGATAAGGAAGAGCAGAGCTCTATCGTGGCCAGGGAGGTAGTTCCAATACTGGGATACAGTATTGGCATCGGTAATCAGCACAAAACATGGCGCGAGCAGACACCAGAAGGCTGGCGAATACTGTGGGGTACGAAATCCGACGACACGCCACCACCGGAAACGGCTGAGCAAGAACACAGCGGTCAGTCCCAGC
>Ga0310811_10002132_pt1 | contig 24693 bp, 17 predicted proteins | sample YCmetagenome_FD_207642 | JGI IMG/M metagenome (GOLD analysis project Ga0310811, IMG submission 207642) | Soil microbial communities from experimental microcosm in Duke University, North Carolina, United States - YC | ecosystem: Engineered > Artificial ecosystem > Soil microcosm > Unclassified ... | reverse complement strand
GGATTCAACATGATGACTCGAAGATAAAGCTAAGGGTGAGGTTGGTTGTGCCCGGGGTGTCTGTTTGGGTTAGGCGTTGATGACGCGCTGTGTCATTTCCTTCTGTTTTCAGCATCGTGTTCATGGGACATAGGTGAGGTTGATTGTGCGCAAACGCGTTCTACGCTGCCGACAGGTGTTGAAGATCTGCCTCGGCACGCTGCGGGGCTGTGATAGGTGAGGTCGATTGTGTTCATCGAGATGTTGCGGGGAACGGAGAAATGAGAAAATGCACAAATGACCTCACCGATTGCCGATTTTTTGAGCAATTTCGGGGCTGCAAATGGGGCTCTACACCCGGATGGTGAGGTCATTTGTGCCCGCCGAAAGGGAGATCGTTCAAATTGCAGCGATTTGTGCGGTGCTGTTAGGGTCAGAATCAGGCACAAGATCATTAAATCTGCAGAAAATCTGCGTGAAAACAGTAATTTAAAAAGCTATTTTCAAGTATTTCCTGTATTCTGAGGTTTCTGGAATTTTATGGAAAAACCTCAGAATGGTCAGAACGAGCCAACTTCCTGCCGTAGACCGAACCGTTCACTTCGAACAGATCAGCCAGTTCGCGGAAAAAGTCACGATCTTCACTAATGAGTTGCGTGACACGATTCTGGCTCCCCGTCCTCGAAAGACGGCCCCCGTCTTCAAGACGGGAGAGATTGCCGAGATGTGCAATGTCTCCCATTCCCAGGTTCAATATCTCGCGACCAAGGGCGACGGCGAACTGCCGTCAGGCACCGCGGCCGGCACAGGCCGCACTCGCACGTTCACCCTGGAAGAAGCACGGATCTGGGTACAGAAAATTTCTGATATCTACCAGACTCCGCTTGTCACCCGTCTGAAGGAGCCGGACGGGAAGATCATCATTACCGCTCAACTCAAAGGTGGTTCCGCAAAGACGACCACGACCATGTGCCTTGCGCAAGGTCTGTCGTTGCGTGGTCGAAAGGTGCTCGTGGTCGATCTTGATCCGCAGGCTTCGCTTTCGGAATTGTGCGGTCTGTACGCGGAAAAGGATGTGACGCCGGAAGACTCGGTGTTGCCATACGTTTATGACCAGGACATCGAAGGTGGACTGGAAGGCCGGGTACAGTCGACTTACTGGGATGGCATCGATGTGATTCCCGCGCATACGGAATTGATTGGTGCCGAATTTCATCTTCCGGCAATGCAGAAAGTCAGGCCCGGTTTCCGTTTCTGGACCGTGCTGAGGGAAGGTCTCGAGCCGCTGCGAAAGAAGTACGACTACATTCTGATGGACACGTCGCCGTCGCTGTCGTATCTCAATCTGAACGCACTGATGGCTGCCGATGCAATGGTGATGCCGATGGTGCCCGAGAACCTGGACTTCATCAGTTCCCTATCGTTCTGGCGACTCTTTTCGGACGTATCGAAGAGCTTTATCAAATACGAGAAGGACAAGAAATACGACTTCGTGTCGCTGGTACTTTCACGGGTCGACTATGGGCGAAATTCGTCGGCACCGATCGTGCGCGCCTGGGCACAAAGCGCGTATGAAAACTGGCTGCACTCGATCGAGGTACCGGCGAGCTCGGTGATGAGCACCGGAGCATTGGCGTTCTCGACGGTTTTCGACATCAGCAGCAATCACAGCGCAGCCAAGTCGCTTCAGCGCGTACGGCAACCCCTTGTCGACTACTGCCGCTGGATTGACGAAATCTATTCGGAAAAATGGAGGAACGCGCAATGAGCAATATGCGAGAACAGTTGCTGGCCAAAACATCCGGCATTCGTAAGACTTCGTCCATTAACGAGGACGAAGTTAAGCGCAGCAATCGCACGCAGACGGCGCCAGGTCTCGCTGGCGCTTTGGCGGTTGCGCAGCTGCGGATCCAGGAACTGGAGTCCACCGGTGTCGCGTCGCAATTGCCGGTAGCTGGAATTTTGCCGAACCCCTGGCAGCCGCGCCGCGTGTTCAACGAAGCCAAGCTTGCGGAACTCGCTGAGTCGATTCGTGAGGTTGGACTCATGCAGCCCATCGTTGTGCGTCGCGTCGCGGATGATTATCAGATCGTCGCTGGTGAGCGCCGTTGGCGTGCGCACAAAATGCTCGACCTCGATACGATCAAGGCGGTTGTATCGGACTGTTCTGACTCCGATATGGCGGTCCTTGCGATGGTTGAAAACATCAGCCGCGATGATCTGACCGACTATGAAATCGGTGTGTCGATTCGCAGATCCGAGGCAGAGTTTCCGAATCGCAAGCGCCTGGCGGAGGCGATGGGTTTGTCCCGCGCGGGCTTGTATCAGTTTCTCGCGTTTGAGAATCTCCCGGATTTCATCAAGCAGGACCTCGATATTCAGCCGCGGCTGTTGGGGGGTACTGCGGCACAGGCGATTGCCGCGGCGATCAAGAAGCACGGTGAAGATGGTGTCAACGCCGCTCGCGAAATCTGGCCGATGTTGGTGAAGGGTGAGATGGATCAGGGCAAGGTTGCTGCGGCTATTACTTCGCTGGCAACCCGGAAGACGCCTTCGGCGGCAACCGGTGGTCGCAGCATCGAGAAGTTCTTTGCGGGCCGCGAGCATGCCGGCAGTATTACCAAAGACATCAGCAACTTCTCGATCAAGATCAAGACTGGGGTGATTACCGAAGCTCAAGAGGTCCAAATACGGCAACTCATTGGACAGATGTTCCAGTCGCAGCCCAAGTCGAGCTGAGTCGTCGGATGTCCAAGAGAAAGCCCGCTTCGTGCGGGCTTTTTTGTTGCCGTTGAAATTGTGTCGCGGAAAGGGAAAGTGTCTAGAGTCTAGACACAGGCTGAAGATGAGTCGCCCCCGGGGAGAGAGTGTCTAGAGTCTAGACACTTTACAGATCAGGCGGTGATCCGACTCTTGACTGCAGCCGGTGAATCGCGGCGCCGATTTCATGAGGGGCATCGCGCGATCCGAGCGAGGTTTCGAAGCGGCTGCAGCATCGGTGCTCCGAAAGTTCGAATAGGCGTGGCGATGATTGCACACCGGCTGATAGACCAATTGATGGAGGGATCGGGGCAAGTGCGGCGAGACATGGTGCGGCTGCAGATGGGTGCATGCCCCGAAACTGATCTTGAATTAGTTTGCCGATCGCGCCGAGTTCTTTCCGCCATGTGCCAGCTTGTGCCGCTCGAGCACGTTGCCGACATTTCTTTCGCCGCTGCTCAGTTCTCTCTGGATCCAAGAAGTGGGCATTGCCTCAGCGAAGCGCCACGTCGACCTCAAGAGGAAGGAGAGGGATAGGGAGCCAAGGCAGAGTCGGATTCTTCGAACGGCCCAACTGGAGACCCTCGCCTTCTTCGGATAGGGATTGGCCGATCGCCTCTGGTTGTGGGAGCCTCGCTGCGGACCGGCCTGTGCGTAATCGGTGCGCGCTGCAATGTCGGTTGAAGGGTGCGGCCTTAGGCGGCAAGTCCGTCCAAAAAAAATTGCTCCCGGGCAAGAAGATCTTTGACGCAAGACCGCGACGGGAGAACACCGACGAAGCGGCTGTGGCAGGATCAATTTGGTGCGTAGCGTGATATGCAGCCGCCCGCCATGACGGGAATGCGAGAACCCTCAGCTTCTAGCGAAACATCTGCGCGCGCTGATGGAAACAAAATAGCCCTGCGCTCCGACCTGGTTTGCCCCCTGAGCACGGATGTCTTAAACCAAACTAGGCCGGTGTTCGTCGACAGTCGCGAGAGATATCCCGTTTTGCGCCCCGGAAGCCGTGGAGCGACATGACGCCTGTATCTTTTATTGCAACGGGATGTCTGGCTGATCTTCGCTTGCCGGAGAGCATGCCACTCCGAGCGTGCGACCCACGGATAAAATTTTCCGACGCTTTATCCGGACTCATTCGCGTGCGATCGCCGCGCGGCCACTGCCAACTCGCTGTGGCCCGACGTCGTCCGGTTCGCCATGACGTAGGCGTCGATAGGTACCGAACAGAGATGACTGTAATCAAGCCTGAAACTGCTTAGCCCGCCTGCGGACGGAAAACGCCATTTTGCTGATATGCCTTCAGCTAACAGACGCCATCGGACATCGATCTCTGTTGACGATGGAACGTCCCGACCGCAGATCGGATGCATGATCGCGAGCACTCGGCCGACTTAGTCAGGCGGCATTACTCGATAAATATCCCGTCGAACCGAAATCTGTGCCGCTCAAGTTTGTGCGCTCTTGATCTCCCTAGCCTATCCAAGACTATTCCTGGAACGGTCTCTCTCGCATCACACCGCCTGCCGCACACCACGAATCCAGCTGCCTCTCGCGTCCCATTCAATCTCGGCCTTCCTAATGTTTCACGGGACGTATCAAATTCGCTGCTGGCAAAATGCCTGCGCCGCGATGATGCGCCGCGCTCGTGGCAAAGACCCTCAGATCACAACCTGATTGGATGCCAAAGAGGTGATCTCGAAATCGCCACGTTTCTGGGCGTGAGACAGCCTTCGATTTGCGTCTTGCCTGGGGCACGAATCGCTACGCTAATTTAATGGCGTAGGTTGTCAAAGAAGAGGGCACCCCTTGAAGCCACCGAAAGAGCATTCCCGCAATTGGCATCCCGCATGAATAAATTGTCGTGGGGCACAGAGCGCAGATACCCATGACGCTACGGCAGTGATCCAAACGATACAGATGTCCGGCTTCACTCACTTCAGAATGAAGCGTCAGGTCGGACACACGCCGCGCGATCAAGACACCGCCGCACGCATATATCACGCCCGTTTTGTCCATTGGCGCACGATTACTGCACGCATTTGTCGATTGAGCGAACATTCTCGCCGTGAAACATCTATTCACATTAAGTTATTTATGTAAGTTATTGATTTATATTAATTTTTAAGAATTGAAAGCGGTATGTTTCACGGAAAGGCAGCGTTTATGACACCAATTAGCGTTTCCTCCAGTGCCTCGACGCAAACGACACACTTCAGATGCGATTTGCTCGACGAACGTAGTATTTGATACGTAATATGTACAAAAATATTCGTGAGCATAAATTCCCCGCAGCAACCTCAATCCCATCGGATCACCGCACGCAAGCTCCCTCACTCCCCACCGACCGCCTTCCCGCAAATCTCCCCGGGCTGTCCAACCCGATCGATGTCCTCATGCAAGATCCGCCGAATCTCGAGAATTGCTTGCGGTGTCTCTTGAACGCTATGTCCAGCCACAATCACTTTTTCGGAAAGCGCCCCCGCGAAATGCGCGCTGCGATAGGGAACCACACCGTCGTCGGAATCCTCGAGCGGTCCGTTCGCCCGGCGCCTTGCGATGATCGAATGAAAGCACACGCGCGGGCTGATCGGCAGCTGCGAAGTCGCGCGAATCATCGGGTCGGTCTCACGCAGCTGCTCGATGCTGTTGGGCACATGGAAGGTCGTCCCCTGTGGATCAATACTCGTCGCAGTCTTCATGACCTCGTCGATCTCATTGAGAAGCGCGAGCGGCAAGCGAACGAGATTGGCAACCCAGCGCGACAACCGGTTGCTCGCGAACGGCGTGCCGCGATGCGGCGCGGCGATAAAGATCGCGCGCTCGACCTGCGGCATCGGTGTGAAGTTCAGCAGCCGATCGAGCCGTTCATCCTCGCGATCGATATCGGTGCCCTCGGGCACGTAAGCGTCCTTGAACGCGGTCCAAAGCTCGTTACCGGAACTCGACACGAGCAGTCTGGCCAGAACGCCGCCCATGCTGTGACCGATTAGGACCATCCCGCGCGACGCCGGCGCGCTCCCATTGGGATCGAAGTGCGTTAGCGTCTGTTGCGCGACGCGCCGGATTCGCGCGAGGCTAACCAGGATCGGCACATTGGTCGGGTAATAGACCTGCCACAACTGGAAGTGCTGGCGAAGCACCTCGTCGCCCTGAATATCATTCGCGACGTTGACCCATGCCTCGGGGCTGCTCGCGAGCCCGTGCAGCATCAAGATGATTCGTCGATTGGGATCATACGGCTGCATCAGATAGATACGCGGACTATCGATGCCGCGTGCGCGCCCAAACAGCGAACGCAACGACTGACCCGCAAAGCCGGAGCGGGCGAGCCAGATGCCATAGCCCGCGCTGAAGTTGGCGGAGAGCGGCACGGTCTGCCCATGCCGTTCGACACTCTCGTCGCGATACGGATCGTAGACGGACAACACCACGTCGTGCGAACTGAGCACCTGCTCGAGCGTCCCCTGGCTGAACCAGAGCAGGGCGGTCACATTCGGCGACGGCATTTCGCTGAATGGACGTGCCGCTTGTGCCGAGCGGGATGCATTGCGCGACGATGCGCCCGCATCGGGAGACGCGTTCAAGTTGTCGCCTTGCTGCTTGGCCGAGCCTGGAGTGGCAATGGGATCCCCACCCGCATCTGCCTGCGGCACGGTCATCACGGCAACGAGTTCGGCGCCGAGGCCGTCGCGCCGGTAGATGCTGCGTATTCCCGCGAACGAAAGCCGCGACGCGGGAATCACCTCGCGCGGTTCGCGCACGCCTTCCGGCAGCCGGACCCGGCTCAGATCGATATGAATGCTCCAGCCGGCAATAACCTTGGTCTGCGTATCGCCATTGAGGACATCAGTATCGAACGCGCCATGCACGAACAGCGCACGGGCAATTTCCTGCACCGCGTAGTTGTAGTAGTCGCGAACCTGGGTCTGACGATCTTCGAATGCCCGCTCGCTGGCGCTGCGTTGACCGAGGAACAGGAACGCGTACGCAAAGCGTGCTGCCCTGAGCCACAAATCGAATTGCGCATTGCTCCATTCGGTCGCGTTGGCCGGTGTGTTGTCGATGGCCATCTGCAATGACAGCTCGGCCAGACTGGCGAGCCGCCGGTCCGTGCCGATGCCACCGATCGTCGAGATCGTATTGATGCACTCGAGCGGCTCGCGTTGGCAGGTGCGTTCGTCCAGTGCGGCGACGTTCAATGTGTCCCGTGTCGCGGCGCTCAAGCGGCCGGTCGACAAAATATCGCCGCGCCGCATCGCGATGTACTGCTCCGGACCGAGCGAGCTGACCGTCACCATTGCGCAACCGGATAGCAAGCTGGTGGCGAGCAGTGCGAGTGTCAGGCAACGCGATATCCATGACGACAGTACTCGAGTCATGATGCACGGTGCCCGGGCGGATTGCCTGTCTGCTCCGCCGGGCTCATCCAGCAGAATGCGAACAACCGATCAATCCGTCGAACTGGATGCTTTGCGCGCATCGACAGACGTTCATGCTGAAATGGAAAGCGGCGCTGCGCCGTTTTCAATGAAGCGATATCGACAGTGCGAACGCATATCCAGCGAACTGACCATGGCTCGGTGTTTTGGGGCACCGCGTGGTCGGTAACGCGATCAGTCGTCGTGCGGTGGACCGTTGCCATGGCTCGATTGCAGGAAAAATCCATCGATGCGCGGCGCTGATGATCGGCGATGCAAACCGGCGGCAATAACGAATACGTTCGCAATGACGCGCGGCATCGTGACCGCGAATCGCTGCCTCTCACCACCGCCTTGCGTATCGGATCAAAGGATCTAAACGGCACCATCGGTTCGCAAAGTACTGTACGCCCGGCCATACGCCTGTGCAAGAAACGCCGGCCAAAGAAGCGACCCGGACTTCGGATTAAAGAAACCGATTTGACATTTACGTCCGCTCACCACCGGTGAAACGCGATGCCGTGAAAGTCGACAGCACTTGCACTATTCGATCTGTCCAATCCGAAGAGTGGAATAGCCCTGACTACTTTCAATCCACGCGGGACAAAAGTCGTGGGATAGATTCGCATGAACGCGATACGTACCGTTGCGCGATGGACGGCTCGAGTGCCTATCGGCCATCATGCCTGTCACGAACTTTGAAAGCAGACGATGACGCGCGCATGACATGCTAACGCCGCCGGTGAAACGAGTGATACCCGCGCTCACGTATAGATCCCATCGAGATATCACGTCACATGGCAATTCTCTTGACAATGAATCGTTTGCGACTTCAAATGCTCGTTACGACGCGCCCCGAGTTACAGGTTCCGAATTCGATCGTGACGAACGGGACATCAAATACCAGGTTGTTCAGCGGGACTGGGATAGCCAGGTCTTCCTGCGTCGATTGATTTGTCAATTTCGTCAGTCTTCGCCAGTGCTACGAAGCAATTCGACAACGAGAACAGACGTCCGATAAGCGCAGTTCCTGTCATTGTCCTTGAACCCAAAGCGGCGATCTTGTTCTAGCCTGATCGCATAGTTGCAAGCCGGCATGGGAATGCAAACGGAGAGTTCAGTCTTGAACGCGGCGGGTCTTCATAAAAAGCAGCCGTCGCGCAGGTTCCGATAGCCATAGCGCATTACACATCGAATGCACTGCCTTTGAACGACAGTGCGGCAATGACAAGAGCTGGTGCAGTGTCTTGCGCCAGACATGGTTTTGAATGTTGTGGCGGATGCACGATGATCCACCTGCTGTTGCGGATCCCAATGAATTCCTGAGCAACCTGTCAAGCACGCATTCGCCGGACCGTCAGATGCATTGCCTCTTGCGTAAGACATAGGTTGCGTCAGTAGTCAGCCGAGAACGTCATGAACGCAAAACGTCCCGATGCACGGCCGGTGCTCCGATTAGCCGGCATTGCATTGACCTGTTGTGTGCTTGTGCTTTCCCTGTCGGCGTGTCAACGGCGGGCCGAAACGGCTAGCGGCGATACCAGGCCAGCGGTGCAGCTCAGCAAGGTCGAACCCGCCGATGCATCGACCATTCGCATCTTCACCGGACGGGTCGAGCAGACCAGTATCTCGCCGCTCGCGTTCGAGGTATCGGGCCGCGTGGTGCAGATCGCGGTACTCGAAGGGGCATCGGTCAAGCGCGGGCAGCTGATCGCGCGTGTCGATGACGAGCCCTACAAGCTGCAGCTGGAACGCGCGAACGCACAATATCAGCAGCTGAGCGACAACCTCAAACGCCAGGCGGTATTGCGCAAGGACGGCATCCTGTCGCAGGCGGCATACGAACAATTGTCGGCCGCCACCGACGGCGCGCGCGCCGCGCGTGACCTCGCCAACCGGGATCTGCGCAATACACGGCTCGTCGCGCCGTTCGACGGCCGGCTCGCTCGCCGCAATATCGAGATCGAGCAGACCGTGCAGGCTGGCGCGCCAGCGTTCAACTTAGAAAACATCGGCCGCGTCGATATCGGCGTCGACCTTCCGCAGAGTGTTGCCGAGCGGCTGCTGGTCGACAAGACGTTGCGGGCGGAAGCATGGCTGCCCGAGCGGCCGCAGACGCGCTTTCCTCTCGTCTTCCGCGAGCGGACGACGCAAACCAGTCCGGCTTCTTCCGGCTATCGGCTGGTTTTCTCCGTCGACGGACAACAAAGCGCGATGCTGTTCCCCGGTATGGCGCTGCGTGTGCAGATCTCCGATACCGCACGCCAGGTCGCACAGCGCGACAACGCCTATTTCGCCATTCCGATGGCCGCCGTGTCGATCAGCGCGGACGGGCAGCGTAGCTTGTGGCGCTACGACGCCACATCCGGCCGGGTCCATGCGGTGCCGGTGAACGTGCGCGAAATCCGCAATGACGATGCAGTCGTCGCGGGTGCGGTAGCGGAGGGCGATCGCGTGGTGGCAGGCGGTTCGCAGTTCATGAAAGAGGGAATGGCGGTTCGTCCGATGGATGCACCTCAATGAACCTCGCGCGCCCCCTTATCGAAAAGCCGCTGATCGCATGGGTGCTGACACTCATCTCATTGTTGGGTGGCCTCTTCGCGTACTACAACATCGGCCGGCTCGAAGATCCGAAATTCACGATCAAGACCGCGGTCGTCGTCACGCTTTATCCGGGTGCGAGCGCACACGAAGTCGAACAGGAAGTAACGGACCGGCTCGAAAGCGCGATCCAGCAGATGCCGCAGATGGAAAAGCTGACTTCGCGTTCGTTGCCTGGCTACTCGGAAATCCGCGTGCAGATTCGCGACCAGTACACGTCCGCGCAATTGCCGCAAGTTTGGGACGAGTTGCGCAATTCGGTCTCCGACGCGCAAGTGCGGTTGCCGCCCGGCGCCGGCCCAACGATCGTCGCTGATCGCTTCGGCGATGTCTACGGGATGTTCTACGCGCTGACCGGCGAAGGCTACACGCAGGCACAGCTCTATGACTACGCGCGTGAACTGCGCCGCCAACTGCTGAGGCTCGACGACGTTTCCGACATCGTGATCGCCGGCAACCAGCAGGAGCAGATCTCGGTCGACGTCGACCAGTCGCAACTGATTGCCAACAATCTATCCACCGACGATCTCGCGCAAACCCTGTTCCTGCAAAACGAAGTACGTCCCGCGGGCCGCGAGCGGGTCGGCGACCTGCAGCTGCGGATCGCGCCGACCGGGTCGCTCGATTCGCTGCAGGCCATTCGTTCGCTGCCGGTCGGCAATACACCGGGGCCGCTTCTGCTTGGTGATATCGCGCGCGTGAGTCACGGCTATGCGGCGATTCCGAATCAGATCATCCGCTACAACGGTCACCCCGCGGTCACGATCGGCATCAGCGCGCGGCCGCGGGTCAACGTGGTGAGAGTCGGCGAAGAAATCAAGGCGAGGCTCGTCGAACTGGAACGCGATCGCCCGATCGGCATGGAACTGCATTCGCTCTACGATCAGCCGCAGGTGGTCGACGAAAGCGTGCGCGGGTTCATCTTCGACGTGCTGTTGTCCGTCGCGATCGTCGGCGTGGCGCTGGGGATCGGGTTGGGCTGGCGCGCCGGCGTGGTGCTCGGTGTCGAACTGTTCCTGTCGATTCTCGGCACGCTGCTGGTGATGTACGCGGCGGGCATCGAGCTGCAGCGTATTTCGCTCGGTGCGCTGATCATCGTGATGGGCATGCTGACCGATAACAGCATCGTGGTAGTCGAGGGCATGCTCGTGAAAGTGCAGCGAGGCATGTCGCATCTGCAGGCGGCGACCGAGATTTTGAAGCAAAGCCAATGGGTTCTGCTCGCATCGACGGTGGTCGGGATTCTCGCGTTCTCAGGCATCGGCCTGTCGCCGGATGCGGTAGGTGAATTCTGTGCGTCGCTGTTCGCCGTCGCGGCGATTTCGCTGCTATTTAGCTGGGTGATCGCGATCGGGTTGACGCCGCTGTTCGGCACCTATCTGTTCCGGCCGAACGACATCATCGACGAAGACCCGTTCAAATCGAAGCTCTATCAGCGCTATGGCGCACTGCTCGAGTGGGTGACGGGCAAGCGTGTGATCGTGGTGGCCGTGCTCGTCGTGCTGACCGTGCTGGCCGGATGGGCGTTCCGCTTCGTCGAGCAGAGCTTCTTCCCTGCGTCGACCACGCCGATCTTCTATGTCGACATGCGCTTGCCTCGTGGCGCCGATATCCGCGCGGTCGATGAAAAGAGCCGGCAGGTCGAGCAGATACTGCTCAAGCATGCGGGCGTGACCAACGTGCAGACCTACGTGGGCTCGGGAGCCACGCGCTTTTTCCTTGTCTATGATCCCGAGACCCGTGATTCGTCGTACGCGCAGTTCATTGTCGGCGCAAAGGACGCGGGACTCATCGACGACATGATTCCAAACATCGAAGCGGACCTGGAAAAGCGCTTCCCCGAACAGCATTGGACAGTCACGCGCCCGAACTTCGGACCCGGCGGCGGTGCGGCGATCCAGGCGCGCTTCTCCGGTCCCGATCCCGCGGTGCTGCGCCGTTTGTCGCAGCAAGCGCAGGACGTGCTGAGGGCGGACGGCCGGATCATCGCGATTCGCGACGATTGGGAAAACCCGATCAGTATCGTGCGGCCGCAGTTCGACGAATCGCGCGCGCGTTCTCTTGGCGTCACGCGCCGGCAGGTCGCCGACACGATGGCCTACGCGACCGAAGGCCTGAGGGCGGGCATCTATCGCGAAGGCGACCAGTTGCTGCCGATCGTACTGCGTTCGCCCGATTACACGCGCGGCGTGGCCGGTCTGCCGGACCTGCAGGTATTCAGCACGGGGCTGCGCCGTTACGTGCCGCTCGGCGACGTGGTCGATGGCTTCACGATTGGGACCGAGGAAGGCCAGATTGCACGGGAGGATCGTATTCGCACGCTCACGGTATCGGCCAATCCGATTTACGGGCAGAACAGCGTCGACGCGTTCAACCGCATCCGCGGCGGCGTCGAGTCCATCAAGCTGCCGCCCGGATATCGCTTCGAATGGGGCGGTGAGCACGAATCGTCGACACGCGCGCAGGAAAGCCTGTTCCGCCAGTTGCCGCTCGGCTTTATCGGCATGGCGCTGCTGGTGCTGATGATGTTCGGACGTCTGAAGCCCGCGCTCGTCGTGTTGCTGGTGGTGCCGATGTCGATTTGCGGCGTGACGCTCGGCCTGCTGACTTTCCGCGGTGCGTTCGGCTTCATGGCGCTGCTCGGTCTGCTGAGCCTGATCGGCATGCTGATCAAGAATGGTGTGGTGCTGGTGCAGGAGATCGACGATCAGATCGCCGCTGGCGTGCCGCGCATGCAAGCGGTCACGCACGGTTCGATGAGCCGTCTGCGGCCCGTGATGCTATCGGCCGGCACGACGGGGCTCGGGATGGCGCCTTTGTTGTGGGATCCGTTTTTCAAGGATATGGCGATTACCATCATGGCCGGCCTCGCCTTTGCCACCGTGCTCACGATGGTCGCCGTGCCCGCGCTGTATGCGATGCTGTTCTCGATCAAGCAAGCGGAATGGGAGCCGGGTCAACACCCGGAGGCAAAATGATCCGCGCGCGTCCTTACCTTCTTGCCATCGCGGCGCTGCTGCTCGAATCCGGCTGCGGGTCGCTTCAGCTCGACAAGCCCGCCGAGCTTCCCACGCAGTATTCCGAGGCACAACCGGGTGCGGCCACACCGATGTCCGCGCAGGATCTCGCGACCTGGTGGACCCAGTACAACGATCCAACGTTGAACAAACTGATCGAACTTGCGCTTGCGCATAACTTCGACATCGCAACCGCTTATGCGCGCGTCGATCAGGTGCAGGCCGGCATTCGCGCGGCGCGCTCGCAACTGTTGCCATCGGTTGGGGCAGGGGTGAGCGCCGCGAAGTACCACGGCGGCGAGACCCAGCTCGAGTTCGAGGAACTGCTCGGCATTAACAATACCGATGCGCAGTTCTGGCGCGTCGGCTTGCAGGCGCAATGGGAAATCGACCTGTTCGGGCAGGGCCGCGCGCGGCTGTCGGCAGCGCACGAGCAGGCGCGCGCGGCAGCGGGCGACGCGGAGGCGGTGCGGCTGAGCGTCGTCTCGGGCGTCGCGGATCTCTACGTCACGTATCGCGGACTGCTGCGTCAGCGCACGATCCTTCAGCAGAGCCGCGTGATCGCGGACGACTTCGTGCAGATCGCACAGAAAAGCTTCACCGCGGGCCTCGTCCTCAGCACCGACATCGAAGCGGCACGCGCCGGCCGAGCGCAAGTCGATGCGCGTTTGCAGGACGTGGAGAATGGCATCGCGCAGGCGCGGCTCAATCTGCAGAATCTGTGCGGCGTGCAGCCGGCGCAATTCGCCGGGATCCTCGACGAAAGCGACACGCTGATGACGGCGCTGCCGTCTATCGAGCCCGGCCAGCCCGTCGATCTGTTGATGCGGCGTCCCGATCTGATCGCGGCGCAAGCGCGCGTGAATGCGGCGGTGAGGCAATCGGATGTCGCGCGGCTCAATTACTGGCCGACCGTTTCATTGAGCGGATTGCTCGCGCGCAATGGCTGGGAGATCGCCGGTCAGAATCTCGGAGCGAGCACGTTCTGGCTGTTCGGCGCGGCGATGGCGATGCCGCTGATCGATTTCGGCGCGCGGCGATCGCAGGTGGAGTCGTCCGACGCGCAGGCGCGGCAAGCGATGTTCGCGTATGAGAAGACGGCGCTCGGCGCGTTTTATGACGTCGACCGCGCGCTGGCGCGTTTGAACCGGCAGGACGAGTTGTTCAAGGCGCGCAACGAAGAAGTCACGCGGCGCACTACGCAACTGAGCCAGGTGCAACGTCGCTACGAAGTCGGCGATACGGGCCGCGTCGATATCGATCAGGTGCGCGTGGCGTTGCTCGAAAGCCAGTCGTCGCAAGCGAGGGAAGAGGTTGGCAAGCTGCAGGCGCAGTTTGCGCTGTTCAGGGCGATGGGCGGTGGCTGGCTGGCGACTCCGCCGGCTGCTGCGAATGCGCAACCATCGGCGGGACCGGCGCCCGCCACCGCCAGCGTGCCGGCACCCGCTTCGCAGTAGCCCGTCGCAAAGTCCCGCACGCGCCTATTGAAAGGCCGTCACGGTGACAGAAGGCGACGGCGCTCCGTTTGCCGAGCGGCTCAATCGAGGATGGACGATGACAACCCAGCTCCAAACCAAACTGTCGTTGCCCGCATTGACCGCGATGGTCGTCGGGTCGATGGTCGGTGCGGGGATTTTCTCGTTACCGCGCAATTTCGCGCGTGCGACCGGGCCGTTCGGCGCGGTCATCGCGTGGTGCGTGGCGGGCATCGGCATGTATGCATTGGCACGCGTCTTTCAGGCGCTCGCCGAGCGGCGGCCCGAACTCGACGCCGGTGTGTTCGCGTACGCGAGAGCGGGCTTCGGCGACTATGCGGGCTTCCTGTCCGCGTTTGGCTACTGGATGGCCGGCTGCTTTGGCAACGTGTCCTACTGGGTATTGATCAAGTCGACACTCGGCGCGTTCATTCCGGTATTCGGCAACGGCAATACGGCGATTGCGATCATCGTGTCGTCGGTGGGCATCTGGCTGTTTCATCTCGTGATGTTGCGAGGCGTGCAGCAGGCGACGATGATCAACACGATCGTCACGGTCGCGAAGATCATTCCGATCGTGCTGTTCATCATCATGCTGATCGTGCTGTTTCGCGCCGACATGTTCCACTTGAATCTGCGGGAGGGCAGCACTGAAATCGGCGCGGCCCTCTTTTCGCAGGTACGGGCGACGATGCTCGTCACGGTGTTCGTGTTCGTCGGTATCGAAGGTGCAAGCGTGTACTCACGCTACGCAAAGAAGCGCTCGGACGTCGGCACCGCAACGATCACCGGCTTCGTGGCCGTGCTGTGCCTGCTTGTACTCGTCACGCTACTGCCTTATGCGACTTTGCCGCGCGCCGACATAGCGGTCATGCGCCAACCGTCGATGGCCGCGGTGCTCGGCGCGCTGCTCGGTCCGTTCGGCATCGTGTTCATCAGCGTGGGATTGATCATTTCGATTCTCGGCGCCTACCTCGCGTGGTCGCTGATCTGCGCCGAAGTGCTGTTCGCCGCCGCCCGGCTGGAGACGATGCCGCGCATTTTCGCGCGGCAAAACGAGCGCAAGCTGCCGGTCGCGGCAGTCTGGCTCACCAGTACCGTCGTGCAGTTGTTCGTGATCAGCACGTACTGGTCGAATGACGCATTTGCCTTGATGCTGAATCTGACGAGCTCGATGGCGCTGATTCCATACTTCCTCGTTGCTGCCTATGGCATCAAGGCCGCGCGCCATGACAGCGCGCAAAGCGGTGGTGTATTGAGCGGCGCATTGCGCCGCGAGTATTTCATCGCGGCGTTCGCGACGTTGTACACGGCCTTTCTGCTGTTCGCGGGCGGCGTCAAATTCCTCACGCTCTCGGCGCTGCTCTATACGCCCGGCACGGTGCTGTTCGTGCTCGCCAAACGCGAGCGCGGGCTGCGCGTGTTCTCCGGCGCGGAGTGGATCATTTTCGCCGTCGCGGTCTGCGGCGCGATTGCCGCGTTGGTGGGTCTCGCGACTGGCACGATCGTCATCTGAGCGGCCGATCATCGTCACGATGGACAAGCGCGTCAGACTTTCCGCTCCGGGCTTGATGGCGATGGTGATCGGCTCGATGGTCGGAGTCGGCATTTTCTCGCTGCCTCAATCGCTCGGGCGCTACACCGGCGTCGTCGGTTCGCTGATTAGCTGGACCATCACCGGCACCGGCATGTTGACGCTCGCACTTATCTTTCAACGGCTCGCGTGGCGCAAACCGGAACTCGACGTCGGCGTCTATACCTATGCTCGTGCCGGCTTCGGCCGCTACACGGGTTTTCTGTCCGCATTCGGCTACTGGTGCGGCAGTTGCCTCGGCAACGTGACGTATCTGGTGCTGATCAAATCGGCACTCGCGATCGTCGTGCCCGCATTCGGCGCGGGCAATACGCTGAGCGCGATCGTCAGCTCGTCGGCGCTGATCTGGGTGTTTCATTTTCTGATTCTGCGCGGCGTCAAAGGCGCGTCGATATTGAATGCGTCGATGACGGTCGCGAAAGTCTTCGCGATTGCGCTGTTCGCGGTCCTCGTGTTGCCGGGCGTGCGGTGGGATCTGTTCGTCGCCAATCTTTGGACGAGTCCCGAGCCTTCAACGGCCGGTCTCTTCGGTGAAGTGCGCAAGACGATGCTGGGCACGGTCTTCGTTTTTCTTGGTGTCGAAGGCGCGAGCGTTTATTCCCGTCATGCTCGCGAACGGCGCGACGTCGGTGTCGCAACGGTGCTCGGCTTTCTCTGTGTGCTCGCACTGATGGTAATGGTCACATTGCTGTCGTATGGCGTATTGCCGCACGAACAGATGGGCGAGCTGAAAAATCCGTCGATGGCGGGTGTGTTGAGCGCCGCGGTTGGCGGCTGGGGCGCGGTGGTGGTCAAGCTCGGTCTGCTGCTGTCGGTGCTCGGGTCCTACCTCGCCTGGACGCTGCTCGCCGCGGAAATTCTGCACGCCGCAGGTAAGAGCCGGACCATGCCGGCGTTTCTCGCGAGGGAAAACCGCAATCACGTACCTGTCGCCGCGCTCTGGATGACGAGCGTCGTCATCCAGGCGTTTCTGCTCGTGACGCTCTTTTCCAAAGAGGCCTTCACGCTCGCGAAAGAGTTCACCACATCGATGAATCTGATTCCGTATCTGTTCGTCGCCGGCTATGGTTTAAAGCTCGCATCGAGCGGCGAATCGTATGCCGGCCAACACTGGGCGCGTCGCATCGACTTCGTGCTTGCACTGGCCGGCTGCGTTTATGCGCTGTTTCTCGTCTACGCTGGCGGGCTGCATTATTTGTTGATGTCTACCGTGCTCTATACGGCGGGCACGGTGTGGTTCTATCTCGCGGAACGCCGCAAGGGAAAACGGCCGGTATTTACGATGCGAGAGCGCGGCCTGTTTACCGTTGTGCTAATTGCCGCGCTGATTGCGTTTGCCGGCCTGGTGCGCAGCCACGTCGCCGCTTGGGACGGCACCTCTTTTTGAACGTAGAAATGACCGCTTAAGCTTCCCTTAAGGATGCGCCTTCCATAGTTTGGTGCTGCGCTGCTGATGCCGCGACGCCGACGATGGCCGTGTCCGCCATTGCCTCGCATCGACCGGCCACAGTGCGGATTTCCCGCGGCTCGACCGCATGGCTCGTGTTGCCATTACGTTCATGAACATCCACCGATTCCTGGAGCAGGCCGGTTTGCGGCCGACGCTTCCACGCGTGCTCGTGCTCGAGTTTTTTCATCAGCATGCGCACGAGCATTTCAGCGCCGAGCAGGTTTACAAATGCCTGAATGGCGAGACGCGCAATATGAGCCTCGGGACGCTTTATCGCGCGCTAGGCTTGCTCGTCGATAGCAGACTCCTGAGCAGCGTGGCGCTCGGCGAAGACCGGCTGGTCTACGAGTTGAACGACGACAAGCCGCATGATCATCTCGTATGCACCGCGTGCGGCGGGATTCGCGAGTTTTTCGACGAGCAGATCGAAGCGCGTCAGGGTGCAGTAGCGACTGAATTGGACTTCGACGTGACGGGACGGCAACTGGTGCTGTTCGGCCTGTGCGCCGAATGCAGAAACGCCAAAGCGACCGTGCGGGCCATCGTTCGGAAGTAGCGCCTCGCAACGCTGCGCGCGCGGATGGCGCGCGTCACCTGCTCCCGGCGTTGCGGATACAACGGATGAAATAGTCGGCCGGGCGCGTGGGAATCGCGCCATCGCGCGGCATCAGATGCAGCCTCGCCGCCCGCGTTGTCTCGATGAAATCGAGCTTCTTCGTATGCCCGATCTTGGTCTGCCGCGCCGCGCCGGGTCACGCATGGACCGTTGCTGCTGTCGTTCGCGACATTCGGCGCGGGTTTCGTCGTACGGCCGATCGGCGCAGACTTGCTTCTCTCACGTGTTCGTCTGGAAATTGGCTCCTCAGCGGAACCGAGTCCAGACAACATGCATGTGAGCCACATCCGCACCGTCCTGAATTGCAATAAACACTTACTGTCCGGTGGAATAAATTCCACCCATCGCCAGCGAAAGGATCTTTCTCAGGTGGGTCAAACCTGTCCGAACATCAGGATTCTCGGTAGCAGCAAGCCAGCGGCGCACTTCTGTCAGATAGATCGTCATCAGCAGCGAGGCGATAAGCTCGGCAGGATGTTCGGTTGAAATCTCGCCCGCGCGCTGTCTTGCGGAAATCAGTTCGGCCAGCATGCTCATCACGTGTGAACGTCGGGCATAGAAGCGCAGGGTCTGTGCACCGCGCTCGGGAGAAACCGATAGGAAATCGAACGTCTCCTGCACGGCAGCACGTGAAATCCGCGGCTCGGTAGCCCAATATTGATAACGCTTCCGGTAGAACGCCATGACCTGGTCGAGCAGGGGCGCGCTTACGTCAATGTCATCAAAGGTCCGGCTGGTTACGGCATCAAGATCATCATTCACGATCATCAACAGTAAATCACGCTTGTCCTTCGCATAGACAAAAACCGTGCCGATTGCGACTTCGGCACGGGCGGCAATTTCTCGTGTCGTCGCCGCTTCGTAACCTTTCTCGATGAACATCGCACGTGCAGCCGCCATGATCCGGTCGCGCTTCTCGAGTTTGTTCCGTTCGCGTAACCCGAGAGGCATTTCACGAACGCGCGCACTTTCTGTTGTATTTTTGATCATGTACCGGATCACTACTGGCGATGAAAAATTAGACGACCATCAGGCAGGAAGTAGCCTTGCAGGGATCATAGCCGATGGTCGCCCGCGGTTAAAACAGATGGTGGATACCGACGCGGCCAATCGTCTGGCTGTTCGAAGTAGACACCTGATACCCAAACTGCGCTGCATGTGCGTTCGGTCCCGAGGCCCGTTCAAGTCCGACGCCCGCATACAGTTCCGTCGTCTTCGACAGGTACCAATCCAGAAACGCGTTGTACTGGTTGAATGTCAGATCCTGGAAAATCGAGCGATTGTACGAAAGCCCAAGGATGTACTCATGGGTACCGGTGAGGTCGATATTCACGCCACCCTGATAGTTGCGTTCGCGAACACTACCCTCCGAATTCGTGAGTTTGACATCAGTGTACGTAAGGTGCGGCAGGACCCGGCTAATCTGGTACGAACCGGCAATCGCGAGCGTACTGTATCTGTCGGCGTTGAACAATACGCCCGGTCCCAGCTTTTGACCGAGTACGGGCGACACGCCAAAAATGCCGAACAGGTCGGCGGTCCGATTGTGTGACATCGAATAGGCTATGCTGAATTTCGCGGGACCGTGCCAGTACCTGGCACCGATGCTGTACTGCCGTCCAGCACTGAAGTCACCTGCCTGATTGCCGAACGCATTCATCACGCCGATCTGGAAGCCGTGGAAGTCAGGTGAATCGTATTTAATGGAATTGTTCAGTGCCCGCGTGTTGGCAAGACCGTCCAGGTTGCCTGTCGTGTAAAACGACGAGATACCGGGCACAGCGTTATTGAGCGCACCGATATATTCGTACACGTAGTCTGGAATGTTGCCCATCGTCACGGTGCCGTAGTTGATGTTACTCAGCCCCACGTACGCGTAACGGTTGAAAAAACTGGTCGGACTGATCGACGCACCGGTATTCGTGAGAAATCCGGATTCGAGTTTGGCGATAGCCGCCGTGCCACCTCCAAGGTCTTCACGGACCAGGAATCCAAAACGGTCGGGCTGACGCTTGCCCCCAACCGCCTGAATCAGGTGACTTCCTTTCGAATTCGTGTTGAAGTCGACACCCATATCGAGGCTGCCGTACAGGGTGACAGAGGACTGCGCGAGGGCCGTTGTGCTCAGTAAAACCAAGCCACAACTGAGAAGGATCTTTTTCATTTGATTGTCTCTTTATTATCGACGGCAAATACCGTTCTTTTGATGGCTACTACTTTTTTATAGCACCCGTTTTGGGTTAAACAGGTGCTTGACCGAATTTACAATCCGATGTCCGAGGCAGTGCGTACCGCATCGATGCCGCTGTTCAGCATCAGTTGACGGATCGTGTTGACTTCCTCGGCGCGAGGTTTCGGCATCGGCTCACGCATGAAAGGCAGATCGACCAGACCGCGCATCCATGCCGCGATCTTGTAGCGGATATGCAAGCGGCCGGGTTCCGAATAGATGTACTCGTGCAGACGAACCATGCCGCCATTCCATAGACGGCGTGCTTCTTTCATGTCGTCACGCCGACACGCGTCGATATGGTCGAGCATCGGTTCGAGCGCGTAATTCCACGAACCGCTGATCGTGCCGTCCATGTTGCCGACCGCAAGATATTCGTGAAAGAAGTGGGCGCTGGAACACAGCAATGCGACTTGCGGCGCCTGATCACGCATGCCGCGCGACAGCAGACGATGGCCAGGGTAGGCGTATGTCGTCTTCCAGCCCATGATGTTCGGCACTTCACGGCAATACTGCAGCGTCGGAGCAAGCGGCAGGCCGATACCCCACGGTTGTGAAATCGGCGCGACGGCATGCACGAAAATCGGCATGTCGACCGCCGCATCCTGCGCCTTGATCTGATCCAGCCAGACTTCCGGATAGCGCACGGAATCCCACGCACCTGATACGTCGAGCGAGCCCGCGGGCGGGATGACAAAAATGCCGCTTGCGCCTGCCGCTTTCGCGTCCTGTGCAGTGGCCACGGTTTCCGCTGTCGTCCACGCGAAGGTTCCTGCGAGCACCGGCATCTTGCCCGCTACTTCATCGATGATGATTTCGAGAACCTGACGCTTCTCGTCACGCGTCATGTAGAAGATTTCGCCGGCTTCAGCGTTAGCGATCAAGCCACCGGCCGGTGCGAACCGTTGATTGTCCGCGAAGTAGCGCACCAGACGGCGCAATCCGGTCTCGTCAATCGAGTAGTCCGGCTTGAGCGGCAGCACCAGCGCTGCATATAGACGATGCGAAAGATTCTTTCGGTCCGTTTGATCGAGAGGCATATAAACTCCTTTAAAGATTGCGACGCTATTGAGACACTTCCTCGAGCACGCGTTCGCTTGTTTCAATACCAAAGCGGCCGATGATCAGCGCGCCGAACAGTGCGACAACGCCAAACATCAAAAATACCGAACGGTAATCGCCATGGGTGATGATCATGCCGACGACGAATGGCCCGATCGAAGATGCGATACGCAGCCACACCGTTGCGCTGCTCGCGCCAAGCGCGCGTAGACGGGTCGGATACAACTCCGGTGTGTACAGATACGCGGCGGAGCAATTCGGCCCGATGAACATGTAGCTGAGCGCTGCAAGCACGATGACCGTGATGTGGCTCAGATCGGGCATCAGACCGATTGCGAGGAGCGGCAGCGCGCCAACGGTGAAGCCGATCGCAAACCAGCGACGGCGGCCGAGCTTGTCGATGATGAACGCGAGCACGAAATTCATCGGGAAACTGACGAACGAATTGATCGCGGACAGCATCAGCGCGGTATGCAAATCGAGCTTGAACGTCGACGTATAGATCGTCGGCAACCAGGTGATCGACCCGTATGCAACGAAGTACGCGCAGAACCACAGCACCCAAACCGTCAGCGTGCGACGTAGATAGGTCGGGCTAAGCAGCTCGCCGATGCGAGCGCTCGGCGCGGCAACGGTCGGGATTTGCTTGGCGGGCGGAAGCTTGAGGCCGGCACGCAGCGTGTAGGCTTCGATGTCGGACACGACTTGGTCCGCTAGCGCATAGCGACCTTTCGTGGCTAGCCAACGCGGCGATTCGGGCAGCACGCGACGCATGAACACGGCTACGACAGCAGGAGCCGCGCCGATCAGGAAGATTGCTTGCCATCCAAACGATGGCACGACCCATGCGCCGATAAAGCCCGCGCACAATATGCCGATGCTGAACACCATTTCGTAGAGCAGCACGAATTTCCCGCGCTTGTGTGCCCGCGTCAGTTCGTTGATATAGCTTGCCGCGATCGGGACTTCACCACCGATACCGATCCCCTGAATGACACGGAATGCCATCAACATGCCGTAACTCGTCGATAGCGCGCAACCGACTGCCATCAACGAGAAGATCAGGATGCTGTACTGAAGCGCCCGTACGCGGCCGATGCGATCAGCGAGCCATCCGAAGAGAAACGCGCCGACAATCTGCCCCATGAATCCGGATGAAATCAGCAAGCCGATCTGTGGATGGGTCAGGTGCCACAGCCTGGCCAGTACGGGCACAGCCGTCGCAATCGCAAGCATGTCGAACGCATCGAAGAAGGTCGCAACGCCGACGATCAAGCGTGCTTTCACGTGCCACGATGAAACGGGAATGCGCTCCAGGCGCCCGGCGATGTTGACGCTCTCCGCTGTGCATACGCTTTCCGCGATGATTTCTTGAGTGCTCATAGTCTCCTGCTACGCTGTTATGGGGCGGAATTAGACAAGCTCGCGCCACAGACCCAAGGCTTTCTGCGCGGGTCGATCGGAGAAACTGAACAGCACGGATTCCGACTTGGCATGATGCGAAACCGGAACCCATGACGGCACGACAAATACATCGCGCGCCTGCCAGTCGAAGCGCTGTTGACCGATCATGCTGAAACCGTCGCCTTCAACGACGTTGAACACCGTCGCATCAGTCGAGCGATAGTCATCGCCGTTAAAACCGGCAGGCAGCAATTGCAGGAATGCGCCGATGGTCGGCATCGGATAGCCGCCCGTCGCCGGATTTGCGTATTGCAGTTTCGTGCCGTGCACCGGACTGACCTGACCGCTGCGGGCCAGCCGTTCAAGTGCTGCACGCGCCGGTGCATAGCGATAGGCGAACAGGGGACTGTTGCCGCCATGCACTTCGTATTCGAGGGGGAGCATGTTCGAACCGTAGCGCGATGCGGCGACATCTTCCGCGCAATTCGCGGGCTGACTTATCTTGGTGGACCTTTCGGCGAAGCTCGTATCGAACAGATTGACGATCGGCACGTCGAGGCCATCGAGCCAGACTACCGGTTCGGTGCCCACGTTGCCGTGATCGTGCCAGGTCCAGGAAGGCGTAATGACGAAATCACCCGGATGCATGGTCACTCGCTCGCCATCCACAGCCGTGTACGCGCCTTCGCCCTCGACGATGAAGCGCAGCGCTGCCGCCGCGTGGCGATGAGCCGGTGCGACTTCACCCGGCAGGATCAGTTGCAGACCGGCATAAAGGCTGTTTGTGATCTGCGAACGTCCACGAATGCCCGGATTTTCAAGCACCAGCACCCGCCGTTCAGCTTCTTCCGCGGTAATCAACGCGCCTGCTTCAAGTAGCAGCGGGCGCACGCCTTCGTATTGCCAGCTTGCGGCGACGCAGGCACTTTTAGGCTCCGGTGTTACCAGCGTCGCCATCGCTTCCCAAAGTGGCGCGAGATCGCGACCATCGAGTACGCGATAAAAAGCCTGACGTTCGGATGTTATTTCAGGCTTCATCAAGACACCTTTACGGTCATCTGACCGATACGGTCAATCGTCGCCACCATCGTGTCACCCGGCACGACCGGCGAGACGCCTTCAGGCGTGCCGGTAATGATCACGTCGCCGGGATGCAGCGTGTAGAAAGAGGACGCGAATTCGATGAGGCTCGCGACACCGATAATCAGGTCGCTCGTGTTCGCCTTCTGACGGGTTTCGCCATTCACCGTGATCGACAGATCGAGCGCATTCGGATCGGTCAGTTCGTCACGCGTGACAAGCCACGGACCGAACACGGTGTAGGTGTCCGGCGATTTGCGGAAGCTGCGTTCTTCCGGCCCGCGAATCGTCATGTCGAGACCGATGCAGTACCCAGCGACGTAGTTGAGTGCGTCCGTCGCTGTGATATTGCGGCCCGTCTTGCCGATCACCACTGCGAGTTCGACTTCGTGGTCGTTGCGGCGGTCGGTATGGCACAACTGCACGCCATCGCCGGCGCCGACCAGCGAGCTGCCGGCCTTGAGAAACAGACCCGCTTTCTCGATGTGGTTGATCAGATTGCCGTGATGCAGGTTCTGATCGTCGAGCACTTCGCGCAGATGCTTCGTGTAGTTGACCGGAGCGGCGATGATCTTGCCCGGATTTGCAACCGGGCTCAGCAGATGCGCGTCATTCAATGCCACGGTATCGACCTGACCTACAAGCGCTTCGGCACGTTCCCGGATGGCGTCCAGATTGGCGATCAGCGGATCGAATGACGGCAGTGGGTACTGCCACGTAGGCAAAATATCAAGGGCTGCGGTGACGTCATGAATGACGTTCCCGACTACGACACCAAGGCGGTTCGCGCCGAATCGACATAGTTTCATAAGACTTTCTTCTCCACGACTGCTATTTGTGCTCCTCGATCGAGGCGCAAAGTTTCAATGAACACCTGATTCCCGATACCCGGTAAAGCGGATGCGATCTCCATGTGCGAGTACCAGCGCCGCCATGCATGCGATCACCATCGGAGCGGCGCCACACACGAACAACACCGGCAATGGCAGGTTCAGGCCGATCAGAAG
>Ga0310811_10002131_pt1 | contig 24693 bp, 20 predicted proteins | sample YCmetagenome_FD_207642 | JGI IMG/M metagenome (GOLD analysis project Ga0310811, IMG submission 207642) | Soil microbial communities from experimental microcosm in Duke University, North Carolina, United States - YC | ecosystem: Engineered > Artificial ecosystem > Soil microcosm > Unclassified ... | reverse complement strand
ATGACGGACGCTCCACGGTTGGTGCCGGGACGCGCCGCTCCACCCGACACCAGCACTTTCTACGCCCGGCCGATGTGGGTGGGAGATTCACTGGTCCTGGTACCGTACCGTGCCACCATATCCAAGGGGCTCATTAGGCCTTGGGACTCACGATTGGTGCAGTCGGCGGTGCAGCACGAACGAATGCTCTTTCACGACATCGCTGTAACGTGGGTGACGGCGTTCCCACGGAGCGCGCAGGCGATGGAGGCACTGGCTGTGGCGCTCGAAATGCTGGACTTGCCGGCGTCAATGGACACTCTGCGTCGCGCACGGACTCTAGCCGTGACGCCGGACGAGCGGATGAGCACTGCCGCCGCTGAGGTGTGGATGCAAGTCAAGCTGGGCACACCGTCGTCACCATGGAGGCTCAGTCAAGCCAAGGCGCTTGCTGATTCGATTCTTGGTGATAGCTCTCAGGCGATTCGGGATTCCCGAACGCTCGTTTACCTCGCTGCGTTGACGGGGCGGGCACGACTCGCCGCCTCGCTGGTCCACCGTGTTTCCCGTGAAGGCCAGTGGGTGCCGCCGTCCTTTGTGTCTGTCCCGTCACTGCTGGTGTATGGCTCACTGGGCGGGCCGCTGGACAGCGTACGGGCGCTCGCCCAGGAGGTAGACAAAGTCTTGACGGACCCGTCGCTCCCGCGACGTGATGACTTGTCTTTCGAATGGGTGGTGTGGACTGCTCGGTTCGCCGCGCTGCTGGAACCGTTTCCGCCAATCGAACGCGGTCAGGTAAAGGGCGACTATCTGGTCGATGCGATCGTCTCGTCCACCAGAGGCGACACGCAGTCGGTACGCGGAACGCTGGATCGGCTGCGCCAGTCACGGCGGGCGATTCCGCCCGTAGACCTCGCTATCGACGCATTGTATCCCGAAGCGATTCTCTTCATCCGTTTGCACGACGACAAAGGGGCGATTGCGTGGCTCGACCCAAAGTTGAATAGCCTGCGCCAGAGTGCTCCGGGCACGTTCGATTCCCCGCCCAGACCGGGCGCCCTGGTGAACGCGATGGCGCTGCGGGCAGAACTGGCAGCCCGATCCGGAGATGTGTCGAACGCCCGCCGCTGGGCCGAGGCGGTTTCGATCCTGTGGTCCGATGCCGATGACTTCTTGCAGCCGCTCGTCCTCCGCATGCGGAGGCTGGCAGGCTCCTGATGGCGATTTGAGGTGGGGCAGGAACATCCAGTGAGGGGAGGGCCACATGTCATGGATCGCGCGCCGGGGGAGACAAAGAGTCAGGTCGATCGGTTTGGTTCTCATGGCTGGAGCAATGGCAGGCATTTCTTCGCCGGATCACACGGTCCAGGGTACGATCTTCTCTGCTCCCCTGGTGGAGTGCCCACACAGTTTCAAACCCTTCCTTGACTCAGCGGTTGTACCGGGGCAGCTGACGCTCTCCGGGAGAATTACTCACGTCCCCGAGTTCCACGATTGCCAGAGGTTCATCTTCACAAGGGGTCCTGAACTCAGGTACTTGCCGGTGTTCGCGATATTTGGGGCGTGGGACCTGGGCACTCGATGGGACAGCGTGATCGCCCATCCCGTCTCGTTCCACGGCGACCCCCGCGTTGGGGTGGCGCTCGACCGAATGAGCGGGGATAACGCCACCGTTGCCTCGTTGGACAGTGTCTCTTCGTCTGCGCCTTCCGCTGCCGCTGGAGGGCAAGTCACTGTCAATATTTCACTGGGTGGGGGTTTGTGGAAATCCTGACCGAAGGCAGGTACCCACCTCTGGGAATCGGTCCGGGGTTCAATTGCGCCTACCTGTTCCTGACGGTGGGGAGTCTACAAGCGAGGATGGTGCATTTCGCCGGCCGCCACGAACCGGACTGCGCACGACCGGTCGACCCGGACACTCTCGCCGGAACCGATCTCGAGGTGCAATGGGTGCGTCCGCCAATGCACCCGCAGTCGGAGGACTATCCTTCGGCCGCTCGTTGGGACTGGGACCCCGCGCATCGCATTCAGTACTTTGGCGTCAAGTGTGGCACCGGTTGGTGTGAAGTTGGCCCACCCGGGTTTGTGGCTTCAAAGGTGCCCGCCTTTCCCAGCACTCCTGATGGACCGCCACTTCTTAACTGGCACAGAGTCAGGCATATCAAGGGCTGGTTCGACCAGCAGCGTCTCGCCCCTGCGTTGGGCAATGGTTCGCAGGGTCCCGAAGCAGGTTGGGGTGAGGTGTTCGCCGACCCGCTCCTCGTCACGCGCAGGGTCACTGACTTTACCCGTACGTGGGTGCTGGTCGCGCGTGCGAGACTGGACGCGTCCCTCACGGCGTACGTGGACAAGTGGAATCTTGGACCGACGGATTCTCAGAACAAAGAGAATCGCCTGTACTTCTGCCGTGGCCGGTGGAGCGAGTGTTACGGCCTAGCCCTTGGAGTTCGCGACCTGGCTTCTGGATTCGACTCGAACAGACCCGATGCTCCCGTTTGCGGGGATGAGGCTAACGGTTACGACGTCACCACCGCCGACAGAGGGATGTGGTGGGTCGGGATTGTTTCGACCACCGGGAAAGTGCGGTTCGGCTGCGTCATACGACGTGACCACGCGGCAGACCTTGCCTTTTATCACCTACCTCCAAACGGCACCGTGCGGTGGCGCTGGCGCGACAATGACGAGACCATTTGGGCCAGTTGTGCCGAGGGCTGTTGCCAAGTTCAGAAACCGAGGAACTGAATCGCGGGATCAGGAACGGTGGCGCGATCGCGCCACCGTTCCGCCCTCAAGACCGGAGCTCTTCTTCCAGAGCCAACGCCGCCGTCTCCAGCTCCTCCTCGGTGTTGTAGTAGTGCGGCGAAAACCGCAGCACCGACCTCACCCGCTTCTCGTCCATGTCGATCACGGCATCATCGCGGTCCGAAACGCTGGTGTTGATACGCCGCGCGCGCAGCCGGCGCTTCAGATCGACGGGCTCCCGTCCCTCGGTGGCGACCGTGACGATCGCGCCACGCTCCCGCCCCCGATCCATCAGCCGGACGCCGGGGATCGTCGCCAGACGCTCACGCAGCTGTGCCGCCAGGGCGCGGGCCCGGGCCATCCCTGCCGCTCCCACGTCGGCGGAGTAACGTGCCGCGGCACCGAGCCCCAGCACGAGCGCATGGGAGAATTCCCAGTTCTCGAAACGGCGCGCGCCGTCGAACAGCCGGAACTGATCGACCTCCGTCCACTCGGCGCCGCGCATGTCGACGAACAGCGGATGATCGCCTCGCTCGAGCGCCCCGTCCGACACGTAGAGGAATCCGATGCCGCGCGGGCCGCGCAGGAACTTTCGTGCGGTGGCGGCGAGGTAATCGCACCCCAGCGCCGCCACGTCGATCGCGACCTGTCCCACCGCCTGGCAGGCGTCGATCAGATAGGGCACGCCCGCCCTGCGGCACACCGCGCCGACCGCGTCCGCCGCCTGCACTAATCCGGAATTCGTCGGGATCCAGCTCAGCGTCACGATGCGGCAGCGTCCGTCGGCGAGCAGGGGGCCGACGCTCTCCGGGTCGGTCCCGCCTTCAGGGAGATCGGCGGCGCGCCGCACCTGGACGCCGAGCCGGCGGCCGAGCGAGAGGTACATGAGCTGGTTCGAGACGTAGTCGGCGCGCGAGGTGACGATCACGTCGCCCGGGCGGAAGTCGAACGCCTGCAGTGCCTGCGAGAACGCGACCGTCGAGTTTTCCACCACGGCGATGTTGCGCGCCCTGGCGCCGATCAGGGCGGCGACGGCATCGTACGTCCCCTGGATCTGCTCGGCGGCTTCGTCGGCGGCCTCGTAGCCGCCGATCTCCGATTCCCGGGCGAGGTGCGTCACGACGGCGTCGAGCACTGGTCTCGGCGGCAGCGCGGCACCGGCGTTGTTCAGGTGGATGCGTTCGGCGGATCCTGGAGTGTCGGCGCGCCAGCGGGCGAGTTGGGAATCCGAGGTCATGGAGGTCGGCGGAAGATGGTGGAGGATGGTGGAGGTTATCAATTGCCTCCACCAACTTCCACCCACCTTCACAACCTCCACAACATTCTGACTAGTGCGTCCGACGAACCGTCGTCCGGGCTCGCGGCTTCGGTTTCGGCTTCGCCACCGCTGCCTTCGGGGGCGCAGGCAACGGGATGTTGCTGTTCCAGGCGACATCGGCGATGAGCCACTTGCCGCCCACCTGGTGCCAGTGGATCAGGTATTTCCCGGTGTCGGCGACGGCCTTCATCCCCGCCGGCGACTGGGCGCCGGGTTTGACCTCGAGGGTGTACGCCCCCCGCGAGACGGCGAGCGGGCCGTTCACGAGAACCTCGTCGGTGGAGATGCTGATGGTAGTCTGTCCCAGACTCATCTGTCGCGCCTGAAACGCCTGAATCGCTGGCCGGCCGATGGTCGCTGGCGCGTTCGGCGGCAGCTGCTCACCCTGCTCGGTGAACAGCATGGCGATCGAGTCGGACTGGTTGGCGGCGGTGTAGCGCTCCCAGCTGCGCGCGACGGCGTCGAACGTCGGCCGCGCCGCAGCGACCTCGCGCGACATCCGCGCCTGGGCCTGTTCGGGGGTCTCGGGTTTCATGCAGCCTGACAAGACGAGCAAGAGGGCGCCGGAAACGCCCACGACAGCACGCATGGAATTCCTCCGCAGGTACGTGGTGGATCGCAGCATCACTCTTGTTTCACCCGGCGTGAAGTCTAACGGTCACGCGTCTCCGGCGCTCGTTCGGCGGCATCCACCATTGACGCGAGCCGGGAGCGCTCGCGGACCAACCGGAGCTGGTCGCGCAGGCGGCCGCCGCGCAGCTCACCGCGCAGCACGAGACGCACGTAGCGGGGCAGCTTGGTGACCGCGTCGAACCACAGCCGCCGCCCAGCCTGCCACGGCTGGCCGCTCAGGTACCTGAGGAGACGATTGCGGACCCAGGCGAAACGCCGCTCGCCCGCAACCACCTGCTCCAATGCGTGCGGCAGACCGGTACCGGCGTTCCAGAGCTGTTCGAGGGCGATGCGCTCGATGTCGTCGGATTCGCGGGTCTCCGGCAGGCCTCGAAACACTTCGGTCGGGATCGGCGCGTCGAGCAGCAGCTTCGCCACCCGGAACGACAGGCGCATCCATTGAGCGACGCCGAGCCGCCGGTACTCGTCCACCTGCGCCGTCCACCGCCAGGCATCGCGCCAGCGCTCGATCAGGAGGCCGAGGTCGACGACACCGAGCAGGCCCGAGCGGAACAAGTGCCGGCGCGAGAGGTGCAGGGCGACATGCAACAGCAGGTCCTCGGGCGCGAGCACCCGCGCGGTGACGTCCCCCAGCGGGACCGTCGTGGCACGCGCCCAGGCGGCGGCGGCGAACGCCGGCGGTAGCTCCGCCCATGAGGGCAGCGCGCCGTGCAGCTCGAATAGTATCGGCGTCCCCGGTACTTCGAGCGCGCGGTCCTCGTCGCCGCCCGCCGCTCCAGGGGTCCAGCGCCCCTCGTAGGTGCGCCGCGGGAATTCAAATCCGGCGTGGCGCAACGTCTCCGCCGCCTGCTCGAGCTGGTCGGGTGGTGTCCACAGGTCCACGTCCTGCATCGGACGGAGTGTCGGATCCGGGTAGACGAGATGCGCCAGCGCCATCCCTTTCAACACGACGACCGGTATGGCGGCGGCGTCGAGGGCTGCCAGGGCCCCGCGCAAGGCGCGCAGGCGCAGCAGGTGGGCCATTCCGTTGGCACGGCGGACGGCGGTGAGCCGGTCACGCACGTCGCTCGGCACGCGGTTCCACAGGTGAGCGCGCTCGAGACAGGCGATGAGGTAGGGCGCGAGACCGGGTCCGGCGCTGCGGCGCAGACGGTCCCAGTCGATATCGCCCGCGATGTCGCTATCGGAGTCGAACGATTCCCGTCGCAGCACTCGCACCAGGAGCTCCTGTTCCCGGTCGGGTATGCCTCCGAATTGCGGCCCATCGAGTGTCGCAGCCACCAAGGGAAGCTAGTCCAGCTGCACGCCGAACCGCTCACTCCACGCCGCGAGCCCGGCCAGCCACCAGGTCCGGTGTGGGTCGAGGGTGCGTGCGCGGCGAACCTCGCTCGACGCCACCGGTGGAAGCCGTGCAGCGGCAGCGAGCAGCCGATCCAGCGCGGGAAGCTCGGGAAGCCAGGTCCGGATCGGCACCTCGAACCCGATCTTGTCGGAGCGGTCGAGTATCGCGTCGGGGACGATGCCCCGCATCGCGGCGCGGAATACCGCTTTGCTCGAGCCATCGGCTTCGAGCAGATACTCCTCAGGAAGGGCGAGCAAGAACTCCGCGAGCCGCGGCGTGAGAAACGGCACGCGTTCTTCCAGGGAGTGCGCCATGGAGTTCCGGTCCTGGTAGCGGAGCTGCGCGGGAATGCTCCGCGCAGTCAGCGCGAGCCAGAGCGCTTCGCGCAGCACGTGCCGGCCGCGGGGGCCGCTCCACCACGGCGTGCGCGGGGCGAGCCCGTGGCGCCGCCCCCAGCGCCGGCTGATCCACGGTCGGTACGCGCGTCCCGAAGCGCGTAACGCCGTGCGGGTCCAGGAAGTCGGCAGCGCCATCGCCAGGCTGCGCAACACCGTGCCGCGCATCGCGGGGTCACCTGGCTGCCGGGCGCGGGAGAGCCGCCACAGCATCGCCACCGCCTCGCCCGGCGCGCCCTGGCGCAGCAAGGAGGCAAGGCGTGCGGGCCAGAAATAGCGATAGCCGGCGAGCAGCTCGTCGCTGCCTTGTCCACTCAGCAGCACTTTCACCCCGGCATCCCGGGCCAGCCGGCAGAGGCGGTACTGCGCGTACACCGCCGGCGTACGGAAGGGCTCGCCATGGGCGGCGAGGAGCGCGTCCAGCTCGCCGGCCCATTCCGCGGGGTGCAGCCGCACCTTGTGGGGGACGGCCCCGGCCGCGCCGTTCGCGATATCGATCCACGGCTCTTCGCTCCGCGCGCCATGGTCGCCGATGTAGCTGAACGTGTGGATGTCGAGCTGCGGGCCGCCGGCGGCGCGCATCGCCAGGGTGACCGAGGACGAATCCACGCCACCCGACAGGAGGACGCCGACTTGGACGTCGCTGCGGAGATGCAGCGCCACGCTCTCGAGAAACAGGTCGCGCAGCTGTACCGCCGCCTCGTCGAACGACACTTCGAGGGTCCGGTCCAAATCGGGTCGCCAGTATGGGACCGGCGCGAGCTCGGCGGGCCGAGTCAGGTCCACCACGGCGTAGTGGGCAGCCGGGAGGGCGTGGACCCCCTCGTACATGGTATCGGCGCTATGGTCGGTGACGCCGGCGTCCAGGTAGTCGTGGACGCCCTGGGGGTGCGCGCGCACGTCACCGGCGAGCGCGGGCAAGAGTGGCGGAATCTCTGACGCGAACGCCAGCGTCTCGGATCGCACTACGTAATAGAGTGGCTTGATGCCGAAGGGATCGCGCCCCAGGACGAGGCGGCCTGCCGCAAGGTCGAGGATCGCGAATGCGAACATGCCGACGAGCTTGGGCAGGGAATCAAGGCCCCATTCCTGAAAGGCTGTGAGCAGGACCTCGGTATCGGAGCGGGAGCGAAAGCGCCGGCCGCGAGCTTCCAGCTCACGGCGCAGCTCGACGTAGTTGTAGATCTCGCCGTTCAGGACGACGGCGTGCCGGCCATCCTGAGACACCATCGGCTGGTGACCGCTCGGGGAGAGATCGATGATCGCCAGCCGTCGGCAGCCGAGGACGACGTTCGCGGCCCCCGGGAAGGGGTGGGGCGTTGCGAGCGAAGCGCGGCGACCCTCCCGATCGAGCGTGTACGCGCTCGTCTCACGCGGTGCGAAAACGAGCATTCCTGCATCGTCCGGCCCGCGGTGGGCCAGGGCGGCGAGTCTGCGGCCCATCTCCGCCACCAGGACGTCGCTCGACTCGCCGCTCACGAGCCCCGCGATACCGCACATCAGGACGTGGGGCCCCGCCCGCCCCGCAGCCGGGCGACCTGGCCGTATAGCCGGCGCGCCTGCATGGCTGCTGCCCGGGCGAGCGGTGGGTGGATCTCCAGCAGGGCCCGGATCGCGGCCTGGTTGATGGTCGCGACCAGTGCGCCGGGCCAGCCGCGGTGCGTCGGCGGCCCGACCGGCTGCCATACGTCGGCGTCGGCCCGGCGCCACTCGGTTACGAGGCCGACGGCCCGCTCGATCGGAACCGGCGGATCGCATGTCGCGGACGCGTCGCCGCGGGTGATGAAGTAGCCGCGGGCGCGCCCCCCCCGGCCTCGCCCGACGAGCCGGTGGGCGACCAGGCCGCTCCCCTGCATGTACACGACGACGTCACCCGATCGGTAATCAGTCGTCTCGCGGCACGACAGCCGGATGCGAGCCCCCGGCGGCAGCGTCGCGCCCATACTTCCACCCTGGACTTGAGACTCGACGTGCGCATGCGTGTGCTTGAGGAGAGCGGCGATGGCGGACAGGTCTTGGGGAGAAACGAAAGCCGCGGCGGTCACACCTCACTGTTCCGGACCGCGGCGATTCGCTCCTGCGATTGCTGCACGGCGACCTCGACCTCGTGTTGCGCGAATCCGGCCTCGAGCCGCTCTTGCTGGGCGACGCCGTACTTGGTCACGCGCAGCCCGCCGTTGGCGAAGACCTGCTGGAATGCCGTCATCCCCTGCGTCAACGCCGCGGCCATCTTCAGCACGTTGCGCGGATCGCGCTCGATCTCGCGCCGGATCCATTCATTGGCAAACCGGATGTGATGCACCTCGTCCGCCTGCTGCTGCTCGAACAGCTCGGCGAGCTCGGTGTCCCCTTCGCGCCGCGCCTGGCCCAGGGCGTAGGTCGCGGCATCGAGCCCGTCCGCCTCGAAGCTGCGGTTCTGTACTGCGAGACGCCCGATCAGGTGCGGGATCTTCCCGAGAATGCGGTATTGGAAGTCGAGCACCGGGTACTGGCCGACGCGCCCACCCCGCGCGCTGAAGAGCCGCTGATACGCCATCGTGTGGCGCGCCTCGTCGAAGCACTGGCGCGCCAGCCACATGCGCAACGGCCATTCGACGTCGGGAAACTCGGTGAGATGGCGGGAGGCGTTCTCGAGCACGCTGCATTCTTCGTGCATCTGGCGATGCAGGAACTCCATCTGCCATTCCGGAGTGCCGTCCGGGTAGTTCTCGCACTCCACCCAGCGCCGCTTCACCACGAAGCGGGGCTCGCGCGCCGGGCCTTCTGCGAACAGCGCCGGATCGAGATCGGGCGTCGTCACTTGATCTGGTCCGGCAGAATCGAACGGAACCCGGCCTGCCGGAGCACCTCCAGCACCTCTTCACGTGTGAATTCCGCTTCCATCCGGCCCTCGACGTTCACCGCCGGGGCCTCCTTCGGTGGAATCACGATGCCGACCGTATTCACTTCGCCGGGTTTGGGGAGCAAGGCGCCGTTCACCTGACGCAGGTGCCGGATGGCCAGCGCCACCTTGAGCAGCACGCGCGGATCCTCTTCGGTGAGACGCTTGATCCAGCGGTTGGCGAACCGCACATGAGTGATCTCGTCGGCGAGAATCGCGTCGAACAGGTCGGCGGTCGTCGCATCGCCGTGCTGGCGCCACACGTGCCGCATCTGTCCCAGGATGTCGATGAGTCCGGCCTCGAACGTGCGATTCTCGACCGCCAGCCGCCCCGGCAGGTCATCGAGCATCAGCGTCACGCCCCACTCGAAGTTCGCGATCGGGAACTCGCCTTTCCGGCCACCGATCTCCCCCAGGCGGCGCAACAACGACAACGCGTGCCGCGCTTCGTCGAAGCATTGGCGTGCCATCGCCAAGCGGAGATCCCACGGGGTTTCGGGGAAATCGACGAGGCTCTGAGACGCGATCTCGAGCACGCCGAGCTCGTTGTTCATCTGGCGGTGCAGCCGCTCGCGCCGCGAGGTGTCGGACATGTCGGGCCACTCGGCCATCTCGGCGTCGGTGTGGACGACGGTGAAACAGGCTTCCCGCGCCGGGTCATTCCGCAGCGTGACGCCGCGAACGGACTTGGTCTCGACGACGCCGGCCTTCATCCGGCATCCACCGTTTGCGGTGCCGGGCGGAAGGCGGTCATCTCGGGGACTCGGGCGGCGACCCCGCGCAGCTGCTGCAACCAGTCGGCATCGCGCAACGCGAGATCGGGCCGCTCGGCCTGCACGGCGTCCCGGTCGGACTTGAGCCGCGTGTAATCGTGCAGGATGCGCTCGAGGATCCGAACCGTCGGCTCGTCCAGCAGGGGGTCGGTGCGCGAGAGGTAATCGCGGTAGCGGGACTCCAGGTCCACGATGAGGGCGTCGTAGAACCCCACCACCCGCCGGTTGGTCTCGCGCGTTGCGGCCAGCTGCTCCAGCACCCGCCGGTACGCGTCGGTCGGGGGAAGATCGAAGTGCAGGGCGGCTCGCAGATCGGGGGCGCGCCGGCCGAGCGCATCGGCGTGCTGCGCGAAATCCCAGATGTGGCGGCCGAAGAGCGTCTTCACTTCGAGCTCGGGCGTCGTGGGGACCCAGCGGGCGAGCGTTTCCATGAGAGTGACGGCGACGTGGCGATACGTCCCGATGATGTCGGCTCGCTCGCGAACGGAGATTCCCATTACTCCTCCACGGTCTGCGCAATCAACGCCGCGGTCTCCTCGGGAGGCCCGGGTCGTACAAGGTAGCACGGAACCCGGGCGATCAGGGAGGCGAGTCCCATCACGCGGCGCTCGCCGGCCATGCCCCACAAGCTGCAGGCGAGCGGCGTCAGGCGGCGCACGTCGCTGCGGGCTGGAACCAGGCGCTCGAGGTGGGGCGTCGACGTGAACGGCTCGAGGAATACGATCGCCGCCAGATGGTGGGGAGGCGGCCGGTCGGCCGCTGGGAACAGGCGGCTCGCGGGCACGCGCCGTCGCACACTTCCATCCGGGAACTGTTCGTCGACCGATGGCACTCGCGCGAGCGCCTCCACCACGGCGGCCGCGGCGGGACCCGGCTTGATCGTGGCGCTGCGTCGCACCGGCACGAGCTCGAGGGAGGGGAGACGAACGCCGATCAGCTCATCGCCGAGGAACGCATGCCCGAGCGCGGCCAGCGCGAGCGACAGCGTTGTTTTCCCGGTGCCCTTCTGGCCCATCAGCAGCACGCCGCTCCCGCACACGCGCACGGCCGCGGCGTGAAAGAAGACGACGTCGCGCTGCAATCGCAGCAAACGATTGACCGCGAGGTTCCCGATGAATCCCTGCCACGGCGTGCGCCGGTCGGCCAGCACGTGCGGCTCGGCGAACGCGAATTGCGGCCCGGCGCCGAACAACCGCCAGCCGGAGGCCGACAAATCGTGTTCCGAGTACCCGCGCTCCGGGAAGACGGTGAGCGCGAACGCGATGGGATCGAGCGGTTCGGGGTCCTGGAACGTGACGAGGACGAATGACGACGTCACCCGCACATCGCAGCGCACGTACGGATGGGCGTCCCCCGGGGCGGGGGACGCAACGGCGCACTCGCCGTACAGCTGCAGCACACGCTCGCGCAATGCCGCGTCGTCCGAGCGTAAAGCGAAATGCCCGTCGCCGACCCGGTACCATGCGACGGGATTCGCGACGGGCATTTCAAACACGGTCGCCCAGCGGGCGGTAGCCTCCGCCCACCATGGGCCCTGCGCGGAGCTGGTGCCTGGTCTCGCTACCCCCACCACGAAGAAGCAGCGGTCTGGATCTGGAATGCCTCCAGGATCGACTTCTCATCCATCAGCGTGATCTTCGGGGGCTCGTAGGTCGGCAGAGGCTTTACGCTGCGATCCGAGTCGTGTGTCATTGAGTGCATCCTCATTGTTGGGCTTCCACTTCTACGATCGCCAGGCTCTGGAACTCTTCCAACGCTTTACGAACATCTCGCTCGGCGCCCGCTCTGTCAACACCCTGAAAGTGGGCGCAGATGGCGTCCGAGAGCTGCTCGGACGTGGCGGGTTGGGCGAGCTGTTCCCACAAGAACGCCGCGGTCGCGTTCAGCAGACAGAACTTCTTGATCCCTGGGTTATAGAGGATCGTTTCTTGTTGCATCGGGGCCGCTTCGACGGCCGGATTTCGCCGGAATCGGGTGCTCATTCAGCTAATCAAGCCGGACGAACGGGGGTGTCAAGAGCTTTTCGGCGCACCGCGTACCCGCGCCAGAGGTACCGGAACGGAGCGACGATTTGCGCGGGGAGGGATTCGGCCATGTCGAGCCCATCGACCCCGTAGCGCGACGGGCGCTTCGTCTCGACGGCGGTGCCGAAGAGGAAGTCCCAGAGCGACAGCATCTGTCCGAAGTTCTTCGTGTAGTAGCGCTCGTCGGTCGAGTGGTGTACGGCATGAAAGGCGGGGCTGACGAACAGCTTTTCGAGCGGTCCGTAGCGCCAGTCCAGCTCGGCGTGTTGCAGCACCTGGAAACCCGTCATGATGACGGTGAGGGGGAGCCACTGCCGCGTCGCGATCCCGAGGACGAGCTGGATGATGCCGAAGAACACGACGAAGTCGGTGATGAGTTTCTCGATCGGATGGCGGCGGTAGGCGGTGAACGTGTTGAGACGCTGCTGCGTGTGGTGCACGCTGTGGAACGCCCACAGGAAGCCCCAGCGGTGCTGGAGCCGGTGCAGCCAGTAGGTGAGGAAGTCACCGATCACCCACCAGCAGGCGAGCTGCAGCGGCCACGAGAGGCCGGTGAGGAGGTTCAGCTTCAGGAAATCGAGCCGGGGCTCGGCCAGGTTCGCGAGGGCGGCGAAGATCAGGACGTTGTAGAAGCCGCCCCAATAGAACAGCGTATACGCCGCGTCATTGAGGAAATGCCTCGTCCAATACCGCGCGCGGTCCGCACCGGCGCGACGCTCGCACACGTAGACGGCCACGAGAAACGGCAGCAGGTAGAGGATGGCACGCGCGGCGGAGCGCATGAGCTCCCAGAGGCGCAGCTGCATCACCACGTCGGCCATTCCTCAAAATCCGCTGATGTGGTTGGCGCTGTCAACTTGCACGCTCGCGGCCGCCTGGGCATTGTCCCTGCGATGCTGTCCATCGTGTTCCTTGGGGGAAGTGAATCCTCGTTCCCGGCCCTGCGTGCGATAGCGGAACGCCACCGCGTCGTGGCGGTGGTCCGGGGCGGCCGGCCCACGGGAAGGTCCGCGCGGGTTCGCGCCCGGCACTGGCTGGGGAGCGTGGCCCGTCGCCTCGCGGTCTGGTCGCGCGATCCCCTGGTCGACTTCGCCCGGCGGCAGCGCATCCCGTACTGGGAGGCGCAACCCCACGACGCGGCGCTCGGCGCGCGGCTCGCGGCCCTCGCTCCCGACCTGCTCTGCGTGGCCGGGTATCCCTGGTTGCTGGCCCACGAGGTGTACACGATTCCGCCACTCGGCGCCATCAATCTCCATCCGTCCCTGCTGCCCAGACATCGCGGTCCGGCGCCGCATCTCTGGATCTACCACGCGGACGACCGTGAGACGGGGGTGACGGTGCATCGCGTGGACGACGGTGCGGATACGGGAGAGATCCTCGCGCAGGAAGCGTTTCCGTTGCCGCGCGGGCTGCCGGTGGCCGAGCTGCGGCAGCAGTGCGCCCAGCGTGGAGCCGCGCTGCTCGCGCGCACGCTGGACGCGATCGTCGAGCGGCGCGTCGCGAGCCGCCGCCAGGAGGAGTCGCGGGCGACCGCCGCGCCGCGCGTCCGACCCGGGACTGCGATGGTCGATCATGAGGGATGGGACGTCGAGCACGTGTGGCACTTCCTGGCGGGCCTCTGCCCGCACTGGCGCGAGCCGCTGCGCGATGACCGGGGCCGCCTGGTCCGCTACGCCCGCGTGATGGGATACGAGCGTCGCACGCACGATGCGCCGGCCGGTCTCGTCCGCAGGAACCATCGGGATCTGGTGTTGTTCTCGCGCGGGGGGATCGTCCGATTGGCCTGACCCGCGTCCTCGCTCCGCTCGTGTTCGCGCTCTTCGTCGCCGGCGCCGTCGTGCTCGCCGGGCAGCGGGGTCCGGCCGATCCCGACGAGCGACGCAAGGGCCGCCTCAGCCTGTTCGTGCTGTTCGTCGTCGCGGCGACCTTCGGTGCGAGCCTGACCCAGCACGACCTGTTTCCGTTCGCGGCTTGGGAGCTGCTTCCTCGGTGGGTTGGCCCCAATTGGACGGCGGGACGTCTGGTCGGCGTCGACGCGGCGGGCGTCGAGCACCCCATCGATGCGCGGGCGTGGGAGCCGTTCAGCGGCGATGAGCTGCGCACCTGGTTCCAGGTCGTGTTCATTCAGCTCGACTCGGCGACCCGGGACAGGATCGCTGCTCACCTATTGGACCAGGCGGAGACGGCGCGCCGCGCCGCGGCGGCAGGGAAGCGCATCGGTCGCTACGATCGTTTCCTTGGCCCGCTGCGCGCACCATTGACCGTGGTGCATCCACGACTCTGGGCCATTCCCGATTCCGTGCCCCCACCCTTCGTAGCGCTGCGCTATTACCGGGACCGCTGGAGCCTCGTGCGCCGGGTACGCGACCCCGACGCTGTGAGCCGGCAGCTGCTCTTCGAGTACCGTCGGCGATGATCCGGGTGAACGTGTCTTTCCCGGCTTGGTGGGACCGGTTCTGGTTCACGCCCTGCTCGCCGTTCGGCCTGGCCGCCGCCAGGATCGCATTCGCGTTGTACAGCCTGTGGATTGTGCTCTCCCGGGACTTTCCAGGCGTCGCCGGCGTGCCCGGCGAGGTGTGGGCGACGGTGACTCCGCAGACGCGGTGGCGCTACCTGATCTTCCCGGGGCATCCGGCGCTGGAATACGTGCTCGAGGGCGTCGCCGTCGCGGCCCTGGTGGCCGCGGCACTCGGGTGGCGGCCACGCCTCTCGTGTCTCGTGAGCGGGCTCCTCTTGTATCACTTCGCGCCGTATGAGGCGCTGCTGTGGACCGACTCTCCGTATTTTCGTGGCCTCGACATTCCGATTATCGGTCTGGTGATTCTCTCGGTCGCTCCCTGCGCCGATGCATGGGCAGTGGGCGCGCGTCGCCGCCCGCACCCGCTCGCCAGTCCGGAGTACCGTTGGCCCCTGGTGCTGCTCCAGCTCCTCGTGGCCTCACCCTATTTCTTCGCCGGCTACGGAAAGCTGTACTACACGGGGATCCGGTGGGCGTCATGGGAGAACATCCGCAATCACCTGCTCGCCTTCACCCAGGACGATTTTTTCACGGTGTACACGCGGCTCGGCAGCTGGGTGGCCGCGCATCCGCTACTCTGCGGGATCATCGGTGCCGGGACGATGCTCTTTGAGCTGAGCTTCATCCTTTCGGTCTTCTTCCCCCGGCTCAGACGGTTCTATCTCCCCGCCGCACTCGCCTTCCACGCCGGCATCCTCCTGAGCATGAACATCTACTGGCTCTACTGGCCGCTCCTCGCGGTGTTGCCCGACTGGGATGCGGTCCGGGAGCGGTGGACCCGGCTCCGGTCCGTCTCCGGCGCCGGAGCGTCGGCGGGTTCCGCGACCCCGCTCAGTCGAACGTGACGTCGAAGCGCTCGGCCCACAGAGCGAGCGCGGCGAGTTGCCAGATCCGGAACGGATTCGCCATGGGGTTCCTTGGATTGGTGAGCAGCTCCTGGACTCCCCGGGGATCCACGGCGGGGATGCGCCCCACGGCATCCAGCAGTTCGGGGATCCGCGGCGTACGCGGAATCCAGGAGTGCATCGGCACCGAGAAGCCTACTTTCTCACGACGATCGAGCACCGCGTCCGGGACCAGCCCGCGCATCGCCGCCCGGAAGACCGCTTTCGACGTGCCGTCCTGCGCGATGAGGTACGACTCCGGGAGGGCGAGGAGAAACTCCGCCAGCGCCGTCGTCAGGAACGGGAGTCGACATTCCACCGAGAACGCCATCGAGTTGCGATCCTCGTATCGCAGCAACGCCGGTAGCGTCCGCTCGGTCAGCCCGAGCCAAAGCGCTTCCCGCAACACCCGCCGGCTGGTGGAGCCAGCCCACACGGGCGGCTTGAGCTCGATGCCATGGCTCCGGCACCACGCGGCGTTGATCCACGAGCGCTGCGGACGGCCCAGCAGCCGGGTTGCGGCTTCCGCCCAGCGGCGCGGGGGGCACAGGGCGAGGCCCACGAGCATCGTGCGGCGCGCGGTCGGGTCGAAGGGCAGTCGGAGCGGCGCTATCCGGCGAGCCAAACGATAGGCGCTCCACCACCGACCAGCCTTCAACATCGAAGCGATTCGGGCGGCCCACATGCCGCGATAGCCGCCCAGCAGTTCATCGGCGCCCTGTCCGTTCAGAATCACTCGCGTCCCGGTTTCGCTCGCCAGCCGGTAGAGCCGACGCTGCGCGTACACCGCGATCGATCCGAACGGCTCGTCTTGCGACTCGGCCAACGATTGGAAACCGTCACCCCACTCCGCCAGCCCGATGCGGAGCTTGTGGGAAACGGTGTTCGCTCCCGCGGCCACGGTGTCGATCCACGGCTCTTCGCTCACCGCGCCCTCGTCGCCCACGTAGCTGAAGGTGTGCAGCTCCAGCGCCGATCCCGCCACGTGGCGCATCGCCAGCACGATGGCCGACGAATCGATCCCCCCCGACAACAGAGTGCCCACGCGGACGTCGCTGCGCAGGTGGAGCCGGATGCCGTCCACGAACAGGTCGCGCAGCCTGGTCGCGGCCTCGGCGAACGAGAGGTCGAGTTTCCCGTCCAGCGCCGGTCTCCAGTAGCGGACCGGCTCGAGCATCTCGGGTCGATCGAGATCGATCACCGCGTAGTGCGCGGCGGGGAGGCTCTGGATGGCGGAGAGCAGCGTGCCTGCTCCGTGATCGGTCTGGCCCATGGCGAGGTAGTCGTAGAGTCGCTGCGGGTCGACGCGGCGATGGCGCGCGAATGGGAGCAGCGCGGCGATCGTCGAAGCGAACACCAATCCTGCCTCCCCACGGGTGTAGTAGAGCGGCTTCATCCCGAATGGATCGCGCGCCAGGAACAGGCGCCGAGCGTGCGTGTCGAGTATGGCAAACGCGAACATCCCGACGAGGCGGGGCAGGCAGTCGCGGCCCCATACCGCAAACGCGGTTAGCAGCACTTCGGTGTCGGACCGTGAGCGGAAGCGGTGCCCGTGCGATTCCAGCTCGGCGCGCAGCTCGAGGTAGTTGTAGATCTCGCCGTTGAGCACGAGGACGTAGCGTCCGTCGGGCGTCGCCATCGGTTGGTGGGCCGCCGGCGTGAGGTCGATGATTGCCAGTCGACGGTGGCCCAGTACCACCGTCGCCGTAGGGGGGGCCGCGGCCGGCGGGTCCGGGAGTCGTACGGCCCGGCCGTCCTCGTCGACCAGCTCCGCACGCCCCTCCATCGGCGAAAAGACGAGAAATCCGCTGCCGTCTGGCCCGCGGTTTGCGAGCCGCGCGAGCGCCGGGCGCACCGCCGCAAGAAGCGCGGCGCTCGGCGCATGGCTCACATACCCGACGATCCCGCACACGGTCTGGCCGTATGGTGGCGGTTACGCGAACGTCACGTTGAAGCGCCGAGCCCAGGCGGCCAGTCCGACCAGTCGCCAGACGACGAAGCTCTCGCGCAGGGGCAGTGGTCGCCCCGTGCGGATGGCGGCAAGCAGGGGAGCGACTCCGCGGGGATCGACGGCCGGAATCTGTTGCGCGGCGTCCAACAGATCCGCCACCGCCGGCAACCGTTGGGTCCACGCCTGGATCGGGACCGAGAAGCCGATTTTGTCGCGACGGTCGAGCACCGCGTCCGGGACGAGGCCGCGCAGGGCCGCCCGCAGCACAGCCTTCCCCCGCCCGTCGTCCGCAATGAGATAGGCTTCGGGGAGGGACAGCACGAACTCGGCGAGCGCCGGCGTGAGGAAGGGAAAGCGGGCGCTCATGCCGGCCGTCCCGGCGTTGCGATCCTCATATCGCAGCACGGCGGGTAAGGCACGGCGCACCGCGCGCCACAGCAAACCGCGGAGCATGCGCGGTCCGGAGTCGCCGATCCACCACGGTGGAGCGGGAGCCGCCCCTCGATCGCGGAGCCAGGCCCAGTTCGTCCAGGGGCGGCGCCGACGTTGCGACACGCCGGCGGCGATGGTCGACAGGCGTTCGGGCAATGCCATGGCGGCTGCCCGCGCGAGTGTGGGCCAGACCCGCGGGCCGCGCCTGGCGAGCCGACCCGCTGCGATCCAGCTCCCTCGCCGCAGCAGCGACGCGAGACGAGCCGACAGATGGCCGCCCAGCAGCTCGTCGGCGCCACCGCCTCCCAGGAGAACGTTCTCTCCGGCGGCCGCCGCCGCCCGGTACAGACGGTGCTGAGCGGACACGGCGATCGTGCCGAAGGGCTCCCCCTGGAGCTCGACCAGATCCTCGAAGTCGGCGGTCCATTCGTCGGGGTGGAATCGCAGTTTATGAGGGACGGCGCCTGCCGCCTGGTTGATGATGTCGATCCAGGGCTCTTCGCTGACCGCTCCATCCTCGCCGATATAGCTGAAGGTATGAATCTCCGCGGCGGGTCCGAGATGATGACGTAGCATCATCACGATCGCCGATGTGTCGGTTCCGCCGGAGAGCGTCGCACCGGCGCGCCCGACCTGCGATCGCCTTACGCTCTCATCGAACAGCTCCCGACAGCGGGCGGCCGCCATCGGGAACGAGAGACCGACCTCGTCAGTCAGGGTCGGCAGCCAGAATGCGGTGGGCTCCGGGACTTCGGGGCGGGCCAAATCCAGCGTCACGTAGTGCCCCGGGGGCACGGCTCGAATCCCGGCGAACAGCGTATGACGGCTGTGGTCGGTGAGCCCATCGACGAGAAAGTCGCGGAGCGCCTGCGGGTCGACCGCGCGGGTCGGCAGTCCAGGAAGGAGCACGCCGATCGTAGAGCCAAACGCCAGAGTTTCCCCGTGATGTGCATGGAACAGCGATTTCACGCCGAAGTGGTCGCGTGCGAGGGTGAGGCGGCCGGCGGAGCTGTCGAGCACCGCGCATGCGAACGAGCCGATCAATCGAGGGAAGCATGCGGGTCCCCAGGCGAGAAATGCGGCAAGCAGGATGTCGGCGTCAGGGGCCTGAGCGTGGAGCTCTACACCCAGCTCGCGAGCGTTCAAGATCTCCCCGTCCAGGACGAGCATACGCCGTCCATCGGCGCTCACGGCGCGCCGGGGTCCTTCGAGGGTCGCGGCGCCGTTCGTGATCGTGACGCGAAGCCGCGTCACCGGGGTCCGGGGAACATTCGCGTGTTGCGAGCCGAGCGCGAGTTCGTGCACATTGGAATCCATGCTCGAACCTTCACCACCCGGGCCGCAGCCCCTTGATTGGATCGACGAGCTCACCGACGAGCAATGTATGGAGGTCTTCTGGCTCTACGTCGATCCACCCGAGCCGTTTCTGCAACGGTACCCCCCCGCGCTGCTCGGTCAGGCGCTCCGCTTTGCCCTGCGCGCCGTCGCCAGTGCTCGAGGACAGCGGCCATGAAGGGATATTCTAACGCGTAACTTCGCGACTGTCGGCAACAGTTCGATACAGTAGTTAGAGGTGCGCGAGAGCATCCTTGTGGGTGCTCGCGCGCGTCCGCTCCGCCGCCGTCCTCGGCATCGACGCCTACCTGGTTGATGTCGAGACCGACATCGCCAACGGCCTTCCCACCTTCGCCACCGTCGGGCTCCCTCACGGGGCCGTGCGGGAGGGACGCGAGCGCGTCTACGCCGCGATTGCCAACACCGGCTACACGTTCCCCTTGAAGCGCATCACCGTGAACCTCGCCCCGGCGGACGTCCGCAAAGAGGGCTCGGCGTTCGACCTGCCTATCGCCGTGGGGATCCTCGCCGCCACGGAGCAGATCGGCACCGGGCGGCTCGGCCAGGTGGTCGTCCTGGGCGAGCTTGGGCTCGAAGGCGCGATCCGCCCCGTGCGGGGCGCCCTCCCGGTGGCCCTGGCGGCTCGCGCGGCCGGCGCCGCGGCGCTTGTCCTCCCGAAGGAGAACCTGCCGGAGGCCGGCGTCGTCTCCGGTCTCAGGGTACTCGGCGCGAGCGGCCTCGCCGAGCTGGCGGATTTTCTCGACGGCAAAGTCGACCTCCCCGCCGCCGACGTCGATCTCTCGAGTCTCTTCGCGGAGCGCGCGCGGGAAGACGTCGACTTCGCCGAGGTCAAAGGCCAGCCGCACGCCAAGCGGGCGCTGGAAGTGGCCGCAGCGGGATCGCACAACCTGCTGATGGTCGGTCCTCCAGGATCGGGAAAGACGATGCTGGCGCGGCGCTTGCCCACGATCCTCCCGCGCATGAGTCTGGAGGAGGCGCTCGAGACGACGAAGATCCATTCGGTCGCCGGCGTCCTCGCGTTGGGGGAATCGTTGGTGGCTCGGCGGCCGTTCCGCTCACCGCATCACACGATCTCCGATGCCGGCCTGATCGGGGGCGGGTCGTATCCGCGTCCCGGGGAGGTGAGTCTCGCCCACGGCGGCGTGCTGTTTCTCGACGAGCTGCCGGAATTCCGCAAGAACGTGCTGGAGGTGCTGCGGCAGCCGCTCGAGGACGGCACGGTGACGATCGCCCGCGCGTCGATGAGCCTGACCTACCCCGCGCGCTTCATGCTCGCCGCTGCGATGAACCCCTGTCCCTGCGGCTGGTTCGGCGATCCGCAACACACCTGCTCGTGTGGGACGCTGCGCGTGCAGCAGTATCTCGCCCGGGTCTCGGGGCCATTACTCGATCGGATCGATCTCCACCTCGAGGTGCCGGCGGTCGCCTACCAGGCACTGGCCGAGCGTTATGCGGGGGAGTCGAGCGAGGCGATCCGGGAGCGCGTCGATCGGGCGCGCCTGGTGCAGCGGGAGCGGTTCGCGAGGCGGCCGGGGATCTACGCCAACGCGCACATGGCGCCGCGCGACATCCGGGCGTTCTGCCGCGTGTCGGAGGGCGCCGACGCGCTGTTACGCACCGCGATCAACCGCCTCGGGCTCTCGGCGCGCGGCTATCACCGGGTGCTCAAAATCGCCCGCACCGTGGCCGATCTGGACGAGAAGCCGGAGCTCGAGCCGAAGCACGTCAGCGAGGCGATCCAGTACCGCAGTCTAGATCGCCGGGGAGTCTGAAGCGCGATTCGTTGGGCAGCCTTGCCCTATGGTATCCCACGACAACGGCTGGCACGGAGATCGCGGATTGCTCTTACGACCGCCTCTGCCATGTGCTGATCCTCGTTATCAAGCAGGGACTTCCGCGCTGCTTCACACGCCGCCCTGACTCCCCTCGACCCCTCATTGTCGAAGGCGTCCTTCCATGCCTCGGCGGTTTCCCACGTGCGGATATAAGCCTCCGCCCCGTGATAGAGCGGGAGCAGTTCCTGGTTGGTGAGTCCCAGCACTCCCATCTCCTCAGCGACATCGGGGATCATCCCCACGTGCACGAAGCCGTCGAAGGAGATGTCGTAGCCGGGTTGGGTCGCCCGACCGTCCCAAGGCGTGGTGGACTTGCCGAGCGGCATCGCACCAGGCATCAGGCGCGAGACAATGGGATAGGTCACCATGGGCTTCGGGTCGCCAGGCGCGTAGCAGTTGCCGTTGTGATGCGGTGATGCCGGGTGGAAGAGGTCGCTCAGTTGATTGAGTATCCAGCGCTTCCCGATGGGGTCGTTCAGGTCGGTAAAGCCGCTCACGTTCCCAGAGGTCATGAATCGGGCGAGCCCGTACATGGGGTTCGGCGTCCCGAAGTCGGTCCCAAAGCCCACCCCGACGAACGCGGGCTTCCCGTTCATGAGCCGGCCGGCCTGAAGCCGCTGGACGATGTAGCGGTAGGCCTGGATGAACGACTCGGTCGTGCCGCCACAGCCATGTGACGCCACGGTGGTCCCCTCGGGCCAAGTGCTCTCGTCCCGGGTGTCCAGGACCGGTGGGAATCGCGGACCGATGGCGCCACCGAGTCGGATGATCTGGTCCAGGTCCTCCTCGCTGAGCTGTCCTTCGTTCCGCACACTGTCCCGTAGGAGGGTGACGGGCCCGGAGTGACTGGAGATAACGGGATACACCCCACCGAGGATGCCTGTGTTGTCCAGCAGCTCCCGCTTGGCTCTCCAAGAGAGGTGATCGGAGTCGATCAGGGCGCCGTGAGCGGCCATGAGCTTGGCCAACTCCCGTCCCATTGGCTCGAGCCCGCGGCTGTTGCACCGCCCCCCATCCCAGAGGAAGCGGCTCTGGCAGTTCCACGTGGTGACGGATGGGCGTATGGCCTTGATCACCCGATTGATTTCATCGCTACCCGTGCCGGAGGGATCCAGCTCGCCGTGCAAGAGATCGATCGAGACGGCGGTGCCGCCCGGCGCTCCGTCTTCGTTGTGCACCAGGTAGAAGTGCCGCACCCCGAGGTCCCAGTAGTGCTCGAACAGTGCCAGGGCCGTGTGGGTATTCTCTGAGCCGTAGGTCGAAAGGTCCTCGTCGGGATTAGTGTAGGTATACCAGGCCGTGAGTCCGATCCCGTCATTACAGTTCCGCTCATACGTCGTCTCGGTGACCGGCTCGTCGGTGGGCAGAATGGCGATCCCTTGCACATGCGATCGCGCCTCGGTCCGGCAGCCGAAGACGTTTCCCGCCTCGATCCCGAGCACCACCGCAAGCTTCCCGGCCTTGATGACCTGCCTGGCCTCGGCCGGCGTCCGGACAATTCGATACCACCCCATCCCCGGTCCGCCCGACGCGGAATCGATGCGCGCCTCCAGGTCCTTCGCCGCCTGGATCTGCGCCTCCACCGCGCTGCGGTCCGTGGGGCAGGTCTGAGCCAACTCGCCCACCTCGCAGAGGAACTCCGAGTTCACCGCGAACATCACCATCAGCCGGAGGCCCCCCTGCCACGCACGCTTGAGATTATCGGTATCCACCCGCTGGCCGGCGATGTTCGTGGCCGAGGGATCGCACTCGCCCCGGGCGGCATCGGCAGTGGTCGCGGAGAACAGCTGGGACCGGACGATGTCCTTAACGGCCATCGAGTTCGGATCGTACGGCAGGGCCCCGATGCACCCAGTCGTGGGATCCACGGAATGGCTGATCGCCACGCCGCCGAATCCCATGAACCCGAATTCGTGGTTGTGAAAATCGGCGAGGCCGAGAAGCGGCTCCGTCTCCGGCTGCGGCGTTCCACCCCCGCCGGGCACCGGCTGACACCCGGCGCCAAGGAGGAAGAGCACTGTGACCGAGGCCGATTGGAGGGTGCGAGGGGACATGCAGTTCCTCCTCCACCGATGGGATCCTAGCGCCAGCTACTCCGCCTTCGAGAGCCGAGCTATACACCCACAGAACTGCCGGGCGATTTCCTACCTGTCAAGGAGGCCCTGCCACGGCAGAGCGCCATGGCAGGGTTCAGTTCGTGAGCGGGGAGTCTAGGTCTCGGCGAGTTTCCGGCGCGCCCGCTCGCGCAGGTCGGAGTCCGGGTCGCTCGCCGCGATCCGGGAGAGCTTGTCGCGCGACACCGTATCACCGCGTTCGGCCATGAGCCGGATCAGGCGGTCGCGCAACTCGTGGTCGCCGATCGTGTCGTACAGGCGGGCCAGCTCCTCCGATCGGATCCCGGACTCCTCCAGGGCGCGCAACGCGCGATCGCGCAGATCGCTGTGTTCCTGGGAATCGAGCGCGACCTGACGCAGGAATTGCAGGTTGTCGGCGCCGCCCGCCTCGCCGAGCGCGCGCAGGACGCGATCCCGCAGGTCGGTGAGGTCGAGACGGGGGTAGATACTGCGCAGGTAGGCTGTATGTCCCTCCTCGCCCAGTCCCCGGATCGCGCGGTCGCGCACGTCGCTCGGCTCACGCGTGTTCTCGGCGATCGACTCGATCCACTGGATCGACGCTGAGCTGCCTTCCTCGCCGGCCGTGCGCACTGCCCGATCCTTGAGATCGGGGTCCGACAGGGCGGGGTAGATCGCGCGCAACCGATCGATGTCGTGCAGGTCCTCCCCGATGACCCGGATCGCCCGGTCGCGCAGCTCGACGGCCTCGCGCTCGTTGCGTGCCACGCCGACGATCCAGTCCGCGTTCGCATCGCTGGGAGAATCTCCCAGCTCGCGGATGATCCGCTCCTTCATCTGGGTCTGTGTGAGGCGCCCGTATAATTGGCGCAGAAAGGCGTCGTCTTCGGGGTGGAGCGTCACCCGAATCGCCCGTTCCCGCACGTCGGGGACGTCGCCGTCATCGGCGGCGATGGCCCGCACCACTTGATCGACCGTGTCGCTCGCCGCCTCTCGCGGCGCCACGCGCGTCGCCCACTTCAGTGCCTGATCGCGATTGGGTGCCGCGAGCGAGCGATCGCGCGCGATCGTGAGGATGCGGGTGGAAATACGCACGCTGTCGGCCAACGCCGCCGAGAGGAGGGCGCGGGACGCGGCTTCCTCGGGTGCCGTTCTGGCGACGCGCAGCAGCCAGTCGGTCACCTCCGCCGTGCTCACGACGCCCAGGTCCACGTCGGCCCGCGGGACGTCACGTCCCCCGACGCTGGGCCACAGCGATCCCACGCGGTGATCCTGCACCGAGAACCGCAGCCGGACGGGGCCGGTCATGCAGACCGGCTGGTGTCCGGTCCAGGTCCCGGTGAACATATTTCCGTTATCGCTGAAATAGACGACGTCACCCGACGGGTCGAGGCGACGCAGGATGATGCTGTGGCTGTCCCCGCAGACGTCTGGACGGGCGGCGTAGGTGAGCGTGGTCGATCCATCGCGCAGCCCGGCGATCCTGCCGGCGAGCCCCTGCGCGGGTGCCGAACGGGAGAGCAGCGCGGGAAGGACGATCAAGCCGAGGATGAAGCGT
>Ga0310811_10002130_pt1 | contig 24696 bp, 17 predicted proteins | sample YCmetagenome_FD_207642 | JGI IMG/M metagenome (GOLD analysis project Ga0310811, IMG submission 207642) | Soil microbial communities from experimental microcosm in Duke University, North Carolina, United States - YC | ecosystem: Engineered > Artificial ecosystem > Soil microcosm > Unclassified ... | reverse complement strand
TCAGGCGCTGCATTCCGACTCGCGCTGGGCCGCCCTGATGCGGCCCAGCCCCTGACCACGAGTCGCTACTTGAGTCCGAGCTTCTTGACGAGCTCGGCACGCATCTGCGCCGCGCGCTCGATTCCAAGCGTGTGCACATAGTATGGAAGAGCGAACTTGTCGACGGCCGGCAACGACCAAAAGACGGCATCGGTGCCCTTGCGCAGCGTCTGCGTGTACGTGCCCTTGGTAGTTTTTACTGTGACCGTCATCGACACGATGTCGCCCAAGGGCAGCGAGCGCCTCGCCATCGTCGTATCCCCGCCGCAGATCCAGTCGGACGTCCGCCCATCATGCTGGCATCCGCCGACAAAGAGATCCGTCGATGCCTCGTTCTGCGAAGTCGGAGCGGTCATCGCGCGCTCGAGCGGCGCGCGATAGGGACCGAACACGCCGAGATCGGCTGCACTGCGTGATACGGCGTCGGCCGTGTCTTTCGATCCATAGACACCAATCACGTGGTTCGGCACGCTCCAGCTCGCGACGATATATACGCGCTGCCCCATTCGATACCCGTCGAGCGCTTCCGCCAGTCGCTTGAGGAGCATGGGCGACGGCAGTCGCTCACCGGCCGGCTCTGAGCGTGCATGGTCACGGCCCGGGTAGACAGTTGCACCGACAGCGATAGCCACGGTTGCGGCAAGAACGAGCAGCTGCGTCGCTCGCTGGATTCTCATAGTGCCTCCATTGGCATACGAGGGGGTGAAACGACAGGGGGATTGGTGGGCAGCCGTGCGAACATGGCGAGCCTTGGTTCCGGCCGCCAGGGTCGAGCTCGCCTGAGTTCAGAGTTCTCGGATTTCGCCGCGGCGGGACTACACGCGCGCGGAATCGCTAGCGCGGTTCACTACGACTCCAGCACACGGCACATCGAGGCGGCGCAGCATCTGGACGGCGTCGATTAGCAGCCGTCGCTCGAGGCGTCCCGGTGGCGCGACGAACACCACTGTTCGCTCAGGCCGCAGTGCGGCCGCAGTCTCATCGGCGGCCAGCGCCGGGAGTCGCACGATGACCATCGCGTGCCGTGCTTCCAGGCGAGTCATGACTGCGTTGACGTCTGTTGTCAGCGACGTCGACTGCGTCAGAGAGCCGGCGCCGGAAAGGTCGAGTACCGTGGGTTCGTTCCCTCGGGCCAACGCTACGCGCGCGAGTCGTTCAGCGACTCCCGCGGTACTCACGCGGCCATCGATTGGGACGAGAAGCAGCGTGCTCGATGTCGCGTTCCCGGAGACGAGCAGCGGCACGCTGGTGTCGAGGCGCAACGCCGGCACCCCGGTCGTCCGTTCGATCGACTGCGGATCTTCGACATACCGACCAAGCATGCCCGCGAACAACGCCATCACGACGCCGAAGAAGAGCCCGGCCCCGATACCGATTCCCATCGTCATCGCCGGTTGCGGGAAAACGACCCTCTTCGGCGGCGTCGCAACGTCGAGCTGCTGTACGTCGCCGCCCTCACCACGGTCCACCGTGCGACGGCGAGCGAGGTAGTCAGCAATCAATGCGTTCGGGAATGCCGCCGCGGTTGTCGAGTCAGATGCCTGAAACGTGATCGTTAGCACCTCGCTTCCAGTTGTCTTCGACGCCGATAGCCGTCGTTGCGTCGCCAGGAGCGCGTCTTCGCGATCCAAGAGCCGGAACGTGAATCGCGAAGGAAGAATGGTGTCGCCCCGCAAGACGAGGTTTCCCTCTGGCAGCGTGACCGGCTCTCCCGCGTCCGCTGTGAAATGTTTCTCACCCGCGGTGAGGCGGTACCGCGCCCCGGAGAGCTGCTCGACGGCATATGTGACTTTTGGAAAGGCGCTCTTCAGTCGACTTTGTCCGACGACATCTCGACCGGCAACCGAGCGCGGCGACGTCACGTCGACCTGCAATCCAAGCGAGTCGATCACCGGGCCAACGAGAGCGCGGCTAGACAGTATTGCGACCTCCGTTTCTAGAGGGGCAGGAGCACCGGGCGCCGGCGCGGTCTTCACCACGACGCTCGCGGTGCCGGCGAAGCGCCGCGGAGCAAACATCAACACCGCGATAGCCCCGAGCGCGCCGAGAATCGTGCAGGCCGCGAGCGCGCGCCAGCCGCGGCGTACCGCCTGCGCGAGCTCGATCACGTCGATCCGATCCGCGCGCTGGGTCATCACGCTCATGTTTTTTATGGTGTCACCGCGCGGTTACGAGCCCTTGCGAAAAATCACCATCGCACCGAGGTGGCCGCCGTGGTCCGTAAGCCGGGAATGGACTTCACGACAGCCGTTTTCGGCGAGGATTCGATAGACCACAGCCAGGTCATAGTTGTTCATGGGAATGAACGGCTCGTCCACCGGGCGCCGCTGAACGATGTTCGCGACACGGTTGATTCCCGGCACGTCTCGACGTAACCGATTCGCGGCCTGTCGCCATCGCGTGGCGCGCCGATCGTACGTGAAGTGCAGCGCGCCGATGCCGTCCACGCGAAGTCGGCTGAGGAGCTGATTCGTCAACATGAGCCCCGCTTGCGGCGGGATGTGCTGAAACACGATGAACGCATGGATGAAGTCGACCCGCTCCGTCGCGCGGTCAGGAACGAAATAGTCGTCGGCTGTCACGAAGGTCGCGTTGTCGACCTCCGCCTCGGCGCAATTGTGCCACGCCTCGACCAGCATCGCCTCGCTTATATCGACTCCTGTGACGCGCTGAGCGAGACGAGCCAAGGGAATGGTCAGCCGACCCACGCCACAGCCAAAATCCACCACGTGGTTTGGAACAAAGTCTGGCGCGAGCCAGCGACGAATATCAGAGACGGTCTGCGCGACGTCACGTTCACCGGAATCGACAAGCGCTCGCTTCGCGTCCTCCGTGAAGCGGTCATTCCGGTTCGCATCGGTATTGACGACAGCGTAATACGGATCCTTAGCGAGGCGATCCCAGCGGGAACGTTCCTTACGCAGCACCTTGTGAAATACTGTCATCATCGCCTCGGAACATCCAACGCACCTCTCACCGCGATTGCCAACGCGGGTCGGCAGTCGGCGTCACGTTCTGCGTCGTGGGACGACACGACCGGGCACAACGATGCCCGATCTGACTGAGGCCACGGTGAATGCTAGTTGTGGGCCAGCTTCGCTCACGGGTGTGCAGCGCGGGAGCGACTCACCGCCGGACACGGAAGAGAAAGTTGTTCACGTAGGTCGCCGTCGGTCGGCCGTCCTCATCGAGCTGTTGGTGCTCTTCCGGGTCGAAGTCGCGAGTCGGGCGGAGGCCTCGGCCAGGCAAGAGTACCTGCCCTTCGTAGTCCATGTCCTCGAGCCAGGTGAACACACCTTCGATCGACGCCGCGTGATGCCGCTGCTCGATCTCGACGAGCAGCAACGGACGCGCCCGCCGAAGCGTCGCGGTGGCACCGCGCAACACATCGAGCTCGGCGCCCTCGACGTCGATTTTGATTGCATCCACGCGCTCGAACTCGAACGAGTCCAGCGTGCGTACGTCGACGTCCGTGATCTCGCCGACTGTCCCGGACACGGTACGCATGGTCGCGGACCCGCGCGCCAACCGCCCGTGCTCGATGGGAACGGAGAGTCGCGCTTTCGAAACCGCTGATCCGAGCGCCACCGGATGCACGTGGACCGCAGGATCTACCGTCGCGTACGCCTGGAGTATCGCCGAGCACGCGGGCTGCGGCTCAAACGCTTCGACGATCGCGCCGCGCTTTCGCAGTGCGTGCACGTAGATGCCGACATTGGCCCCGACGTCGACCACGACATCGTGCCGATTGATTTGACTGCAGAACAGCGGAAGCTCGCGCTCGATCAAGCCGCGCCAGCGCTCATATTGATAGCGCGCCGCCAGCTGGAGTCGCCGAGGCATCAGTTGTCGGACGTGCGATGCAACGCTCATCCGCTCCTCACGGCAACGGCCTGCTCAGGGTTCGGGACTCACATCCGTGGTTGTCGTCTCCGTCGACACCGGAGTCATGCATCTCTCGGGCCTCGTCGGCGCTCGCTTCATGCATGAAGCCCGGGTGCTCAGATGTATCGTGTGACGCAGTTCACTTTCATGGCCGAGGTCGATGGCGAGCTGGGCTCATGACCATCGTTCGACGAGGCGACTATGAAGGTCGCGCTCGTCTGTGACTGGTTTCATCCGCGGGTCGGAGGGATCGAGCTACACCTTCACGACCTCGCAAAGCACTTGCGTGCGCGTGGTCACGGCGTCGTAGTCATTACGTCGACCCGCGGCGACGCCAAGGTCGATGGCATCCGTGTTCGCCGCATCGAAGCACCGCGGGCGCCACGATACGACTTTTTCGTCACGCCAGGAGGTATCAGCGCCGTCGGTCGGGCCATCGTCGAAGAGAAGGTGGACGTTGCCCACTGCCACGTGGGCATTGTGTCGCCGGTCGCGCTCGGCGGAGCGCTGTCAGCGAAACGGCGGAACGTCCCGGTCGCCGTGACGTTTCATTCCGTTTTGCCGAGAATGCCGCTGCTCGCCCACTTCGTGAGCCTGTCGCTCAGGACGTCCCGCTGGCCGGTGCGCTACTCGGCGGTGAGCGAGCGTGTGGCGCGCGACGTTCGTCCGGCGGCCGGCAGGCGACCCATCACGGTTCTGTCGAATGGAATTGACGCAAAGTACTGGAGGGTCGAGCCCGTCTTGGCCAAGAGCGACACTCTTCGGGCCATCTCGGTTCTACGGCTGGCTGACAACAAACGACCGCTCGCGCTCGTCGAGTTTACTCGTCGCCTCATCGCGCTTCTTCCGCACCACGACGTTCACCTCCACATCATCGGCGACGGACCCCAGCGCCAGATTCTCGAGCGAACAATCCAGAGCGCCGGCTTGTCTGATCAGATATCGGTGGTCGGCCGTCGTACTCGCGACGAAATCAGGCAGTATTTCGCCGAAGGCGACGTATTCGTCCTACCTACCGTTCGTGAATCCTTCGGACTGGCCGCGCTCGAGGCCCGTTGCGCGGGTCTTCCTGTCGTCGCCATGCGCGCGTCCGGCCTGTCGGAGCTCATTGCCCACGGGCAGAATGGACTACTCGCCTCGTCGGATGAGGAGCTGGCCCGACTCGTTGCGCATCTCGCGATCGATAGAAAGCGTCGCCTGGCCATCGCGCACCACAATCGGTCAACGACTCCGTCGTTCGACTGGTCGACCGTCATCGACGCACACATCGCGCTCTACCGAGAGGCGATCGCGCTGCGGGCGACCGAGTGAGCCGAGATGGCTCTACCTCATCATCGCCGCGCAATTCGCGTCGACGGGCGTTCTCACTCCGAACTTGGAATGAATCACTCCAGCCTTTCCGTCCGAGGCGATGGTCACGATATACAGATTGTCGTACTCGGCGTCGCAGATCGGCGGCGGGCGTTTGGCGCCGAGCGCCTCGATGATTGCCGGAACGGTGTTCGAGTGGCCAACAACGAGCACGGTGTGCCCCACGTGCTTTCGCACGGCGGCGGCAACGTCTTGGGGATGTGTTGCCGCCGAGCCCGCTGACACGACTTCCGTCGGTAGCGATAACGCGGCAACCGTTGGCTGCGCCGTTGCCTTTGTTCGCGCGAATTGCGTCGTGATCACCGCGCTCACCCGCGCATCGCGGATCGCCGAGAGCAGATCGCGCGCACGTTCCTCACCCGCCGCGGTGAGCGGTGGATCGGCGGCCGGTGTCGCCGCCTTCTCGGCATGGCGAACGAGGATCACCGTCATCGACTGGTTTTCGCGCTGTGCGCCAACGGCCGACGCGGCGAGCAACATCAAACTGCCGGCGGCGATGGCGCCACTGACTGACCGCATGAGAAGACTCATAGACTCCCCTTGAGAGTTTCGATCGCGCGGGAGCGCGTTCGCAGATTTTGCAGGCCCGAGCGGGTTCACGCAACGGCGTGTTCTCCCCGCCTCCTCATCCGTGGATATGCGGCGTGTAGCGCCGCAGCCGCAGACTGTTCGTCACCACACTCACGGAGCTCAACGCCATCGCCGCGCTGGCAATCACTGGACTGAGCAGCAACCCAAACCGCGGATAGAGCACGCCGGCGGCGATCGGGATGCCGACGACGTTATAGACGAACGCCCAGAACAGGTTACCGCGCATCGTTCGCATCGCTCGGCGCGACAGCTCGATCGCGTCGGCGACCGCTCCGAGATCTGCTCTCATCAGAGTGATATCGCTCGCCTCGATCGCCACCTCCGTGCCCGTCCCGATGGCAACACCCACGTCAGCCTGCGCGAGCGATGGCGCGTCGTTGATGCCATCGCCAACCATGGCCACCACCCGTCCGTCGCGCTGACGCCGAGCGATCTCGCCGGTCTTCTGGTCGGGCAACAGCCGCGCTGCAACTTCGTCGATTCCCGCCTGGCGCGCGATGAACTCCGCCGCCGGCGTCGCGTCGCCGGTCAACATCGCGACCGACATCCCCATCGATTTAAGTCGTTGAATCGCCGCGCTCGATGACGGCCGAATCCGATCGGACACACCGATGACACCGATCGTCCGTCCGTCGACGGAGACGAGCACCGGCGTCTTTCCCTCCGACGCGAACTGATTCGCGGCGCGGCGCATCGCATCGCTCGTCACCGCGCACGATGCGACGAACTCCTCGCTGCCCACCGACACCGATTTGCCGTCGACCTGCGCGGTGACGCCGCGACCCGTAGTCGTCGCGAAGCGACTCGATCTGGGCAGCCGTGCTTTCGTCTCGCGTGCCGATCGCACGATCGCCACCGCGACAGGATGCTCCGAGAGCTGCTCGACGCTCGCTGCCGCCGTGATCACGCTGTCCCTCGTTTCGCCGGGCTCAACGACCACATCGGTCACCGCTGGCGCTCCCTCGGTGACCGTTCCGGTCTTGTCCAGGACTATCGTGTCGACGTGACCCGCCCGCTCCAGCGCCTCGCCCCCCTTGATCAACAGCCCCAGCTCGGCGCCCTTGCCAGTCGCGACCATCACTGCGGTCGGCACGGCCAGGCCCATCGCGCACGGGCATGCGATGATCAACACCGAGACACTCGCCGTGATTGCCTGCAAGAGGTGGCCGCTCCCACCGACGATCAGCCAAACGATCAACGTGATGATCGCGAGTGAGATCACGACCGGCACGAACACGGCGCTCACCCGATCCGCCAGATTCTGAATCGGCGCGCGCGTCGCCTGCGCGTCCCGCATCAGGCGGACGATGCGGGCCAGCGCACTGTCATCGCCCAGCGTCGTGGCGGTAAGACGGAAAGCGCCGGCGCGGTTCACCGTTCCACCGAAGACATGGTCGCCCGCGGCCTTGTTCACCGGCATCGATTCACCGGTGAGCATCGACTCGTCGACCGCGCTCGTGCCGTCGACAACGACACCGTCGACGGGTATGCGATCGCCCGGTCGAACGAGGACGACGTCTCGTCGCGCAACGTCGGCGATCGGCACCTCCGCCTCGATTCCGTCTCGCTCGACGCGCGCCGTGGCGGGCTGCAAGTCGATCAGACGGTGCAATGCGAGCGACGTCTGTCGCTTGGCCCGGGCTTCGAGCGCTCGGCCCGTCAGCACGAACGCGATGATGAGAATGACCGCCTCGTAGTACACCTGCGGCTCCACGCCTCGGCGCAGGAACAGGCCGGGGCTCACCGTCGCGACTACGGAAAAGAGGAAGGCCGCGCCGGTTCCGACGGTGATCAGCGTGTTCATGTTCGACGATCCGTGACGGAGCGCCGTCCAGGCGTGAACGTAAAAGTCACGGCCCGCCCATAGCATCACCGCGGCCGTCGACACGAGCATCATCCACCACGCCACCGGCGCACCGCTGGTCGCGGTCATCGGCGGCATCGGGGTCACCATGGGTACGATCATGGCCAACACGCCGATTCCGAATGCGGCCATGGCCTTGGTGCGCAGGTCGATGAACTCGGCCGCCCGAGCTCTGTCCTGCGCTTCCTGCTCGGCAGCCGCGGAGCGATCAGGCCGAGGCAAACCCGCGCCGTATCCGGTCGCGCGAATGGCATCGACGAGTCCTTCGGGCGAGGTGACGTTCGGATCGTACGCCACGCTCGCGCTGTTCGTCATGAGGTTGACCGACGCACTCGTCACGCCCGGCTCTTTCGCCAGCGCCCGCTGCACTCGCGCCTGACAGGCCGCGCACGTCATTCCCGTCACCGGGAGAGAAATCGTCTTCATGGTTAGAATATATTATACCCCCCATCCCTATACGACAGGGGTGGAGGGGTGAGGGTCGAGCGAAAGACAAAAAGGCGGAGCCGCGCACAGCGCGACTCCGCCCGCCCTTCTTTGGCCCTACACCCTCAACCCTAAACCCTCATTCCTTCACCCTGCCGTTCAGATCGCCGTCCATTTCATGATCGCTTTGATGGCTGTGCTCATCATCGCCAGCTCCGCGAGCATCCTCGTCCGGAACAGCGTCGACGTAGCCGTCTTCTTTACGCCGAACCAGCGTCGACGCGTCGGCTCGGCGGCGAGCGCGTCCGCGAGATCGCGACCGGTGCGCCACCGTTCATCGCGATCCTTCATCAAGCAGCGCTCGATCGCGATGCAGAGGTTCTCCGGAACGTCCGGGCGAAGTTCGGACAGCGCCGTGTGCGACTCGGTGATGTGTTTCGCGGCGAGAGCCTCGAACGTCTGACCGTCGAACGGCAACTCACCGGTCAACATGTAGTAGCCAAGCACACCGACCGAGTAGAGATCGCTGCGATTGTCGATGTCGAGCTCACCGGCCGCCTGCTCGGGCGACATGTAGTGCGGTGTGCCGAACGCACGCGACGAGTCGGCGCGAACCGGATCGAGCGATCGCTGCAGCGCGACGCCGAAATCCGTGAGTAGCGCGCGATCGCTGCCGCGCTCCAACAGGATGTTCTCGGGCTTCAGGTCGCGATGCACGACGCCGTCGCGATGCGCCGAATCCAGCGCCAGCGAGAGGTCGCGGAGGATGCGTCGCACTTCGCTCGCCGGAAGCGTGCGTTCCCGACGCATCCGCTCGGCGAGTGATTCGCCGTGCACGTACTTCATCACGATGTACACCAGCGGCGCGCTGCCGGCGGCGTCGTGAATCTCGCCGAAGGTGTGAACGGGAACGATGTTCGAGTGGCTCAGGCGCGCCGTCATGCGCGCCTCGCGGCGGAAGCGTTCGCGGTGCTCTTCCGACGACGTGAACTCGTAGCGAAGAACCTTGATGGCGACGAGACGATGCAGCGCGATGTCGCGCGCAAGAAAGACGACGCCCATTCCGCCGCGTCCGATTTCGCGGACGACCTGGAACTGTGCGCCGAGGTGGGTAACGATTTGCTCGTGCTCCCACTGCGCAGACACCGCGGGAAGCTCGCCGGAAACCGGGAGCTCGAGCGTGTCAGCGTAGGGATCGACGAGGAACGACAGGGGACTCATAACAGGAACCGAATGACCAGATGGTGCGAGTAGTACAGGAGTGCTTCTTTCACTGAGACACAGCGTGCGTCCGAAGGGTTTGCCTAGGAAAGAGCCGTGCCGCCTCTGGTCAGTACGGATGTCGTTCAGTGAAAGTTACTTAACGGCTACTCAGCACTTACCCGGCACGCGGCAAGTGTCCGGAATTGGGACGCAACGGCCGAACTCGGAACACACCTTAACCCGTCACCCGTCCCCCGGTCGCCGTCACTTCACGACCATCTCGGTGAACGGGTAGACGTACTGCTGCAACATCGTGAGAAGACCGACGAGGCCCGCGAGCAGCAGGCTATGGAAGAACACATATCGCAGGATGCGCCACTCGTGACCGACCCACCCCGTCGCCGTGCTCGCGACGCAGATGCTCTGAGCGTCGATCATCTTCCCCATCACGCCGCCTGAGCTGTTCGTCGCGGCCATCAGCACCGGACTGAGTCCGAGGCGGTTCGCGGTGATCACCTGTAGGCTTCCGAACAGCACGTTCGACGACGTGTCGCTGCCAGTGACCGCGACGCCGAGCCAGCCGAGCATCGCCGCGAAGAACGGGTAGATGACTCCCGTCCGCGCGAACGCCAGACCGAGGATGGCGTCCGACCCCGAATAGCGCGACGTGTAGCCGAGAGCCAGCATCGCCGAGATCGTGAGAAGCGATCTCCACACGAGCCGGATCGTCGACAGGTAGCGACGCGCCAGTTCGCCAGGTGTGTAGCGCAAAAGTGTCCCGGTGATCAACGCGGTGATGAGGATCGCTGTCCCACTGGCCGACAGCCAGTTGAACAGGAACACCGCGGGCTCGGCTGTCGGCTTCGGCACCACGGGCGCCACGCGCATCACCAGCTTGTCGAGGCCTGGCACGGCGTATGTCGGCGCGGACAGCTGATTGAGATACGCCTTGACCTGGGGCGTACCCCAGGCGAAAACGATCACGGTGAGAATCACCCAGGGCATGATCGCTACGCCGAGGGTCGGAGTCGGGCGGTCGGAGGTCGGCAACGGATCCGCTCGGAATCGCGGAGACAGCGGCGCCTCTTCGCGCCACACGCGGAGAAAGAGCGCCAGGGAAACCATCGAGCACGCCGCGGCGATGATGTCGACCAGCCACGGACCGTGGAAGTTCGAAACGAGAAACTGCGGAATCGCGAACGTTGCGCCGGCCACGAGCACCGCTGGCCAGATCTCTTTGACTCCGCTCCACCCGGAGTACGCCGCGATCAGCCAGAAGGGCACGATCAGCGAAAAGATCGGTAGCTGTCGACCGATCATTGCGCTCAGCGCATGAAGGTCGAGTCCGGTTACGCCCTGCAGCGCGATCACCGGTGTGCCGAGGGCGCCGAAGGCAACCGGCGCCGTGTTGGCGATCAAGGAAAGTGCAGACGCCTCGAGCGGCGGGAACCCTATGCCGATGAGAATCGCCCCCGTCACCGCTACTGGCGTTCCGAACCCGGCGGCTCCTTCGAAGAATGCACCGAAGCAAAATGCGACGAGAAGCAGTTGTAGTCGTCGATCAGTGGTGATGCTCGTGATCGCGCGTTGAAGCGCCACGAACACGCCGCGTTCCTCGGTCACTCGATAGAGAAACATGACGTTCAGCACGATCCATCCGATGGGAAGCATCCCGTACGCGGCACCAAGGAACGCAGCGCGTCCTGCCATCTGCACGGGCATTCCAATCATGCCCACGGCTACGGCCAGCGCCGCGGCCAGGCCAGCGAGCGCGGCCAAATGGGCTGGAACTCGACGGAGTGCGAGGAGTCCTAGAAGGGTGACAAGCGGAAGTGCCGCTACGATCGTCGATAGCGGCCCGTGCAATGGATCGTAGTTCTGCTGCCAGGGCATGATGCGCCGGGGTAGAGGAGACGCTATACATCAGGCAATGACCAAGCTCAACCGAACAGCCCGCCTCGCGGGCGTGATGATTATGGCCGTCGTGGGCAGCGCTGGCTATACGCCGAGCTCGCTTGCCCAGGCTCCGACGCAGGCCGCGAAACCCGCGAAGGTGGTGAAGTCGGCGAAGCCGAAAGCGACCAAGTCTGCCGCGGCTCGCAGCGCGGACTCGACCGCTAAGCCGAAACCGAAAGTCGCCGCGCCGGTCTGGCCGGTCGATTCACCGACGCCCATCGCTGGAGCGCTGCTTCCTGCGAAGCGCATCGTCGCGTTCTACGGCAACCCCCTCGCGAAGCGCATGGGCATTCTCGGAGAGCTTCCGCCCGACGAGATGCTTGCCAAGCTCGACCGCGAAGTCGCGGCGTGGAACGCCGCCGATCCGGCGACGCCCGTGCAGCCCGCGCTTCATCTCATCGCCGTCGTCGCCTCGGACTCGCCGGGAAAATCCGGGAAGTACCGGACGCGCATGGACAGCGCTCTGATCGAGCAGGTCTACAGCTGGGCGCAAAAGAAGAACGCCATCCTGTTTCTCGACGTGCAGGTGGGTCAGGGTACGCTGCAAGAGGAGCTGCCGCGCCTCCGTCCGTTTCTCAGGCGACCCGACGTGCACCTCGGAATCGATCCGGAATTCTCCATGAAAGGAAAGCACGTTCCGGGCACGAAGATCGGCACGTTCGACGCGGCGGATGTGAACTACGCGGCGTCATTGCTGCAGGACATCGTCACCGAGGAGCATCTACCGCCCAAGGTGCTGGTCGTCCATCGCTTCACGCGCGACATGTTGACGGGCTACCGACGAATCAAGCTCGATCCGCGCGTGCAAATCGTGATCAACATGGATGGCTGGGGTCCACCGTCGCTCAAGCGCGAGTCGTACCGCGCTTACGTGTACAAGTACCCGGTGGAATACACTGGCTTCAAGCTCTTCTACAAGAACGACACCAAGAAGGGCGACAAACTGATGTCTCCAGCGTCGGTGCTCGCGCTCAACCCTCGGCCGATCTACATCCAGTACCAGTGATCACGAGCCGACGCTTCGACTAAAAAAACAGCTGTGGCGGACGGGTCGGGCTGGCCCTAGCGTAACTACGCTGGCCCCTTCCCCGTACCATTTGGAATGAGCTCGGACCGACCAGGATTCCGACCAGACATCGAAGGCCTGCGCGGCATCGCCATTCTGCTCGTGGTGGCGTTTCACGCGAACGTGGCGTGGCTGAGCGGCGGCTACGTCGGCGTCGACGTGTTCTTCGTCATTTCCGGTTTTCTCATCACCGGACTGCTGGCGCGTGAGGTCGAATCGACCGGCGACGTCGACCTCACCGCGTTCTACGCGCGGCGCGCGCGACGCCTGCTTCCCGCGTTGCTCGTGGTGCTTCTCGCCACGATCGCGACCACGCTCTGGATCTACGCGCCGATCGATCAGCCGGCCGTTGCATCCGACGGCCGAGCGGTTGCGCTCCACTATGGCAACATTCTGTTCGCACAAACCGCGGTCGATTATCACGCGACGTCGAGCAACCCTTTCCTTCACACCTGGTCCCTCGCGGTCGAGGAACAGTTCTACCTGATCTGGCCGCTGCTCTTCATGCTGGTCGGGCGGTGGTATGGTGGAAAGGATTCTCTGAACAGGCAGCTCGTCCTTGGCGTCGCGCTCGTTGGCGCGACGTCCTTCGCGGCGTCGCTCTGGGTAACGCGTGTTGCACAGCCGTGGGCGTTCTTCGGCATGCCGACCAGAATCTGGGAGTTTGCACTCGGCGGATTGGCTGCGCTGGCCCTCAAGCGATCTCCGCGACCGTTTGCGATTCCCGGACTCTGGTTCCAGATCGCCGGCTTGATGGCGATCGGCATTGGCACCGTGGCATACAGCGCGATGACGCCTTACCCCGGAGTCGCTGCGGCCCTTCCGGCGATAGGAGCCGTCGCGCTCCTCATCGGCGGGCACGACGCGACGGCCAGCCGCGTCAGTTGGGCGCTTGGTGCACCGTGGCTTCAGTGGCTCGGTCGCATGTCGTACTCATGGTATCTCTGGCACTGGCCGCTCGTGGGGATCGGTGCCGTCATAGACTGGAAGATTGGCGTGGTCGGACGACTCGGCTGGTCCGCGGTCGCGCTCGTGCTTGCCGTGGCCACGTATCGGTTCGTCGAACAACCGGCGAGAAGTGGCAAGCTTTCCCAGCTGCGACCGGAGCTGCTCAGCGGGCTCGCCATCGGGGCAAGCGTCGTCGCGGCACTGGTCGCGTACGGCGCGATGTCCTTCGCGCAACGGCGAGTCTCGTCGCCGACACAGCGCCCGTTCGCTGCCGCGCGAAACGACGGCATGTCGCACGACTGTTGGGGCTCGATGCTCACGAATGCGACCGCACCGTGCATCTTCGGCGATACAAGCGGGCGAACGGCCGTCGTGCTGCTCGGCGATTCGCACGCGGAGCACTGGCTCCCGGCCGTCGACCGAATTGGCCGCGAGAGGCACTGGAAAGTGTTCGCGATGGTCAAGCCTGGCTGCCCCGTGTCGGAGACGGAGCTCCTCAGCACCCGGCTCAAACGAGCGTACACAGAATGCACCGAGTGGCGCCGATCGATGCTTCGACGAATCGTGAGAATGCAACCGTCCGCGGTGATCCTGTCGAGCTACGATCACTACATGGCACTGCCAGGCAATGAGTCGGATCGTCGCGTCTCGCCCGAAGCGTGGCGAACGGGACTTCGTCGCACATACAGCACGCTTTCATCGGCGCGCATCAACACGCTAGTGCTTCGCGGAACGCTGGTTCCTGGTTTCGACGCGCCCGCTTGTCTGTCGCGCCAGGCAGCGGGTTCGCCTTTCCGTATTCGCCCGTGCGAGTATGAGCGCGCCAGTGCGCTTCATCCGCGCGGCGTCGCGGCACAGAACGACGCCGCGCGCGGCCTCGACCGAATCGCCTTCGTGAACATGAACGATCGAATCTGCGCGACCGACATCTGCTCGGTCGTGCAACGAGGCGACATCGTCTTCCGCGATGACGATCACCTCACCGCGACGTTCAGCCTCGCGCAATCCGCCGTCCTCGGCGTTCGCCTGAGCGCGGCTCTGAGAAGTCTGGAGCGCGCGCACTAAGTCTTTCGCATCGCCGCCCTCGGCCGGCGATGCACGTGCGCGACTTGCGTTCTCGGCGTGGCTCGTGAAATGCCGCGTGAGCGCACGCACACATGGAGCGTGAACGGAAGCGTCCAGTCTTCAGCCAGATCTCTGGTGAGCGATGGCAGCGAATTCGTCGCGCCGCGATGGCCGTGGGCGTTGCTACCAGCGTCCTGCTCTTTGGCTTGGTGGCAGCGGTACTCATCCCCCCGAGTCCGCCCAAGATCTCGCTCGCCGAGTCAACGCCGGCGCGGCCTGGCAAGCTTCCGGAACTGAATGGCACGCGTGCCCTGCAACGGAAGGCCGTCGCGCGCGAGCAGCTCTATGAAGCGTTGCGCGTAGCGCCCGCCGTGCCCGCGAAACGCCCGCTGCATCTGCCGTTGAGCGCGACAGCGCTACCGCAGGAGACATACGCCAACCGTGCCTCTCCTGTGACGGTCGGCTTCTACGTGTCCTGGGACGACAACTCGCTCGTGTCTCTGCGAACGAATCTCCCCAAGCTCGACTGGGTGATCGGTGAGTGGGGGTTCATCGCGCCGACGGGCGACTCTGTCGAGATTCGCGTGGACCCGCGGGCGCTGTTCGTCATGCAGCAGGCGCCAGCCGAGTCACGGCCACGTGCGTTCCTGATGCTGACCAACGTCGACACGTCGGGTCAGGTCTTCATGCAGTCCGCCGCGCAGCGACTTCTCCACGAACCAATCCGGTCGCGCACCATCGGCGCCCTGGCGAACGCCGCAGCGACATACGGCCTCGCCGGCATCGTGATGGATCTCGAAGAATTGCCATCGAGCGCCGACCCGGCATTTTTGTCTTTTCTCGATGCTCTACGGGCCCGTCTGGCGAAAGATGGTCGCATCGTGCTCGCGACTACCGCTGTCGACGCCAGGCCAGCCGAGCTCGCGAATCTGGCAAGTCATGTCGATCGCGTGATCGTCATGGCGTATGACGAGCACGATTCCCAGGGCGACGCCGGGCCCGTCGCCAGCAATGCCTGGTTCGCTTCGCAGGTCGCGCGTGCCGCGTCGGCCATCCCGCCGACGTCGCTGATCATCGGCATCGCCGGGTACGGTTACGACTGGAACGACTACACACCACGTCAACCGGCCGAAGAATTGACGTTTCAGGATGCGATCACCTACGCGCGAAACAATCGCGTTCCGATTCACTTCGATTCTGCCTCCGGGAACCCTTATGTCACCTGGAGCGACCCGGATTCCACCGATCACATCGCGTGGTTTCTCGACGCCGTAACGTCGTACAATCAGATCGCGATGGTTCGTGCACGGGGCGCTGCCGGGGTCGCGCTCTGGCGCCTGGGCTCGGAAGATCCATCACTCTGGCGAGCACTCGGCCGCGGCGCGGCGCTCGGCCCGGCTTCGCATCTCGATAGCATCCCCGGCGGGTACGACGTTCAGTTCGAGGGAGTCGGAGAGATTCTTCGCGTTGAGAACCGACCGAAGAAGGGGGTGCGTGAAGTCACTGTTGATTCCATTTCACGCGTGATTCGCGATCAGCGTTATCTCCAACTTCCGCTCCCCTACGTGGTCCAGCGCTCCGGACAGGCGAAGCATCGCATCGCCTTGACCTTCGACGACGGACCCGATGGAAACTGGACCGCGGCCATTCTCGACACGCTGCGCTCGCGGCACGCGCCCGCGACGTTCTTCGTGATCGGCCAGAACGCCGAGGCACACCTTAGTCTCTTGCGGCAGGTGTACAACGAAGGCCACGAGGTCGCGAACCACACCTTTACGCATCCGAATCTCGCGCTTACGTCCGCCTTCGTCACGCGCCTCGAGATCGACGCCACCGAGCGGTTGATCGAAGCTGCGCTCAACAAGCGCTCGGCGTTCTTTCGGCCACCGTATTTCGGCGACGCCGAGCCGACGACTTCCGACGAGCTCGTGCCGGTCGGGATTGCCTCCGATTTGGGATTTCTCACCGCCGGTCTGCACATCGACTCCGACGATTGGCGGCGGCCGGGCGCGCAACGGATTCTTCGCAACGTCCTCGATAGGAGTGATGCGGGCAGCGTCGTGTTGCTCCATGACGGCGGCGGAGATCGATCGCAGACGCTCGCCGCGATCGGTCCGATGATCGATTCGCTGCGAGCGCGCGGCGACACGCTGGTCGTGCTATCCGCGCTCATCGGATTGACACGCGATCAGGCCATGCCTCCCTTGCCGAAGGGAAGCGTGACCGCGCGGCTCTTCGAGCTCGTCGCCTTCGGTACCCTCGGAACCATCGAGTGGGTGCTGCGCTGGTTCTTTCTCATCGCGATCGTGCTCGGCATCGCGCGCGTCGCTGTCATGACGACGCTTGCCTACATCCAGCGTTTCACTCGACGGCGATCCATCCACCTCGCTGGTCCATATGAGCCGACGGTCTCAGTCGTTGTTCCTGCGTACAACGAGGGCAAAGTTGTCGTCGCCACCGTAAGGAGCTTGCTGGCATCCGACTACAACGGGCCTATGGAGATCCTGGTCGTCGACGACGGCTCGCGCGACGACACGGTGGACGTCGCGCGTCGCGCCTTTGCGAACGATCGAAGCGTGACCGTGATGACCAAGACGAACGGAGGAAAAGCGAGCGCCCTCAACCACGGCATTGCGCGCGCGACCGGCGAGGTGATCATCGGCCTCGATGCCGACACCGTATTTCAGCCTCACACGATCCACGATCTGGTCCAACCGCTGTCGAATCCGCGGGTCGGAGCGGTTGCAGGCAATGCGAAGGTCGGCAATCGAATCAACCTCGTGACGCGACTCCAGGCGCTCGAGTACATCACGAGCCAGAACCTCGATCGGCGAGCGTTTGCATTGCTCGATTGCATCACCGTCGTCCCGGGAGCCGTTGGCGCATGGCGCAAATCGGCCGTCGATGGCGTCGGCGGTTTTCGATCGGACACGCTCGCCGAGGACCAGGATCTGACGATTCGCCTTCATCGCGCCGGATGGTCGGTGGCCTACGTCGACTCGGCGATCGCATACACAGAGGCGCCAGACACGCTGCATGGTCTCGCGAAGCAACGCTTCCGCTGGTCGTTCGGAACGCTGCAATGCATGTGGAAGCACAGAGCCGTTCTGTTTCGGCCTGCACAGCGAACACTCGGCTGGTTCGCCTTTCCCTGCGTGTGGCTATTCCAGCTGATCTTTCCGGCGCTTTCGCCCGCGGCTGATCTTCTGTTCGTCTGGAGCCTGATTTCGTTCTGGCTCGTCCGGGTTCAGCATGGGACCACGTACGCGCTGACGAACCTGCGCGAGCTCATGACCCTGTACGCCATCTTCCTCGTGATCGATTGGGCGGGGTCCCTACTCGCGTTTCTGTTGGAGCCCGGCGAGCAGATGGAGTTGACGCTGCTCGTCGCCCTGCAGCGGTTCATCTATCGACAGGTGATGTACGGCGTGGTCATCCGCGCGTTCATTGCCGCCGCGCATGGCGGATTGGTCGGCTGGGGCAAGCTCGATCGAAAGGCGACGGTGGCTCGCCAGGTCGCGTAGCCACCGTCGCAAGACCCGATCGTTTAGACGAAACGCATTCCGTTCGGCGCAATGTCGCCGCGCTTCGGCACCTTGGGCGGAGGCGCGGCCGGCTTTGAACCGCGCGTGCCGCTCCCGCCGGTTCCACGAGGCTGCCCTGCATCCTTTCGCATCGACAGCGCAATACGATTGCGCTCGAGATCGACCGAAAGAACTCGCACTTTCACCTTCTGCCCGACCGATACGACAGCGTTCGGATCACTGATGTATCTGTCGGCGAGCTGCGACACGTGCACGAGACCGTCCTGGTGCACGCCGACGTCGACGAATGCGCCGAACGCCACGATGTTCGTGACGACACCTTCGAGCTCCATCCCTTCGGTGAGGTGTTTTGGCTCGGTGACATCGGATCGGAACGCCGGCGGCTCGAACGCTTCTCGCGGGTCGCGCCCGGGCTTCTTCAGCTCGGAAAGAATGTCCTGGAGCGTCGGCAGACCCACGCCGTCGCCAACGTACCGTTCGAGCTTGATGCGCTTGAGCTCACCGTCATTGCCCACGAGCGATCCGAGCGGCACACCAAGATCGGCGGCCATTCGCTCCACGAGCGCGTAACGCTCCGGGTGAACCGCGGACGCGTCCAGCGGATTCGCGCCGCCGCGAACGCGCAGGAACCCGCCGGCCTGCTCGAACGCCTTGGCGCCCAGACGCGGCACTTCGGCGAGATCAGCGCGCGACCGGAAACCGCCGCGAGCATCGCGCGCCTTCACGATGTTCGACGCGAGCGATGGCCCGATGCCGGCGACATACGACAGCAGAGGGGCAGATGCGGTGTTGACTTCGACTCCAACGCGATTGACGCAGCTCTCGACCACTTCGTCGAGTCGCTGCTTGAGACGCGGCTGCGAGACGTCGTGTTGATACTGACCCACGCCAATCGACTTCGGATCGATCTTCACCAGCTCGGCCAGCGGATCCTGCAGTCGGCGCGCGATGGACACCGCGCCGCGAATCGACACGTCGAGATCCGGCAGCTCGTCACGGGCGAGGTCTGACGCCGAGTAGACCGATGCACCGGACTCGTTCACCACCACGACCTGCGGCCGAGTGAGGTGGCGTTCTGCGAGAATGTCACGCACCAACGTTTCCGTTTCGCGCGACGCCGTGCCGTTGCCGATCGAGATCAAATCCGGATCGAGCTTGGAGATCGCGGCGAGAAGCGCGTGAGTAAAACGATCCGGTTGATGCAGCATCCACGTGTCGGTCGCGATGACGGCGCCGGTTCTGGAGAGGGCCGCCACCTTCACTCCGGTGCGGAAGCCAGGATCGAGCCCGAGCACGGACCGTTCTCCCGCCGGGGGCGCGAGCAGCAGCTGCTCGAGATTCCGACCGAAGATCGTGATCGCATCTTCGTCGGCCTTGGTCTTGAGCTCGAGGCGCAGGTCGACCTCGACTGCGGGTGCGATCAAGCGCTTGTAGGCGTCCTGCACCACCAGCCGCATTTGATCGGGCGCCGCGTTTCCGTCGACGAACTGCGTCTCGAGTTGGCCGACGATACGGTCGGCCGGCGCATCGATCGAGCAGAAGAGGAAGCCCTCGGTCTCTCCACGCCGCATTGCGAGCATGCGATGCGACGGAAGGTCCTTCAGCGGTTGAGAGAAGTCGTAATAGTCCTGGAACTTCGACACCTCGCCCTTTTTGCCAGTGGCCACGCGTGACTTGATCACACCTTCGGCTCGCGTGGTGTCGCGCACCTGGCCGCGGACGTTCGCGTCGTCCGCGATTCGCTCGGCGAGAATGTCACGCGCTCCGGCGAGCGCATGTTCCACGTCGGGCACTTCCTTGGCGACGTCGACGTACGAGGCGGCTTCGGCGAGCAGTTGCGCGCTCGAATGTGCGCGGTTCCAGAGCAGCTCCGCCAACGGCTCGAGGCCGCGCTCGCGCGCGATCATCGCGCGTGTCCGACGCTTTGGCTTGAACGGAAGGTAGAGATCTTCGAGCGCCTGCTTTGTCGTTGTGGCGTCGATGCGAGCGGTGAGCGCGGCGTCGAGCTTACCCTGTTCCTCGATGCTCTTGAGGATTGCCGCTTTGCGCTCGGCGAGCTCGCGGAGATACTGCGCGCGATCGCGAACGTCGCGCAGCTGCAGCTCGTCGAGGCCGCCCGTCGCCTCTTTGCGATAGCGGGCGATGAATGGGAGCGTGTTGCCTTCATCGAAGAGCGCAAGTGCGCCCTGAACCTGTTGCGGCGCGAGCGAAAGCTCGCTGGCAATCGTGGCAATGAGCTGCGACATCAATCCGTGTTCGGGGAAAAAATCGCGACGATGATTGGAGCGGAGATCCGAAGTTAGTCGGCGAACTGGCGGAATGAAGCGGCTGATTTCTTGCTCGGGCGCAAGGCTTCGTTTCCCGCCACCGAAACGCGCTCCACGCGCCACTATCGCGAGGTCAGCAATGCCGACGATCAACACCAAGGACGGTACCGAGCTCTATTACAAGGATTGGGGCGCTGGCCAACCCGTCGTTTTCAGCCATGGTTGGCCACTCAACGCCGATGCCTTCGAGGACCAGATGATGTTTCTTGCGTCGCATGGCTATCGATGCATCGCGCACGATCGTCGCGGGCACGGACGATCCGGACAGCCCTGGCGAGGGAACGACCTGGACACATACGCCGACGACCTCGCCGAATTGGCGACGGCGCTCGATCTTCGCGATGCCATTCACGTCGGACACTCGACGGGCGGCGGCGAGGTTGCGCGCTACATCGGGCGTCACGGAACCAAGCGCGTCGCCAAGGCAGTACTGATCAGCGCGATTCCGCCGCTGATGCTCAAGACGGCGGCCAATCCCGGTGGACTCCCGATCGATGTGTTCGACAAGCTTCGCGAAGGCGTTCATGGGGACCGCTCGCAGTTCTTCAAAGACCTGAGCGCACCGTTCTACGGCGCAAACCGTCCTGGCGCGAACGTGAGTCAGGGCCTGCGCGATGCATTCTGGATGCAGGGAATGCTCTGCGGCCTCAACGCCGCATACGATTGCATCAAAGCCTTTTCCGAGACCGACTGTACTGAAGACCTCAAAAAGTTCGGCGATCTGCCGACGCTGCTCATCCACGGCGACGACGATCAGATCGTCCCGATCGGCGCGGCGTCGATGATGTCGGTGAAGATCCTCAAGAACGCGCGACTCGAGGTCTACAAGGGCCAGCCACACGGCATCTGTTCCACCCAGAAGGACCGCGTCAACAAGGACCTCCTCGGCTTCATCGAGACAAAGAGCGAGCGCGCGGCGGCGTAGACCCCGTCGGGGACGATGCTGGCCGCCTCTGGACGGCCGTGAAAGACAGAGCCAGACTTGTCGAGTAACGGTCGTCCAGCTGCCTCCACCGCGGACTGGAGCACTCGAGATTGCGCGGAAATCTCTCGAAGGGCGTTGGCTTTCTCACGGCCATCCTGATCGCGTCGCATGCGATGGTGCTCGCGCAGAATCCGCCGCCTGCTCCACGTCGACCGGCCGGCCGCATCATCGGCGTGTATGACGAGCGCACTGGCGAGGCGATTGCGAACGCGGAAGTTCGCGATATGGTGAGTGGCAACTCGGCGCGAACGACCGAAACCGGAACGCTGTCGTTGTTCTTCGTCGACACGAGCGGGACCCTGATTCGCATTTCGAAGGTGGGGTACACTCCTCTCAATCTCTTCGTCGCGAATTCTCCGGATCTTCCGCCCCTCACGCTGACGCTCGATCCGATCGCTCAGACCCTGCCGACGGTCGTAACGAGACGGCCGGCAACGGTGTGGAAGAGTCCGACGCTCCGCGGCTTCGAGGAGCGTCGCGCCACGGGAATGGGCTACTTCGTGCCTGATTCCGTGTTGCGCCGCGAAAACGACCGGACTCTCGCGAACGTCATCCGCGCGCACGTCCCGTCGATCGACGTCTGGGAGGTGATGGACCCGAAGCAACTAAAACGATCGTGGGTCGTGATGTCGCGGCGCACGGCTCCTGCGTGTCCGGTCGACGTCTACCTCGACGGGCTGCCCCAAGGCCTGAACTTTTCGCCTGGCGCAATACTGAGCACTGGCAGCCGCGGTGGCGGCGCGTCGCGCGGTGCCAACCCGGGGAGATCTGGCAACGTCGTCGACGTCAACCAGTTTCAGGTGAGTGAGCTTGCCGGCGTCGAGTATCACAACATCGGCGACGTGCCGGCGGAGTACAATCGCACCGGCGGCGGATGCGGCGTCCTTCTGCTGTGGACAAGAGAACGCTGACGCTCCGCGCGCTCCAGAGATAGACTCCCGCTTGCAAGAACTCGGCGCCGCGGTAGGCTTTGGCATGCGCAGAGACATTTCGAGTTTTCTCGCCGTCGGCCGCGGTAGGCGGCGGATCGCCTTCTCGTTGGCTGGCGTTGTCACGCTCGCGTGTTCGGGAGATCGTGTCGCCGGTCCCGGAGCGGGGGGAACGACCGTCGGCGTCCCGCCGGGCTGGCAGTCGTATCCGACTCCTGCGTACACCGTCGGTCTCGACTACTCGCACCATCATGGAGGTAGCGCCGCCGCCTACCTCAGCGGGGTGCCCGCACCAACCACACCGGCCGTTGGCCTCGAGCAGGACTTCGACGCTAGCGCATACCGCGGCAAGCGCCTTCGCTGGTCGGCGTGGGTTCAACAGGTCGGCGTGACTGGGCCCGGCGGCGCCCTCACGATGACGGTCGAATGTCCGGGACAGATCACGGGCTACGACGACATGAAGCAGCGACTGCTCACCGGGAGCTCGGACTGGCATCAGGTGTCTGTGGTGCTCGACGTGCCGGCGAACGCCATCGGGATCACCATAACCGCGATGCTGAACGGTGGCGGGACACTGCGCATCGACGATGCACGGCTGGACGTCGTCGGTACTGACGTGCCCACGACCAACACACTCGCCACGCCACAGCTTACCGGCCAGGACTCGACCGCTATCGCCGCTGCTTATGCGCGCGGCGGTTCCGTTCCGACGAATCTCGACTTCGAGGGATTTGCGCCGCCCGCACAAAGCGCGGTGGATTGGCTGTCGCGTACCGCGTCACTTCTCACGACCACCGATCCGACGGCGTCTCTCGCCGATCTACAGCCTTTGAAGCAGATGGTGGGTACCGCGCATCTCGTCGGGCTGGGAGAAGGCACCCACGGGACGCGTGAGTTTTTTCAGATGAAGCACCGGCTACTTCAAACACTGGTGCGCGACATGGGCTTCACGGTGTTTGCCATCGAGGCGAGCGCACCTGAAGCGAACGATTTGAATCGCTATGTCCTCACCGGACAGGGCGACCCGCACATCCTGCTCTCACGTCTCTACTTCTGGACCTGGAACACCCAGGAAGTTTTCGACATGGTGCAGTGGATGCGACAGTGGAACACCACGGCACCCGCCGCGCAGCGCGTGCAGTTCCTCGGCTTCGACATGCAGTTTCCCGGTGAAGCGATGGACAGTGTCCAGTCCTTCGTTACGCGCGTGCACCAGCCCGACAGCGCTTACGTCGCGACGCGGTTCTACTGCATGAATCCCTATCGCAACCGCGGCGAGCGGTCGCCTGATCTCACGGCCGCCTTCTACGCTGAGCGCGTCGCGGCCAGCGAGCGCGCCGGGTGCGCCCAGGGACTGCAGGAGGTCTACAACCTCATCGCCGACGACATTCAGAAATATCCGAATGCGGCGCCCGCCGACACGTTCCAGCTTCGACTGCATGACGCACGGCTCATTCAGCAATACGAACAGAAGATCGCAGTCGAGGGCGTGAGCTCCAGCGCGGTGCGCGACCGGGCGATGGCCGAGAATGTGGTGTGGATCCGGAATCAGGTCGGACCGAACGGTAAAGTAGTTCTCTGGGCGCACGACGGTCATATCAACAACACCGCCGGCTACATGGGCGGCTACCTGCGCGCCGCGTACGGTAGCGACTACATCAGCCTCGGCTTCGCGTTCGCCGAAGGGAGCTTCAACGCCGTCGGGTTCAATGGCGAAGGGCTGAAGTCGTGGCACACTGCCGCCGTGCCGTCAAACTCGATCGAAGCGTTTTTCTCGGCGACAAACAAATCGGCGCTACTGTTCGACGCGCGACAGATCGCGTCGGGTGGCGCGTCTGCCGCTCCTCTGGCTGGCCCGCTCCCGATGCGATCGATCGGATCTGCATTCAATGCCGCGGCCGAGGCGTCGTTCTTTGGGCCCGTCACGTTCCCAGGGACCTTCGATCTGCTCGTCTACCTGAAATCGACGACGGCGAGCACGCTGTTGCCATTCGTTTTCAAGTAGCCAGCGCGGGAGTCCGCTCATGAAGAATCTGCTCCATCGATTGCTGTCGCGACCGCGACGGCGGCGGGTTCGCCGTGGGCGTTCGTGTTCGCCATCGAGATCGTGGTCGGCCGGGCGATCCTCGGTCCGGCGAATCACTTCTCCGACACGTGGCAGCTCGTGATCAACACCGGCACCACCGTCGTCACGTTCCTCATGGTGTTCCTGATTCAGAATACTCAGAATCGGGACTCCCACGTGATTCATCTGAAGTGGATGGGCTGATTCGTGCAGCACATGGCGCACGGAACTCACTCGTGGCCATGGAGCAGCTGTCCGACGCCGAACTGATGAAGCTCGAGCATGAGTTCGAGCAGCTTCGCGACACGGCGGCTCGGCATCGCGGAGCGCGCCGTCTTCGGAACGGAGCGACCTCCGAGGAGTAGAGCCGGTGTGGCCGTCGATCGCCTGTCGCTTGGAACGTCGACGGCCACCCCGCGGGGTGGCCGGCG
>Ga0310811_10002129_pt1 | contig 24697 bp, 20 predicted proteins | sample YCmetagenome_FD_207642 | JGI IMG/M metagenome (GOLD analysis project Ga0310811, IMG submission 207642) | Soil microbial communities from experimental microcosm in Duke University, North Carolina, United States - YC | ecosystem: Engineered > Artificial ecosystem > Soil microcosm > Unclassified ... | reverse complement strand
CATCGTCGTGGCGGCACGCGGGGTGTTCACCCGGACCGGGCAGCGGGGCGCCCGGATGCGCACGATCGCCGCGGCCGCGGGCGTCACCGAGCCCACCCTGTACCGGCACTTCGGGTCCCGCGACGAGCTGTTCCAGGTCGCGGTCGAGCAGCATCTGACCGACCTGCTGGACGCCGCGGCGGCTCGGGCCGAGGAGCTGGCCGGCCATGAGCACAATGGCAGGTCCGCGCTCATCCACACACTCAGCTCGGTGTACCTGCAGGTCATGAACGACATCGCACCACTGGCCGCGGTCGCGCTGTATGAGGACGGCACCCGGGGCCGCGCGTTCTACCAATCGACGGTCCGACCGCGCCTGCGCACGATCGCCACGGCGCTCTACCGCGCCACCACCGGGGATCCGCTTCCGGCCGGGATGGAGAACGTCGTCGCGGTGGCGCTGTTCGGCGTGCCGTTCGGGGTGGCCCTGGACGGGATGCTGCGCGGGCGACCGGTCGACCTCGAGGCGATGAGCGAACGGATCGCCCGACTTTTCCGCTGAGCCGCCTCCGATCCATTGACACATCCCGCTCCGAACGCGACCATCAGCGTTAGTCGTTACTAGGTAGCGCGGTCTCGCCAGGCGGTGAGGTCATCGAGGCGTCCGGGGTCGTCATGGCTGCCGGAGCCCGTGCGAACGGCAGGAGATCAGATGACGCGGACCGAGGTCGGCCCCGGCCCACGGATCGAGCCCGGTTACAGCAGCTCCCCCTTCGAACCGACGTTGCCTCCGGTGACGTCGGTGGACCAGATCAACCTGCTCGACCCGGACCTCTACCAGTTCGGCGATCCGCATGCCACGTACCGGCTGTTGCGTGAGCAGGCCCCGGTGTTCTGGAACGAACAGGGCGCGATCGGTACCGAGGAGAAGGGGTTCTGGGCGATCACCCGGTACCAGGACATCTACCGGGTGCTGCGCGACTCCGAGCACTTCTCCAGCACGAAGTCGCCGTTCCTCGACGTGACCGCCGACATGATCGGTGAGGACGCCATGCTGAACCTGGACCCGCCCCGGCAGCGCCAGTTGCGCCGGGTCACCCAGCACCTGTTCACCCCGAAGATGATGGCCGTCTGGGACGACGAGCTGACCGGGATCGCCGATCGCCTGATCGACGACGTGATCGAGCGCGGCGAGTGCGAGTTCGCCGCGGACATCGCGGTGAAGTTCCCGATCTACGCCGCGTGTGCACTACTTGGGGTCTCCGACGACGAGGCCGACCAGGTCACCGCCGTCTCCACGAAGCTGCACAACACCGCGGGTGTCGAGGCGTTGATGGAGTTCAACGAGGTCGGCATGGGTCTGTTCACCCGGTTGATCGAGCAGCGCCGCGACGACCCGGGCCCGGGCATCGTCGGAGCGGTGCTGCGCGGCGAGACCGACGAGGGCGCACCCCTGACCGACTCGGAGATCTTCGCCTACCTGTGGCTGCTGTTCGTCGGTGGTCTGGACAGCGCGACGCACGCGATCACCGGCTCCCTGCAGGCGTTGTTCCACCACCCCGACCAGCATGAACTCCTCCGCTCACGCACGGCCGCCGGAGACGACTCGATCTGGGCCGGTGCCGTCGAGGAGATGATGCGCTGGACCACCATCGCCCAGCAGCACAAGCGCTACTGCGTCAGTGACGCCGAGGTGGCCGGGCAGAAGATCTCGGCCGGTGACTACGTGGCGATCTTCCTGCCCTCGGCCAACCGCGACGAGACCGCGTTCCCCGACCCCTACCGGTTCGACGTGACGCGCAAGGACAGCCCCATCGCCACCTTCGGCCACGGGCCGCACACCTGTCTGGGACTGCACTACGCCCGGCTCGAGCTCAAGACCCTGTTCCGGCAGATCATCCGCCGGATGCCCGACATCGCGCCGTCGGCCCCGATGACGCGCGGCCGGGGTTTCACCATCCTGCTGTCCCCCATCCACCACCAGCCGGTCCACTTCACCGCCGGGACGAAGGTGTTCTGACATGCGACTCGACTATCGGCTGATCGACATCGACAACCATTACTACGAGCCCTACGACGCGTTCACCCGGTACATGGAGCCGGCGTTCCGCGACCATGCGGTGAACATCCGCAAGGGTCGCAACGGACTGGGTCAGGTGTGGATCGGTGATCGGCGGTTGGCCTCAGCCAGCGTGACCCAGACCGACTGGATCGGCGCGCCCGGTTCGATGCGGGCCTACTTCGCCGGTATGGAGGAGAAGCACGAGCTCTCCGCCGACGACGAGGCCGCCGTCGCCAGGATCGGCGGGCTGCAGGACGTCACGATCGACCCGAAGACGATCCCCGAGTTCATGGACCGCGACGCCCGGCTGGCCAAGATGGACGAGCAGAACCTGCAGGCCGTGCTGATGCTGCCCACGCTGGGTTGCACCGTCGAGTACGAGCTCGGTGACGACGCCGCCGTGGCCGCGGCGAACATGAGGGCGTTCAACCGCTGGCTGGAGGAGGACTGGGGCTACTCCTACCGCGACCGCATCATCTCCGCGCCGATGTTCAACCTCGCCGACATCGACGCCGCCGTGGCCGAGCTGGACCGGGTCCTCGCCGCCGGCGCCCGCGCCGTGCTCGTCCGGACCGGCCCCGCGGGCGGACGATCACCCGCCGACCCGCTCTACGACCCGTTCTGGGCCCGCATCGCCGAGTCCGGGGTGCCGGTCGGCCTGCACATCGGCGACTCGGGGTTCTGCGAGATCTACAGCTCCCACTGGGGTGAGAACCCCCGGCCCCCGGTACACAAGCAGACCGCGTTCCAGGTGTACACGAGCTTCATGGAGCGGCCGATCTCCGACACCATCGCCGCGCTGATCCTGCACAACCTGTTCGCCCGGTTCCCCAGCATCCGGGTCATGAGCATCGAGAACGGCGCCGGCTGGGTCCCCGCCCTGCTGCGCGGCATGGACAAGGCCTGGCGGTCGGCCAAGGGACGCACGGGGATCGGCGGCGAGGTGGTGGAGAAGCCCAGTGAGGTCTTCCGCCGCCACATCCACATCTCGCCGTTCCCCGAGGACGACATCCCGGCGCTCATCGACCGGATCGGCGCGGACCGGGTGCTGTTCGGCTCCGACTACCCACACCCCGAGGGCATCGCCGAACCCGGCGACTTCGCCGACGAGATCGCCGACCGCGACGCCGAGACGATCCGGCTGGTGATGCGGGACAACAACGCCGATCTGCTCGGCATCCCCCGGTGACCGACGGCGCGCACTACTCCACCGCTCACTTCGACCACGCCGCGCTCGATCGCGACCGGGTGCTACCCCGGCTGGTCGCCCGCCGGGCGCAGGAGGACGGCGACCGGATCTTCGCCCGGATGGTCGGCGGGCCCTCCATCACCTACCGGCAGGCCCACGAGGAGGCGCTGCGCTGGGCCACCGCGCTCGACGGGCTGGGGGTCGGCGCGCAGCAGACCGTGGCGGTGATGGCCCCGATCAGGCTGGAGGCGATCACCACCTGGGTCGGTCTGGCCTGGTTGAAGGCCTGGGAGGTGCCGATCAACACCGACTACCGGGGCCGGATGCTCTCGCACATCCTGGCCAGCTCACACACCGAGACGTTCATCGTGGACGCCCGCTGGCTGGACCGGCTCGCCGAGATCGCCGACGACGTCCCGGGCCTGCGCCGGGTGATCGTCACCGGTTCCGACGAGGCCGCCCTGCCCGATCTCGGGTTCGAGATGATCCGCGCGGAGGACCTGCTCGCCTCGGTCACCGAGCTCGGGGCGTTCGAGGGCCCGGAACCGACCGACGTGGCGGCGATCCTCTACACCTCGGGCACCACCGGCCCGTCCAAAGGTGTGATCGCCCCCTGGGCGCACATGCTGGCGACCTTCCAGCAGCCGCAGTGGGAACACTTCGGGCCTGAGGACCACCGGTACTCGCCGTTCCCGATGTATCACATGAGCGGCAAGGGGTCGGTGTACGGCGCCGCCCTGTGCGGGGCGAACATCGTGCTCAAGGAGAAGTGGAGCGGCACCGACTTCTGGGACGACATCGCCCGCTACCGGTGCACCTTCACCTGGCTCGTGGGCGGGATGCCGGCCCTGCTCTACGGGCAACCCGAGACGCCCCACGACGCGGACACTCCGCTCAAGTACGCCCTGATGGCGCCGGTGCTTCCCCAGTACCGCGACTTCGAACGCCGCTTCGGGGTCAAGCTGGCCACCGCGTTCGGGATGACCGAGCTGTCCATGCCGGTCGTCACCGACTGGGACATCCCCAACCACCGCACCTGCGGACGCCCCCGCCCCGGGTACCAGGTCCGGGTGGTCGACGAGCACGACATCCCGGTCGGCCCCGGCGAGTTCGGCGAGTTCGTCGTCCGCTCCAACACCCCGTGGACGGTGAACATCGGCTACCTGGGCATGCCCGAGCAGACCGCGCAGGCGTGGCGGCACGGCTGGTTCCACACCGGCGACGGCGGCCACTACGACACCGACGGCAACTTCTACTTCGGCGACCGGATCAAGGACGCGATCCGCCGCCGGGGTGAGAACATCTCCTCCCTCGAGGTCGAGGCGGACGTGCTCACCCACCCCGAGGTGGCCGAATGCGCCGCGATCGGGGTGCCCGACCCGCTCGGCGAGGAGGAGGTGATGGTCTTCGTGGTGGCGGCCGGGGACCTCGACCCCGCGGCGCTCGGTGCGTACCTGGCCGAGCGGATGACCAGGTTCATGCTCCCCCGCTACATCCAGCTCGTCCCCGAGATCCCCCGCACACCGACCTCCCGTATCCGCAAGGTCGAGCTCCGCAAGCTCGTCGATCTCGAGACGGCGTGGGACCGGGTCACCCAAGGGGCCGGGGTTGAATCGGCCCGCGGTTGAGTCACCGCGGCGGTCCGGCCCGCTGGCCGGGCTGCGCATCGTCGAGCTCGCGGGCATCGGTCCGGCGCCCTTCTGCGCGATGATGCTGGCCGACATGGGCGCCGACGTCGTCCGGGTCGATCGGGCCGCCTTCGCCGCCGGCGGACCCGATCCGGGGCGGGTTCCGCAGGGGATCCTGCACCGGAGCAGGCGGTCGGTGGGTGTGGACCTGAAGCACCCCGGCGGCGTCGAAACCCTGCTGGCCCTGGTCGCCGAGGCGGACGGGCTGCTGGAGGGCTTCCGGCCCGGGGTCGCGGAACGGCTCGGGGTCGGCCCCGAGGCGTGCCTCGAGCGCAACCCGCGACTGGTGTACGGCCGGATGACCGGCTGGGGGCAGACCGGACCGCTGGCGCACACCGCCGGCCACGACCTCAACTACCTGGGCCTGTCCGGGCTCCTGGCCCACCTCGGCCCGGCAGGTGGGCCGCCGGTGGTCCCGCTCCCCCTGATCGGCGACTTCGCCGGCGGGGCGATGTTCCTGGCCTTCGGCATGGTCTGTGCGCTGCTGGAGGCCTCCCGCTCCGGGCAGGGGCAGGTCGTCGATGCGGCTGTGCTGGACGGGGCGGCGGCGCTGGGCGCGATCTATCACAGCCTGCTCGCGCAGGGGCTCTGGTCGGAGCAACGAGGCACCAACTTCAACGACGGCGGCTCGCACTACTACAACGTCTACGAGTGCTCCGACGGCCGGCACATCACCCTGGGCGCCTTCGAGCCGCAGTTCTACGCGGAGTTGCTGCGCAGGCTGGGCCTCGACGGTGAGGCCGGGTTGCCCGACCAGCACGACCCGGACGGCTGGGCGGCGATGCGAGAGCGGTTCGCCGCCCTGTTCCGGACCCGTACGCAGGCGCAGTGGTGCGAGCTGCTCGAGGACACCGACGTGTGCTTCGCCCCGGTACTGTCCCTGACCGAGGCCCCGATGCACCCGCACAACCTCGCCCGGGGCACCTTCACCGCTCCAGGCGGAGTCACCCAGCCCGCGCCGGCGCCGCGGTTCTCCCGCACACCGGGGTCCGTCCAGTCCGCACCGGCAGGACCCGGCGAGCACACCGACGAGGTCCTCGGGGCGTGGCTGGGTCTCGATCAGGCGGGGATCGACGAGCTTCGCGCGGCGGGAGCGGTCGTATGAGAGTGGCGACATGAAGTTCGGGCTGACACTCCCCTACGGGCCTCCATCGCATCCCGGGGCCGGGGACCCGGAGTTCACCCTCCGGGTGGTGCGCCGCGCCGAGGCTCTCGGGTTCGAGTCGGTGTGGGGCGGCGAGCACGTGGTCAAGGCGGCCGACTACGCCCCGCTGTTCCCCTACGCCGAGGACGGCCGGGAGAACCAGGCCATGGACGCCGCCTACCCCGACCCCCTGGTGTGGCTGTCCTGGCTCGCCGGGCAGACCGCCACGATCAGGCTGGGCACGTCGGTGGTGGTGCTGCCCCAGCGCCAGCCGGTGGTGCTGGCCAAGCAGATCGCCACGCTGGACCTGTTCAGCGGCGGCCGGCTCATCCTGGGGGTCGGCATCGGCTGGCAGAAGGAGGAGTCCGAGGCCTGCGGGTTCCCGTTCACCGACCGGGGCCGGCGTACCGACGAGTTCATCGGGGCGATGCGGGCACTGTGGACCGAGCGGGAGGCGTCGTTCCAGGGCCGGTGGGTCGAGTTCGACCGCCTCTACTGCCACCCCAAACCGGCCCGGCCGGGCGGTCCACCGATCCTCATCGGCGGGCACAGCCCGGCCGCCGCCCGGCGGGCCGGGCGGCTCGGCGACGGCATGTTCGCGCTGGTCGCCGACCCGGCCGGGGCCGCTGCGATCCGCACCGAGATGGACGCGGCGGCCAAGGACGCCGGCCGGGACCCGGCGCAGCTGGAGCTGACGGTCGGGCGACCGCCGGACGTGCGCGCCGTACGGCCGTCCGAGGTGCTCGACGAGGTGAAGGCCTACCGGGACGCCGGCGCGGACCGTCTGATCCTGTTCCGGCTGTTCGACACCGACCCCGACGCCCTGATCGCCGAGCTCGAGAGCTTCGCCGGCAACGTCATCGAGAGGATGTGAACCGATGCCCCCGATTCCACCCGTCGACCAACCCCTGGACCTCACCGGCCAGACGGTGCTCACCGCCGCCACCTCGGTCGTGGCGCTCGGGTTCGCCCTGTTCACCCTGCGGTTGTGCCTGCGGCGGCGGACGTGGGCGCCCGCGCTGCTGCTGGCCAGCGGGGTGCTGTGCCTCGTGCTCGAGCCGGTGTACGACGACCAGTTCCACATCTGGTTCCACGACCGCGGCCAGATGTGGGGCACCTACTCCGCCTACGGCATGACGCAGCCGGTGTGGGTGCCGATCACCTATGCCTGGTGCTACGGCGGGCTGGCCCTGCTGGTGTGGCGCCGCCTGATGGACGGGATGACCCGGGCCGGCCTGCTGCGGATGACCGGGATGCTGTGGGCGATCTTCACGGTCTTCGAGCTCGTGGGAATCAACCTCGGCGTCTACACCTACTTCGGCGATCACCCGTTGCGACTGTTCGGGCTGCCGATCTGGGTGGAGATCCCGAACACGGTGCTGACGGTGGTGGCGGCGGTGGCGTTCGCGCGCCTGGAGCCGCTGCTGCACGGCATCGGCCGCGCATCGCTGCTGGCGGTCGTACCGGCCGCGTTCGCGATGCTGAGCTTCGGGGCGGCGTTCCCGACGCTGGTGGTGATCAGCGAGGTCGGCCGGCCCACCGCGCTGGTGTACGGGGCGACGATCGTCTCGCTGGCTCTCGCGGTGGCGATGCTGCACCTGGCCGTGCAGGCTGTTCCAGCGGATGCTCCGGCTCCCGAACCGGTGCTCGACACTGTGGAGGTCACCTGATGGACGTCGGCGGAGCAGCTGCGATCGTGACCGGTGGTGCGTCCGGGCTGGGCGAGGCCACCGCGCGCCTGCTGGCCGAGCACGGCGCCTGGGTCGTGGTCCTGGACAAGAACGTCGACAAGGGCAAGGCCCTGGCCGCCGAGATCGACGGGGTGTTCGCCGAGGCCGACGTGTCCGACGAGGAGCAGGTCGCGGCGGCCGTCGAGGCGGCGGTGGCGCTCGGTCCGTTGCGTGTCCTGGTGAACTGCGCGGGCCTGGGACCGGCGGCGCGGATCCTCGGACGTGACGGCAGCCCCGTGGAGCTGCGCAAGTTCAACTTCGTGGTCCGGGTGAACCTGATCGGCACCTACAACTGCTGCCGGCTGGCGGCCTCGGCGATGGCGGCCACCGAGCCGCTGGCCGACGGCACCTCACGGGGCGCCATCCTCAACACCGCGTCGGTGGCGGCGTTCGACGGGCAGATCGGGCAGACCGCCTACTCCGCGGCCAAGGGCGGCGTCGTCGGCATGACCCTCCCGTTGGCCCGTGACCTGGCCCGGCACGGTATCCGGGTGAACACGATCGCACCGGGGGTGTTCGACACCCCGATCTACGACAAGCTCCCCGACCCGGCGGCGTTCAAGGCCAACCTGGGCACGAACGTGGTGTACCCGAACCGGGCGGGCACACCGGACGAGTTCGCCCGCTTCGCCTACGAGGCGCTCACCAACGACTACCTCAACGGCGAGGTCATCCGCCTCGACGGGGGGATCCGGATGCCCCCACGCTGAGGCGTCGGTCCCGGTCCGAGGCCACCGGCGGGTCGCCGGGCCGGCCTCCCCGGACGCCCTTCACGTGATCGGGGCTGCGCTCCAAGGTCAGAGCACAACGAGGTCGCGGGGGCGGTTGTTCAGCCGCTCCCCACCGTCCTCGGTGACCACCATGATGTCCTCGATGCGGGCTCCCCAGTCGCCCTCGAGGTAGATCCCCGGCTCCACGCTGAAGGTCATCCCGGGCTCGAGCAGACGGGGGTTGCCACCCACGATGTAGGGGTCCTCGTGCACGTCGAGGCCGATGCCGTGGCCAGTGCGGTGGATGAAGCGGGGCCCGAACCCGGCGTCGGCGATGATGCGCCGCGCGGTGGCGTCGATCTCCTCGGCGCTCACCCCTGGCCGGACCGCCGCGCAGGCCGCGTCCTGGGCCACCCGGAGGACCTCGTAGGCGTCGCGGATCCGGGAGTCGGGCTCACCGCCGACGGCGTAGGTGCGGGTGCTGTCGGAGTTGTAACCGGACGCCAGCGGTCCACCGATATCGATCACGACCATGTCGCCGGCCTGGATGACCCGATCGGAGACGTCGTGGTGGGGGCTGGCGCCGTTCGGCCCGGAGCCCACGATCACAAACGCGGCGGAGGTGTGGCCCTCGGCCACGATCGCCTCGGCGATGTCCGCCCCGGCCTGTGCCTCGGTCCGGCCGGGCCGCAGGAACTCCCCCATCCGGGCATGCACCCGGTCGATCGCCGCCCCCGCCGCACGCAGCTCGGCAAGCTCGGCGCTGTCCTTGCGCATCCGCAGCTCGGCGATCACCCTGCCGGCCAGCGACTGCTTCGCCTCGGGCAGCGCGTCGCGGAGCCCGAACACGTGCGCCGCCGGCATCGAGTCGGCCACCGCCACCCGACGGGGCCCGCCGCCCAGGTCGCTGACCAGCAGGTACGGGTCCTCGCCGTCGGTCCAGGTGACGACCTCCACGCCGAGTTCCGCCAGCGGCACGTCGGCCCATCCGGGTGCCTCCAGCTTCGGCACCACAAGGGCCGGTGGCGCCGCGTGACCCTTCGCCCCGAGCACCAGAGCGGTGAGCCGCTCGTGGCTGCTGCCACGGGCGTTGAGCAGGTAACGCAGATCGGTGCCGGGGGTGACGACGAGCAGGTCGATCCCCTGCTCGGCGGCCTCCTCACCGGCCCGACGCAGACGCTCGGCAAGCAACTCGGGTGCGACAGCCATGCGACAAGCCTAAGCCCGGCGCACCGGGATATGGTGGCTGGTGTGTTCCTCAGCGGTGGCGACGAGGGTGTCGCCCGCCGGTCCGTAGCAGAGATCCGCGCGACGCACGCCGATCTCGGACCGGACGTGAGCACCTCTGACCAGGTGCGCGTCCTCGGCGAGTTGACGGCGATACGGCGCCAGGGGCGCCTCACGTTCGCCCGGCTGAGGGGGGACGACAGTGAGATCCAGCTCTTCGTCGACCAGCAGGTTCTGCCCGAGGAGCTCTACCGGCAGTTCACCACCCTGCAGCGCGGTGACCGGGTGGAGGTCGCCGGAACCGTGATGACGACCCGGCGCGGCGAGCTGTCCATCCGGCTCACCGGCTACGCCGGGCTGCCTGCGATCAAGCACTCGACGAGGACGGCCCAACCGGACCCGCTGCCGCTCGTGCTGCCGGCATCCCAGCCCCGTCCGGCGCTCGGCGCCCATCCAGCGCAACCCCTGCCGGAGGTCGTCGCGGCTCCCCGGCCGGCGGCGCCCCGGTGGCCGGTGCGACTGGTCGCGGGGCTGACCGCGCTGACCGGACTGCTCGAGCTGACGGTGCTGGTGCCGTCGCTGCACCACCGGATGCACCGGGTGGAGCAGGTGTTCGACCTCACGTCGTTTGTGGTGGCCAGCCGGGTCCTGTCGGTGCTGGTCGGGCTCGGTCTGCTGCTGCTGGCCGACCAGCTGGGCAAACGCAAGCGCGCGGCCTGGCGCCTCACGATCGCGCTGTTCGCGCTGAGCGCCCTCGCGCACCTGTTGAAAGGCCAGCACCTGGCGGTGAACACCAGCGTGGCGATGGTGCTCGCGCTGGTGGTCACCCAGAACCGGTTCCAGGCCCCGCCGGATCCGCCATCCCTGCTGCGGCTGGTCAGGTTCGTGCCCACCTACCTGGGCGCGGTGCTGCTGTTCGGAGTGGCCAGCCTGTACGTGGAACGCGGCGGCCTCGCACCCCGGTTCACGGTCGCGGACTCGATCAGCACGGTGTTCTGCGGGTTGATCGGGCTCGATGGTGAGTACGACTACGTCCGGCCCCGGTTCGAGGAGTTCTTCACCGATGCCCTGCTCGCCCTCGGGGTGGTCGGGCTCGTGGTGTTCGCGGTGCTGGTCTTCCGCCCGCTGAGCGCCCGCGGGCCGCATACCGAAGCCGACTGGCAGCACGCTCTGCGGCTGGTGCACGCCCACGGCTGGGACACCCTGGCCTACTTCGCGCTGCGCGACGACAAGAGCTTCTTCTTCTGCTCCGACGGCGAGGCCATGCTCGCCTACACCTATTCCGGCGGGTACGCGCTGGTGGCCGGCAACCCGATCGGCGCGCCGGAGTCGGTGACGAAGCTGCTCGACGAGTTCCTCGGGATGTGCGAGGAACGGGCCTGGAACCCGGCCTTCCTGGCGATCCGGCAGTCCGACTTCCCCGCCTACGCCGCGCGCGGATTCCGCGGCTTCTACCTGGGCGACGAGGCGATCCTGCGCTGCGACCGGTACGAGCTGGCGGCCGCGCCCAAAGGCGTTCGTGCGGCGGTGCGGCGGGTGGGGCGCAGCTACCGCTTCCTGCTGCTGGCCGAGTCCGGCGCGTCCCCCGAGCTCGTACGGGAGCTGAACGCGATCAGCGCCCGCTGGCGTGGCAAGGCCCCCGAGCGGGGCTTCACGATGTCGCTGAGCCAGGACATCCGGGGGGTCGGCGCGAACCCCGAGTTCCTGTTGTGCGTCGCGCTCGACGAGAACGACCACCCGGGCGGGTTCCTGAGGCTGGTGCCCGCATACGGCGAGGACCCCGGCTACACCCTGGACCTGATGCGCCACGACCCGGCGGCGCCGAACGGGATGACCGAGTTCCTGATCGTGTCGACCGTGCTGGCGTTGGGTCAGCGCGGTGTGGGGCGGCTGTCGATGAACTTCGCCATGTGGGGGCGCCTGTTCGCCGACGACGTGCCCTTCACCCCGCTCGAGCGGGTGGCACGGCGGCTGGTGATCATGCTGAACCCGTTCTTCCAGATCAGGTCGTTGCGCCGGTTCAACGCGAAGTTCGACCCCGAGTGGCTGCCCCGGATGCTGGCCTACCGGCGCCCGTCCGACCTGCCCCGGGTGGGCCTGCTCTACGCCGCCGCCGAGGGCTTCCTGGCGGTGCCCTTCATCGGCGACATGCTGGTGCCCAAGGCGGTCGGCGGCGTCGAGTCGCCGTCCACCCCGGTCACCTCCACGGCACCCGCGGAGGCCGCACAGACGCCGCGCCGGGCCCGCCAACGGCGGGCCGGCTGACGAGACCGGAGCAACCGACCCGACCGGACCGGCGGGCCGGGGACGACTAGCGGGCGCGGCCGATCATCGTCCGGCTCGCGGCCGAGGCGGCGTTGCTGACCAGCCCGCCGATCGCCAGCCCGATCACGAGATGGATCACCGACTGCGCGAGTCGCACCGGCAGGCTGCCGCTGGTGTTCACGAACGGGGCGACCACGGCCGCGACGGTGAGCAGGCCGACGATCCAGCCGAAGTAGGACTGGGGGCTCGGAGTGCTGATCAGCAGCAGGTGCGCCAGCCCGGTCGCCAGCAGCGCGGCGGCCACCGCCAGCACCACCAGCGTCACCGTCGAGGAGTCGCCGAACGCGCCGTACTTCTTGGCCGAGAGCACGGGGATCTGGAACACGGCGCGGGCCACCAGCAGACCGACGAGCGCGACCAGACCGGCCACGACGGCGGCGGCCATGCCACCGGCCCACAGCCGCCCGGCGTTGACCACGGTGCGTTCTTCTTCGACCGGCTGAGAGTACTGGCTCCGCGGGGGGTACTGGCCCCGCTGGCGTCCATAGTCGTCAGGGCCCTGGTTGCGGTAGTCGCCATTCACCCGCACATCGTGCCGTCACCGAACCTGAGAAGCCAGGGCGGGGGCGGTTCGGCGTGTCCCCGATCGTATGAAAGTGCACACCACCAGCCCCAAAGGTGTCCTCCTCGCACAACTGGCAAGCTGTGAGGGTGAGTGGACCCCTGCTACTGCTCGATTCGGCCAGCATGTACTTCCGCGCCTTCTACGGCGTGCCCGACACGGTGACCGCACCGGACGGGACACCGGTCAACGCGGTGCGTGGTTTCACCGACATGATCACCCGCCTGCTGCTGGAGCGCAGGCCGTCCCGGCTGGTCGCCTGCCTGGACCTGGACTGGCGGCCGGCGTTCCGGGTGAAGGCGATCCCCACCTACAAGACCCACCGCGTGGCTCCGGGCGAGCTGGTGAGCGCCGACGGGGAGCCGGTCGGTGGCGCGGGCCCGGCCGAGGCTGTGCCGGACGGGCTGGGACATCAGGTGCCGCTGATCCTGCAGGTGCTCGCGGCCGCCGGCATCGCCACCGGCGGCGCCGAAGGGTACGAGGCCGACGACGTGATCGGTACGCTCTGCGCCCGGGAGCGCCGCACCCCGGTCGAGGTGGTCAGCGGCGACCGCGACCTGCTCCAGCTGGTTCGCGACGAGCCCAACCCGGTGCGGGTGATCTACATCGGCCGCGGGCTGGCGAAGGCGGAGGTGTTCGGGCCCGTCGAGCTGGCCGCGAAGTACCGGGTGCCGGCCGAGCGCGCCGGCGACGCCTACGCGGAGATGGCGATGCTGCGCGGCGACCCCTCGGACGGTCTGCCCGGGGTGGCCGGTATCGGTGAGAAGGGCGCCGCCGTGCTGGTGTCCAAGTTCGGGTCCTGGCAGGAGCTGCTGGCCGCGATGGACGACCGCACCGACACCCGCCTACCGGCGAGCGCACGCACGAAGCTGGCCGCCGCCACCGGCTACCTCTCCGTCGTCGAGCCGGTCGTGCGGGTGGCCCCGGACGCCCCGGTCGACCTGGACCGTGACGACGCGCTGCCGGCCGCCCCGGTCGACCAGGACGCGCTGGACGAGCTGTCGGAACGCTGGGGGCTGTCGAGCTCCAACGCCCGGTTGGCGGCGGCGCTGGCCGAGATCGCCGGTTCCTGAGCCGCGGAGCCGGAATCAGGACGGGCGGCCGACCGCGTAGCGTCCCGTCCGGTCCTGGACCACCACCGGGACGGTGGAGGGTGCGCCGTTGATGCGGACCGCGCACAGGAACACCGTGTGCGGCTGCACGGGCTGGCGGCGGGGGCACTGCAGCTCGGTCACCTGGGCCAGGTGAAAGTCCCGTTCCAGCACCAGGCGCACGCCGTCCTGGAGCGCCTCGTCGTCGAAGACCCTGGCCACGAACAGGCCCGGCGTCACGAACCCCAGCACACCGACCGAGCCGGCCAGCGCGAGCGCCACGAGTGGCACCGCCCAGCGCAACCGCCATCTCGAGCGGGTGCGACGACCCGCGATGAAGCTCCCGTCGAACGATTCGCGGTAGGTCGTGCGCCTCACCTGCGACGGTTGCCAGCTCGGAGACCCCGCACCGGGTCGACCCGCGCGCTTCGGCCTGGCCCGGGGTGGCTCCTCGAACAACGACTCGGGCCGCGGATCCGTCATGGCCTCAACCGCCCACCGCGACCACCCCACGCCGCACGGCCCCGATCGCCGCTCTGGCGTTGCGCCCCAGCGGCCGGTCCGGCCCGGCGACGGCGGCGAGCTGGTCGAGCAGGTCGATCACCTGCCGGCACCACCGTACGAAGTCCCCGGCGGCGAGCTCCTGGCCGTTCTGGGCGGCCGCGGTGAGTACCGCCGACAACGACTGCCCCTTGGCCCACCGGTGCATCGGCCAGGCGAAACCCGGGTGCGGCTCCCGGGTGCGTTCCACCTTGTGCCGGCGTTCGTCCGACTCGAGCTCCGACCACAGGCGGGTGGTCATCGCCAGGGCCTCGGCCACCGGACCCGCCGGCACCCGGGGAATCCCACCGTCGTCGCGGCGGGACTCGAAGACCAGTGCCGAGACCACCGCGGCCAGGTCGGCCGGTTCGAGCTGATCCCAGATGCCGTGCCGCACGCACTCGGCGGTCAGCAGATCGGACTCACCCCACAGCCGTGAGAGGGTGATCCCGTACTCGGTGACGGTGTCGCCCTCGAGGTAGCCGCGCTCGTTGAGCAGCGCGGTGATCCGGTCGAAGGCGCGCGCCAGCGAATGGGTGGTGGCCCGCACCTTCTGACGCAGTTGGTCGGTCTCCCGTTCGAGGCGGACCATCCGCTCGGCGAACCGGGCATGGGACTCCCGGTCGTCGCAACCGTGGCAGGGATGCGCGCGCAGGGCCCGCCGCAGCGCCGCGAGCTCAGCGCCCTCCGCGCCGTCGGACCCTCCGCGCCGCTTGCGGTCGGCCCTCGGGGTCTCGATGCCGGTGTTGCGCAGGCTCGCGGCCAGGTCGCGGCGGATCCGGGGTACGCGGTGGTCCACCTTGCGGGGTAGCCGCATCCGGCCCAGCGCCCGCACCTCACCCGGGAAGTCGGCGGCGGCCAGCCGACCGGCCCAACGGTCCTCGGTGAGCACCAGCGGCCTCGGCTCACCGGGCTGCTCCAGCCCGGGGTCGAGAACGACCGCGAGCCCTGCGCGGCGCCCGCTGGGCACCGCGATGACGTCACCGGGCCTCAGCGCCGACAGCGAGTCCGCGGTGGCCGCCCGGCGCGCGGCGGCACCGTCGCGGTGCAACGCCTTCTCCTTCTCCGACAGTTCGCGCCGCATCCGGGCGTACTCGTCGAAGTCGCCCAGGTGGCAGCTCATGCCCTGGGCGTAGCCCTGGATGGCCTCCACGTTGCGCTCGATCCGCCGCGCCACCCCGACCACCGAACGGTCGGCCTGGAACTGGGCGAACGACTGCTCCAGCAGGGCCCGGGCCTGCTCGGCGCCGAGCCGGTCGAGCATGTTGACCGCCATGTTGTAACCGGGGCGGAAGGAGCTACGCAGCGGGTAGGTGCGGGTGGACGCCAGCCCCGCGACCTGGGTCGGGTCGACCCCGGGCTGCCAGAGGACGACGGCGTGGCCCTCCACGTCGATCCCGCGCCGTCCCGCGCGTCCGGTGAGCTGCGTGTACTCCCCCGGCGTGAGGTCGGCGTGCGACTCGCCGTTGTACTTGACCAGCCTCTCCAGCACCACGGTGCGGGCCGGCATGTTGATCCCGAGCGCCAGGGTCTCGGTGGCGAACACACATTTCACCAGGCCGCGCACGAACAGTTCCTCCACGGCCTCCTTGAACACCGGCAGCAGCCCGGCATGGTGGGCGGCGAAGCCCCGCTCCAGCGCCTCCCGCCACTCCCAGAATCCGAGCACCCCCAGATCGGCCTCGGGCAACCGCGCGCTGTAGGACTCGACCACTCCCCGGATGGTGGTGGCCTGCTCCTCGGTGGTGAGCCGGAGCCCACCGCGCACGCACTGGCCCACCGCCGCCTCGCAGCCCGCCCGGCTGAAGACGAAGGTGATGGCCGGGAGCAGGCCCTGGCGGTCCAGCCGGTCGATCACGGTGACCCGCGAGGTCGGCCGGAACCGCGTGGGCGGGGGGCGCCCACGCCCGCCACGCCGCATGGTCAGCGCCGGGACCTGCCTGGACTGCTCCTCGGTGTGCTTGACCAGCACCGGATCCACCCGCAACCGCCCGGTGGAGTCCTCGCCGGCGAACAGGTCGAACAACCGGTTGCCGACCATCATGTGCTGCCACAGCGGCACCGGCCGTTGCTCGTCGACGACCACGGTGGTGTCACCCCGTACCGTGACCAGCCAGTCACCGAACTCCTCGGCGTTGCTCACCGTCGCGGACAGCCCGACCACGGCGACCTCCTGCGGCAACTGGAGGATGACCTCCTCCCACACCGCGCCGCGGAACCGGTCGGCCAGGTAGTGCACCTCGTCCATCACCACGTACCCCAGCCCGTAGAGCGCGGGCGACGAGGCGTAGAGCATGTTGCGCAGCACCTCGGTGGTCATCACGACCACCGGGGCGTGCCCGTTGACGGCGGTGTCCCCGGTCAGCAGCCCGACCTTGTCGGCGCCGTGGCGGGCGACCAGGTCGGAGTACTTCTGGTTGGACAGCGCCTTGATCGGGGTGGTGTAGAAGCACTTGGTGCCCGCCTCGAGGGCCAGGTGCACCGCGAACTCGCCGACCACGGTCTTTCCCGCACCGGTCGGCGCGCAGACCAGTACTCCGTGCCCGTCCTCCAGTGCACCGCACGCCTCGCTCTGGAAGTCGTCGAGCTCGAACGGCAGCACACCCGCGAACTCCGTGAGCTGGGGATGCTCCGCCCGCCGGCGGGAAGCTGCGTATGCCTGGGCGGGAGACTGGCTGGACACTCCACCAGGCTTTCACACATCCGGGTGCCCGCGCCCGGCCAACGGAGCAAGGCATCGCGGCCGGGGCTCGTGCCCGACTACCCCAGAACGTTCCCCGGGACTCTTCGTGCGCACACAGACCGGCTTATTCCTGTCCGCACCGCCGGGAATAGTGAACAGGACGTAGTCACCGGTGCTCAGCACGGCCGCCGGAGAGATACATGAAGGCGGACCGGCCATCATCGTCTTTCGCACTCCTCCGCTGTAGTACGCCAGTTCATGATGCCGATCACAGACCGTCGTTCCGTTCGCCATGGAACTAGGATTGTGATACTCGAAAGTGCTGCGAACCCGTTCGACCGCATCGGATCCGTCCACATCGATGCACTCAGGGGAACGCACCTGCAGGTCCGGGTGCACTCGTGCAGTGGGGGGCGTAGGTCGCGGCGGACGGTGACGACTAACTAGCGACGGCCATTCGGTCGGACGCGACCTGCACGGGAAGAACATCATTCCAAGCAACGAATGCTTGGGTGAGAATCAGGCAACGCAGATTCAGAGCATGGTGTCGATTGGCGCATCGTCACCCGTTCGCGTGGGCGCAGTCCCTGAACCCACGCCTGAGGGGTCTGCGGTCGGCCTACGTGGCGTCGTCGTATCCGCTGATCGCCGGAAGCTCGCTCGGCATCGGATCGACCTTACTGGGCATCAGGTCGATGTCCGAGGCCTGATCGGGGTCGAGCTGCGGTTCCGCCGCCCGGCGACGGGCAACGCCCCGGTCGTGTACACGGGAGATCTGGATCGCGACCTCGAAGAGTGCTGTGAGCGCGAGCGCCAACGCGGTCATGGAGATCGGGTCGCCACCGGGCGTCGCGACAGCGGCGAAGACGAAGAGGCCGAAGATCAGCCCACGACGCCATTTCTTCAACTGGTCGTAGCTGACGACCCCGACGCGGTTGAGCATCACGACCACGAGCGGCAGCTCGAAGCTCACTCCGAAGATCAGTAGCAGCGCGATGAGCAGCCCGAAGTAGCTGTCGCCGGTGAGCAGCGTGGTCTGGACGTCCGCGCTGATGGAGAGCAGGAACTGCAGCGCCTCCCGGACGACGACGTATGCGAGCACCGCACCGGAGGCGAACAGGACGGCGGCGGAGATCACGAACGTCAGGGCGAGACGGCGTTCCTTGACGTAGAGACCGGGCGTGATGAACGCCCAGAACTGGTAGAACCAGATCGGGCAGGCCAGCACCACGCCGGCGGCGATTCCAACTTTCATGCGTAGCGAGAACTGGTCGAACGCCGCCAGGGCGAACAGCGTGCAACCGCCTTCTCCGGTGGGCGCCGGACGGGCGGCGGGAGGCAACGAGCAGTACGGGCCTTTGAGTAGCTCGCCGAGGCTGGGGTATCCGAAGAACCCCGTACCGAACCAGACGTAACCGACGATCGAGGTGATGGCGATGGCCACGAAAGCTATCGCCATACGGGTCCGCAGCTCGTAGAGGTGCTCGATGAGCGTCATCGTGCCGTCGGGATTCGCCCGACGGCGCCTACGCCTGGCCAGGGGGTTCCACACTGGGGTGGGTTACCGGGCGGTGTCGGAGCCGCCCGAGCCCTCGACGGGTCGGGCCTGAGGCTCCGGGTGAGTCTGTGCCTGGGCCGACGTGGGGGCTGACGTCTGCGAAGCGGGAAGGGCCTGCGGCTCGGCAGGCGGCTGTCCGGAGGTCTGGGCACGGGCCTCGTCGTCGGCCTGCATCCCCTTGATCTCGCTCTTGAACACACGCGCGGACTGACCCAGTGAGCGGGCCATCTCCGGTAGCTTCTTGGCCCCGAACAGCAGCACGAAGATCAGCGCCACGATCAGCCAGTGGGTAGGCGACAGACCGCCCATGTGAATGCTCCTCTCCTACCGCAAGACCAGTCTCGGTCGATGCTACGCGCTCGGGTCCGGCGGCCCGGCCCGATGCCTCGCCGCGCGCCACTCGCGCATGATCTGCTGGTCGGCCCTCAATCGTGAGCAACCGTCCTGGAAGGAGATACGCAGGGCGGTTACAGCGCCCTGGTTGCGCCGCACATGGCCGAGCAGGGCAACGGCCAGCACCACCAGCACGACCAGACCCACGACGAGCACCAGCCCGCTCAGCAGCCACACCATGACGCGGAGCCTAGTGCCCGACCGAGATCATCCGGCGCACGGTCAGCCGCCGCCCAGCGCGGCGGTAGCGCGCTGCACCACGGCCTCACGCAGGGTCGGCGGGGACAGCACCCGGACCCGGCCGCCCAGGCCGAGGACCAGCCGAACCATCCACCCGTCGTCGGTGTAGCGCATCCGGACCTCGGCACCGCCGTCCGGCAGCTCGACCAGCTCGTCCACCGGGTAGTACTCGCCGACCCAGCGGGCTTCCGGGGTCAGCAGGAGCGTCGCCTCCCGCTGCTCAGGGGCCGGACGGAACAGTCCCGCCGACAGGTCCGTGGGCCGGGCCGTCGGCGGCGCGGCGGCCGGCTCGGGCAGCTCCTCCAGCTCGTCGATGCGGTCCAGCCGGAACAGCCGGACACCGCCGGCGGAGCGGCACCAGGCCTCCAGGTATCCCCGGCCCTCCACCAGCAGCAGCCGCATGGGATCCACGACCCGGTCGGCGACGACCTCGCGGGACGCGGTGTAGTACCGGATCCGCAGGGCGCGCCGGTGATCGAGAGCCGCGCGGACCGCGGTGCTGGTGGCCTCCTCGCGCGCCGGGATGTCCACGGCGATCCCGGCCGGGAGCTCCGCCGCACCCACGGCGCTCTCGATCTTCGCAACGGCCCGGCGGACGGCGTCGGTGTCGACCATGCCGGGCACCTCCGCCAGCGCGCGCAGCGCCACCAGCAGAGCGGTGGCCTCGGCGGTGGTCAGCCGTAGCGGCCTGCGCATGCCGGCGTCCTCGGTGACGGTCACCGTGTCCCCGGAGAACTGCAGGTCGACGAGGTCACCGGGCCCGTACCCCGGCAGGCCGCACATCCACAGCAGCTCGAGGTCACGGCGCAGCTGCTTCTCGCTGATTCCGAAGTCGGCGGCGGCCTGCTCCACCCGGACGCCGGGATGGGCCAGCAGGTAGGGCACCAGCGAGAGCAGCCGGGGCAGCCGAGCGGAGATCGCCGCGGTCACGAGGCGGCCTCCGTCGCGAGCATCGACCGAGCTTGCGAGGAAGGAGCGCAGCGCGGGAGCCGCCGGGCCGACACGGTCACCGTCCACCCACCGGGACCGGCTCCGAATGCGCGTCGGTGTGGACCGCGAGGGCCTCCGCCCAGGCCCGCCTGACCTCGGAGGCCAACTCGGGTGGGCTAATCACGGCGACGTCGGGCCCGTGGCCGGCCACCCAACGCGCGACCGTCTCCCGGCTCCGCATCTCCAGCTCGAGCTCGTCGCCGGGGCGGCCGTCGTGCTCGCGGGGCCCGACCGTCCGCCCGAGCCGCCGCAGGCCGAGCGCCTGTCCGGCCGCGACCCAGATGCGGGCCGACCCGGAGACCGGCGGAGGGCCGGCGCTGCGCCGAACCAGCTCCACGAGGTCGAGCCCGTCCGGGGCGCGCACCTGCCCCGGCTCCCCCAGTGCCGTCACCGGCTCGCTGATGCGCGACACCCGGAAGCACCGCACATCGTCGCGGTCGCGGTCGTGGCCGACCAGGTACCAACGGCCACGCCAGCTGACCACACCCCAGGGCTCCACAGTGCGCCGCATGGCCTCGGCGCCCGGGTGCGGGCGGTGGGCGAAGGTGACCGCCTGCCCGGCCTGTACGGCGGCCAGCAGGGGCCCGAACGCCGGTTCGGTGACCCGGACCTTGGGTTCGACCCCGGTACCGGCGCCCTCGTCGACCTCGACCCCGGCCGCGCGCAGCTTCACCACCGCGCGCTGCGCCGCCCCGGCCAGCTCCGGCCCGTCCCACAGGCGTGAGGCGAGCGCCACGGCGGCCGCCTCGTCCGGGGCCAGATCGACCTCGCCGAGCTCGTAGTCCTGGCGGGCGATGCGGTACCCGTCGACCGAGTCGAAGGCGGAGAGCCGCCCGGTCTCCAGCGGCACCCCGAGGTCGCGCAGCTCGGCCTTGTCCCGCTCGAACATCCGGAAGAACGCCTCGTCAGAGGCCGTCTGGTCGTAACCGGGAACGGTCGCCCTGATCCGGTCCGCCGTCAGGTACTGACGGGTGGACAGCAGGCAGAGCACCAGGTTGACCAGACGCTCGGCGCGGGCGGAGGACACCTCAGCAGGGTATCCCGCGCCGGTACACGGGCGTGGGAGATCCGGCGGATCGGCTCGTCATCGATCGAACGAATGCTCGAACGACCGGCACGAGGCGGCTCGCCGCGACCCGGCTACAGCGAGGCGATCAGCCGCTCCACCCGCTCGTCGACCGACCGGAACGGGTCCTTGCACAGCACGGTGCGCTGCGCCTGGTCGTTCAGCTTCAGGTGTACCCAGTCCACGGTGAAGTCGCGCCCGGCCGCCTGAGCAGCGGCGATGAAGTCACCGCGCAGCTTGGCCCTCGTCGTCTGAGGCGGGGTGTCCTTGGCCGCCTCGATCTCACCGTCGTCGGTGACCCGCTCGACCAGCGACTTGCTCTGGAGCAGGTCGAACAGGCCGCGGCCGCGCCTGATGTCGTGGTAGGCCAGGTCGAGCTGGGCGACACGGGCGTTGGACAGATCCATGTCGTGCTTGAGCCGATAGCGCTCGATCAGCCGGTGCTTGATGGCCCAGTCGATCTCGCGGTCGATCAGGTTGAGCTGCTGGTGCTCGACGGCGTCGAGGGTCCGACCCCACAGCTCCAGTACCCGGCGGGTGGTCTTGTCACCGGTCCCCGTCGACTCGACGTGCTCGCAGGCCCGGCTGTAGTACTCGCGCTGGATGTCGAGCGCGCTGGCCTCCCGCCCGCCGGCCAGCCGCACCGGACGGCGACCGGTGAGATCGTGACTGATCTCACGGATGGCCCGGATCGGATTGTCCAGCGTGAAGTCACGGAACTGGACACCGTGCTCGATCATGTCCAGCACCAGACCGGCCGATCCCACCTTGAGCAGGGTGGTCACCTCGGACATGTTCGAGTCGCCCACGATCACGTGCAGCCGGCGGTAGCGCTCGGCGTCGGCGTGCGGCTCGTCGCGGGTGTTGATGATCGGACGCGACCGGGTGGTGGCCGAGGACACGCCCTCCCAGATGTGCTCGGCCCGCTGGGACAGGCAGTACACCGCACCACGCGGGGTCTGGAGCACCTTGCCCGCGCCGCAGATCAGCTGGCGGGTGACCAGGAACGGCAGCAGGATGTCGGCGATCCTGGAGAACTCGCCGGCCCGCGCCACCAGGTAGTTCTCGTGGCAGCCGTAGGAGTTGCCTGCCGAGTCGGTGTTGTTCTTGAACAGGTAGATGTCCCCGCCGATGCCCTCGTCGACCAGGCGCCGCTCGGCGTCGACCAGCAGGTCCTCGAGGATCCGCTCACCGGCCTTGTCGTGCGCCACGAGCTGGGTCAACGAGTCGCACTCCGCGGTCGCGTACTCGGGGTGACTGCCCACGTCCAGATAGAGCCGAGAGCCGTTGCGTAGGAAGACGTTCGACGACCGCCCCCACGACACCACCCGTCGGAAGAGGTAACGCGCCACCTCGTCCGGCGACAGGCGTCGCTGGCCGTGGAAGGTGCAGGTGACCCCGAACTCGGTCTCGACGCCATAGATCCGCCGGTGCATGGGTTCAGCGTAAGCGTTGAACCGCCCGTAATGTCGATCCGGTGAGAGAGTGGTTGCGCCAGAGGTTCCAACAGGTGGGTCGAACCGACCGAGCGATCAGCGGGGCCGTCGCCCGGTTGCCGGTCTCCCGAGCGGACGAGGGTCTGCAGAGGCTCACCGCTTCCGCCAACCACGGGCTGTTGTGGGTCGCCGTGGCGGCCGTGCTGGCCGTGCGCCAGGGAGTGACCCGCAGGGCCGCGCTGCGTGGCCTCGTATCGCTCGGCGGCGCCAGCTTCATCGCCAACATCCTGTTGAAGGCGCTACTCCCCCGCCGGCGCCCGGCAGCGGAGCTGTTGCCCGAGGAACGGCGGCTGATTCGCCGCCCCATGTCCTCGTCCTTCCCCTCCGGTCACGCCGCCTCGGCCGCCGCGTTCGCCACCGCGGTGGCGATGGAGAGCCCGCGCAGCGCGCTCGTGGTGGCCCCCCTGGCCGCCACCGTGGCGTACTCCCGGGTCCACACCGGGGTGCACTGGAGCTCCGACGTGCTGGCCGGTGCCGCGGTGGGTAGCGGTGTCGCGCTGGCCACTCGCCGGTGGTGGCCGGTGCGCGAGGCGGACGAGGCCAGGGCCCGCACCGTGCACGAGGCGCCCGCGATGCCCGACGGCAAGGGCCTGGTCATCATGGTCAACCCGGTCTCCGGTGACGGCTCCTACGACCCCACCGACGATGTGAGCGAGGCGCTCCCGGCCGCCACGGTGATTCGAACCGAGAAGGGCCGCGACGCCGCCGAGCTGCTCGAGGAAGCCCTCGCCGACCGTTCGGAACCGGCCGAGGCGCTCGGGGTGGCAGGCGGCGACGGCACGGTGGGTTCGGTGGCCGCGGTCGCCGTCCACCACGGGTTACCACTCGCCGTGATCCCGGCGGGCACCCTGAACCACTTCGCCCGGGACGTCGGTGTGTACGACCTGCGCGAGGTCGTGGACGCGACCGGCGCCGGCGAGGCGGTCGCCGTCGACGTGGCCAGCGTGGAGTTCGACGACGGGAACGGCCCGCGCACCCACTACTGGCTCAACACCGCCAGCCTCGGCGCGTACCCCGACCTGGTCCGGCTGCGGGAGAAGTGGGAGGGCCGCTGGGGCAAGTGGCCGTCTTTCGCCGCCGCGCTGGTGGTGACCCTGCGCGGGCACGAGCCGCTGCGGATGCGGGTGGACGGGACGTGGCACTCGGTGTGGTTCCTGTTCGTCGGCAACGGCCCGTACCACCCCCGCGGCGCCATTCCCGGGTGGAGGTCACGGCTGGACTCCGGCAAACTCGACGTGCGCTGGCTGCGGGCCGACCTGCGCTTCTCCCGGCTGCGGGCGGTATTCGCCCTGGCCCTGTCCGCGTTGGGGCACAGCAAGGTCTACGGGGAGCGGCTGGCCGAGGAGCTGACGGTGGAGCTACCGGAGCCCGAGCCACTGGCCACCGACGGTGAGGTCATCGGAGAGACGAAGAAGCTGCGCTTCACGGTCGCGCCCCCGATCCCGGTGTACCGGCGCAACGAGGAGAACCCCCGCTGGGCCGACCGCGAACGGCCGCACCACCCGCAGTAAGGGACCACCCGGGCGTGTGACACCGCCCCGCGTCATCGCGGGGCGGTTCGGGTCCCGGTCCTAGGAGTCGGTGGCGTCGGTCTCGGCGACCGGCGCCTCACCGTTCTCGGCCGCCGGCGCCTCGTCGGCCTCGCCGCTGCTCCGGTTCTCGGCCGGCAGCAACGCGGCCAGCGCGGCCCCCGTGATGCGGCGGAAGGCCCGCCGGGGCCGCCGCCGGTCCAGCACGGCGACCTCCAGTGCACTGACCCCGAGCAGGCGGTCGGTGTCACCACCACCGTTCGTTCCACTGGCCGGCTTCGCCGCCGACGCCGCCTTGGTACCCGCCGCGGCCGGCGCGGGCGTCGCCGCCGACTGCAGGCCGCCCAGCGCGACGGCGATGGCGTCGGCCAGCTCCATGCCCTGCCGGTAGGACTCCCGAAGCTGGGCGCTGATCGGCTCGGTCTGCCCGCCCATCACCACGAACCCCGGCTCGTCACTGATCGAGCCGTCGTAGGTGATGCGGTAGAGCTGGTC
>Ga0310811_10002128_pt1 | contig 24698 bp, 18 predicted proteins | sample YCmetagenome_FD_207642 | JGI IMG/M metagenome (GOLD analysis project Ga0310811, IMG submission 207642) | Soil microbial communities from experimental microcosm in Duke University, North Carolina, United States - YC | ecosystem: Engineered > Artificial ecosystem > Soil microcosm > Unclassified ... | reverse complement strand
TCAGACCCTCACCCACCTCATGCAGGACAACAATCGACCCCTCCTGCTTCACCAGCTGCCACCCGTCCCGGAGCATCGACTCGACGTACGGCGCCGCCGCGGCATCCGTGCTGGCGCCCATCGCTGTCAGGTCGAAGACCGCCCACGTGCCGGAGGGGCGGTCGGCGGTGACGGTGACGGTGTCGCGGGACAGGAGGCGGACGCCGGTTCGGTTGGTGGTCTCCACGGTGACGTCGCTGGGGACGGCGGTGAGGGCCTCGCGGAGGTTCGCGTTCCATTGCGCGCTCGCCTCGTAGGTCGAGGGCTTGCGGAGCCAGGTGCCGATGGGGAGGTCGTTCCACAGGTTCAGGGTCATCGCCAGGGTGACGGCGACGAAGCCGGCGCTTGCCCATCTGAGGGTCTGGTTCGTTCTCGCCTCGTCGGTGTAGAGGGCGACGATCTTGCCGATCCTCGGGAGGGCGTCGACGGAGGCGAGGAAGATTATCGGCATCAGCGGGGCGTCGTAGTGGTAGTTCGAGCTCCAGAGCGCGGTGTCGGAGGACAGCAGGCGCGAGAGCAGTTCGGGGACGGCGAGAAGGATGATGGGGGAGGCGAGGGCGAGGCAGGCAACCGGGGCGAGGAGGAGGTACCACAGTTCGCGCTTGGTGTGGTTGCCGATGAGCAGGCGGACCGTCTGGTGCGGGTGCTCGATGATGCTGAGGAACAGCTGCAGGGAATTCGACGCGTGGAGTGTGCTCGTGTACTGGCTCAGGTAGGTGTATCCCTGGGGGCTGAAGTGCGGTATCAGCAGCTTTACCGTGATCAGGTACGCCAGGATGCCCCAGACGGCGAGGAACGCGGCGTGGCGCCATTTCCCGCTCAGCAGGGCGAGGATCGCGAATGCGGCGGTCATCAGGTTCAGGTCTTCTTTGACCAGGCACAGGCTGCACATCAGAACCGTCGCCGTCGCCCAGCGTCCGGCGAACACGCGCTCCAGAGCCCAGGCGATGATCGGAGTCGCGAACATCACCTCGTGGACGGGGAACGCGACCCCGTGCTGGATTCCGCTGCTGGCCAGGTACGCCGCCGTCACCCCGGCCGCGCGCCACGTGCCCCACACCCGGCGCACGGCCAGGTATACCGGAATCCCGGACAGCGAAAGGAGCACCACCTGCGCCACGACCAGCACGTACGGTGAGTTGTATATCCACAGCAGCGGCGCGAGGATCGCCCAGATCGGCGAGAAGTGGTCGCCGAGTTGCGAGAAGCCCTTGATGGCGACGTACGGGTCGGCATGGAACGCCCAGCCTTCCACCGTCTGGTAGAAGATCCCGAGGTCGACGGCGCCGACCTGGGTGCCCAGGCGCTCGTATTCGTACGTGGCGAACACGCCGTAACCGAGGATGGCCGCGGCCACCAGGTAGCTGCACGGGGAATGCAGCGCTCCGTGAATCGCGTGGCGCAGTCTCGTCTGGATCGTCGTCGGCACGAGCGCCGAGAGTAGGGGGGCCGGACTTCGAGGCGTTGAGCGTGGAGTGAGAGTGTACTGAGGATCCGGCGGTCGATTCCTGAGAACGCGTCATCGAATCCTGCGGATCTCATGTTTCCATCAGGGTACGGATCCACAGGGCTCAGCCCCCAAGCGTCTCCACGGCGCGCTCAGCCGCCGCACGCCTCTATGGCGCGGTCCAGGTCGACGTCGAGCAGGCCGGCGTCCTTGAGACCGTTCAGGGTGGGCAGCAGCTCCGGGACGGCCAGAGCGCCGGCCGCCTCGAAGTAGAGCCTGCCGACGGACGGCTGCGGCAGCACCCGCTGGAGGACCGGGAGCACGCGGGCGTCCTTGCGGCGGGCGAGCGCGTAGGCGGCCTCGGCCGCGGTGTTGTCGTCCGCGTCGAACAGCAGGCGGGCCAGGGCGTCGCGCAGCTCCGGGGTGTCGTTCTCGCGCACGCCGAGGGCGAAGGCGGCCCAGTCGCGCACGTCGGAGTCCTCGTCGCGGAGCATGGCGGTGAGCACGTCGACGGCCCGCTGCGGCAGCGGGTCGATGCCGACCGGGATGCCGCGGGCGACCTGCCAGCGTACGACCGGGTCCTCGTCCGCGGCGAAGCGCAGCAGCGGCTCGAGCACCCGCGCGTCGTCGACGATGCAGGCCAGCGCATTGGCGGCGGCGCGGCGCAGCTTCAATCCGGCCCGTGCTCCGCCGTCCAGCGGCACCGCGTCCGCGGCCTCGATCAGCGGCTGCACGTGCCAGTCGAAGCGGTGCGCCTGCACGGCGAGCAGGTCGAATCCGAGCGCCCGCACCGACTCGGCGTCCTCGGCCCAGAATGCCTGCGCCAGACCGAGCCGGTTCGCCGTCGAGTCGAGCGCTGCGAAGACCTCCTCCATCTGATCGAAGTGCGCCTCGCTGGACTGCTCGTCGTCTTCGTCGTAGTCGAGCAGCCTGGCCAGCAGGTCGGGCGGAAGCGGGAGCGTGGACATGTGCCCCAGTGTGGCACCGAGATCGCCACCGCGCCGACGCGTCCACGGCCGCTGTTGATCCATTGGCCTGGTTCGCTGATCCATTGGCCTGGTCCGCCCGCGTCGTCGTACGGTGACGGCCATGACCACCACCTCGCCGACGTGCGATTTCGCCGAAGTCGTGCTGCGCACCGAGCGGCTGACCGGCGAGCCGGTCGCGGCCGTGGGCTGCCCGGACCACCGGGCTCGGCGGCGGGCGAGGCGAGAACGGCGGGATCGGCTGTTGGACGGCGCCGGGGGCGCGCGGCCGCGGGTACACGACCGAGGCTGTGCGCGGGGTATGCCGCTGGGGCTTCGCGGAGCTCGGTCTCGCCCGCGTGCTCGCGTTCAAGGGCGAAGCGGTCGCCGGAAACACGGCCTCCTGGCGCGTCGTCGAGAAGCTCGGGTTCGTCCGCGAGGGAACACTGCGCGCCTTCCTGGTTCAGCGAGGAGTGCGCAAGGACGCCTGGACCGGGTCCCTTCTGCGCGGCGAGGCGGGACGCGAAGGAACCGAGTGAATCCGGCGCACTCCCGGGGAAACTCTCCCGTCTGCGCACTTCAGAGGCGTTCCGGGTAGATCGCGGTCCGGTGAGGCAAAGTTCACCGAAAGTTTTTGGATTCCGGCGCTCTGGCGGCGCCCATTTCGCAGCGGCGTCCTTCACGATGTGCCAATGACCGGTTCAATGCGGGTGCTCTCGATCTACGAGGGCTTCTTCAGCGGCGGCGCGCGCATCCTGCACTCGGATGTGCTCTCCGGCCTGCACGGGCGCCGCGGTCAGCAGCACAGCCTGCTGAGCATTCACAGCGAGGTGCGCCGCGAGGCGACCTACCAGCCGATGCACGAGGACGCGTGCTACCGGCGGTTGACGGCCCAGGGCCTCGCGGTGGACACGCTGGGGCGCGGCGCCGACGAGCGCACGCCCTACACCGCCTGCGAGCTCGAGCGGCTCTCCGCCCTCGCCGCGCAGACGGACGTGATACTCACCCTCAAGGAGCAGCCTCTGGGCCTGGTCAACCGGGCCGACCTGCACGGTCGGCCGGTGATCACGTGCCTGCACCGCTCCGATCCGGAGAACCAGGGGCCGGCATTCGAGGAGCTGCGCCGGGCGGCCTTCGGCGGGCATCTGGCCGCCGCGGTCTGCTGCGCGGAGTCCACCCGGGACGCGTACGCCGCGGCGGGGGTGCCCGAGGAGCTGCTGCACGTCATCCCGAACGGGGTGGACCTGCGCCGCTTCAAGCCCAGCCGCCGCGGCCGGGCCGTGGTGCGCGCCTCACTGGGCATCCCGGCCGAGGCGCCCGTCGTGGTCTTCGCCGCCCGGTACGACCGGATGAAGAACGTCCCGCTCTTCCTGGCCGCCGCGCGCGAGTTCCTCGGCCTGCGGCCGGACGCCCACGTCATGCTCTGCGGGGCCGGGATGACGCCGGCCAACCAGGGGCTGCTCGCGGACCTCGCCGCGCTCGGGCTCGAGGACGAGCGGGGCCGGGTGCACCTGCTCGGGGTGCGGGGCGACCCGGAGGCGATCTACGCCGCGGCCGACGTGGTCGCGCTCACCTCCGCGTTCGGCGAGGCGGCCCCGCTGTGCCTGATCGAGGGCATGCTGTGCGGCGCGGTCCCGGTGGCCACGGACGTCGGCGACTGCGCCTCGATCGTCGCCGGGCACGGCCTGATCGCCGAGCCCGAGCCCGCCGCGCTGGCGCACGCCTGGACCGAGGCGCTCGGCCAGCACGCGCACTTCTTCCAGGCGATGACCCGCAACCGCTACAAGTTCAGCAGAACCCGGATGATCATGGCGTACGGCTCGCTGATCCGGAAGACGCACCGCAAGTCCGTCCGGGTGCTGATTCCGGCCGGCGCGGCGGCGGGTAAGGGTTCGGTGACGCTCACCGCGGCTTCACTGACCGTACCGCCGCCCGTGGCGCTGGAGCCCTTCCGGGTGGCGTAGGCTGCCCGGAAATCTTCAGCCACCGGGGTTGAGGGCACAGCGGACTGCGGAAGGTCGGCAGCGGTGAGTCAGGACGTCACATTGCTCGATGGCCTGCTGCCGGACCGGGTCCGCTGGGCCCAGGCGGTCATCCCCGAGCCGCTCGCGGACGGCGCGGCCCCGTACGACGGATACCCCGAGACGATGGAGGCCGGGCTCTTCCCGCAGGAGCGTGAGCACATCGCCCAGGCGGTGGCCAAGCGCCGGGTCGAGTTCGCCGCGGTACGCCGCTGCGCCCGGCGCGCCCTGCGGGAGCTCGGCTACCCGCCGGTGCCGATCCTGCCGGGCGAGCAGCGCGAGCCGCAGTGGCCCGAGGGCGTCGTGGGCAGCATGACGCACTGCGCGGGCTACTGCGCGGCGGCGGTGGCCCGCGCGGACGAGGTCGCCGCGCTGGGCATCGACGCCGAGGTGCACGCGCCGCTGCCCGAAGGCGTGCTCGACCTGGTCTCGCTCGCCGCGGAGCGGGGGCGGCTGGCGGCGCTCGCCGAGGGCGTGCCGAACGCGGTGCACTGGGACCGGGTGCTGTTCAGCGCCAAGGAGTCCGTGTACAAGGCGTGGTTCCCGCTCACCCGCCGCTGGCTCGGCTTCGAGGAGGCCGACATCGAACTGCGGCTCGACGGAACCTTCGAGGCCAGGCTGCTCACCGGGAACGCCGGGGCCCCGCGCGGCTTCGCCGGCCGCTGGGCGGTGTCCGCCGGGCTCATCGCGACGGCGGTCGGCGATGTGGTCTGATGGCCGGGGAGATCCGTTCTAGACTCGACGCGGCCAACATCGTGCGACGAATCAGCTAGATCCGACTAGGAGTCTCGCATCAGTACTCGGACCGCCTCTCCCCGTCCAGTCCGCCGGCCCCGACGGCGCCCCCGCACCGCGACCGCGACCGGTCTCCTGCTCAGCTGCGTGCTGGCGACCGCCGCCTGCGCGAGCGCGAAGAGCACCCCGAACCCGGCGACCTCGGCCGGCACCTCCGCCGGGTCCAGTTCGGCGGCGGCGCAGTCCTCCAGCGCGAGCGCCCAGTCCTCCTCGGCCTCGGCATCGACGGCGAGCCTGGATCCGGTGCAGCTCGCGGGCCAGCGGGTGATCTACTCGTTCAGCGGCACGACCGTGCCCTCCAGCCTGCTCACGCTGGTGCGCGATGGCGAGGTCGGCGGCGTGATCTTCTTCGCGGACAACATCACCAGCGTCTCCCAGCTGGGCGCGGAGGCGAAGGAGCTCGACGCAGCGCAGCAGGAGAGCCCCGTGCACCTGCCCCTGCTGCTGATGACCGACCAGGAGGGCGGCGAGGTCCGGCGCATCGCCGGGGGCAACCCCACACAGTCGGAATTCAGCATCGGCGAGTCCGCGAACCCGGCCGCCGCGGCCGCCACCGCAGGCACCGGCGCCGCGCAGACGCTCTCCGACGCGGGCCTGAACGTCAACCTGGCGCCGGTGCTCGACGTGTACGCGGTGCCGGGCGACTTCATCGACTCGGCGCAGCGCTCGTACAGCAACGACCCGCAGATCGTCTCCACCGCGGGCGCCGCGTTCATCACGGCCCAGCAGAAGGGCGGCGTGGCGGCGGCCGCGAAGCACTTCCCGGGCCTCGGCACCGCCTCGACCAACGAGGACACGGACAACGTGCCGGTCACGCTGAACCAGCCGCTCAGCCAGCTGCGCTCGGTGGACGAGCTGCCGTACCGCGCCGCGATCTCGGTGGGCGTCGACCTGATCATGGTCTCCTGGGCCGTCTACCCGGCCCTGGACGGGAACCGCCCGGCGGGCCTTTCGTCCACGATCGTGCAGGGCGAGCTGCGCCAGCGGCTCGGCTACACCGGCGTGACGATCACCGACGCGCTCGAGGCGGGCGCCCTGAAGGCCTACGGCGGCGCCGGCCAGCGCGCGGTGGACGCGGCGTCCGCGGGCATGGACCTGCTGCTGTGCTCCTCGGGCAGCGTCTCGCAGGGCGAGGAGGCCACCAAGGCGCTCGCGGCCGCACTGCAGGGCGGCCAGCTGACCTCGTCGTCGTTCGATGCGGCCGACTCCCGGATCAACGCGCTGCGCTCGAAGCTGGCTTGACGTAGCCGCATAATCACAGTGTGGGCCTCGGATCCGCTTCGGCACGCACCAAGCTGATCGCCGCGGGCGCGCTCGCACTCGTCGTGCTCGCCGCGATCCTGATCCCGCTGCTGGTCAAGGGCAGCGGGAACGGCGGCACGGCCGGCGGGCCCGCGCCGCAGACCCCGGGCCCGGCGGTCAACCCGCTGACCGGCCTGCCGGGCTCCGCCGGCCGGATCGTCGCCGTGAAGATCGACAACATCGTCTACGCGCGCCCGCAGACGGGGATCGACTCGGCCGACGTCGTCTACGCGATCGAGGTCGAGGGCGGCCTCTCCCGCTTCCTGGCGATCTTCGACGCGAACCACCTGCCGTCCGGCGGGCTGATCGGTCCGGTGCGCAGCGCCCGGGAGAGCGATCTGCCGATCCTTCAGCAGTACGGCAAGGTCGCGTTCGCCTATTCGGGCGCGCTGTCGAAGTTCTTGCCGCTACTGGCGCGGGCGGACGTCTTCAACGCCTCGCCGACCCAGGTCCCCAACGCCTTCTCCCGCAGCGGCGATCGGCAGGCCCCGTACAACGAGTACGTGAGCCCGGCCGCCGTCCTGCAGAAGTACCCTGATTCGGCCGTCGCGCGGGACGTCGGATTCCGCTTCGGCCCGGCTCCGGCCGGGGGAGTGGCCACGGCCTCGCTCACGGCCCGGATGCCCGCCGCGTCCTTCACCTTCACCTGGGACGCGGCCAGCGGCGAGTACCTCGTCGCGATGGACGGGAAGGCCGCGCAGACCACGGACGGCGCCCGGATGGGCGCGCCGACGATCGTGATCCAGAAGGTCGCGGAGACCACGTCCCCGCACGGGTTCCGCGACGTCCCGAGCCAGCTCTCGCCGTACGCGCCGACGGTCGGCTCGGGCGCGGATGTGGTGCTGCGCGGCGGTAGGGCGTACGCGGGTTCCTGGTCGCGCCCGACCGCCGCCGACATGACGAGCTACACCTTCGACGGGAAGACGATGGACTTCGCGCCTGGGCAGCTGTGGATCATCCTCGAACCTGCGTGAGGTCCTGCTCGTCGGTCCAGCCCGCCGCGGATCGCTCGCGCGTCGGGGCCTTCTGCACGTCCGACTTCGATACGGCGAGGTAGGCGACGAACGCGATGATCAGCGCGGCCAGCACGCCCGCGACCGGGCCGTCGCCGATGCCCATCCCGCTGACGTTCTTCGGCTTGCCGAGGCCGTCCGCGATCGAGGCGCCGAGCGGGCGCGTCACCACGTACGCGGCCCAGAAGCAGAACACCGTGTTCCAGCGCAGCACCCGCCAGCCGATCAGCGGGATCAGGATGACGCCGGCGAACAGCGCCGCCGACGGCCAGTAGCCGAGCTTGAGCGTGTTCGCGGTGAAGTCGCCGAGCGCGGTGCCCATCGCGAAGGTCGCCACGACCGCGGCCCAGTAGAAGCCCTCGCGGCGCGGGGTGTCGATGCTGTGGATCGAGAGCGTGTTCTCGGTCCGGCTCCAGCTGATGAAGACGGCCGCGAGCAGTATGGCGTAGAAGATCGACGACGCCGTGTACGGCACGTGCAGCACGACGTGCATCACGTCGGCCGCCATGGTGCCGAACACGCCTACGCCGCACACCGCGAGCCAGTAGCTCCAGGCCCGGTAGCGCGCCTGCTTGAACTGGATGAAGAGCGCCGCGAGGAAGGCGACGAAGCCGAGCACGACCGCGATCGGCGCGCCCAGCGAGGAGTTCACCAGCGCGTCGGACGTCGACTCGCCGAACGCGGTGGAGAGCAGCTTCACCACCCAGAACGCCAGTGCCACCTCGGGCACGCGCAGCGCGCCGGGAGTGGTCAGCGGGGACCTGGCCCGGCCGCGGGAATGGGGGGTGTGCTGCGGATTGCCGGCTGCTGCTGCGTTCACGCCCCCGAAGTATGCCAGCGTTCGGCGCGCCCGAGAGTCGCCGGAGGCCCCAAGCGGCCGTTCTTAGCGGGTTCTTTAGAGGTGCTTCGGCGCGCGCTCGGAGCTGACGGAGTCCATGATCACTTGTTGACCGCAAGTCTTGCTCAGTGCAAGACTTGTCCGGTGGATCACACGGAGACGAAGACGCCCCTCGCCGCACCGCGGGCGGATGTGGCCGCGTTCGAGCGGCTGACCCGGGCCCTGGTCGGCATCACGGTGCAGAGCCTGGACGCGCTGGGCAGCGCGGTGACGGTTCCGCAGTTCCGGCTGCTGCGCACGCTCGACGGCCTCGGGCGGGTCTCCTGCACCACGCTGGCCGCCGCGCTGGGCACGGCGGCGTCCTCGGTGACCCGCATGGTCGACAAGCTCGAGGGGCCCGGCTACGTCGCCCGCGGCACCGACCCGCACAGCCGCAGCATCGTGACCGTCGAGGTGACGGACGCCGGGCGCGAGATCGTCACAGCCGTGCTGGAGCGGCGGCACCGGCTGCTCGAAGAGGTGCTCGACGGCATGTCCCCGGCCGACCGGGACCACGCCGCCGAGGCGGCCGGCCGCTTCGTGCTGCTCGCCGGCGACGCGGTCGCGGCCGGGGCGAACGGGCCGGTGGCCCTGTGAGCTCGCGGGCGGGGGAGCAGCGGCGGGTCGAGCTCCCGCGACACCTCGGCGACTTCTCGCTGACCGCCCGGGTGCTGCCGATCACCGGTCTCGCGCTGATCGTCGGCGCGGCCGGGGCCGGCGCGGCGTACTGCCTGCTGCGGCTGATCGGACTGATCACGAACCTGGTCTTCTACCAGCGTGTCTCGACGGCGCTGGTCGCGCCGGGCGCGATCCGGCACCCGTGGCTCCTGGTGCTGCTGGCCCCGGTCGTCGGCGGGCTGCTCGTGGGCCTGATGGCGCGCTACGGCTCCGAGAAGATCCGCGGGCACGGCATGCCCGAGGCGATCGAGTCGATCCTGATCGGCGGCAGCCGGGTGCAGCCGCGGGTCGCGATCCTCAAGCCGGTCTCCGCGGCGATCAGCATCGGCTCCGGCGGCCCGTTCGGCGCCGAGGGCCCGATCATCATGACCGGCGGCGCGGTCGGCTCGATACTCGCCCAGGCCCTGAAGCTGACCGCCGACGAGCGCAAGACCCTGCTCGTGGCCGGCGCGGCCTCCGGCATGGCCGCGACCTTCAACGCCCCGCTCGCCTCCGTACTGCTGGCCGTCGAGCTGCTGCTGTTCGAATGGCGCCCGCGCAGCCTCGTCCCGGTGGCCTCGGCCGTGACCGTGGCCGTCGTCTGCCGCGGCTGGCTGCTCGGCAGCGGCCCGGTCTTCCCGGTGGCCGACCTCGTGCACCCCGGCCCGGCCGCGATCACGCTCTCGCTGATCCCCGGCGTCACCGGCGGCCTGCTCGCGATCGGCGCCACCGGCCTGGTCTACCTCGCGGAGGACGGCTTCAAGAAGCTGCCGTTCCACTGGATGTGGTGGCCCGCGATCGGCGGCGCCGTCATCGGCGTCGGCGGCCTGGTCGAGCCGCGCGCGCTCGGCGTCGGATACGACGTGATCGACCAGCTGCTCACCGGGCGCGCCACGCTCTCGCTGGTCCTCGGCATCCTCGTCGTCAAGACACTGATCTGGTCGCTGTCGCTCGGCTCCGGCACCTCCGGCGGCGTGCTCGCGCCCGTCTTCATGATCGGCGGCTCGCTCGGCGCGCTGGAGGGCGACGCGCTGCCGCACGTGTTCCCCGGCTTCTGGGCCATGGCCGGCCTCGCGGCCGTCGTCGGCGGTGTGATGCGCTCCCCGCTCACCGGCGTCGTGTTCACCCTCGAACTCACCCACGCGTGGAACGACCTGGTGCCGCTGCTGGCGGCCTCGGTCAGCGCGTACCTGCTCTCGGTGCTGCTGCTCAAGCGGTCCGTGCTCACCGAGAAGATCGCGCGCCGGGGCCTGCACCTGACCCGCGAGTACTCCACCGACCCCCTCGAGGTCTTCTTCGCGCACGAGGTGATGACCCCGGAGCCGGTCGAGCTGCCGCTCGAGCCCGCGCGAACCCTGATATACGCCGACCAGACCCTGCGCGAGGTCGCCAACGCCTTCGCCGTCCACGAGACGACGCGCGCACCCGTCGTCGATCGCGCCGATCCGACCCGCGTAGTCGGCATGATCGACCTCAAGCAGCTCCTGCACGCCCGCCGCAAAGACCATCACGAGGAACACCACCGGGAGCGCCACCTCGGCGTACGCGAGTACGCCGCGTCACGCGCCGGAGAGGACCGATGAGCACGAGTACCGAACCCGAACCGCGTCTGCTCGCCGACCTCGACCGGGTGCTGGCCCAGGCGGCGTCCACGGCCTCCGGGGCGCTGTGGCGGCTGGAGGAGACGGAGCGCCAGCTGGACGCGAACCTGATCCGGCTGCGCGCGGACCAGACCGTCGAACTGCATTGGGAGCCCGATGTCGACGTGATGCTGCTGCCGCTGGCCGGCGGCGGCACGCTGCACACCGACAGCGAGGCGATCGCCCTCGCGCCGCACGCGCTGATCTGGCTCCCGCACGGTTCGCGCCGCTCGCTGGAGGCCGGGCCCGACGGGCTGGCCTACCTGACGGTGCACCGGAAGCGGTCCGGCATGACGATCAAGCTGCCGAGCGATCCGGAGCGGCTTCGCCGGTTGGAGGCGCGCGAGGAGGCGGACGAGGGCGGCGAGGCGGCCTGCCTGCTGCCGCGCCTGTGCCCCGAGTGCGGAAGGGTTCTGCCATGAGCAAGCGGGTGATCGAGACGTGGTCCGCAAGCCGCTCGCGGGCGAGCTCGCGGCGGTAGGACCGCTCATCGCCGCGGACCGCACGACGCGGCTGCTGCACCACGACGCGTGGGTTCGGCTGCGCAGCCGGTGCGATGCCGACCGTCGGGCAGGTGGGCTGGCCCGCCTCGGGCCTCGGCAGCGTGGTCTGCTGCTCAGCTGCAGGTGCGACGGGGACGGGCCGCGCAGCGGTGGCGCGGGCCGATCGCGGTGCTGCAGCGCAGCGGACGACGGCACCGGGCGGGGCGGACGCTCGACCGGAGCCTGCGCGCGGCTATGCCCCCCGGGCCGCTCGTGCTAGGACAACGCATGGAGCCAACCTACTCCCTCGCCCCGGTCCGGTCACAGACCAGATCGCGGAAGTCGCCGCAGGCCGGAGAAATCGCGGCCGGCGACGTGGTTGCGGTCCGCGGTCGTGCCCAGCGTGCAGGCCGGGTAAAGCCCCAGGTACTCGCCGCGAGACGTCCGGCTCCTCCGCCGCGCCGGCGCGGTGCCGCTCTTGTGGAAGTTGACTGTGTAGCCGCCCTGGTGGACTTTCAGCAGCGCGAAGCCGCCCGGCACTCCTGGTGGCCGCGACCTCGAGGAACCCGACGTTCGTCGCGGTCGGTGATCCCGTGCGCCGGTTGCGGTGTGCCGCAACTTCTTGCGCGGCTACTTGCGGAAGTTTCGAAATCTACTTGCGATTATTGCGACCATGTGTCCGAAGTTCTACTCTCCAGCGCATGCCCATCACCCGCAGAAAGCTTCTCCTCTCCGCCGCCGCGCTGCCGGCGGCCCAGGGAGCCCTCGGCGCGCTCGCCGCGTCACCCGCCGCGGCCGCGAGCGCCGCCGGCGACGTCGTCGGCAAGATCACGGTCGGCTACCAGGGCTGGTTCGCGTGCATCGGCGACGGCGCGCCGATCGACGCCTGGTGGCACTGGAGCCAGAACGAGGCGCAGCCGCCGTCGCCGGGCAACGAGAACCTCAAGGCCTGGCCGGACATGACGATCTACGACACCGGATACACCACCGCGTACGCGAACCTCAACAACGGTGCCGCGCCGAACCTCTTCTCGTCCTACGATCAGCAGGTCATCGACGCGCACTGCTCGCTCATGCAGGCCAACGCGATCGACACCATCGCGCTGCAGCGTTTCGACCCGAACGGCAGCGAGGGCCCGACCCGCAACGCGATCACCGCCAAGCTGAACACCTCGGCGCAGGCGCATGGCCGCAAGTTCTACATCATGTACGACGCCACCGGCTGGACGAACATGGCCACCGAGATGCCCGCCGACTTGACGAACGTGATGTCGCAGTACACCTCGTCCTCCGCGTACGCGCACCAGAACGGCAAGCCGGTCGTCGGGATCTGGGGCTTCGGGTTCAACGACACCAACCACCCGTGGGCCGCGTCCGACTGCCTGTCCGTCGTCCAGTGGTTCCAGAGCCAGGGCTGCTACGTGATGGGCGGCGTCCCGACCTACTGGCGCACCGGCGTCAACGACTCGCGCTCCGGCTACCTGAGCGTGTACTCGGCCTTCAACATGATCTCGCCGTGGATGGTGGGCCGGATCGGCACGTCGGCCGATTCGGACAGTTTCTACACGAACGTGAACCTCGGCGATCAGGCTTACTGCAACGCGAACGGCATCGACTACCAGCCCTGCGTCCTGCCCGGCGACCTCTCCACGAACCAGCGCGCGCACGGCGACTTCATGTGGGAGCAGTTCTACAACATGGTCCGGGTCGGCGCGCAGGGGATCTACATCTCCATGTTCGACGAGTTCGGCGAGGGCAACCAGATCGTCAACACGGCGCCGACCCAGGCGTACGTGCCGAGCAACTCGGGCCTGAACTCCCTCGACGAGGACGGCACCGCCTGCTCCGCGGACTACTACCTGAGGCTCACCGCGGACGGCGGGCGGATGCTCAAGGGCCAGATCGCCCTGACGAACGTCCGCCCGACCCAGCCCGTCGCCGGAGGCGGAGGAGGGACCGCACCCGGCTCGAACCTCGCGCTGAACAAGACGGCGACCGCGAGCGGCTACACCCAGTCGTACACGCCCGCGAACGCCGTGGACGGCGCCACGAGCACCTATTGGGAGAGCGCTGATAGCGCCTTCCCGCAGTGGCTGCAGGTCGACCTCGGCACCTCGTACGCGATCGGCAGCCTGACGCTCACCCTGCCGCCGTCGAGCTCCTGGTCCACCCGAACCCAGACGATCCAGATCCTGGGCAGCACCGACGGCTCGGCCTTCACCCAGATCGTCGCGGCCACCGGCTACACCTTCGACCCGTCGACCGGCAACAGCGTCTCGATCACCCTGCCGACCACCACGACCCGCTACGTCCGCCTCGCCGTCACGGCGAACACCGCCTGGCCCGCCGGCCAGATCTCCGAGTTCCAGGTCTACGCGCCGACATCGAGCTCGAACAACGCGCCGACCGCGCCGTCCGACCTCCATACCGGCACCGTCACGTACGACACAGCCGCCCTGTCGTGGACCGCCTCGACGAGCAGCGCGGGCATGGCGGGCTACACGATCGAGCAGATCACCGGCACGACGACCAGCTCCGTCGGCACGAGCGCCGCGACCGACTTCACGGTCACCGGCCTGGCGGCATCCACCGCGTACCGGTTCGCGGTCACCGCCTACGACACGAAGGGCAACGTCTCCGCCGCCTCCAACACCGTCTCCGTCACCACGTCCGCCGCCCCCGCGAACACGAACCTCGCCCTGAACAAGCCGACCACCGCCAGCGGGTACACCCAGACCTACACGCCTGCGAACGCCGTGGACGGCAACGCCGGCACCTACTGGGAGAGCACCGACAACGCCTTCCCGCAGTGGATCCAGGTCGACCTGGGCTCGTCGGTCTCGGTCGGCAGGATCGTGATGGACCTGCCGCAGTCGGCGTCGTGGGCCACCCGCACCCAGACGATCACCGTCCAGGGCAGCACGGACGGATCGACGTACACGACCTTGGCGGCGTCCGCCGGGTATACGTTCAACCCGTCGACCGGCAACACCGCCACCGCCACGTTCGCGGCGTCCGCGGCCCGCTACGTGAAGCTCACCTTCACGGCCAACACCGGCTGGGCGGCGGGTCAGCTCTCGGAGCTGCAGGTGTACGCCAGCTAGGGCGGGCCGTCGTCACCGAAGCAGGGCTTTGCGTCATACTCGGGGAAACAGGCGACACCGGGGGACGTCACATGCCCGAGGATTTCGACTCGCTCCAGGACATCATCCTCAAGCGGCAGAGTGTGGATTTCGTCGGTCGGGAGGGCCAGCTCGACCGGTTCGCCGCGAACCTCGAAGTGCCGCCGCGCGACCCGCGGCGGCGCTTCGTGTTCAGCGTGCACGGCGACGGCGGCGTCGGAAAGACCTTCCTGCTCGGCCGACTGCGGCGGCTCGCGGACGAGCACGGCGCGGCGAGCGCGTACGTCGACGACCGGATCTTCAGCGCCGTCGAGGCGATGGGCGAGATATCCAGGCAGCTGATGGCCGCGGGCGCCGCGATGAAGGAGTTCTCGCGCCTGGAGGAGAAGTACCGGCGGCGGCGCAGCGAGGTGGAGTCCGATCCGCGGGCACCTTCGGGAATCGCGTCGATCATGGCCCGCACGACGGCGCGCATCGGCCAGGAGGCGCTGCGCTCGGTCCCGGTGGTCGGCGGCCTCGCCGCGGCCGTCGACGGCGAGACCCTCGCGGAGCAGGCGGACGCACTGCGCAGGTTCCTCGCGGGAAAGCTGCACCACGAGGACGCGAAGCTGCTGCTTTCGCCGATCGAGGCGCTCACTCCCGCATTCGTACGGGATCTGGCGGCCGTCGGCCGCGACCGCTCCGTGGCCCTGTTCATCGACACGTTCGAGCAGACGGCGCCGTTCCTGAACGACTGGCTGCTCGCCGTCCTCGAAGGCCGCTACGGGAGGCTGCCCGCCCGCATCGTCCTCACGATCGCCGGGCGGCGCCCGGTGGATCGCGGCAGCTGGTCGCCGTATCTGGGCATCCTGGCCGACATCCCGCTGGCGCCGTTCGACGAAGCGCATGTGCGCGAGTTGCTCGCCCTCAAAGGCGTCGAGGACCCCCGGGTCGCCGATGTGATCATCCGGCTGTCCGGCGGTCTGCCCCTGCTCGTCGCGATGCTGGCCGAGCACCAGCCCGACGACGCGTCCTGCGTCGGCGACCCCAGCGGCGATGCGGTGGAGCGCTTCCTGAAATGGGAGAGCGATCCGGCACGGCGGGCGCTCGCGCTGGCGGCGGCCGTCCCGCGGGTCGTGAACGAGGACATGCTGCGCTTGCTGATCGACGACATCGACCGTGACGCGCAGCAGGAATTCGCCTGGCTGCGATCCCTGTCCTTCGTCACCCACCGCTCCGGCCGCTGCGAATACCACGCGGTCGTCCGCTCGGCGATGCTCCGCCTCGAACGCGGCCAGTCGCCCGAGCGATGGCGCGCCCGGCACGAGAAGCTGCGGGAGCATTATGCCGCGCAACGGATACAGCTCGCCGCGATGGGCGTCGACGCGGTGAAAGGCTGGCGCGAGAAGTTCCTCGACGAGACATACCACCGGCTGTGCGCCGAGCCCCAGGCCACGCTGGCAGAGGTCCTGACAATCCTGGTCCACACGGTGCACGGCTCGGACGAGGACTACGCGACCTCCGTGCAGATGCTCGTTCAGGCGGGAGAGGACTCGGGCTCCGAGGCCGTCAGCGCCTGGGGCGCGCGGCTGAGCGAGGCTCTGCGGAGCGGTCCCGGCGGTCCCGTCGCGGTCCTCGACCTGCTGATCCGCGACGGCGGCCTCAGCCCGGTGACGCTGAGCTCGGCATACGACGAGCGCGCACGCCTGAACCAGCAGCGCGCCCGACACCCGCAAGCACTGGCGGACGTCACGCGAGCCATCGAGTATCAGCCCGAGCAGCCCTGGCTGTTCGGCCGCCGGGCGGTCATCCACTGGCAGCTCGGCGAATTCGACGCAGCGATCGCCGACCTGGACCGGCAACTCGAGCTGCAGCCCGAAGCCGCCTACTCGTACGGATTCCGCGCCCAGATCCACCGTCGGACCCAACGCTACGAGCAAGCGCTGCCCGACTACGACCGCGCACTTCGCGATGAGCCCGACAACGGCCTCTACCTGGGCGAGCGGGGAATGACGTACCTCGCACTGGACCGGCGGACGGAGGCCGCGGCCGACCTGGCTCGCGCGGCGGACCTCGTGCCGGCACCCGCGCTGGCGGCGGTCTACCGTGCCACCGCGCTGCTTCTGGCGGGCCGCTTCGAGGAAGCGCAGGCCGAGGCGACGGACCTGCTCGCCATCGCACCCGGCTCCGCCGAGGCCTTCGTCCTCCGCGGCACGGCGAATCTCTACCTCGGACGCTTCCAGGAGACCGTATCCGACATCACCCAGGTCGTCGGCCGTCCCCCCGAGAACCCGGGTGCGCTCGCCGTCCGAGGCCAGGCACTCGTCGCCCTCGGGCGGTACGAGGAAGCACTCGCCGACCTCACCCGATCACTGGAGCTCCAGCCGGGCGAACACGGCACCAGGTACGCGGCATCCGTGGCCTGGCGCCAGCTCGGCGACGAGCCGCAGGCCGCGCGCCATCTCGCGGAGGCGATCAGCCAGGCGGAACGCAGGGGCAACCTCGCCCAGGACGGCGGTCTGATCATCTATCGGATGACGAACGGAGACGCCGCCGAGGCGGGCGAGTTGTTCGACCGTTTCCTCGCGTCGCCCCCGAGCCCGGTCGCCCGAAGGGCACTGGAGCGGCAGCTCGAAGTGTTCGCCGAAAGAAGGCCTGGCGCCGATCGGGCGGCGGCGCAGGGCATGCTGGCGCGGTTGCGGAGCCGGAACCCGTGCAGGCACGGCCGGTAGTTCATCGTGCTCCCCGGACACGACGGACCGGGCCGGCTCACTCCGCTCGCCGCCGGACCGGTCCTGCTCGTGTCCTCCGACGGTCACGCCATGCGGTACTCGGCGTGGACGAGTTCGAGGAGCTCGGCGACCGAGGTTTCGGCCGTCGGGCGGTCGAAGGTGATCTCCCCGTGCTGCAGGAGGTTCACCCGGTCGCAGACGTCGATGACCTGGCTGTAGTTGTGCGCGATCAGGATGATCGCCAGGTCGCCGCGCTGCCGCAGCCGGTCGATCAGACGCAGGATCTGACCGCCTTCGCGGGCGCCCATCGCGGCGAGGGGCTCGTCGAGCAGGAGCACCTTGGCGGCCGTGTTGACCGCGCGGGCGACCGCGATGGCCTGGCGCTGGCCGCCGGACAGGGCTCTGACCTCGGCGCCGACGGACGGGATGCTGATGCCGACTTCGGCCAGCGCGTCCACCGCCTGCCGCCGCATCGCTCCGTGCCGCAGAAACGGACCTGCGGTCAGCTCCTTGTTGAGGAAGAAGTTGAGGTACACCGGCAGCTCGTCGACCAGCGCGAGGTCCTGGTACACGGTCTCGACGCCCAGCGAGCGCGCGTGCGCGACCGAGCGCAGGGAGACCTCCTCGCCGCCGATGACGATCCTGCCGGAGTCCGGCCGGTGGAAGCCGGTGATGATCTTGATCAGGGTGGACTTGCCGGCGCCGTTGTCGCCGAGCAGGCCGAGCACCTCGCCGGCGCGCACGTGCAGGTTGATGTCGCGCAGCGCGGTGACCGGGCCGAAGCGCTTGGAGATGCCCTCCACGCGCAGGGCCTCGGCGCCCGGCCCGGAACCGCCCGGCCCGGAACCGCCCGGCCCGGACGCGATCCCGGTGCCGTTCTCGTCCGGGGCCGCCGCCTGATGGGGCACGTCGGCGCCGGGGGTGTTCGTCTCCTCCTCGCTCATCGCAGGTACCTCCCTCGCAGGCTCGAGATGTACACGTTCAGCAGCATCGCCGCGACCACGGCGATGCCGATCACGACGTCGAACGCGTAGGCGCTGACGCCGGACAGGGTGAAGCCCTCCTTGATGATCGCGAGCAGGATCGCGCCGAACAGCGCGCCGATGACGGTGCCCGAGCCGCCGAGCAGGGCGGTGCCGCCGATGACCGCCGCGGCCACCGACATGAACATCATGTCGGAGCCGCCGCTGGTGGGGTCGAAGGAGCCGACCCGCACCTGGTCCACGAGCCCGGCCAGCCCGGCGAAGAGGCTGGTCAGGGTGAATGTGGCGACCTTGACGCGGTTGACCTTGATGCCGGACTCCGCGGCGCTGAGCGGGTTGCCGCCGGCGGCCTGCGCGTACACCCCGTACTTGGTGTACGACAGCGCCGCCTGCATCACGGCGACGATGATCAGGGCCCAGCCGAGCTCGGACCAGCGCCAGTCGCCGAGCAGGTCGCCGAGCGTGCCGGTGATCGGCGGCTGGGCCGGTTCCGCGCCGGACTGGATGTACGTCATGCCCTCGAGGAAGAACCCCATGCCGAGCGTCGTGATGAACGAGGCCAGGTTGAACACCGTGCGGATCACGCCATTGACGAGCCCGATGCCCATCGCCACCAGCACCGCCAGCACCAGTGAGAGCGGGACGTCCAGGCCCTGGTTGTAGAAGGACATGAACACGAAGGGGATGAAGGAGAAGGTGAATCCGGCCGACAGGTCGATCTCACCGCAGATCAGCAGCATCGACTCGCCCGCGGCGATGATCGCCCAGGGCGCGAAGTACTGCATGATGATGTGGTAGTTGTTCGTGGTGTTGAACGCCGAGCCGTAGCTTCCCAGCGAGAAGTACGCGAACGCGGCGATCGCCACCAGCACGATGCTCAGCTCGCGGCGCCGCAGCAGGCCTTTGCCGAACCCGGTCCGGGCGGCGGGGGCCGGCGGTGCGGAGCGCGTGAGCTGAGGGGTTTGCTGTGCCATGAATCTCTCCAGGCCTCTGGACCTAGCTCTGGACGGTGGACGGCGCGGGCAGGCCGATCGAGCCGGGCATCGGGACGAGCGCCTTGGTGGCGCCGCCCTCGATCCAGCTCTTCGAGCTCGCGTAGGGGCTGACGTTCTCGGAGGTGACGAAGGTCAGGCCGGTGTCCGTGGCCGGCGGGAAGACCAGCGTGCCGGTCATCCGGTACATGAACATGTACAGCACCGGCAGGAACCCCTGCAGGTACGCCGACTGGTCGATGGTGAAGTCCAGCGCGCCGGAGCTGACGCCGGTGATGGAGTCCGCGAGCAGGTCGTAGCCGCCCGCGTGTACCTGGCCCTTGATGCCGTACTTGGAGATCATCTCGGCGATCGACGCGGTCGAGCCCGCGTCCACCGCGTAGATGCCCTTGGCCGCCTTCAGGCCCTGGTACGCCGACTCCATCGCGGACAGCTCGCCGGCCTGCGCGGCGCCGGTGTCGACCGTGTGCACGGTCACGCCGGGCGCCTTGGCCGCGAGCGCGGCCTTGAGCCCGTCGAGCCGCGGCTGCACGTTGAGCGAGCCGGGCTGGGAGATGCCGACCAGGATGTCGCCCGAGGTGACCTCCGTGGCGATCTTCAGGCCCATCTGGTAGCCGGACTGGTAGAGGTCCTGGCCGACGTAGGCGAGCGCGTAGTTGCCGGAGGCGTTGGCGTTGTACGCGATCACCGGGATGCCCGCCGCGAGCGCCGCCTTGGTGGGGGCGATGAACGCGTTGGAGTCGGTGAGCGGGATCGCGATCCCGGCCACGTTGGCCGAGATCGCGGTCTCGAAGGCGCTGACCATCTCGGAGACCACGCCGTTCTCCGAACCCGTCCAGGTGGGCGCGGGCAGGCCGAGCAGGCTCGCCGCGTCCTTCATGCCGCTCTGGGTGGGGGCGAAGAAGGAGTTGGTGGTGACGTGGTTGATGAAGGCGAACTTCCAGGCCGAGGTCTTCGGGAAGTCGCCGATGCTGCCGGTGGAGCTCGAGTTGCGGCTGCTGCCGCACGCGGCCAGCGCCGTGGCGGCCAGCGCCGCCCCGCCGCCGAGGCCGAGCGCCCGCAGCACGGACCGCCGCTCGAGCGACCCGCCCTCCGGGCCGGCCGTGGCCGGCGCGGAGGGGAATTCCTGTCCTGCTATCGATCCAGACATGAAGCAGACCTCTTCGTCGCTGTGTGTCGGTTGATGAGCGAGCTGTGACAGTATTTGGTTGATATGTGGGTTTTTATTTCCCCGGCGTCAGCGCCTGCCGCCGCCGAAGTAGGTGGCCCTGATCCGGTCGGCCAGGATCGCGACGCCGAGCACGATGCCCTGCGCGACGGTCTGGTAGTAGGGGCTGACGTTCAGCGCCAGCAGGCCGTTGTTGATGAACTCGAGAAGGATGGCGCCGGCCGCGATGCCGAGGATCCGCCCCTCGCCGCCGAACAGGGAGACCCCGCCGACCACCGCCGCGGCGATGGCGACCAGTTCGTAGCCGTTGGTCGAGACCGAGGGGTCGGCGACGCCGAGCCGTCCGACGATCAGGATGCCGACGAGCCCGGCCAGCGTGGAGCTGACCACGTAGGTGGCGGTGATCCGGCGCTTGGTCGGAATGCCGGCCAGGCGCGCGGCCTCCGCGTTGCCGCCGACCGCGTAGATCTGCCGGCCCACGTAGGTGCGCTCGAGCACGAACCAGGCGAGGACGGCGACCACGACGAAGATCAGCGCCGGGATCGGCACCGGGCCGACGTAGTACAGCGACAGGTCGCCGAACAGGTTGGACATGCCGGTGATCGGGGTGCCGGAGGTGATCGACAGGGCGAGGCCCTTCGCGACCGTGAAGGTGACCAGGGTGATCACGAAAGGCGGCACGTTCAGCTTGTTCACCATGGTGCCGTGCCACAGGCCGACGGCCGCGCAGACCAACAGGGTGAACAGGATCGCCACCGGCGCCGGCAGGCCCTCGTTGACGTTGAACCAGCCGGCCAGGACGCCGGCCAGGCCGGCCAGGCCGGCGACCGACAGGTCGATGCCTCCGGTCAGGATGACGAAGGACTCGCCGATCGCCAGGACGCCGAACTGGGCCAGGTCGCGGCCCATCACCTGGAGGTTGACGGCGGAGTAGTAGGTCGGTGCCTCCAGCGAGAACACGATGAAGGCCAGCACGCAGGCCAGCACGACGCCGGTCTCGGGTGTCGCCGCCAGCTTGCGGAGCAGCGACGAGCCGGCCGACGGCGCGGCAGCGGTGTCCGCCGCGTCTGCGGGGGTCAGGGTCGGGGAGCTCACGTCGGGTTTCCGTTCGTTTCTGAGCGGGCTTGGGCGACTCCGGTCGCCGCGGCGGTCATGATGTTCTCCTTGGTGGCGTCGGCGCGTTCGATGACGGCGGCCACCCGGCCGCGGTGCATCACCGCGATGCGGTGGCAGATCCACAGCAGTTCCTCGAGCTCCGAGGACGCCGCGACCACGGCCGTGCCGGACTCCGCCGCGCGGTCGATGAGCTCGTAGATCTGCGCCTTCGAACCGACATCCACGCCGCGGGTCGGCTCGTCGAGCAGCAGCAGCCTCGGCTCGGCGGCGAAGGCCCGCCCGAAGATCGCGCGCTGCTGGTTGCCGCCGGAGAGCGAACCGACCGACTGGTCCACGGACTGCATACGGACCTTGACGTTGTCGGTGATGGCCACGGCCTCCCTGCGGATCCGGCGCGGGCCGAGCACGCCGCGCCGGCTGATCCGGCGCAGGACGCTGACCGTGACGTTCGCCCTGATGGGCGCGAACAGCACGAGGGACTGCAGTTTGCGGTCCTCCGGAATCATCGCGATCCCGGCGTTCACGCCCTGCTCCGCGTTCTTCGGCGCGTACGGCTTCCCGGACATCGTCATCGATCCGCCGGTCGCGGGCTGAGCCCCCGCGATGGTGTGGATCAGCCGGCTGCGGCCCGAGCCCATCAGACCCGCGATGCCGAGGATCTCGCCCTTGCGCACCGTCAGGTCCACCGGTCCGAGCCCGTCCGCCGTGAGACCGGAGATCTCCATCAGCGGCGCGGCCCCGGTCGGCGCGGTCTTCGGCTCGCTGTGCGCGACCTCGTCGCCGACCATCTCGCGGATGAGCCGGTCCTCGGTCGCCTCCTCGGGCGTCAGATCAGCCACCAGGCGGCCGTTGCGCAGCACGAGCACCCGGTCGGCGATCTCGCGGACCTCGTCGAGCCGGTGCCCGATGAACAGCACGGCGCGGCCGTCGGACGCCGCCCGCCTGGCCAGGTCGAGAACCAGCCGGGCCTCGATCGGGCCGAGCGAGGAGGTCGGCTCGTCCAGGATCAGCAGCTTGGGGTCGCGGCCCCAGCCCTTGGCGATCTCGATCAGCTGGCGGGCCGGCACCGGCAGTTCGCGCACGACGCGGCGCACCGAGATGGTCGCGGGATCCAGGCCGATCGCGGTGAGCATCGCCTCGGCGGCGCGCCGTTGCGCCCCGCGGTCGACCAGGACCCGGCGGCGCGAGTCCGCCGGCCGCTGGCCGAGCGACAGGTTCTCCGCCACGGAGAGCTGTCCGACGAGCGGGAACTCCTGGGACACCAGGGCCACGCCGAGCCGCCCGGACTCGGCCGTCGAACCGGGCACCAGCGCGTGCCCGTCGATCTCGATCTCGCCTCCGTCGCGGCGTACAGACCCGGCGAGGGTGCCCATGAGCGTCGACTTGCCCGCGCCGTTCTCGCCCACGACGCCGACCACCTGGCCGGCGTAGAGGTCGAGCTCGGGCAGATCAAGCACGCGCACCGGGCCGTAGGTCTTGTGAACCCCCCTCAACCGCGCGATCACCGCGCGGTCGAGGGCGGTCGCCGACTTCTCGAGAGTCGGTTCCACGGTCATCGTTATCCGATTCCCAGCTGGCTCTGCAGCGCCGTGTACTGCGCGTAGTCATCCTTGGTGATGACTCCGACGCCGGAGCTCAGCGTGGTGCCGTCGGACTCGAGGAATGGCTTGACCAGCGACATGGTCGCGGTGCTGCCGAGGACCTTCTCGGCCGCCAGGATGTAGGCGCCGGTGTAGCCCTGGTAGTACGGCATCTGCGCGACGGTCGCGACGATGGTGCCCGCCTGCACGCCGGAGAGCGCGGCCGGGTCGGTGTCGCTGGAGACGACCTTGACGGCGCCCGCCTTTTTCGCGGTGGAGACGGCCTTGGCCGCGGCCGGGCCGTCGTAGGAGTACACGCCGTACAGGCCCTTGACGTCGGTGTGGTTGGCCAGGATCGTCTCGGCGTTGGTCTGGGCGGTGGTGGAAGACCCGCCGTCGTAGTCGGTGACCGTGACCTTGATGTTGGAGCCGGCCAGGCCCTCCTTGAAGCCCGCGATGCGTTCGGCCGCGTTGGACGCGGTGGACGAGCCGCCCAGGATCGCCACGTCGCCGGTGCCGCCGAGCGAGGCCTTCATGGCCAGGCCGGCCTGGTAGCCCATCTGCTCGTTCAGGGTGCCCAGGTAGAGGCCCTGTGCGGCGGTGCCGGGCAGCGGCGAGTCGATGGCGAGCACGAAGATCCCGTTGGACACGTCCGTCGCGATGGAGGCCTTGGCCGAGGCCGGGTCGATCGCGGAGATCGAGTAGCCGGTGATCCCCTTGCCGCGCAGGGTCTCGAGCTCCGAGTCCTGGAGGGTGACGTCCATCGTCGCCGGCGCGTAGTAGGTGCAGTTCGACGAGGCGATGCCGATCGCCTTGCAGGCGGCCGTGAAGCCGGTGTCGCCGGCCTTCCAGTAGTCCGCGGCGATGTTGACCACCATGGCGATGTTGACCTTGGACAGGTCCTTGCCCTTGAGTGCGCAGGCGATCGAGTTGTCCAGCGTGGTCAGGTTCGCGTTGTTGAACGCGACGCTGCCCTGCACCGTGGTCGAGCCGGAGCTGCTCGCCGAGGCCGACGCGGCCGGGGAGGCGTAGCAGTCGGCCGGGATGGTGGCCGACACCGACGCCCCCGCGGCGCTGGAGGTGGTTCCGCCCGACTTCGAGCAGCCGGCGGCGGTGAGCGCGAGTATCAGTGCCGTGGCAGCAACGGCGGTCTGGTGTCGCTTGATCCTCATTGATCATTGCCCTTCGAGAGAGTGAGGGTGGATGGTGCTGAAGGAGCGGGTCCTGCCTCGGTTCTCGTGGTGCGCCGTGTTACGGAGTGGAGCGGATGGAACTGGTGGTGCGTCCCGCCGGGAGTCCGGCGGAAGTCTTCGGGGAGCGCGGGCGGCGGGGGGTGTGCGGACCTCACCCGCCGCCCGCGCCGGCTCTCTACAGGCCGCGGAGGTCGCTCAGCACCTCGCGGTCGATCGCGCAGGACAGGACGGTGTGGTGCGGGGCCCCGGCGGTGAGCCAGGACTCGACGGAGGTGCGCCAGTCCGGGCGCGGGGCCCACACGGCGCGGGCGACCGGCAGGGCGGGCAGCGGCTCGGGCGGTTCGACCACGTCGATCTCGTTGGCGATGATCCGCAGCCGGTCGCCGAGGTCGGCCAGGCCGGCCACGATCGCCGGTCCGGGCGTGGCGTCGAACACCAGGCGCACCGGGTCCTCGCGGCCGCCGATGCCCAGCGGGTGGATCTCGCAGGACGGGGTGGCCGAGGCGATCGAGGGGCAGACCTCGAGCATGTGCGCGCCGAGGATCAGCTCCTTGCCGGGCTCGAGGTGGTAGGTGTAGTCCTCCATGAAGGAGGT
>Ga0310811_10002127_pt1 | contig 24698 bp, 20 predicted proteins | sample YCmetagenome_FD_207642 | JGI IMG/M metagenome (GOLD analysis project Ga0310811, IMG submission 207642) | Soil microbial communities from experimental microcosm in Duke University, North Carolina, United States - YC | ecosystem: Engineered > Artificial ecosystem > Soil microcosm > Unclassified ... | reverse complement strand
TAGAATCTCCCGAGCAACTCGGTTATGACAGTATCCGGAACAACCTTTCCGAAAGCTCTTATACCGATGCGTTCTTCAGGGATATCCAGCTCGACACCGACCTGCGGGAACTGGTCCTCTGCTACGGTTCTCATGCGGGACACGATCGCCTTCGTGAATTACTGGTGCGGGGCACCGCCCTGAAAAAAGACGATATCCTGCTTACGATCGGTGCTGCGGGGGCCCTCTTTATCATCGCCACTACCCTGTTGGAGAAAGACGACGAGCTTATTGTGGTCCGGCCTAACTATGCGACCAATATCGAGACGCCGCGGGCCATCGGCGCTTCCATAAAGTATATCGATCTGAACTTTGAAGAAGGGTTTACGCTCGATGTCGAAAAGATAAAAGCGGCTATCGGACCGAAGACAAAATTTATTTCGGTAACACATCCCCATAATCCCACCGGGGTCTGTCTCACTGAAAAAGAGATCCAGACACTTGGCCGCGTTGCTGAAGAAAGAGGTATCCGTCTCCTGGTCGACGAGACGTACCGGGATATGGTGTTCGGAGAACAACTCCCTCTGGCGGCTATATCTTCACCCAGCGTCATCAGCGTCAGCTCTCTTTCCAAAACATATGGGCTGCCGGGATTAAGAACCGGCTGGATCATCTGCCGCGATCCGCTGCTGATGGAAAATTTCCTTGCTGCCAAGGAGCAGATCCATATCTGCGGTCCTGTACTGGACGAGGAGCTGGCTTATCGCTACCTGCTTCACAGGGATAAGCATTTCGACCGGATACAAAAAGATATCTTTGAGAAATTCCAGATCGTGAAAAGCTGGATCTTACAGGAGGAGAACTTTGAATGGGTGGAACCCCGGGGTGGTTGTGTCTGTTTTCCCCGTATGAAATACCCCGAGAAAGTGGATAAAGATAAATTTTACCATCTGTTGCTGAAGAAATACGGAACCTATGTGGGACCCGGGCATTGGTTTGAAATGCCGCGTCATTACATGCGGATCGGATTTGGATGGCCTGCAAAAGAAGAGCTGCGGGCAGGATTGGAGGGGGTATCAAAGAGTCTGGAGGAAGCCAGCCGGGGTTGAGTCTGTTTGTTGTGTACAAGTTGGCGCTGCTGAGCCAGTTAATGCTGATTAAAGACCACCAGCCGGGCCTGCTCGTCCCTGATGATCGATTTTGCCTGCATCAGCTTTTCAAACAGGACAGCATAATCAGCCGCCATCTGGGAGCAGCTGGCGCCCACCTGACAGGCGTTCTCAAACTGCAGACATAAAGCCTGCAGATCGGTCAGTCCGACAAAGCCGAATAAGGGTTTTATCTTATGGACGGCACTTTTCAAAGCAGCTGTATCATCATCCCGGAAACAGGTATTTATTTTTTGCACAAAACTGTCATATTCAAGCAATACATCCGTAAATGTCTCTTCGATCATTACGTAATCACCTGCATATAATTCGATTATATATTGGCTATTGATGGCATTGCTAAAAATAAAGGTCTTGTCGGACATAGGCTGTACTTTATCCCGGGTCGGTTATAAAACGGGTCGTCATAATAATTTATTGCCTTCGAACGTTCACGTAAAGGAATACTCAAAAACCCTTATTCCACATCCTGTGAGCAACCCATTCGTACTTTTTCAATCTTTCTATGAGGACATCGTCTATTCCGGTCTTCGGGAAGACTATACTCATTCCAAAAGGAAAAAGACGATACGGTTTAACCAGTTCATCCTCCTCATTCTTATCGCGCATTTTGTCTGTGTTGTCTCCTATTTCTGTTTTGGTCTGTATATCAGTGCATTGATCAACCTCAGTGCTGCTTATATATTCATTATCGCCTATCATCTCAATCTAAGACGCAAATATGCGCTTGCCCGTGTGGTATCCATTCTGAACCTGAACCTTTATCTGGTTATCATGAACTATATGGAAGGGCTCAGGGCCGGTGAATATCTGTTCTATTTCCCGTACTTCCTCATAATGACGTTCATCATCAGTTTCCGGAAGAATTTCCAGGAGCTGGGATTCGCCTACCTCGTCACGGCAATTTCCCTCGGGTTTTCCTTTTATGCCTGCCCACAGGAAAACTATTACCAGGTGCATATTGCCCATATGTTTGGGAGGCTATATGACAGCAACCTGGTATTGTCCTTATTGCTGACCACTTTTTTCTCCTATGCTATCGTGCGCATCAACCGGAATAATGAAGAGGCCATTCTCAAGGAAAAGCAATTTGGCGACACGATATATAACACCTCTCTGGACGGCGTTTTTATCCTGGATGCAGAAGGCCTGGTCATCACAGACTGTAACAACCGGGCGCTGGAGCTGCTGGAGATCGAGGATAAGAAAGAAATTGTCGGCGCCCCGATGGACAGTCTTTTTACCAAAGAGCATATTCAACTTTTCAAAGGTATCAAGGGCGGTCCGGAAGACGAGCGGGTCAATAGCTGGCAGGGAGAGCTGTCGCTCACCTCGCGTAAGGATAATACAGTCTTTGCCTTTGTGAACGTAGTACCCTTCTTTGAGAATGCCCGCCATTTCTGGAAGATCAGCATTTTGGATATCTCCGAGATAAAAATGACCCAGTTCGAATTGATGAAGGCGAAGCAGAAGGCGGAAACGGCCTCCCGTGCCAAGTCAAGGTTCTTGTCGAACATGAGCCATGAGCTGCGGACCCCGCTGAATGGTATCATCGGCGCGTCCAATCTTTTGTTGCAGGAACAGTACCTGGAAGACCAGCGTTCGCATCTCGAGATACTCAAATTCTCATCTGAGCATATGATGATGCTGATCAATGAGATCCTCGATTTTAATAAGATCGAATCCGGAAGGTTCGAGCTGGAGAATGTACCTGTGAACATGCGGGCTTTCCTGAGAAAGCTGGAGACGCAGTTTTCCGTACAGGCCCATACAAAGGGTCTTTTATTCCTGGTCGACATAGACGAGAACCTGGAAGCGGAATTTCTGACCGATGAGACCCGGCTCAACCAGATCCTCAGCAACCTGCTCTCGAATGCCATTAAATTTACCCAGACGGGCGGCATTACGCTGGGGGCAAGAAAAATCTCTTCCAGCAGCAAGAAATCGGTCATCCAGTTCATGGTCCAGGATACGGGTATCGGCATCCCGGCGCATAAACAGCAGGAGGTCTTTGATAGTTTCACGCAGGCGGATACGGATACAACCCGGAAGTATGGCGGGACCGGTCTGGGGCTTGCCATTAGCAAGAAACTGGTGAGTCTCTTCTCCGGCGAACTGCTGCTGAAAAGCGAAGACGGGAAAGGCAGCACATTTTATTTTACGGTGGAGCTGGAGATCAATGAAAATGCCAAACTCTATATCAACGATGAAAAGGTAAAACAACTGCCTGTCTTCGACCGGCTGAGGGTGCTGATAGCAGAGGACAATTTCGTCAATATGTCGGTGGCCCGGAAATTCCTGACAAAATGGGGTATCGAAGTACACGAGGCAGTGAATGGTCTTGAAGCCGTGGAAAAGTTTCGGCGGGGTAATTTTGACCTCGTGCTGATCGACCTGGAAATGCCGGAGATGGATGGTATCACGGCATTGGCAGAGATCCGTAAAGTCCATCCTTCTATTCCGGCGATTGCCTTTACCGCAGCGGTATATGAGGATATGCGTATCGATCTCATGAAGAAAGGTTTTATGGAAGTGGTGCCCAAGCCGTTCCGGCCGGAGGACCTGCACAATAAGATCCAGAAGTTGATCGCCAACAGGGCATAGGGCCTCGCGGTCGATTCTTCGATGGGGCGCTGTCATCAAACTTCGAAGACACCGCCGTTGATATAGCGGAAGCGGCCGTTAAAAAATTTCCCCAACATTTTTTTTCAAATACTTGTTGAATAGGAAAAAATAATTTTACTTTTGTAGAGTTCCAAAGCACAATTATATGCTACGACAATATACACATACACAATTGATTTCCGGGTATAACCCGATTAAGGTGTGTATATCTGCGGGGCGAAGTGCTGCTTAACATCTAAAAAAAGATCCAGCATATAAAAGCCCCGCCAACAGCGGGGCTTTTTCATATGAGAACCACGGGAAAACAAAACAAAACTCTGATAACCGCAGCGTGCTCGAAGCGCGTGAAGTCTAGTTATTGCCCAAGACCGGGTTATACCGAATAATTGCTGCGACTGCAGACTTTTATAGGAACCCGGTCGATGGCAGACCGGGTTTTTTTATTCATCAATCGCTCCCGCAGGGAGAAGGAGGTAGTCATGAAATTTAACTTTAGCCTGAAAGGAAGAAAACCAGCCGGTACCCACTACACATTCGTGCAGGCGGGAATCCCGGATGTACGATCGGAATTGTACACAGCCCTGCTGTCGGCATCGCTGTACACCAGGTTGGATCAACAGGAGGAACCCCTGCTTTCTATCCGGGAGGGCATACGAAACAGTGACCCGGAATTTGTAGCTGGTCTTGCTGTGTGGCTGCGCGAACAAAAGCACTTTAGTAAGCTTGCTTTCCTGCTGACGGCTGAGCTCGCTGCGCTGAGGGGCAATGACGAGGCGACTGGTCAGCTGGTCAGCCGCATCGTACGTCATGCAGCGGACGTACCTGTCTGGCTGGATTGCTTTCGCCGTCCTGGCGAAGTCGGGAGGGGAGACGCGAAGAGTGGCTGGACGACAAAGGGACCGGCACGAAAGCCGGGCCGGGCTGTGCGCAAGAGTCTTTCCACAGTGTTGAATCAGTTGGATGAATACCAGTTCAGCCGTTATGATAGAGACACACAAACAGGCATAAAGGAAGCGCTGTTATTCCTTCGCCCCAAAGCTGCCGACCGGGATCAAAAGGTGCTGTTCCTGAAGATCCAGCGTGACGAGGTGCCGGCGCGTCCAACCTGGGAGCAGGAATGGCATGCTCTGCATCAGCAGCGTTATGACAGCCCGGAGCAGCGCCAGGTTATCCTGCGGGATAAATGGAAGGAAGGGATCTCCTCTTTTCGTATCGGTTATACGGCACTGCTGGACAATCTGCAGCCGATGCTCTGCACCGGTGTCAGCGGAAAGGTTTTGAAACTGGCCGCGGAATATTTGGGTAATGCAGCCGCCGTGACAAGAGCCGGTCATTCGCCTTTAAAAATGCTGGAAGTTTACAGAGCCCTTCGCCGGATAGACCAGGGGGGCGTAGGCATGCTGACAGAAGCTCTGGAACAAGCGGCTCTTCATAGCAGCTGGAGCCGGTCAGAATTTGGAAAAAATGCGGTCTCGGTCATCGCGATGGATGTCAGCGATAGCATGAAGAGTCCGGTTAACGGCGCAGGCAGCTGGTTACGCTTCGACATAGCTCCTCTGTTGGCTCTGTCCTGGAAAAACCGGGGCGATGAGGTCATAACCGGGATCATCGGTAATACCTGGAAGTCTATGGATTTTCCGGGCCGCCCCATTCTGTCCGGGACGGATGAGCTCCGTTTGAGAGAGGGGGAAGCCGGCTATGCCATCAACGCATATCTTGTGTTGCAGGACCTATTGAGGAAGAGACAGGCTGTCGACAAGGTTTTGATCTTTACGGATACCCGTCTTTGGGATAACAGGACCTTTAACCAGGCTGCCGGCACCAACCTTGGGGAATGGTGGAGGGAGTACAGGCGCCAGGTGGCTCCGCAGGCGAAGCTATATTGTTTTGACCTTGCCGGTTATGGTTCGAAGCCGTTGGAAATACTTGAAGACGATGTCCATTTGATAGCAGGATGGCATGAAAATATCTTTACTGTACTCCAGACATTAACTACCCCGCTTTCATAAACTAAAGTGGCTGCAGACCATGGTCACTTTAGTCTGTCAGGCGGCGGAGGGTATAGTGCTGAACCGATGTTTTATTTCGAGGAATCTTTTCTCAAAGTAAAAATATGATACATGGGCAAGAAGTATAGTGATGCCCAAAAGGATAAAAGGCAGGAAAAAAGCTATACCGGGATTGCTGGGGTGATCGGTGACGAAAATGCCTCTCCATCCAAGAATGATCAGCATGTGATAAGCGTATATACCATAAGAGATCTTCCCTAAATAGTTTAATATCCTGTTCTCGAGAGAAAATAAGGTGGCGGGATTGCAGCTGACATTTAAGATTATAATTCCAACTATAATGGAAAAGATCTCGTGATCGAAGAATGTGATGATGTGAAATCGCCTTATGAACGCGCTGGCGAATATAATCCAGACAGCGATCTGGGCATTCCTGGAATAAAACAGATCCAACCTGCTCCAACCTTTAAAATTTGCATAGGCAAACAAGCCTCCTATGGCCATGCAGTCCAGTCGGGTATTGGAAATCAAATCGTCCTGCCAGGCACCCAGGTGTTTTCCATATAGTTTAATGCCCAGGTAAGCGACAATGAAGACGATGATGCTCCGTAGTATGTGCTTCGTCCGGATGAAGAACGGCCAGATAGCATAAAACTGTTCTTCGACCCCTACGGACCAGAGAACGTTGACAGTCCAGATGGCATGTCCAAGGCTATACCCAAGGTTGCCAACAAAGAAAAGGTAAAAATAGAAATTGGAAGCCTGTTCTCCTTCCTGAGGATATTTAATAAAGATCAGCCTTCCTATAAGCAGGATCATGAAATAGAGCGGCCATATTCTAAGAATTCTACGTATATAAAATTTTCTGAGATTAATGCTGTTATCCCTTTTTTTTTCCTTTAATAACAACGTTGTAATAAGAAATCCGCTTAATGTAAAAAAACAGGTCACCCCGTAAGGACCCAGATCTTTAGTATAACGGTGAGGGAAAGAATAATAGCCGGCAAAGGTAGCGATGACATGATGGTAGAAAACCATAATACACGCTATAGCACGGATTCCATTCAGACCGGGTAAATGATAGTTCTTCATACGTATGGGCATGTCAAAGTGCGGAAGTTACTGCAAAAAAAAATAACCTCCTAATTAACCGGATGAGCCATACTTTGTCTAATTTAACGTTTTAAAGAGATAAATCATTTATGGAACCTCCTTCATGGCCATCACGTTTCAGACGGCTGCGATATCTGTTCTGGTTATTCTTTTTTCTTACCATCGCCTATATGATCTGGGTAAGGAACTACCTGTCTCCCCTGAGCTCCGATGAAATCGTTCAATTTGAGATATCAAAAACCGTCGGCAAGGCCGAAGCCATTATTGACAACTGGAAAAATACGGGCAAGTATGATCTGGGAGTAAAGAGTACCTATTTTGCATATGTTTTTATGGCTCTTTATACTCTGGCTATAGGCCTGGGATGCCGATTTATCTCGGCTTGTACCAACAATGATATCCTGATCAAGGGGGGAAGAGGCTTTTCCTGGCTGATCGTGGCCGCGACGATATGCGATCTGGTGGAGAACATAGCCTTATCCCGAACCCTGCAGGGAGATATCTCACAGTTTAATGTTTCTCTTGCCTATAACCTCGCCAGGGTGAAATTCTCAATTGTTATTGTCTGTCTCCTTTTTATGCTTGCCTGTGCACTATACTGGGGTATCGGCAAACTAGCAAAGGACGAAAATTGAGATCCCATTATTTTTTGGCCGGCGGGTCCTGTCTCCCTGAAGAAAGCAGCTGATAACTCAGTTTATGGAGAGTAGCCTCCCCTCCAATATTTGTATTGTATATTTTATAGTGTTCGGTCTGAAGCCCTTTCCGAAAAGGGAAATTTGCGTCATTGGTATTCAGCGTCGCGTTGTCGTAACGGTAATAGTCGGCGCTGCCGAATAAAGTTTCGCCATTCTTTTGCAGGGCTTCCGGTTTGCTGGTACCATACATTTCTATATTAGGATAGCCGTTCATGAATGTAAAGTCCTTATAAGACTGGCCGGTCATATTACCGGTGCTGAACGTGATAGTTCTGTTTTTTTGATCTGTTCCGATGACGTAAGTCCCTATCGCCAGCATAGGAATGTCCGGTCTTTCACCCACTTCGGGGAAAACACCCTGCACATTGACTATCGTATTACTTCCGGCGGCTATATCTCCTGTAAAAGCTGCCTTTTCATTCACAAAGTAATCCATCCAAAGCGGGAGGGTCGTGCCTTCATGAATACCGATGGCCAGGTTGTCCAGGTAGACGGTATCATGGGAGATCTGCCTGATAATGCCTACAGGGTATGTCGGGGCATACAGTTTCCGGAACTGATCCTGGTAATTCAGCCCGGCAGTAAGGATGAAATCACCAGCTTTCAGCCAGTTGATATCAGTGGGGGCGCCGACCTTAAAGAATGCGGTCCATTTCTTCTTGTCGACATGCAGGACCGGTTTGCCCGAGAGGGTAACGAGCCGGTCATAATTATTTAAATACGTAAATTTATAGGCAACATGACCGGCGATGTGCTGGTAACTGTAGGTATTGCCGGGGTACACGGGGTCCGGACCGTTTCCGTTGGAGCCATCCAGGTGAGCATTGATATTGACGATCCCCGGATTACTGTTTCCCAGTATCCCTCCGCTGTAATACATGGTCATATTGTGGAACACGGGATTGGGGTAAGTACTATTGTTGTCGATGTTGATGGTGATGGGCGGGGCATTGGTGCAGCCGCCATCAAAGTGGTTGTTGGTCCCCGATAAAACGAGTCTCATACCGGGTATACCGGGGTATATCCGCAGCATGCAGTCGCGGAAAGTGACCCGGTTTCCCTGAACATAAAAGTCGGGATAGGGAAGTCCGGCGTCCTGGGACGAAAAATCAAGCTGACAGTCTGAAAAGGAGAGACCTGCATTTCCTCCGGCAAAACCCAGCCTGAACAGGCCTTCTGCATAAACATTTCTAAAAGAACCTCCAAACGAGGAACAAAGAATGTTGCAGAGCTGCTTCACTGCGCTGGCAATATTGACACCATCTACCATTGGCACGCCGGCTCCGTCACCGCGCTGGAACCCATAGGTTACATTATCAAATAAGGTATGTGTAGGACCCCAGCATTTCAGCCGTACAACATGGCATTCTTTTGACTGGGCCTGGCCCATGGCGTAACCCACTTTGTTATAACTGATGTCGCAATCCAGCACGTCGATGAGCTCGCCATTTTGCTGGTGTGAGGGCGTTATCATCACTCCCACAATAAAATTCCGGATAGAGCAGTCCACTATTTGTACCGCCGTAGACCCGCCTGGTCCCATTCCTTTCAAACAATAATTGGTCAATCCCGGGTACATGTCGGATGGATCCGGGTACGCAGATGCATCCGAAAAAGGGTCGATAACGATCCCCGAATAGGGAGACCGTGTATTCTGCCGTACTGTCCTGTCGGTCCATTCCGAAAATCCAAGGGTATCGACCTGTATATAGCTGAGGGTGTTGGGGAATTTGAATTTGCCGATAATGGCAAGTCCCCGGATCAGTATCCCTTTCCCCAACTGAATGCCGATGGCAAAAGTATTATTAAAATCGGGTTCGATCGTAGCGTAACCTACGGATGCGTTCTTGGCGCTGGTTGGTCCAACAAGATTGATAGTAGACTGTAAATAGGTGTTGCCCTTTATTCTGGCGATAAGGAGGGGTTTGGAGATCCTGTATGTCCCCGGCGGGAAGAACAGGGTTCGCGGTGACTGGTCATTGTTCAGGATATAATCAATACCCTTTTGAATGGCATCATGGTCGTCCGCGCTGCCATTTCCGAGAGCGCCGAACGATCGTACGTTGAGGGCATTCCCTTCCGGCAGCCGGATGATGGATAAGGCGCTGCTGTCAGGTCGGCTGTTGGGACGCGGGGAAACGGCCTGGCCAAAAAGCGAAGCTTTCGCCACCACTAATGCAAAAAAGATATATACAAGTACTGTTTTCATGTCTTAAAAACGGCAGGAAATGCCGATGTATTTTAGGTCTTAAAAGATTGTTTTTCAAATTACAATTAAAGTTATAGAATATTAAAATCTCCTATATTTGCAGGAAACGGACTCCCTGCTTTTTAATAAGATAATCTGAGCGTCAGGCAATAAATCCGGCACCCAATTAGTTTTGGAGGCTTTAAATCGGGAGATCGCAAATCATTTTCATCCTGTGAAGAATAAGTTGATTAACTTTTTAATATAAGAATTTTATGTAAAAGGGTATAAGAGTACTTCCAGCGCTCTTGATGCCCTTTTTTTCTTGTGATCCCTGGTACCATTGAAAATTTAAACTATTGATAATCAGTTTTTTATATTTAAAATATGTGACTGAGGAGGCGAAGCTATGTCTAACAGTAAGAGAAGCTGGTATGCTGTTTACACCAAACCTCGCTGGGAGAAAAAAGTGTACAATCTCTTTCACGAAAGAGGTATCGAAGCATATTGTCCTTTGAATAAGGTGCGGAAAAGATGGAGCGACCGGATGAAGTGGGTAGAGGAGCCATTATTCAAGTCTTATGTTTTTGTACGGCTCAACGACGAGGAGCAGACATCTGCGCGGATGGTTAGCGGGGTAGTGAATTTCGTATACTGGCTGAAAAAACCGGCCGTTGTAAAAGACAGGGAAATAGAGATCATCCGAAAGTTCCTAAGCGAGTATGAGGATGTTACCCTTGAACCGGTCGATCTTAAAGAATACTCGAGGATAAGGATCCGGAAAGGAGTATTTATGGACCGGGAAGGACGGATCATGAAGGTTATGAACAATAAGGTCCGGGTCATTATTGAAAGCATCGGGTATTCCCTCGTTGCAGTCATTGATAAATCAAATGTCTCTACTGTTTAGAATAAGGAAATGACGTTAATATCTCATTACATGAATAAATTTTTTTCAGAATGGATGTTCCGGTCTATGTCAGGCGGCGTTCTTCTGTTCCTGATCGTAACTTTTTGTTCCTGTGGCAATACAAGACATCTGACCTATATGCAGGGAAAGTTCGATACGGCCCGGCTGAGTGAGATCAAGATCCCTGATCCGATCATTCAAAAAGGGGATCTGCTCAGCATCATCGTTTACAGCGATAACCCTTCTGCAACTGCGCTGTATAACCAGTCTATCATCTCGATGGCTGCCACTCCGGCGAGTACGGGAACAAATACCAACACCGGTGGTGGCTCCGGCTCGACCACGGGTGCGCAAGTGGGGGTTTCCGGACCGAGCTCGCCGGGTTACCTGGTCGACGATAATGGCAATGTCGAATTCCAGGGGCTTGGGCTCCTGCATGTTGAAGGCCTGACCAAGAGCCAGTTGAGAGATACCCTCGATTCCAAGTTGAGACCCTTGCTGAATAATCCTTATTTTACCATTCGCTTTCTCAATTACCGCTTTACGGTGATCGGTGAGGTAAATCATCCCGGTGTCTATAATCTTCCGGGGGAGCATATTTCAGTACTGGAAGCGCTGGGTCTGTCGGGTGACATGACCTTTTACGGTCGGCGGGATAATATACTTGTGGTCCGTGAATACAATGGGAAAAGAGAATTCGGGCGGATGGATATTACAAAACCAGAGATCATGAGTTCTCCCTTCTATTACCTGAAGCAAAACGATATAGTGATCATCGAAGCAACTAAGAAAAAGGTGGCTGCCAGCGACCAGGTCACTGCCCGTAATATCACCATTGCAGCAAGTATTGCATCAACGATCGCTATTATTTACAGCATATTCAGAAAATAATCTTTAGTAAATGTCAACAAGCGGGAATTTTGACGAGGAAATAACTCCAAGATCAAAACCAATATTTGATAACCGCTGGACCATCAGTCCAAGGGATTTCTTTTTTAAATATCTGCGCTATCTGCCCTGGGTACTTATTTCCTGTGTGATCCTTTTCCTGGTCGCTTACATAAAGATCAGGTATACGGTGCAGATCTTCAGGGTCCAGTCTTCGCTGCTTATCAAGGATGAACGGGATTTTGGCGATAAAAAAGATGCCCGGTTCGAAGAGCTGTTCATGTCTCCCGGGACTACCAATCTTAGTAATGAAATGGAGGTGCTCAAGTCGAGACCTTTGATAGCAAGGGTAGTCAAAGATCTGAATCTGCAGGTCCGTTATTATAATAAGGGAAAGGTGCGGACGGGCCTGTTGTACCCGGATGTTCCTTTTTATTTGAATACGCTCAAGGTTGCGGATTCGTCGGTAGGCTTCGGTTTAAAGATCAAGATACTGGACAGTTTGAGATTCCTTATAGATGCGGATAAGACCGTATACCTGTTTGGTCAGACATTACAGAGCGGGGGGAACAGCTTCAGTCTGATCCGGAATCCGGCAGTGGGGTATAATTCATTTGGGACACCTGAGTTTGAGGTAGACTGGGTACCGGTACCTGGAATTGCAGAATACCTTATTTCGAGTATCCGGGTCGCGCAATCCAATGAGCAGTCTACCATTCTGAATTTGAATTTTGAAGGGGAGAATATCCGGCTGGGCAAGGATGTGCTCAATACATTGATGTCGGTATACGATACGATGATCGTTGAGGACAAGAACCGGATCGCCAGCAATACGCTGAAATTCATCAATGACAGGCTGGTTGAGCTGAATGATACGCTTCGAAATATGCAGGGCGGATTAAAGGCCTTTATGGTCCAGAACCAGGTCTTCGACGTAGAAAATCAGTCCAAGGGTTATCTGGACAGGCTGGATGAAAGCGCCAAACAAAAGACCGAAATGGAAGTAAAGGTCGGCATCGTAGATTTCCTGCTTAAATATGTAGCCGACAAAAAAAATATGCATGAACTGGTTCCGACCAATCTTGGGATCGAAGAGCCTGCGCTAATGCAGCTTGTCGCGGGTTACAACCAGATACAATTGGAGCGGGACAACAATATGAAGACGACCCCGGCGACCAATCCCCTGATAATAGGTATGGATAATACGCTGGACAAGATACGAAGGGACATTTACCAGGCGTTGCTGAATGTGAAACAGGCATACTCCATAGCGGACGAAAAGATCGACAGGCGGTTTGCCGAGCTACAGGGCAATATCACTTCTTTGCCTGGCAAGTCCATGCAGCTGTTGAATAAAGAGAGGCAGCAAAAGATATTGGAGGATATCTATTCCCTTCTGTTACAAAAAAAGCTGGATATTTCCCTTTCATCCGCATCTACCATCTCCAATTCCAAGGTACTGGAACCGGCGCTTGGTAATCCGACGCCCACCAGCCCGGATACAAAGAAGACCTATACTATGTACCTGCTTGTCGGTCTGCTGATCCCGATCGGCATCATTGTCTTAAAAGAGCAGCTGCAGGATAAGGTACGTGGGCGGGTAGACATTGAAAGGCTTACCAATGCTCCGATCCTGGGAGAGATAGGCCATTCGGAAACGGACTATCCGCTTGTCGTAACGCGAAACAGCCGTAAGCTGATCGCCGAGCAATTCAGGATCATCCGGACCAACCTTCAATATATTATCGGGAAAAATGAGCGACCGGTGATCATGGTCACTTCTTCTTTCAGCGGAGAAGGAAAATCTTTTATCAGCACCAATATGGGAGCCGTAATGGCGTTATCTGGTAAGAAGACGGTGATCATGGAGTTTGATATCCGTAAACCCAAGATCATATCCGGACTTGATCTGAAGCGGAAAATGGGGATTACGAATTATATTATCGGGAAGGCCAGTTTTGAAGACCTGCTGGTGAAGGTAGATAATATCGATGGGCTTTATATTATTCCATGCGGTCCGATACCGCCCAATCCTGCGGAACTTTTGCTTGACAGACGCCTGGATGATCTGATGAAGGAAGTGACCGCAAATTTTGAGGTAGTGATCCTGGATACGGCCCCGATAGGGCTTGTAAGCGATGCAACGACGCTTGGCAATTATGCAGACTGCTCGATGTATATAGTCCGCCAGGGTCATACGTTCCGTAAGCAGGTGGGTTTTATTGAAGAACTTTATAAAGCGAAGAAGATACCAAAACTGAGCCTGATACTGAATGACGTGAAGGTTGAAGGTGGATATTATGGAAGTAAGTATGGTTATTACGGGGGGTATGGTTACGGTACGGCATCGGGATATTTTGAAGATGAGGACGGAAGGAAAAAGAAAAAGAAGAGATTTGGCCTCTTCGGCTTGTTTTCCAGGAAGTAGCGGTTTGTTTTTTTTGAATACTTGACACGGAAAGAATATAAACAGAAATTAAATGACCGAAATTGACTTGTTGTCCTCCACCGCGGAGTTGATAATAGAGCCAGGCAGAAGTGAAAAAAATTATTGGAAAGATATCTGGCGCTACAGGGAGCTGTTCTATATTCTTAGCTGGAGGGATATAAAGGTAAGATACAAGCAAACCGCTATAGGTGCGACCTGGGGTGTCATCAGGCCGTTGCTGACCATGCTGATCTTTACGTTTGTATTTGGCAGGATCGCCAATCTGTCGGTTTTAAATGGTCCCCCATATGCGATCGTAGTATTTGCCGGGCTGCTTCCCTGGCAGTTCTTCTCGACGGCTCTTCAGGAGGCCAGCAATAGTCTTATTGGGAATACCAACCTGGTCTCCAAGATCTATTTTCCAAGACTGATCATTCCTGCCTCTGCTATCATTACGACGCTGGTGGATTTTTTTATTTCTTTCCTCCTGCTGATCGCAGTTTTCTTCTTCTACAGATTTGTACCTCCTGTGCAAATACTCTTACTTCCTCTTTTTATTCTATTAACCCTGTTATTATCTTTTGGAGTGGGCTTGTATGTTACGGCTCTGAATGTCAAATACAGGGATGTGAGATACATAATACCATTCCTGGTACAGTTTGGAATTTATGCGACACCGGTTGGCTACAGCAGCGAGGTCATCTCTCAAAAATACTCGGAGACGGCCAGATTTTATTTTTCCATGAACCCGGCAGTTGGGATAATTGATGGATTCAGGTGGTGTATCCTTGGGCAGCCGATGTACTGGCCCGGATTTTTTGCATCGCTGACGGTTATCATCCTGTTTTGCATCATTGGGATCAGGTATTTTAGGAAAACGGAAAAGACCTTTGCCGATAACATTTAATGAACCCTGTAAAATGTCAAAGCCTGTTATAAAAGTCGAAGAGCTTTCGAAGAGATTCATAATATCACATGAGGGCGCAGAGAGATATAAGGCGCTGAGGGATGTCATCGCTCAAAAGGCCAAACGGATGGTCAAGTCGCCCGTGTCGGCTCCGGCCAGGGAAGAGTTCTATGCGTTAAAGGATGTCGGCTTTGAGATCCATCAGGGGGACAGAGTGGGTATTATAGGCCGCAACGGAGCCGGAAAAAGCACCTTGCTCAAATTGTTAAGCCGGATCACCGAGCCGACCAGCGGGCGTATCACGATCCGCGGCCGCGTTGCCAGCCTGCTTGAAGTCGGGACTGGCTTTCATCCGGAGCTCAGCGGCCGGGAGAACATTTTTTTGAACGGAGCTATTCTTGGGATGAGCCGGTTCGAAATAAGGAAAAAATTCGATGAGATCGTCGAATTTGCAGAAGTTGAAAAATTCCTCGATACGCCTGTAAAACGTTATAGCAGCGGTATGTATGTACGGCTGGCGTTTGCCGTTGCCGCTAACCTGGAACCGGAGATCCTTATTGTCGACGAAGTCCTGGCGGTGGGCGATGCCCAGTTCCAGAAAAAATGTCTGGGGAAAATGGAAGATGTGAGTAAGAATCAGGGAAGGACAGTGCTATTCGTAAGTCATCAGATGGATGCAATCGAATCTTTAACATCGAGATGTATCTATTTAAAGAATGGTACGGTGTTCAGTGAAGGAGAAACAAGAAAAACGGTTGATCTCTATCTGAATAATTATAATTCCGAAGATAGTATTGCTACCTATAGAGACAGATTTGGAAACGGGAAGGCGCGGATCGTAAAATTAGAGATAAAAAAGGAAGAGAATACTGTGCTTGGCGTCAAACAGGGCGAGGCTTTTAAAATACTGCTTGGAATAGAAGTAAACGAGCCGATAAAGCTGGATATGAGTATTGCAGTTGAAAACCAGCGTCAGCAACCCTTATTTTGTACTCAATTATCGGATCTGCAGGGAGCAATACAAAAAGATAAATATTTTGAAGTACTTATTGATGTAAGTGATCCGAAGATCAGGAAAGGGGACTATATGATATCCATTGCTACCTATAAGCCCGACCAAACGGAGTTTTACGATGTCGTGCATCATTTTCCCCTGTTAAGTATTGAAGGCATTGCTGAAACATCGGATATACCTGTGGATAACAGGCTGGGAAATCTTTACTTTCCAATTAAATGGAGTGAAATTGGCTAGATCCGGTATTAAGAGACTGCTGCGGAATATCATACCTTTTGGACTGGTAGAGCGGAGGCGGGAAAAGAATGCGAAACGCTTTCCGGCTTCTGCCATGAACTATGTTGAGCAGGAAGATTCTATTTTTTTAGAAGACTTTAAGGTCTGGGTACATAATCCACAGCGTGAAAAATACGTTACTGCCGGCAGGGATTGTATGTTGAATTGTTCCATACTTTTTGAATCCGGAAAGGGGCATGTTTCTTTTGGGAACAACGTATTTATAGGTCAGAGTACTATTCTCTGTTCAAATTCCGTAGTTTTTGAGAACAATATCTTTGTTGCGTGGGGATGTTATTTTTATGACCACGATTCGCATTCCCTGGATTATAAAGAAAGAAGGAATGATCTCGCCCAGCAGGTGAAAGATTACAGGGAAGGGGTATTATTTATCCAGAATAAGAACTGGGACAGTGTTAATACAAAACCGATCAGAATTTGTGAAGATGCCTGGATAGGGATGAATGTGATCATTCTGAAAGGTGTGACGATCGGAAGAGGTGCTATTGTCGCAGCGGGAAGTGTTGTTACGAAAGATGTAGCTGCCTGGACATTGGTAGGCGGCAATCCCGCACAGTTCATTAAAAATATTCCAATCAGGGAATGACAAACAAACAAACGATCATTATTCTGGGTTCGGAAGGCTTCATTGGAAGCCATCTCGTAAAATATTTTACATCATTGGGCTATTCCGTTGCCGGCTGCGACCTGCTGGAAGACTTTCAGCGTGGTTATCAGTACTTCAAGGTCAGCAGGTTAGCCCCGGAGTGGAATGAGATCTTTTCGGATGCAAAATATGACTATTGTATCAATGCGGCGGGCAGCGGAAACGTTCCTTATTCAATGTCTCATCCGTTGATCGATTTCGAGGCAAATACGCTGGATGCGTTGCGGATACTCGAGGCGATCCGTCAGTTCAATCCCCAATGCAAATATATCCATATATCGAGCGCTGCGGTGTATGGTAATCCGGCAAGTCTTCCCATAAAAGAAGAGGCAATCGCCCATCCGTTGTCGCCATATGGATGGCATAAGCTGATGTCGGAGCAGATCTGCAGGGAGTATTACGAAATATACTCGATAGCTCTTGCTATCGTGCGGCCATTCTCGGTATATGGCAACGGACTTCGCAAACAGCTGCTTTGGGACCTCTGCAAAAAGATCCGGCAGGATGAAAAAGTGGGTTTGTTCGGGACGGGCAATGAATCCAGAGACTTTATCCACATTGCCGACCTTTGTTTTGTTATGGAATGTATCATGAAGAACAGCAGCTTTAAAGCGGACATCTACAATGCTGCCAACGGCTCGGAGGTAACTGTACGACATATGGCAAATCTGCTTCTGGAAGCTTACGGAAGCAAAAAAAGCATCATCTTCAACGGCGAGCAAAGAGTCGGGGACCCCGTCAACTGGAGGGCTGATATTTCGAGGATACAGTCGCTGGGGTATAAAGCCGTGACAACTCTTGAAGCGGGAGTGAGCGAATATGTGTCATATTTTAAAAGTTTGCCTCCCCGGAGTTAATATTTATATCGCTATTTATCCATTTTTTTAATGCAAGACCCGAAGACGATAGTACTTACCTTTTTGAATTGTATGGGTGGGGTTAGCAGCTTCAACAGGAACATCGTTAACTTTTCTGAAAAAAAACCGGGCTACCGCGTCAGGGTCATTCTCCTGGAAGACGAACAGGACACCCGTCAGAAATTCACTGATGAGATCAATGCGGACGAGGTCATTCATTTCCCCTTTTCTTACTGGGAGAACAACAGAAGCATGTACCGGAGATTGTCGGGGGTGATCGGCAGCGAACCGGGGTGCGTCGTCACGGACAACTGGCTTACATTGAATGTCCTGAAGCATGCAGGCACTCCCAAGAGCATTGTACTGCTTCTCCATGATATGTATTATGTCGGCCTGGCTCATCAATTCGGAGCTTTGGTGGACAGTTGTATCGCTCATTCGAGTTTTTTTAAGGATGTTCTTTTGGCTACGGACATCGAAATTTTTCAGGACAAAGTATTCTATATACCCTATGGGGTCGAGCTCCCTCGCAAAGAGCTTACAAAAAGCAGATCGGACGGCAGGCTGCGCCTGGTTTTCCTGGGAAGATGGGTCGCCAGTAAGGGGGTATTATTGCTTAAGCAAATAGACCTTGCTCTCAAAACGGCGAAAATCAATGCGGAATGGACGATATTAGGGGCGGGCCCCAGTGAACCGGAGTTGAAACAACAGTGGGAAAACAGTGATAACGTTCAATTTATTACCGCTAAAGATACCGCTGAGGTCTATCAAATACTGGAAAAACAGGACATCCTGGTCTTCCCATCCAAATTCGAGGGAACGCCGGTTGCCATAATGGAGGCAATGTCGAGAGGAGTGGTACCGATAGTGACGGATCTTCCTGGCGGAACAAGGGATATGGTAACGAACGATACAGGCTTTCGTTGCCAGAGTGGAAATGTTCAGGAATTTGCGGCTGCAATATCGGGTCTCGACGCGGATCGCGAGCTGTTGTATAAAATGCAGAACAATGGCCTGGAAAAAGGCCGGTCTCAGTATGACATCAGGCTTGCTGCAAATAATTATGTATCGTTCTTCAGGAAAATGGCAGACGGGTCCAGTCGCCATGAAAAGGCTAAGAAATGGAAGTTAAACGGGTTGGACAGCCCTTTCCTGCCAACCAGGCTGGTCTATGCGATCAGAAAGATGAAAATGAAATCGAAAGTCAGATAACATGAACAGTAAGCCTCTTGTCAGTATCCTGATGACCGCGTACAATCGGGAAAAATTTATTGCTGCGGCGGTGGAGAGCGTCCTGGCCTCTACATATTCCAACTTCGAGCTCATAATAGTGGATGACGGCTCAAAGGATAATACAGTTGCTATTGCCCGTTCCTATGAAGCAAAAGATAAAAGGATAAAGGTTTTTATAAATGAGACCAATCTGGGCGACTATCCCAACCGTAACCGGGCCGCAAGTCTTGCGACCGGGGAATATCTCAAATACCTGGATTCGGATGATCTTATCTATAGCTACGGCCTCGAAGCATTCATAGGTTTTATGGAGCGCGACAAGGACGTTGCGCTGGGGGTCTCCTACAGAAAGAATATCACTCACCAGCCTTTTCCGGAGATCCTCGATCCTACCCGATCGCTGCGGCATCATTTTTTTACGGAAGGTTTCCTGGATTGTGCGCCAACCGGAACGATCATCCGCAGAAGCTATTTTGAAGCCGTGGGTGGTTTTTCGGGAAAACGGATGATCGGAGACCTGGAATTCGGTCTTAAGATCGCCCGTAGCTATAAAGTAATGATCCTTCCTCCGGCGCTGGCTTTTTGGCGAAATCATGGAGACCAGGAGGTTTTTATAGGTATCGATAACAATATGTATGCTTCCATGATAGCGGATGTGCTTAAGGAACAGTTCGCTGACCTGCCGGCCGAGATCATGTCTGACGAAGAAAAAAGCAAAGTGCTGAAGTATTTTGTCAGGTTAAAAAAAGTATCCGGGGGTAAAGCGTATTTAAAAAAACTATTATTTCCTAAAAAATAATCCGGGAAGCTGCCCGTTTTATTACATAGCATCATCTCAGGTTAAATGGTTGTAGTAAAGGTTCACTATGGTTTGGGTAATCAACTGTTCCAATATGCTCTGGCCCGGAGCCTGTCGATACAGAAAGGGTATGATTTTGCCCTTGATATAAGTTTTTTTTCCGGGCCTCCGGATGCTGAACATCCCCGTATCTATCAGCTTGACAAATTCAACATCCGGCAGAACATTGCGGAGCCGGAGCAGATCGCGTCTTTTCTTTCTCCGGGTATATGGAAAAGGAGGTTGCGCAGTGTTGTACAGGCCGGCCGGCCATATTATAAAAGAAAAGTGGTTTATGAAGGCCGGCTTGACTTTGATGCAGATATTCTCCAGGTCAGGGACGATTCCTATCTTTTTGGCTATTGGCAGGACGAACGTTATTTTTTTCCGGTGCAGGATACGCTCAGAAAGGAGCTGTCTTTTTGCAGTGAGCCATCGGGGCTCAACAAGGAAATGCTGGACCTGATATCGGGCACCGAAGCTGTAAGTCTTCATATACGTCGGGGGGATTATCTTACCGACGCATTTACCGTCAATAATGTCGGAATATGCGACCTGGATTATTACAGGCGGGCTGTCCAGCTGATCGCTGAAAAAGTTCAGTCACCTGTATTCTATGTTTTTTCCGATGATCCCGAATGGACGGGAGCCAATGTCAAGATAGATCATCCCTGCGTCTTTGTCAACCATAATTCCCAGGAAAATGCATTCGAAGATCTTCGTCTTATGAGTCGTTGCAAACATCATGTTATAGCCAACAGCAGTTTCAGCTGGTGGGGAGCGTGGCTGTCCGGGAATAGCGAAAAGGTGGTTATAGCGCCGCGTATATGGAGGAGTAAGGGGCCGGACATGTTTGTACCGGGGAACTGGCGGAAAATTTAATACAGAGCACGTTTATGAAGCATACTATTGGTGTCAGCGTCTGCATCTTTACTTACAACTACGAGAAGTTCCTTAACCAGGCCATAGACAGTGTACTGGCGCAGGAGACCGGCTTTCCTGTGGAAATTGTAATTGGAGACGACTGTTCGACGGATGCTACAAGGTCTGTTGCGGCTGCATACAGGGACCGGTATCCAGACCGGATCGTTCTTTCATTTAATGAAACGAATATAGGAGGGACGCGCAACTGGATAAAGACCATCAACCGCTGCAGCGGAAAATATATTGCCCTTCTCGACGGCGACGATTATTTTACGGATAACCGCAAGCTGCAAAAGCTATACGATGCCCTGGAGGGGAACCCCGACTATGTACTGGGCTTCCATGGGGTCGAGGAAAAATACGATGATATTACCGGCAAGGACAAGATCGTTGTGTATGATAAGGAGGAATATGATCTCAGCGATTTTTTAAGGCAGGGGTGGTTCATCCGGACCGGAGCTACATTCTTCCGGAACGATATTCTTCCGAAAGAACCTCCTGCATGGGTATTTGACTTCCCCTACCGGTATGATACGATCCTGCATGTTTTTTTGTGTATGCATGGAAAGGCCGTTTGTCTGAAAGATGTAATGAGCGTCTGGAGAAAACACAGTAAGGGCATGTCGTTCGTATTACTGGAAAACAGGGTCAGGAACGGGCTCGCTGAGATACGCCTGGCAAGGCAGCTGAATGAATATACGGGGAAGAAATATTCGCGGGCGGCCAGGTCCTATATGGCAGAATCCTATACCTATTTGTTTCTAAACATTCTGAAGTCGAAAAAAATGTTTCAATACGGAACGATACTGACAGCATCGTTGCTAAGAATGAATTATAAACTATTCTTTCGTCTCTTCAGACAAAAGCTGGCGGCATGATACCTATCAGGGAACTGAGCTGGGACAGCGATTTTTTTGGATTTCCGATCTGTGCGGTAACGCTGAAGGCTGGTTTGAGCGAGACGGAGCTGCAGGGGCTGGAAAAAGCGTTTCGCAACGCGGGCGCCCATCTGGCTTATGTCTTTCTCGAGGAGCATGACCTGGTGATACATGAAAATCTTATCCGGGCAGGTGCAAAATTATATGATGAAAAGATCACCTATTCAAAGAATATACCGGATACCGTTACTCCGCCTTCGGGCGAGGTGAGGATCTATACCGGCGACAGGAAAGATCAACTCTTATTCCTTGCCCTGCTGGCAGGTCATGAATCCCGCTTCAAAAAAGACCCCCGCCTGACGGATCGATTCGCACCTCTTTACAATTTGTGGCTGGAAAATTCGTTGAATGGGAGTTTTGCAGACAGGCTATTTGTATACGGGTCCGATGAGAACATACTTGGTTTTATAACTTGTAAGGTCACAAAAGAAGGCAACGGAAGCATTGGCCTGATCGCTACTGCGGAGGGACACCAGGGAAAGGGTATTGGCAAAGATCTGATACTGGCATCCGATGCTTTCTTCAGGAGCAGAGGGGTGTCATTCTCCACGGTTGTTACCCAGGGCACGAATGAACAGGCCTGCAGATTTTATGAAAGAACAGGTTTTACAACATATAAAAAGGAGTTGGTCTACCATTGGTGGTTTAAATAAGAAGTATGATCCCATTTAATAAACCCTACCTTACCGGTAAAGAAGTTCATTATATCTATCAGGCTGTATCGACGGGTAAAATATCAGGTGACGGCGTTTTTACGCGTAAATGCCATGAGTATTTTGAGAGATCCGGGTTTAAAAAATGCCTGCTGACCACGTCCTGTACGGATGCGCTGGAGATGGCGGCTATTTTGCTGAATATCCAGCCGGGAGATGAGGTGATCATGCCTTCTTTTACCTTTGTATCTACGGCTAACGCGTTTGTGCTGCGGGGGGCAAAGATCATATTTGCCGACAGCAATCCGAACAATCCCAATCTGGATGCCGGCGGCATTGAACGGCTGATCAGTCCACGAACAAAAGCGATCGTCGTAGTACATTATGCCGGTATAGCGTGTGATATGGATCACATCATGCAGCTTTCGGGGAAGTACAAGATCCCTGTTGTGGAAGACGCTGCCCAGGCCGTTGACGCTTTTTATAAAGGCCGGCCTCTGGGAAGCATCGGAAACCTGGCTGCATTTTCTTTCCATGAAACAAAGAACATTCAGTGTGGTGAGGGGGGAATGCTGGTGATCAATGATGAAAACCTGGTCAAACGGGCCGAGATCATCAGGGAAAAAGGTACGAACCGGTCCGCCTTTTTCAGGGGCGAAACGGATAAATATGGCTGGGTCGATATTGGCTCATCCTTTCTTCCTTCAGAGATAACGGCTGCTTTTCTCTATGCACAGCTGGAAAATCTCCGGGAAATACAGCGGCAGAGAAAGAACATCTGGGAAAGATATGAAGCCGCTTTTCGGCCGATAGCAGAACAAGGCAGGATCGGCCTGCCATTTTTGCCATCCTATGCTACCAACAATGCCCATATGTTCTACATTTTGTGCCGGGATCTTGGTGAAAGGAGCGAGCTGATCCGCACGTTGAAAGAGAAGAACATCTTGTCTGTATTTCATTATCTTTCATTGCATAATTCTCCCTATTACAAAGAAAAACACGACGGCAGGGAACTGGCGTACAGTGATCAGTATACGGACAGGCTGCTCCGGCTTCCTCTTTTCTATGAATTAACGGAAGACGATCAGAGCAAGGTTATAGAAACGGTCCTTGGTTTTTTTATATGAGCAAAAAGATCTCCCTGGCTTATTTTCTCAGCCACCCTATTCAATATTTTTCTCCTTTATTCAAGGCGTTGGCAAAAGCGACTGATCTTTCCGTGTATTATTTTTCGGATGCCAGCATCCGGGGAACATTTGACAAAGGGTTTGGGCAAAAGATCTCCTGGGATATCCCGCTTCTCGAGGGATATAAAAGCAGTTTTGTGAAAAACCATAAGAAGGACAGGGGCCTGGATAACCGGTTCTGGGACGTATGGAATCCTGGTGTATGGAAAGCCGTCCGCCACGCCGAAGCCAGTATTATTATTGTGAATGGCTGGACCTACAGTTCGACCTGGCTTGCGATAATTGCTGCGCGGATGTCAGGGAAAAGCGTATGGTTAAGGGCTGAGAACCCGTTGAACCAGGAATTAAAAAAAAGCAGGAAGGTGTTGTGGGCAAAAAGAATTATCCTCAAACAATTTCTTTTCAGATACCTGGTCGACAGGTGTCTGTATATCGGCACGGAGAGCAGACTCTTCTTTGAATACTATGGAGTACGACCCGCTCACCTTATATATACGCCCTATTCGGTGGACAACGACTTCTTCAGATCGGCCTGGTCGGCCAACAGGGGAAGACTGGATGAGATCAAGCAGGAGCTGGGGCTGCCTGCCGGAAAAAAGATCGTGCTTTTCTCCGGTAAGTTCATCTCCAAGAAACGTCCGTTGGACATCCTCACCGCTTTTGCCGCAACAGACAAGGGGGACTATTTTCTTCTCATGGTAGGGGAAGGCGAATTGCGGCCTGAAATGGAGCAATTTATCAGGGACAGCCGGCTGGAAGGAAGAGTCCGGCTTACTGGATTTGTAAATCAGTCTGAGATCCCATTGTATTATTCTGTTGCCGATGTCTTTGTAATGTGCTCCGGAATGGGAGAGACCTGGGGACTGGCGGTCAATGAAGCAATGAATTTTGAAAAGCCTGTGATCGTCAGCGAAACATGCGGGTGCAGCACTGATCTGGTGCAGCATGGGGTCAATGGATACGTTTTTCAGGAAGGCAATCCTGCCCAGTTGGGAGAATTCCTGGACCTGACTCTCAACAGCGGCCAGTTACCGGCGGATGCCGGAGTACGCTCGGCTGCTATAGTTGCAAATTTCAGTATAGACCGTATTGTCGAAAATATTTTACAGGCAAAATGAAATTGTTGTTAGCGGGCTCAGACGAGCCCTGGTCGATCGAAAGACATTTTGTCAAGTACCTTCGGATTGAAGGTATAC
>Ga0310811_10002126_pt1 | contig 24699 bp, 18 predicted proteins | sample YCmetagenome_FD_207642 | JGI IMG/M metagenome (GOLD analysis project Ga0310811, IMG submission 207642) | Soil microbial communities from experimental microcosm in Duke University, North Carolina, United States - YC | ecosystem: Engineered > Artificial ecosystem > Soil microcosm > Unclassified ... | reverse complement strand
CGAAACAGATGCCAAGCTGTACGTGCAGTTAATGATAAAGACAGGAAAGATAGAATTAGTATGGTCATATATGCTTGACTTCGAAAATGAAGCTAATCCCTTCGTGGAAAGAACGAACACGATTGCAAAGTGGAGACGCTTATCAATAATAGATATTGTTGAAAATGAAACTATTCTGTCTAAAGCTGAAGAGTTTTCCAAAAATGGGCTGAAAGCTAAGGATGCACTACACGTTGCATGTGCTATAGAAGCAAAGTGTCAATTTTTTCTCACGACTGATGATCGCATCATTAAAAAAATGCTTAACAACAGTGAGATTAAAGTGTTGAATCCCACCGATTATATAAAATTAACTGAAGAAGATCAATGACAACGATAACTGATACCGAAATAAAACAAAAGGGGCTGGGCGCACTTATAGAGGCATTGGGCGAAGTAGATGCAGAACGCTTTATTATGCTGCTAAATAGAGAACCTTTTGATTATACTCGTTGGCAAAGAGATAATTTTAATGGCATGAATGTCCGTGAATTCAGTAAACGTGCAATGAATGTAAGAAAGGATAATCCCGGCACTTCGGAATTGGATATCAATGCACATTGATACAATGTTAAATCATCTCTCTATTTAGATAATTTGAGTGATCAATTGACCCCAGCGAAACGTCTTGGAATATCCATTTGTCTAAACCTTCCTTGCATTCCATTTGTTGTTCTTACCTTAGCCCTTCACTTTTTGCGCCACGGCGCCTGACTATACAAGGAATATTGATCTATGCCGATCTTAGAAAAAAACACAGAAACGGGTATTCTGCCCGCAGAGGAAGTTATTGAAGTATTTGGAGCCCGGGTGCATAACCTGAAAAACATTGACATCCGAATCCCTAAGAACCAACTGGTGGTGATCACCGGTATCAGCGGGAGCGGCAAGTCCTCCCTGGCCTTCGACACCATTTACGCAGAAGGACAGCGGCGTTATATGGAAAGCTTCGGCGCCTATGCCCGTCAATTTATCGGTGACATGGAGCGACCCGATGTAGACAAGATCACCGGCCTCAGCCCCGTGATCTCCATCGAACAAAAGACCACCAATAAAAACCCCCGCAGCACCGTAGGCACCGTCACCGAGATCTATGATTTCCTCCGCCTCCTCTATGCCCGCATAGGAGAAGCCCACTCTTACAACACCGGTAAGAAAATGGTGAAATTCACCGAGGAAGAAATTGTGGAGAATGTCTATAAGAAATTCAAGAATAAAAAGATCTCCGTGCTGGCGCCGTTGGTCCGGGGCCGCAAAGGACATTACCGGGAGCTCTTCGAAGACATCCGCAAAAAAGGATATCTCAAAGTAAGGGTGGACGGAGAGGTAAAAGATCTGGCGCCGAAAATGCAGGTCGACCGTTACAAGATCCACGACATCGAAGTGGTCATCGACCGCCTGGCTGCCACCGAGGATATGAAAGTCCGTCTGAGCCAGAGTGTACAGAAAGCCCTGCAGATGGGCAAAGACCTGATGTTCCTCCTCGTCAATGACGATAACAAGGTCGTCCAGTACAGCAAACAGCTCATGTGCGAAGACACCGGCATCAGCTATGAAGAACCTTCCCCCAACAGCTTCTCCTTTAACTCACCTTATGGAGCCTGCCCTACCTGCAAAGGGCTGGGCGCCGTCTACCAGGTCAGCATGGATGCCATCATCCCCGACCCGTCCAAGAGCATCAACGAAGGCGCTATCATTCCTTTGGGTGAGGAAAGGGATTCTTATGTGTTCAAACAGGTACAACAGCTGGCGAAAAAGAATAAATTCAGCCTGGACACCCGGGTAGAAGACATGCCCAAAAAAGCACTGAACCTCGTCCTGTACGGCAACGAGACCGGTTCTGATGAAGTCAACCTGGATTTTGAAGAGGCCGCCGCGGGAGGACAGATCTACGCGACCGAATACGAAGGTCTGATCAACCAGCTCAAACGCTGGTTTGCCGGAGGCACTTCCGATTCCCTCCGGGAGTGGGTGGAAAAATTCATGGAGCTCAAAACCTGCGACACCTGCCAGGGAGCAAGGCTGAGAAAGGAAAGCCTTTACTTCAGGGTAGCGGAGAAGAATATTTCCGAGTTGAGCGGGATGAATCTCAATAAACTCATCGTCTGGTTCAGCGGCATCGAGAAGAAGCTGAGCAGCAAGCAGAACACCATCGCCAAGGATATCCTGAAGGAGATCCGCGAACGACTGCAATTTATGCTGGACGTAGGCCTCACCTATCTTACGCTCAATCGTGCCTCCCGGACCCTCAGCGGGGGAGAGTCCCAGCGCATCCGGCTGGCTACGCAGATAGGATCGCAGTTACAGGGCATTACTTATGTGCTGGATGAGCCGAGCATCGGCCTTCATCAGCGGGATAACCAACGCCTCATCGAAGCCCTGAAGAACCTCCGCGACATCGGCAACAGCGTGCTGGTGGTAGAGCATGATAAGGACATCATGATGGCCGCCGACTACCTGGTGGACATCGGCCCCAAGGCGGGCTTTCACGGGGGGCGCATCGTCGCCCAGGGCCGCCCGCCGGCGCTGCTGAAACTCGATACCCTTACCTCCTCTTATCTCAACGGGCACCAGAAAATAGCCATTCCTACAGAAAGAAGAAAGGGGAGTGGGAAGTTTTTAGAATTGAAAGGAGCCCAGGGCAACAACCTGAAAAACGTGGATGTAAAATTCCCGTTGGGGAAATTTATCGTGGTCACCGGAGTGAGCGGCAGCGGCAAGTCCACCCTCATCAACGAGACGTTGTATCCCATCCTCAGCAAACATGCTTACAACTCCAGGATGACGCCATTGGAGCATAAAAGCATCAAAGGGCTGGAGCACATCGATAAGGTGATTGAAATAGACCAGTCGCCCATCGGCAGGACGCCCCGCAGCAACCCGGCGACCTACTGCGGTTTCTTCACGGACATACGCACCCTCTTTGCTTCTGTGCCGGAAGCAAAGATCCGCGGTTATACTGCGGGCCGGTTCTCTTTCAACGTCAAAAGCGGCCGCTGTGAGGTCTGTGAAGGCGGGGGCATGCGGGTGATTGAAATGAACTTCCTCCCCGATGTCTATGTACACTGTGAAAAATGCAATGGCCGGCGCTATAACAGGGAGACCCTCGAGATCCGGTACAAGGGGAAATCCATCAGCGACGTGCTGGATATGACTGTGGACGAAGCGGTGGAATTCTTTCAGAATGTACCCTATATCTACCGCAAGATCAAAGTGCTGCAAGAGGTGGGATTAGGATATATAACCCTGGGCCAGTCGGCCGTAACCCTCAGTGGCGGTGAAGCACAGCGGGTCAAGCTGGGGACGGAGCTGGGCAAGAAAGACACGGGTAAGACATTTTATATCCTGGATGAGCCTACCACCGGGCTTCACTTCGAAGATATCCGGCATCTGCTGGATGTATTGAATAAGCTGGTGGACCGGGGTAATTCGGTCCTGGTCATCGAACACAATATGGACGTGATCAAAGTGGCGGACCATGTGATCGACCTGGGCCCTGAAGGGGGAGACGGAGGTGGCAGGATCCTCTTCGAAGGGGTACCTGAAGACCTGGCGAAGAATAAGGAAAGCTTCACGGCCAAATACCTGAAGGAGGAGCTGAAAGCGGGATAACGGGGGCCGCCAAGCAGGCCGATATGCGAAGTCGCCGATCAGGGCCGCTAACCGGGGCCACTAACCGAAGTCGCCGATCAGGACCGCTAACCGGGACCGCCGATCCAAAAATAATAACACCGTATGGAAAGAATAATCATAGACATGGACGAAGTCATTGCCGACCCCATGGGAGCGATGATAGACTGGTATAAAAAAGAATATGGAGGGGACGTCGACTGGGATAAAATGCTGGTAGGCTCCTGGCTCAAGGGCTTCCCGGAGCAGCATCAGCCCCTGATCATGGAAAGACTGCTGGCCCCGGGCTTCTTCCGCCACCTCCCGGTGATGGAAGACAGTATAGATGTACTGAAAGAAATGAACCAGCGTTACGAGGTCTTCATCGTGTCGGCGGCCATGGAGTTTCCCAACTCGCTGAAAGATAAATATGAATGGCTGATGGAGCACTTCCCCTTCTTCACCTGGAAACAGCTGGCCCTCTGTGGCAGCAAAGACCTGGTGCATGGAGATCACATGATCGATGACCATGTGAAAAACTTAAAAGGTTTCAAAGGTAAGGCACATTTGTTCACGGCCGCCCATAACCTGGAGGTTACGGGCTATGACCGGATCAATAACTGGAAAGAGGCCGCAGCCATCTTTCTGAAGTAAGCCTCTTTCAAAAATAAAATACCAATAAGCGGTAGCAGGGAGTGATCAATAAAATCTTTGTTTGTAAAGGGTACCTAGAATAGGGAACGGATCAGGTCTTACTTAAACCTTCGGATATTCGGATTTTACTAATTTCCCTGCTTGCTTATTGGTTATGCGTTTATAATATTTTAAAGAACTTTCTTTATTGATCACCGGCCGGCCTTAACGGACCGCCAGGCGTCCATTCTCTATCCGCTCGTCATCGGTGAACACTTCGAACAGGTAATTGCCCTCCGTGATATTGGTCAGCACAGTTGTTTCCCCTTTGCGGATGCTGGCCTGGTTTACCAGCCTGCCATCCATGTCGAACAGGTATAATTGATAGACTTTCCCGTCCTCTCCCCCGGCGGAAAAGAACAGCACCTGCTGACGGGCATCAGGGTATAATCTGATCTTATTCTTTTTGCTACTTTGAGACTTGCTCACCTGGATACTGTGAATAGTATCCTTACCGGTGACGGTGGATGCAGGTCGCATCCCGGAAGGAAGATCGAATGCATAAGTCGGACAGGCAATGATCATTGCCAGGCTCAGGGCCCAGGTAAATAAGTTTCGCAATCGTAGTGTTTTCTTTAGGGGTACAGTTTTCTTCATAAGTTACCTATTGATTATAGAATCAATAAAAAAAGTAGGGTACGGATCAACAACAACTAAAAACGGATCAATAACTAATAACTAAAAACAAACTTTATTCGAACTCGAACGATATGGTCATTATTCAACTAGAATCGTAACAACGGACAACGGGTAGAATTATTCCAGCGCTGCTCACTACCCCCACCGATACGGAATCCTATTTTAAAGCCAGCAGTGAAATAGGCGTCATTCTGATGAGGATCTCCTCTTTTATTGCCAGGCTGATAACCTGCTCCCGGCGTACTTCTCAGGGGGCTCTTATTCGCCATCGCTTCGGCTATCGTCGCCTGCTGCGGGGAGAGATGAGCATAGAAAAGGCTGGGGTCCACATAGTTCTTACTGACGTCGTCGATATAATCGGTAAAGGTCTTACGATGTATGATCTCAAAAGATACATTCACATTCTCACTGAAGAAATATTTGATACCCACACCCATTGGAATATTCATTTGGGTAAGAGAGTAATTCTTTCTGTCGGGATATTCCGGAAACCCTTCCCCTTCCGTGTGCAACGGCTTCAGGTCCACCCAATATACGTCGCCGTTAGGAGACCGGTAGCTGCCCTGGGGGTTGAAATGGAAAAGCCCCAATCCGATGACGCCATAAGGCCTTAAACGACCGGTTACATCCTCCGGGTCTTCTTCGAGCAGTACTGTAGGGTATACTTCCGCCATCACGGTTCCTTCTAATATGGTAGAGCGAAAATCAAGGTTACGGTTCAGGCGGGTTTCTTCATCACCGCCCTTGCCCTTGATCTCATTATCGGCGCCTTCAATACGACCATAGTTCAGGGAGAACCGGAAACCCAGCCAGGGGGCAGGATAAGCGGTAAAATAGGCTCCCACAGCTATCTTTGTGGTCGTCATGTTATAGTCTTTGATAAAGGTTGTTCCCTTTCCGGCATGTCCCCCCAGGTCACCCAGAAAGACCATGGGGCCTACTGTGATCCCTGCCTCTGTAGTATTTTTCAGCTCGTCCTGACTGTAAGAGGGGAAATGCAGGGACAGCGTAACTACCAGCAAGAACAAACACATCCGCAGCAAGGAGTGTAGACTCTGTTTCATGAATATTAGATTTTAGTTTTCCGATGGTTTGGATTCCCGCTTTTCAAAATTGAAACCGGGGTTATCATACAAGAAACGAAAAAAAGAGGTTTAATTGTGCATTAAAACACAACTATTTTATCCACAGAATTCCCAATTGAGGAAATCCACTTAGTCTTGCGTAAGTAATAGCATCTCAATGTGTTCAATTCCATCTTCCAGGTACATTTCGCTGGCTTGTTCAAAGCCGAAAGATTCGTAGAATCCCTTCAGGTAATATTGTGCTCCGATGCGTATAACTCTCTTTCCATGAAGGGTGTACAGTGTCTGAATGCTGTGTTGCAACAGTTCTTTTCCTATCCCTCTGCCTCTGGCGGCAGGGGAAGTTACGATCCTGCCTATCGAAGATTCCTCATAGGAAATACCCGCAGGCACTATTCGTGCATATCCCAACAGCTTGTTCTCTCCGTTTTCCTCTTGCCATCCCATCAGATGCTGAGAGAGCTGATCCTTATTGTCCATATCCAGGAAAACACAATTCTGCTCCACGACAAAAACCTCGCTGCGCAAGCGTAAAACAGCGTACAACTCCTCTGCATGCAGGGTCTCGAATTTTTTACAGATCCAGGTGGTCATTTTTTTAGTATCCATATTTATCCTTCCAGAGACTTTTTAAAAATTTTCTCAGTTCCTCTTCTCTTGCATTTTTACCGGGGTCATAAAATTTCGTTCCCGCGAGGGCATCGGGAAGATATTCCTGTTGCGAAAAATTATTTTCATAGCTGTGACTGTATTGATAACCCTTGCCATAGTCCAGGTTCTTCATCAGTTTGGTGGGGGCGTTGCGGATATGCAGCGGTACCGGCAGGTCCCCATGCATACGAACGGCAGCCTGCGCCGCGCCGATGGCCGTGGTAGCTGAATTACTCTTAGGGGAAGATGCGAGATAGGTAGCGCACTGTGATAAAATGAGGTTGGACTCGGGATAACCGATCTTGTTCACGGCATCGAAACAGGCATTGGCCAGCAACAGGGCATTCGGGTTGGCATTTCCGATATCCTCACTGGCAAGGATCAGCAATCTTCTGGCGATAAATTTTACATCTTCACCTCCTTCTATCATTCTCGCCAGCCAGTACACCGCCGCATTGGGGTCGCTGCCCCGGATGCATTTGATGAAAGCGGAAATAATATCATAGTGCTGTTCGCCTTGTTTATCATAGAGGGCTATGCGTTGCTGCGCGATCTCCATGACCAGCTCATCGGTGATGACTGCATTTTTTCCGGCCGCATTACAGACAACTTCCAGCAGGTTGAGCAATTTACGGGCATCCCCCCCCGATAGACTGACCAGCACCTGGGTTTCCTTCAAGGTGATATTCTCCTGTTTCAATATTTCATCCTGCTGCAGTGCCTGTTGTAATAGCTGGATAAGATCCGTTTCATCCAGGGGTTTTAACACATATACCTGGCAGCGGCTGAGCAAGGCGCTGTTCACTTCGAAGGAGGGGTTTTCCGTGGTAGCCCCGATGAGGGTAACGACCCCCTTCTCTACTGCCCCCAGCAGGGCATCCTGCTGTCCTTTATTAAAACGATGGATCTCATCGATGAATAAGATGGCTTTGGCCTTTTCACGGGCTTCCGCGATAACCTCCCGCACTTCCTTCACCCCCGAGGAGATGGCGCTGAGGGTATAAAAAGGGACCTGCAGGGAATTCGCAATGATGCCGGCGATGGTGGTTTTCCCGGTCCCGGGAGGCCCCCAGAGGATCATAGAAGGCGGTTTCCCGTTCTCGATGGCAGTACGCAGCACGCTGCCCTTACCGGTCAAATGTCGCTGACCGACCAATTGATCCAGCGTTTGGGGACGAAGCCGCTCTGCCAGCGGAGCTTGTGGAGACAACATAAAAAAATTTAAACATCAATAGTACAACAAGTTACCTTTTTTCCTGTTTAATTTGCAAAACGGTCAGTATGCTGTCGTTCCACCCGGATTTCCGCTTTCTTTTTGTTCTGCTGCTTGGGCCCCTGCTCCCGGCCTACGGGCAATCCGTGACGGTGTCCGGGGTGGAGAATTATGCGCTGAACAGACCTGGCATCGTGATGATCCGTACGGAATACTCCGCGAATGTATACGTCAACAGCATGAAAATGGACAATAAGGCCTTTAATGCCTTGCTGGACTCCATTCAAAAACTGGACCACGGCGGCGGTGTATCGGCCGAACAAAAGCTGGACATCGTACTGCGGGAGATGAACCAGCGCCCCGGCCGCTTCTTCCAAACGACCTTCGACTATATCAAACAGGTGGAACAGATCACTGCTACCGGTACCGGTTTCTTCATCACCGACAATGGTTATGTGGCCACCAACTGCCATCTGATCGAACGGGAGAATGCTTTTATCCGCCGTCAATTTATCCTTTCCGCCTTTCAGCAGATAACGGACGCCAGCATCTCCGCCCTGGAGAATTCCTGGGCTACCCATTTTACGGAGCAGCAGCGCAGCCTGCTCTACAATACCTACGCTTCCGTTTACTCCCGTCTCTTTTCCATGATCCTTTATGACCTGAAGAAGAATATATACGTCGTTTACCGCAGCGACGGTGAAAGAGGTCCCGGCAGCGAGAAAAAGCCTGCCCGTATCGTCGTTAAAGGGGAGCCGATGCCCGGTAAGGATATCGCTATCCTGAAGATCGAGACGGGCCGGGAAATGCCTGTGCTCACCATCGCGGACCCGCGGCTGCCGCAGGTAGGGGAGCAGCTGTTCGTATATGGTTATCCGGGCCCTGTCACCAACAATGATTTTGTTGCCGTGGAGTCTGCCATCGAGCCCACCCTGACCACCGGTATCGTCAGCGCCATAAAGAATTCCGTAAGGGGCTGGCCTGTTATCCAGATGGATGCCAATATCAATCATGGCAGCAGCGGCGGCCCGGTATGTAATGAAAAAGGGGAGGTCATCGGGCTCACGACCTTCGGCAGCCTGGAAAATACCGGGGGCCTGGCGGCAGGATTGAATTTTGCCGTGCCTATCGCCATCCTGAATGAATACCTGGATACGGCGGGCATTACCCCCCGGGCGGGCCGGTCCTCACTCTTGTTTGCCCGGGCTATGGCCTTTTATGACGGACGACACTACCAGGCGGCCCTGAAAAACTTCGAGGCTGTTCATCAGCTCAATCCATCCTACCCCGGCCTCTACACCTATATAGCCGAATGCAGGGACAATATAAAAAAAGGGAAAAGTAAAGGTTCCGAACCGGTGGAACGCGTCCTGTTGATAGCCAGCCTGTTCCTGTTGCTGGCGGGCGGTACTTCGCTATTTTATATCGTTGTCTCTAAGAAATAGATACCAGCGCAGGAGACGGAACCCCAAAAAAACATTCACGGAGACACAAAGGCCTGTCACAATGCCAAAAATACCCGTTGTGCGGATAAATTTGGCAACGTCCATGTCCTTGAGCTGGGGAGGCATCTGAGGCTCCATTAACCTGGCCAGGTCCCGGGTGTTCTGCAGCATGGCCAGACCTTCCGTAAAGAAACTGATCCCGAAGAACAAAGCGATAAACCCGATGAAACGGATACCCACCGGCGTTTGACTGCTCAGTGGCACCGCCGGATTTTTAATGCTCTTATGCAATTGAAGGGACGCATAGCTGTGTAAGACGATAACACCCGTCAGCACCCCCACGATGAGCAAAAGCATATTGCCTCCCAGCACTCCTGCCAGTAACGTCAGTCCCGTAGATATTCCCCAGACGATGATATTGAACCACGATAAGATCGTGGACACCTTCAGCGCGTTTTTCATCCCTTGTACCATTTTTTATTTTTACTTCAGACCCAGCCTGAGCTCCAGCTCCTGCAATTGTTTCTCATCGATGGTGCTTGGCGCATCCAGCATCACATCCCGTCCGCTGTTATTCTTCGGAAAGGCGATAAAGTCACGGATGCTCTCACTGCCTCCCAGGATCGAGCAAAGCCGGTCAAACCCAAAGGCGATGCCCCCATGTGGCGGAGCGCCATATTCAAACGCCCCCAACAGGAAACCGAATTTATGCAACGCCTCTTCCGGGCTCATGCCCAGCGCTGCAAACATTTTTTCCTGCAGTTCCCGCTGATAGATCCGGATAGAGCCGCCCCCGATCTCATTTCCATTCAGCACCATATCGTAAGCGTTGGCCTTGATATTCGAATAAGGATGTTCGAGGTATTTGTCGGCATTTTCGATCGCGGGATTATTTTGGATCATAATGCTGATATCCGAAGGTTTGGGGGAAGTAAAAGGATGGTGACGGGCTACCCAGCGGTTGTCCTCCTCTGCATACTCGAAAAGGGGGAAGTCCAGCACCCATAATAATTTGAATTCATCATCCTTGCGTAGTCCCAGGCGTCGGCCCATTTCCAGGCGCAGCTCGCTCGTAGCCTTCCGGGTCCTTTCTTCCCGGCCGGCCAGGACCAGGATAAGGTCACCGGGAGCTGCCCCTGCTGCCGCTGCAATGGCTTTCAGCTTATCTTCCCCATAGAATTTGTCCACGCTGCTCTTCAGGCTGCCATCCGCATTGTATTTGATGTACACCAGCCCCTGCATGCCGATCTGGGGACGTCGGACCCAATCGGTAAGCTCATCCGTCTGTTTGCGGGTATATTCGCTGCATCCCGGCACGGCGATAGCCAGGACGGTCTCGGCATTGTCGAAGACGCCGAAGCCGGCGCCGTTGATCAGCTCCTCTTTTGTTTGTGCCTGCGAACCGGTGCGTATAAAGGCCGACTTCAGGTTGAGTATTTCCAGGCCGAACCGGATATCCGGCTTGTCATTCCCATACCGCCACATGGCATCTTCCCAGGTCATACGCTCCACTTTCTCCTTATATTGGATGCCTTTCACGGCCTGGAATATATATTTTACCATGCCTTCGAACATTTCCAGGATATCTTCCTGTTCGACAAAGCTCATTTCACAGTCGATCTGGGTGAATTCCGGCTGACGGTCTGCCCGGAGGTCTTCGTCGCGGAAACATTTCACGATCTGGTAATACCGGTCATACCCGCTGACCATCAGCAATTGCTTAAAGGTCTGGGGCGACTGGGGGAGGGCGTAGAACTGCCCCGGGTTCATACGGGAGGGCACGACGAAGTCACGGGCTCCTTCCGGGGTGGACTTGATCAGGAAAGGTGTTTCCAGGTCCATGAAATTATTCTCGTGCAGGTAATTGCGGGCGGCCCGGTTCACTGCATAACGTAATTCCAGGTTCTTTTTGACGGCATGGCGGCGAAGGTCCAGGTACCGGTACTTCATCCGCAGGTCATCCCCTCCGTCGGTATCATCCTGGATGGTAAAAGGGGGGGTGACGGACTTGTTGAGGATGGAGAAAGACTCTACCTTTATCTCGATATCCCCCGTGGGCATATTTGCATTCTTGCTGGTCCTTTCGGTCACCAGGCCTTTTACCTGCAATACAAATTCCCTTCCCAGGGGGTTCTCCGCCAACTCTTTATTCAATTCTTCCCCGAATAACAGCTGGGTAAGTCCGTAGCGGTCACGCAGGTCGATAAAAGTGATGCTGCCGAATTTACGGACGGTCTGCACCCAGCCGGCCAGGGTGACAGCTTTGTCGATATGCTCCTTTCTTAATTCCCCACAAGTATGAGTGCGATACATTCCTTTCAGTTTTGCGTTTGATGATAGCCAACTTCCCGCTTTTCAGGAAGAGGGGCAAAGGTAATTTAAAACCCAGAAGCATTGCGCGGGCCCGGCAAATTTTGTATTTTACGAATTTTACGGAATTATGTCCAACGAAGTGGCTTTCATAATCGGTCTTGCCATTGCCATCCTAACGGTGGCCCGTCTGACCCATATTATCTACCGATGGTTCAAAAAGGGGAAGCTGATACGGATCTACCAGGACAAACACAAGGACTTTGACAGCATTCTGGCCCAGCATAATCCCTATTACAGAAGCCTGGATAATGCGGGAAGAGATCGTTTCCTGCGGCGGGTCCTCGTATTTATGGAGTTCAAGGATTTCGAATACATAGACATCGAGCCTGATGACAAAATGCCCCTGTTGGTCAGCTCTGCCGCCGTACAGCTCACCTTTGGCCTGGATAACTTCCAGCTGGACTATTTCAAAACGATCTATATTATAAAGGACAACTATCGTTATGGATTGTATAATGTACCTTTTGAGGGGCATGTCAGCGAGGATGGGATCTATCTCTCCTGGAGCCATTTTTTTCGGGAATTCACGGATTATTCGGACGGACAGAACGTTGGGCTCCATGAAATGGCCCATGCGCTGACCTATGTAAATTTTACCGTACAAGACGGGAGAGATACCAGCTTTCACGATAAATTCAAAGACTTCTCCATCGTCGCGCGCCCCGTATTCGAACGCATGCAGGCAGGAGAGACCACCATCCTCGACCCTTACGCCGCCACGAACTACCAGGAATTCTGGGCTGTCTGCGTGGAAACCTTCTTTGAAAGGACCAATACTTTCAAACGACAGCTGCCCGAGCTCTATTTTTCGCTTTGCACCCTGTTAAACCAGGACCCTCTTACCCCCGGAAAAATCGGCGCGCCGGCTGAGTCCTATCCAACTAATTAATTTTCATTCCTTTATAAATAAGAATGGAAAACATTTCCCCAGGGCTTTTGATTTTTAAATTTTATTTCTATCTTGTTCCCAATCCGTATGATTCATTCCTCTTGATTAAACCCGCCTATAGCTTTTCCACTCTAACCTAAAAGCCATAGTTCCGTATCCAACACCAATGGGAGACCCGATTGTAGCAATCGTTGTTCTTGACTCAAAAAGAAAAATGAACTCTATGGAACTCATTGTCATTTCTTCATTGGTACTGGGAATTCTCCTCCTCAACCGCCCGGTGACGCTGCTTTTTCAACGTCTGTATACGAAACATCAGTTTAAGAAGTTCGTCGCCAGAGAGACTTTTTACCACTCCGTGGTTTCGCGTTACCTGAAATATTATAATCGGCTCAACCTGGAAGAACAGCGGAAATTTCTCTTCCGCACCTATCAGTTCCAGCATTCCAGGAACTTTCACTATATAGAGGTGGAAGCGGCGGCAGAAATGCCCATCCTGGTCAGCGCCGTCGCCGTACAGCTCACCTTCGGTCTGGAGAAGTTCAGGCTCACCTATTTCGACGATATCTTTATATTAAGGGATGACTATCATTATGGGTTCTATTCCCGCCCCTTCATGGGCCATGTAGACCAGACCGGCATCTATCTTTCCTGGGATAATTTTATAAAAGGCATTTCCGGGCAGACTCCTAACTGCAACGTAGGATTGCACGAAATGGGCCATGCCCTGGCCTATGTGAACTTTATCACCCAGACAGAAGAGGACAAACACTTTAAGAGTGAGTTTCACAATTTCTCCAAAGTAGCCCGCCCTATTTTCACCTCTATGCAGGGCGGAGCCAAAAACTTACTGGGAGACTATGCCGCCACCAATTATCACGAATTCTGGGCGGTATCCGTCGAGGTATTCTTCGAGAACCCGGTTCAGTTCCGGCACGAATTGCCCGAACTATATGAAGCTATGGCCCGTGTGCTCAGCCAGGACCCCCTGAACTTTACGACGGGTAGCACGACGATCATCCGCCGGATGGAGCCTGCTGCTCCTGCTAAAACGTCCGCCGCCGGGTAAAGACTTCGACTGCCCGCCGGGGATCCGGGGTCGGCATCTGCGCACCCGGTAAACCCGCCCCCGTTGCCTGCTCCGATTTATTTCTTAAATCCAATTCTTTCTCTTTCCTGCCAGGCCTTCTGATCGACTTTTTCGTCCAAAAGGTTTTCAATGGCGTCATAGATACTGTTGAGCTGGACGTCATGTTCGCCCAGGCGATCCCGTAATTCCTGTAACTGCCCGGTCAGATCCTGGTGTTTCAGGGCATATTGCTTTAATGCAATAAAGGCCCGGACTACGGCAATACCCATATTCACCGCTTTTTCGCTCCGCAGGACGCTGGCCAGCATGGTGACGCCATGTTCGGTAAAGGCATAGGGCAAATAGGTTTTGCCTCTGTGCTTCTTCGAAGTGGTCACAAATTGTGATGAGTTTGAGGGCGATGTTTCTAATTGATTATCAATATCTTGCGATTCGGAGGGTGAACGGGTATCCGATGTGGTCACAAATTGTGACCAGTTCCCTTCCCATTCGGCGGATGTTAATTGGAACATGAAGTCACTTGGGAAACGATTGATATTTCTTTTGACAGCCTGGTTAAAAACTTTTGTTTCCACCTCGTATAAAGCAGCCAGATCAAAGTCCAGCATCACTTTCTGTCCTCTTATCTCGTAAATCTTATTCTGTATGACAGGTAATTCCATAATGTACGGTTTTAAGGGTATGAATTTACGAATAGTCCGTGGTTATTTCCGGCTCAAAATGCCAATAAATCGCTTTAAGTCCGCATCCGGACGGATGGGGCTTCCCTTGGTGAGAGACTCCACCAGTTGGTGTGCAAAGTATGGCGCCAGGGAGCAGCCCTTGGTGCCCATTCCATTCAGGATACCCACCGCGGGAAACAGGGGGTGAAATCCGACAAAAGGCCGTCGTTCCAGGGTAGCTGGCCGCACGGAAGCAACATGCTCCACCGTCCGGAAAGGCACCCTTAGCCAATCTTTCAGTACTGCCTCTGTCCTTTCCCGGAAAACCTTCGTCGGCTCCTGATGGTCGAAAGCCCATTCATAAGACGCCCCTACCCAGAACAGCCCCTCTTTCCAGGGGGCCAGGCTCAGTCCTTTTTTGAAAACATGGCGCATGCCGGCGCCGACCGCCAGGCTTCCACTGGCTATCCCCCCGCTGTTGGCCAGTCCCCGGCTGCCTCCGCCGACCAATTCCGGGATCTCCACGATCAGGGCTTCCCCCTTATTCGGCGCAAAAGGCAGCCGCGAAAAATATGGGTTGTCAAAACTTTCCACCCCATCACAAAATACCACCCGCCCCGCATCAATATCCCGGTAGCGGATCCCGCGCACTTCCTGTCGCCTGGCTGCCCCCTCTCCCGGCGCTTGGCCGACCGCCCCATCGTCAGTGGTCACCTGGCCCGACAAAACCGCCTCCGGCCCCACGACCAGTTCCTCCCGGTTAAATCTTTCCTCCCGCAAATAACCCCGCTGCAGCATTCTCTTACGGCTGGCCGCCAGCAGCGCCGGCAGGTTCACCAGGTAACAGGGGCTTATCACTCCATAGCCGAGCTCATACCGGAAAAACCCGTCCCAGGAATGCTGATCCGCCGGCAACTGTAAATACGAGGCATCTTCCTCAACCCGTTTTAGAAAGGCCAGCCGCATTTGGGCGGTAGGAAAAAAATCCACCACTTCCACCGGGTCCATAGCGGAGAGGCCCAGGTCGTCCCCGATCTGCCGGTAAGCTGTCTGCGCAAATGGCAACAGTTCATCGATCATCCACGTAGTGACGATGCGCCTTCCCGTAACAGGGTTGATAAGCCCCGCCGCCGACTTCGAAGCTGTAAAAGGGCGAGGTTCATCTATCATGATAAATGACAGACCGGCCTGTTCCAGCCACCAACCCAGGAAAGTTCCGCAGATACCCTGTCCAATGATCAATACATCTGTTTCCATATGAATATAGCTGTTCGTATACCTGAAATCGCCTTTATTCCACGTTGACCCGGATGCCCTCACTGTGAAAGCCAAACTCCGGGGCATACATACATTCGATACCCGTGATCCCATTGCTGAAATTCCCTACCTGTCCCACGAACAGCGGATATTCAAAAATATAGGTTCCCCGGGGAATCCGGGAAAAGAAGAAGTCGGTACTCACATCTTTGGTGCTTTCATAGTAGCCCAGCCCACCCTGCCACTTATACCCGCTCAGCACATTCACGGGCTCCATACAGGAGGCGCGCATATCCTTCATACGGACGTATTCCATTTCCCGGTCGGCCTGCAATTCGATCCGCACTTTCACTTTATCTCCTACATGCAGGGTGCCCTTGTCTTCTACCGGTTCCAGCACCGGCCCCCGGTCCGTATTTCGCTCCACGAATATTTTTTTCACCAGCTTCAGCGGAGCCCTGGCATCACCCGGCGGTGTGATCCTGTCCAGGTTGTCAAAATACTGCCAGTATACAGCGCCCCAGGCCGGCGCACTGCTGCTACCCGAAGCTGTGGCGGCTGGCGAGCCGGCGGTTGCCGGCGGCGAAGAAAGGCTCACTGTGATCTTTCCCATAGAAGGATTGACAAAGGGCCCGTCAAATACTTTCTTAAAATAGCCTGTCCCGGCTTCTGCTGCACTTGCCAACGCCCCACCGGCAGGTGCTCCACCCGTACCCGCAGCCCCTCCATCCCCCGAACGGATGGTCTTATCTCCCAGCCGGATCTCTACGGTCCTTTCCGCTCCCAGCCAGTCGCCGCCTCCCAGCAACAGGGCATAACAGGCATCCGCCGTCGCTTTGGTCGTCTTCCAGCTATGGGTCTGCTTTTGTCGCAGCAGCCAGGTCCGGAGCTCATTCTCAACAGGGGTATTCCCCCCGATGTCATGGAAAGCCTCGATCATGAGGGATTGCATTTCAATCGGGGCCTGGTACCAGTAATAGCCCCCTTCCATCCCTTTCCAATACATCCCTTTCTCCTCATCCCGGATGGCATTTTGCCGGAGAGAGGCCAGGATATTCTTAGCCGTCTGGACATCCCCCGTCCGGTAAAGGGCCAGGGCTATCATGCCCTGCATGTATTTGCTGGTCTGAAGCCAAAGTTGCTGCGCCTGTTTGCGGTAATAACTGACGGCAGGCAATACGTCTCCCGGGATCCCATACTCGCTGAACGAGCTGCGCATATAAAGATATTGGACGGCCAGTTCGCTGATCCATCCTGGCCTATCGCCGGACTTCGGTTGTTTTTTCAGTTCCTCATAATCTTTTTTTATTGCCTGGTCCAGGTAGGGCAGCGCCGCCTTAACGAGGTCATTGATCCGGGTGGTAAGGGCCGGCGGCAGGGCCTTCAGCTTCTGCAACCGGCCAATCCCCGTGAGGATATACTGTGTCATATAGCGATCGTCCGGACCTCCCTTAAACCATACGAACCCCCCATTGGGCGATTGCAGGTCCTGCAGCTTTTGGAGAGCGGCCTCCAGCTCCCGGCTCATCCGGGTCATATCGAACAACAGGGCGACATTCCGCTTCTGCCGGGATTCGCTTTTCCCCTGCAAGACCCAGGGCGTCTCCTGCAGCAGCACCGATTTAAGCTCGGGGTTCTTCTCCAGGTTGCTTAATAATGCCGCTGTATCGGCCGTCTTCCATCGGTCGAAGATAACCCGGATACGGGGTGAACTACCCGCTATTTTGCTGGCCAATGCATTCGCATAAAACCGGTTAAAGGTTTGCTCTGCGCAGTCATAGGGATATTCCATCAGGTAGGGCAGGGCCTGCACGGCATACCAGGCAGGATTGGTGGTGAACTCCACCGTAAGTGCGTGCTGGCTCAATGTCTCGCTGCTGCCGCTCTGCAGGAGCTTATCAAAGGTATAAGAACGGCTGCCGTTTCCCGGCATATTCAACGGCAGGGTTTCGGTAACCAGCATCCGGTTACTGACAACGGGCAGCGTCGCCTCTTCTCCGTCGCTGACCTCATATTTGCCGGCCCCCGCAGCACTGTCTCCCGCACCCGGATGAGGGAGACCCGCCCTGGCGACGATGCGGTAGGTCAGGGGACGGTTATATTGATAGGGGATATCCAGGGGAAAGCTGACGACGGTGCTGAGTCCCGCTGCGACGGTAAAATATTGGTTGGGCTGTTGATTGGTATACAAGCCATCGGCCGTTTGTCCGGTCGTGGGATCCATCAGCTGCAATTCCACCTGCCCCGTCAGTTCTGAATCGGTAAGGTTGACGATCTTGGCGCTCAGCTCCATCCGGTCTCCTTCGCGGAGGAACCGGGGCGCATTGGGCTGTACCATCAGTTTCTTTTGTGTGACGACCGTCTTTTCGGAATAGCCAAAGGAAAGGTCCCGGGTATGGGCCAGCATCAGCCATTTCCAGCGGGTGAGCGATTCGGGCATGGTGAAGGAGAAGCTGATATTGCCCCCGCTGTCGGTCCGCAGATCGGGAAGGAAAAAAGCCGTCTCTTTGAGGTCCCGGCGCACTTGTACCGGGGAGGATTCCCCCTGGGCCGGCGGATTGGCCGGCCGCGGCGCCTCTTCCGGATACTCTGCGGTATCTTTCATAAGAATCTTCGACCCATCTGCATCTATTGACTTATCAGCTTCCTGTGCAATCGAACGTTTGTTCGCCGGCGACCTGGATGCCATGACTTTCATCTCCATATTCTGCGGCGCCGCCATGTCAAAAGCAATAGCTGTTTGGCGTGGCAGGTACCTTTCTCTGCCGGAGGCCGTCATGATCCTGTCATAGCTTTTTACATACACTTTCTCCACCCTTTCATTCTCATATTTTACGTGGGATTGAGCAGCCATAAAATTACTGCCGCTGTTCCAGGTTTGGGATGGATCGTAGCTGGGGTACAAGTCCGGCACGGACCATCCGTGCATTTTAAATTGATCGAGGCTGGCATCATACATGGCCGCTACCGCTTCTGCGGCCACCTTGTCTTTTTTATACCCGGCTATCTTCACCTGCCACTGCTCGTCACTGCCCGGAAGGGTCTTATCCCGGAAGCTGGTATATTGAATGGTAAGTTCCTTATTGGTCCAGGGCACTTTTATGACATGATCATTCATATACACGCGGTTGTCTTTTATAAAGACATCGGACACACCAAAACCACCCCGGTCGGCTTCCGTCACGGGAAGTTCCACTAATTTCTTTTCATTGCTCAGGGTAAGGGTGCTGAGCTTGCCGCCGCCCCGGTCTGTTTTCCGGATGACAAATACATTTTCCGCGGAAGAGCCGATGGCCACGCTGGCCTTACCTCCCGGCTCTATGGTCTCCTGGTGTTGCGTCACCCAGTCATACTGCGGGATAACAGGTTTCCCGGTCCTTCCATCATATAAGCTTACATACCGCAGGCTCTTCACTTCCTGCCCATATTTATCCTTAGTCCTCGCCTCTATGACATACCATCCGGGAGACAAGTGCTGCCCCTGCAGCCGGTATCGGGCTACGGACGAAGGCCGCCCGGTATCTGCTCTTGCCCGCCCGCTATCGCCCGCGGCCTCCTGACGGAAGCCCGCAACCGGAGAAACCTCCCTCTCCCAGCTTTCAATCTTCATCTCATCCTTGTAGGGGTCATGAGGAAAGGCAGTGCGGAATGCTGCCTCAGGAATAACGAACTGATCGGGTTCTTCTTCCCAGAGACGGAACCGGAGGAGATGATCGGGCGATCGCAGCTTATAGAGGGCTATCTCCACCGGAGCGGATTCGGGCTCCCCGGAGAGATTACTAACGTTGACCATTATTTCTTTCAGACTGTCAGCCGGCAATTGATCGTCCACCGGCTGCCCGATAGTCAACTGTAAGACCTTGTAGCCCACCGAGGCGGTCGTTTCACCACTTCTCGTCTCTCCATTGACATCCGTTATATCAACCGATACCTGGTATTCAAAGACGGGGTCCAGCTCTTTGCGCACCTTTAGGTCAGGGAGGGCGGGGAAACTAATGACGAACTTCCCCTCCGCATCGGTCCGGGTCTCTCCATGGGCGACCTCCTGCCCCTGCGTGGGCGGCTGCCTTCTCCAACTGTCGAAATACCAGGGATAAGGATAGCGGGCCTTTCGCTGCACCCGGTATTTTACGGCAGCCCCGTCGATATTATTGCCGGCATAGGCTCTGGCAGCGCCATTTACAAGGATCGTGTCTCCCACCCGGTAACTTCCTTTCAGCTTTGCATATTCCACAAAGAATTTTGGCCTTTTATATTCTTCCACGGAAAAACCGGTCGAACCGCCGGTGGAATCATCTTCCAGACTGAACTCTCCGTTCAACAACTGTTCCGGCAGGTTGAACTGACCGTGATAAGAGCCAAACTCGTTGGTGGTCACCATCAAGCTGTCCAGTTTCGATTTATTGGCGTCATAGAGGATCACCTTCGTTTTAAAAAGCGCCTGCACTTTTGGCTGGCGGGTGTCGAAATCCCGGGTCACTATGATGCCTTTGAAATAGAGGGGCTGACCCGGCCGGTAGATGGACCGGTCCGTAAAAAAGAAAGTTTGCGTGTTGTCTTTTTCATATTTTATTTTATCACCGGTAGCCTTGTCCTCCTCATTATAGTAATAGACATTCAGGGGTTGGTCCGTCATGAAAAGATGATCTCCTGCCGTGCTGATCTCAAGCAACTGCTGTTCACTGCCGGTATGAACCGTTTTGGCAGAGAGCAGGAAATGCCCGGATCGATCGGAATGATAGACCGCGCCACGGTCCAGGATGTTGCTGCTGGTCTTATAATCATAATGCTGCTCCCACACCTGCACCGTGGCCTCCGACACAGGCTGGCCGCTAACCCGGTTCAGTACAAAATAATCCTGGCCATTAGCCACATAGGCAATGGAGGAGACATAAAAGTATTGGACGGCCAGCGGATTTTGGGATAGGGGAAAGTCTTTGCCGGCGCTGGCCAGTAGCATGTATTCTCCGGCAGGCAGGGCATCGATCTTTATTTCTGTCCGGTGAAGCTGGTAATCCCCGGTGGCGGGCAATGACAGGTCAAAGGTTTGGAGGACGGGTAGCTGCACCAGTTTCTTCCAGTACTGATCCTGCCAGGAATTAGCTCCCAATCCTTCTTTCGTCGACCGGTCCGACCGGATCACCCGTACATACAAATGCCCGAAGTTACGCCAGCTCACCAGGGTGCGCATCGGTTCTCCGGGGACATTTACTTTCTCCGTCTCAAGGCGCAATTCTTTACGTTGGATCGTTTTCAACAGCATTTCACAATGGCTCTTCCCCTCACTGCTATCCTTCCCGGCGCCCTGCGCCAATACTTTTTCACAGATAGCCTTCGCCCTTACATATCCATAGCGATGAGCCGTATCTTTTATAGGATCATAGCTGCCGGCCTGGCCGGCATACGCCGCTGCCTGCAGATACCAGGCCTCTGCCGCTGCCGGCTCCTGCTCATAGCGGTCCGTGAGTTGGACCAGCGCCCGGACATACAACTCCTCTTTGTCAGGCGCGACGGCATAACTATGGACGAAATTCAGCCGCTCGATATCCACATCGATAAGGGCGTCCGGCCGGGCATCGGACAGATGCAAACGGATCAGCCGCTGGAATAAGAGAAGGGCTTTAAAATGTAAGCTGAGAGAGTCCCGGGTTTGGAAGGAATGCCCTGTAAAAGCCGCCGCATCGGTAAAGGCCGCCGTATCGTCGATCTCGAAGGCATAGGCTGGTTTACCCGCATCCCGCTCATCCGTCTTGAAATAATCCAACGCCCGGTGCGCCAGCAGATCGAAAAGGGTAGGACGTAAGGCCCGCGCATTTCCTTTGATCAGGATAGGGTCATAAGCATCCAGCTTCGTCTGTTGCAGCAGTTGTTCGTCACGCACCGAGGAGAGATATAATTCTCCCATCTTCTGGTGGAGATCAGCGGCGCCCCAGGTGGCGATATCCTTTTTTACAAAATTAACGGTGGCCGTACGGTTATAGAGCTGCCAGCGATGTTGTTGAAAATAGCTCCAGTAGATACCGGCCAGGATGTTCTGCAGGATCGACCGGGCCGGCTGCCCGGCGGTGGCAATCTCTTTCTCCAGGTCTTCAATGGCTAACAGGGCAGCATCTTCCCGGGTCGTCTCCTGCAGGTTGATGCGATAAATGAGGGCCTTTATTACCTGTGCGTCATTCTTTTCCTGTTTGGCCAGGCTGTAGATCTTATTTACCTCCGTCAGGGCGGACTGAACCAAGCCTTTTTGACGGACCAGCGAATCCACCCTCTTCCACTTAGAAGAGTAGTCGGTTTGCTTCACTTGTGCGGTGAGAAAGGAACAGAACAGACAAAAGAAGAGCAGGAGCGCCGTATTTCTCAAATTCATAGGTAAACTTTTTTAAAGTTACTTTTTTAATCTCTCTTTTAAGGATGCTGTCAGTAAAGAGATTACATACCAAAAATTCCTTTTAACATAGGTATAACGTATGGGGCTTAAACAGGTATAACCCGTTGCCATCTTATATAGGACAGCATTAATCCTAACAATTAAAAATGAAAGTTATGTCAACGAAATTTACAATACTCATCGCAGCAGGGTTATTATTTACGATGGCCACACAGGCCCAGGGGAATTTTGATCGTAAGGAAGGCCCCCGGCAGGGAATGGATATCCGTCACGACAGAATGGATATTCGGCATGACCGCAGGGAGATGCGGTACGATCAACACCGTATGATGCGCGACAGGCGGCACGGAGATTTTCGCGACCTGCGCCACGACCGTCGGGAATTAAGGCACGACCGCCGGGATTTTCATTATGATCGTCACGATCTTCGCCACGACCGCAGATCCTGGTAAAAGAGTATTCACAGGCCATCAATACAAAAAAGAAGGGCGTCCCGGTAGCATGGGGCGCCCTTAGTATTTTAACGTTGTTCAATTTATTTCTTCAGCACTTTCGCCATGGTTGCGCCGATATCAGCAGGGCTTTGCACCACATGGATCCCGCATTCGGCCATGATCTTCATCTTAGCGGCGGCTGTATCATCCGCGCCGCCGATGATGGCTCCGGCATGTCCCATTCTCCGTCCGGGAGGAGCTGTCTGACCGGCGATGAATCCAACGACCGGCTTACGGCTGTTTTCCCTGATCCACCGGGCTGCCTCCGCTTCCATGCTGCCTCCGATCTCTCCGATCATTACAATACCTTCCGTGGCAGGATCATTCATCAGCAGTTCCACCGCCTCCTTGGTAGGGGTTCCGATAATGGGGTCACCGCCGATGCCCACGGCCGTCGAAATACCCAGTCCCGCCTTGGCTACCTGGTCAGCAGCCTCATAAGTCAGGGTTCCCGACTTGGATACGATCCCTATCTTCCCCGGGATAAAAACAAACCCGGGCATGATGCCAACCTTACATTCTCCGGCTGTAATGACACCCGGACAATTGGGGCCTATCAATCTTGTCTTCTTACCCAGCAGATAGTTTTTGGCTTTAACCATATCCTGGACGGGAATGCCTTCCGTGATACAGACCACCAGTTCGATACCCGCTTCGGTAGCTTCCATGATCGCATCTGCCGCAAAAGCCGGCGGTACAAAAATAATGGATACATTGGCGTTGGTCTCTTTCACGGCATCGGCCACCGTATTGAATACCGGACGCTCGATATGCGTGCTGCCCCCTTTGCCGGGTGTAACACCACCAACCACCTGTGTGCCATAGTCGATCATTTGGGTAGCGTGAAAGGTCCCTTCTGTCCCTGTAAAACCCTGTACGATGATCCTGGAATTTTTGTTAACTAAGATTGCCATGAGAATAGATTTGAGTCGATCTTTTAGGTCTTTTATACCTTTCGGTGGGCAAAAATAGGGGAAAAAAGGCAAACTATTGCTGGGCGTAAAAGACGATGGACGCCTTGCCGATGGTATTCGCATTGAGATTGAATCCAACCAGGGCCGGAGGAGTATTCTTGTCCAGGCTCAGCTTGGTTTTCAGGGCATAAACCGTGATGAGGTATTCATGAATGGACCCGGGAGGAGGACAGGGACCGACATACCCCGGCTGGCCCATATCATTATTACTTTGTATAGATCCGGCAGGGGCCAGGTTTTTGGAGACAGCGCCTGCATCTGATTTCAGCTCCATGACATTTGCGGGGATATTGAAGATCAGCCAATGCCAGAACCCGCTGCCTGTGGGGGCGTCTTTGTCGTAGATCGTTACGGCAAAACTCTGGGTGCCGGCTGGCGCATTCGCCCAGGACAATTCCGGAGAAATGTTGTCACCATGGCAGCCGAAGCTATTGAGGAACTGCCTGTTGGTCGCCTGCCCGCCAAGCTCATTGCTTTTTAAGGTGAAAGTCTGCGCAGAGGCAAGGCCCCAGCCTAACAGGAGGGCCCATAAAAAAGAAATCTTTTTCATATATAGTAATTTAGGCTGCAAAAATACTCACAAGGCGGGGAGAGGAGGTAGGGCTGTCGGTCCAAAAACTATTGATAGACGTCCAATTTCAAAGTTCCGGCTTTCTCCCGGGGGGGATAACTGCTTTTTTGATGCTGGAACTCCCTGGGCGTCTGGCCGAATACCTGTTTGAACGAATGGGTGAAGCTGGAATGATTCTCATAGCCCACTTTATAATACACTTCGCTGGGCTTCACCTGGTGATGCTGCAGCAGCTCAGCCGCCAGCTCCATCCTTTTTTGCAGGATCCATTTATTGGGGGATATCCCGCCGTAGAGACGGGCGAACCTTCTTTTAAAAGTAGATAAACTCGTATTGCAAAGGAAGGCCAGGTCTTCCACACTGATATGGTTATGGAGATTGCTTTCCACGGTGTTTTTCAACTGCTGGTCGCTGAGGTCGGCCGGGCTGCCCGTCTGAAATGACAAGAGGCTTTCCGGATATTTTTCCGCCAGCCAGAGCATCAGCTCTTCGAACTTCAGCAGTTGCAGGGCAATAGGTATCTTATTCTCCGATGCCAGCATAAGCCGCAGCGAATGCAGGTAATTTTGGATGAAGGCATCTTTTTCAAAGCAGACCACCGGCTGTTTCACTGTGCTGCCCCGTACGCCG
>Ga0310811_10002125_pt1 | contig 24706 bp, 20 predicted proteins | sample YCmetagenome_FD_207642 | JGI IMG/M metagenome (GOLD analysis project Ga0310811, IMG submission 207642) | Soil microbial communities from experimental microcosm in Duke University, North Carolina, United States - YC | ecosystem: Engineered > Artificial ecosystem > Soil microcosm > Unclassified ... | reverse complement strand
ACATGGACGAACGTCACGCCGAAGGAGATGCCCGACCTGGGGCGGGTCAGCATCATCGACGCGTCGGCCTTCGACGACGGCACGGCGTATGCGGCGGTGAAGAAGCCGCTGCTCAACGACCACGCGCCGTACATCTTCCGCACGCACGACTTCGGGCGCACGTGGACGAAGATCGTCAACGGCATCGCGCCGGATGACTACGTGCACGCGGTTCGGGAGGATCCGACGCGGAAAGGTCTCCTCTACGCGGGCACGCAGCACGGCTTCTATATCTCGTACGACGACGGCGATCACTGGGCGATGTTCAATCCGGGCCTGCCCAACGCGCAGGTCTCGGACATCTGGATCGAGGCGAACTCGATCGCCGTGGCCACGCACGGTCGCGGGTTCTACGTCCTCGACGACCTCGCGCCGCTGCGTCAGGCCGGAATGGCCCAGGCCTCGACGAACGGGTTCACGCTTTTCAAGCCGGCAGACGTGATCCGCAGCGCCGGCTCGGCGACGATCAGCTATCTTCTGACGCAGCCCGCCGAGAAACTGACGCTCGAGATTCTCGATGCCAAGGGGCAGGTCGTGCAAACGATTCCGGGCCACAAGCCGCCTGAACCCGGCGAAGGGCGTGGGCGGGGCGAAACCGAACCGGCGGCGCCGCAGGGGCGCGGCCGCGGCGGGAACCCGACGGCACCGATGGCCCCGGGCTTCAATCGCGTCACGTGGAATCTCGATTACCCGAGCGCCGTCACGTTCCCGAACATGGTGCTGTGGGGAGCGACCACCAGCGGCCCGATGGCGCTTCCCGGCACGTATCAGGTGAAGCTGACCGTCGATGGCGTCTCCGAAACGCAGCCGCTGACAATCGTGAAACATCCGCTTCGCGACACGTCCGACGCGGATCTGCAGGAGCAATTCAACCTCGCGACCCAGATCCGCGACAAGGTCAGCGAAGCGAACCAGGCGGTCATCGACATCCGCCGCATCAAGGATGCCGTGGCCGATAGATTGAAGAAGTCCGACAAGCGCGAGTTGAAGCTCGTGGGCGATCGTCTCGTGACAGCGCTGTCCGCCGTCGAGCAGGACATCTATCAGGTGAAGAACCAGAGCGGCCAGGACCCTCTCAACTTCCCCATCAAGACGAACAACCGGCTCGCGTCGCTGCTGGGCATGACCACGCGCGGCGAAGGCCCGCCGACGAAGAACATCTATCCGATCTTCGAGGATCTGAAGAAGGAACTGAAGGGCGAGACCGACAGGCTGAATGCGGTGTATGGCAACGAGCTCAAGGCCTTCAACATAGAGGTCACCAACGCCGGGTTAGAGCCGGTCCAGGCGCCCGGACCCGGAGGCGCCTCGAAATAGGCGATTCGAAACAATTCCGGATTCCCGACTGCCCGAGACGCAACACCAATTGACGTCACGGGAGTTGGGACTTGGGAATTTGAGAGTTGGGAATTGAATTTGGGAGTTGGAGTTGGGAGTTCACTTGGGCTCTGTCATCGAAAACCAGTTGCCGAGCCCATCACTCAGGATGGCTTCGATGCCGTAGAACTGTTCCCGCGGCTCCCCCTTGAACGGGACGCCTTTCTTCTTCAATTCTTCGTAGGTCTTTCGGCAGTCGTCGACCCGGAGCGCGCCGGCACCGAGGAGTCCTTTCTTCATGAGCGCGCGCAGGGCGGCGGCCGATTCTTCGTCGAACATCGGCCCCGTCTTTGGCTCCATGAGTACGATCTCGAGGTCCGGCTGCTCGGGCGGGGTGACGGTCAGCCAGCGGAACCCGTTCTCCATGACGACGTCCGTGTGGAGCTTGAATCCCAGTTTGTCGACGTAGAACGCCTTGGCGTCGTCCTGGTTGTTCACGAACAGTGTGACGTGTGACAGCGCTTTGATCATGGCGGTGAAGGTACCGTGCGAGCGGGCGGCGCGCTTCTTCGAAATTGCTATTCCGCTGGATTCACCCGGTACATCCTCAAGAAGCAGGACGGAATGTAGAGCTTGCGGCGACGGGCAGCGCGGTACGCCACGGGCGACTCACCCGTCAGCCTGTGAAAGAGGGCGCTGAACGACCCGAGGCTCTCGAATCCGATCGTCTCGCAGACCTCCGTCACGGACATCGGAGTTGTTTCGAGGAGGTGCTTCGCGCGATCGATCCGCTGCGCGCGAAGGTACTGGTGCGGCGTCTGTCCCGTCTGCGCCTTGAACGCTCGGATGAAATGGAACTTCGACATCCGCGCGTGTCGCGCGAGGTCCTCGATGGTCAGCCGCAGCGGGTAATCGCGATCGAGCACCGCGCGGGCCCGCTGAACGCCCGGACTCATGGCTTCGTCGCGCGGCCAATGACCGCGAGCAGCACGCCGTGGCGTGGAACGCTCGCCTCATAGGCGCCGCTCGCGCCGTCCGGCAGATCAGCGTGGGTCCACGGGAAGTGCACGGGCGCGTTCTGGTCCTTGACGCCCAGATCCGAGAGCGTGGCGCGAATGACCGTAGCCACGGGCGCGCGGTTGAAGAGGCCGACTGCGACGCGCCCATCCGCGAGCGGCCGCGCCCAGACTTCCGTCCAGCCGTCGCTCGTCACCCGGTGCGCGGCCCTGCCCAGCGGATCCTGATCGATGCCGATCACCTCGCGGTTGCCGAGCAGGTCGCGCGTGAAGTCGTCGGCCTGGGACAGGTCCGCGCCGATCAGCAGCGGCGCGGCCTGCAGCGCCCACAGTGAGATGTGGGTCAGCTGCTCGTCATACGTGAGCTGGGTCTGACGCGGTCCCTCCGCCCGTCCCCATCCGAGTTTGCCCACGACGAGCATGTCGGTGTCGTTCCAGTGTCCGGGACCCGCGTACTGTTCGTGGCCTGTCTGCTGGAATCCTATCGACGACATCGACGGCCACGTGTCCGTGATGTCGCCCGTGACGCGCCACAGGTTTCCGCCAACCTGATCGCCCCACTCCCACACCTTGCCCCACCCGTACTGACACAGCGAAAATACGAAGTCGCGATCGAGCTTGTCCAGAATGCCCCGCATCAGCACGTACGGCTTCTGCAGGGATTCGAGGGGCGCCTTCGAGGCGAGCGGCTCGACGTCGGAGTACGAGCACCAGTCGTACTTGATGTAGTCGAAGCCCCACTTCGACCACGTGCGCGCGTCCTGCTCCTCGTGCTGGTAGCTGCCCGCGAACCGTTCCTGACACGTGCGCGGTCCCGGGGACGAATAGATGCCAATCTTCAGGCCCTTCGCGTGTACGTAATCGGCGAGCGCCTTCATGTCGGGGAATTTCTCGTTCGACGTGATCTCGCCGTCCGGGGTGCGCGGTCCTTCCCACGCATCGTCGATGTTGATGTAGGTGTAGCCCTGAGCTGCGAGACCGCTCGCGACCATGCCGTCGGCCGCGGCGCGCACCTTCGCGTCGTCGACCTGGGCGGCCCAGACGTTCCACGAGTTCCAGCCGAGCGGCGGCGTCAGCGCGAGCGCGTCTTTCCCGCCGACGATCGTGAGGACCGTACTGCTTGTCTGTGCTGCAGCATTGCGCACGGTGACTGGTACGTTCCACCGTCCGTCGCCGCGCAGCGATCCCGAGATGATGCCAGTCTTCGAATCCATCGTGATGCCCGGCGGCAGATTCGTGGCCGAGAACGTCAAATCGCCGTCGCCCGACGCCGGAATTCTGAACAGGAACGGGCGCCCGGGCGTTGCGCCGGTGATGCGGGGAAAATTGATCGTCGGCGCTGCGCTCCGGCTCGGGGCGATGCGCGGCCTCGTGTCGGGACGTTGGCTCGTCGTCAGCTGGTGTTCTCCGTCCTTCATGGTCACGAGCGCGCCGGCCCATTCCGCCGTGTCGCTTCCGGTGCCGTCGTTGGCATCGTTCATGGCAAGAACGAGCGAGCGTGCGCCCGTGAGATCGAGCGACACAGACTTCGGTGCGTCACCGCCGCGCATGACGCCGCTGTCGAACACCTTGTGGCCGTCCACCCATGCTCCGAAAAGCACACTGCCCGAGCCCGCCGGGACGGAGTCGTCAACGCCGACGATGGCTTCGAAACGCGACGCGGCGCCGGCGAGCGCGAGTTCGACGTCGCCATCGGACGCGAGCGGTAGCGCGTGGGCGTACGCCGTGCCGCCAAGCACGAATTTCAATGGAGGCGGCGTGCCCGTTTGTCCCCGCGGCAACCGCGGACGGCGTACCGCTTCCTTCGAGAGATCGAGGGAGTCGACCCACACGCCGTTCGGCGGAGCATCCGCTTTCTGCAGCGCCGCAGCGTCCTGCGCCGAGAGGCGAGGCGTCATGAAGGAAGCCGCGAATGCGGTCAGGCAGGCCGCGGTGAGTCGGAGGGAGTGGCGCGCTGTCATGAGCGCGGATTGTATTAGAAGCTCTGATACCAGTGCCACCACGGTCCATACAGGTGGCGGAAGGCGTCTCTGCCCCGACGCGAGGGACGCCCCGACGGCACGTATACGACCCCGCACGAGTCCACGAGGCCGCAGGCGCTGGTCAGAAAGCGGAGCTCGCCGGCTGGTTGTTCGAAACCCCGTACGGTGAAGAGACCGACGCGCTGGCCCTCGTGAAACAACTGCCCCGGCGGAACCCGGGCCAGCATCGGTGCGCTGGCCATGAGCGCCTCCTGGCTGGCGCGCACACGCACCATGAGAAGAAACGGTGTGGACGCCAACGACACGCCAACGGCAACGACGGCGGGCACAAAGAGTCGACTCCTCCACCGTTCCGAGCCGCTCGAGGACACCAAGGCAGCGAGCACGCGCAACACCCACCAGGCCGAAAGCGCGACCATCCAGAGGAAGAGCGCCATCCAGAGCGGATACGGGATTCCGGCGTCGCTGCAGGCGAAGGCGGCGACAGCCAGCCAGGCGAGTGCGGCCGCACGTTCGACCTGCAGGACCCGCGTCATGCGAGGGCGGGCCGCCGGATGACTCCGCCGCGAACGTTCGCCAGCGGATGCTGGACGACGAACGCACCCGGGTCGAGCACGTCGATGATGCGCATCACGCGTCCAATTTCCAGACGCGTGACAACGCAGTAGAGGATGTCGCGATCCTCACCGGTTCGGCCGCCGCGGCCCTGGTAGATCGTGACGCCGCGGCCCAGTTCGTCGAGGATGCGCACGCGAATCTCCGCCGAGGCATCCGACATGATCGTGATCGCGGTGAACTCTTCGATGCCGTGCAGCACGAAATCGAGCGTGCGCGCGGCAGCGACGTAGGTCAGGATCGAATAGAGCGCCGCTTCGACACCAAGGATCGTCATCGCGACGAGGAAGAGCACGACGTTGAACATGAGCACCACGTCGCCAACGCGGAGGCCGATGTTGCGCCTGCCGATGAGCAGAGCGGCGATTTCCGTCCCGTCGAGCACCGCGCTGCCCCGCATGGCGAGGCCGATGCCGCCGCCGAGGAAGACGCCACCGAAGACCGCCGTCAGGAGGGGATCCGGCGTGACATCCGGGTACGGGACGCCGGCAAGCACCAGCGCCAGTGCGGTGATCGCCAGCGTGCTCCGTACGGCGAACGCCGTTCCCAACTGATGGAGGCCCAGCAGGATGAACGGCAGGTTGACGACGGGGAGCCAGACCGACAGCGGCACCGCCGTGACCTTGGCGAGCAGCATGGACACGCCGGTTACGCCGCCGTCGATGAAGTGGCTCGAGAGCAGGAACCCTTTGATGCCCATGCCGGCGGCGAGGACGCCGGCGACGAGCAGCAGAGCGTTAGCGGCCTCGCGCTGGATCGATCGCATACCTCATGGTACGCGCTCTCGCGCCATGTCGTTCCAGTTCATGATGGCGTTGAACACCAGAGTGAACTCGCCGTGGTTCTGCCAGCGGTAGATCGGATTGTTGGCGAACATGATGATCCGCCCCTTTCCGGCAAACCCGCCGGGGACGTCGATCGCGAATGCCTTGTCGCGAATCTCGTCGGCGCCGCGCATCAGACCCGAGAGCACGGCGCCGTCGCCGCCGATGTACTTGCCCAGGACGTACGTCTGGTCGGTGCTCTGCACCGAGAGCAGCGGGCCGCCGAGATATTTGATCGGCAGCGTGTCCTCCGTGTAGCCGTAGAACACCGGGTGGTCGCGCTTGAGGATCTCCGCGTTGACGATCGGCCGCGGCGCGTAGAACCCGCTCGACGTCGAGTTCGCATCGACTGTGCGCGCCAGCCCGAACTCCGCCGGGAATCGCGACGCCTCTCCCAGTGTGATGAGCGTGCCGCCGGCATCGAGGAACTTCGCGATCGCGTCCACGCCGTCGCCGCCCATGCCTCCCGTAATGTCCGGCGACTCGCCATACATGCCGAGGAACTTGTACTTCTCGCTCTTCATATACGGCACCGGGCGCGCGGCGGGAGGGGCGAACACCGCCTGCCGTGTGGCCTGCTGCGTCGGCATCACAATCACGTCGTACTGCGCGCGCAGGTTTCCCTGTTTCAGCCGTTCCTTGAAGATCAGGTCGTACGGAATGCCGAATTTGTCGAACGTGTAGCGCACCCAGCCGATCTCCTGGGTGCCGTTCCATGATGACAGCATGGCGATGCGCGGCAGATCGGCATCGTGCATGGGGACGGACGGCACAGTGTTCAGTCCGGCGGCCGTGAGGCCGAGCTCCTCGACGGCCGTCTTGACCGTTGCCCCGTCGGCTGGTGGCGTGATGACGAACGAACCCGCGGGGAACTCGGCGCCGTCAGCCGTGAAGCTCTTCTCGGCGATCTTCATCGGCACGTCCTTCAATCGATACCGGAACGCGATCATATTGTTCGAGCCGTAGTCGGCAACCGCAATCGCGGCGGAACCGGTTCCGAGCACCTTCCCCTTCGCGACGGCCTCGTTCACCGGCGTCACCGGAGCGTCGAGAATCGCCTTGTCCTTGATCTCCTTCACGTCGACCAGCATGGCGAGCCCCATCGTCCAGCCGCTGTCGTCGTACGTCGTGAGATTCGGGTCCGGATAGTCCTGTTTCTCGAGCAGGTTCTTCGCGAGGCGGCCGTAGGGTTGGTTGCGCTTGATGACGTATGAGCCGGCGGGAAACGTGCCGTCGCTGGTCTTGATTTCAGACGTGGCCTGCCCGATTTCGATTCGCTGGAGCCGAAGGATGTTGACCAGCGTCGCGGCGCGCGTCATGTCGCGCGTGACCGGTATCACGTAGCCGTACGGCGGCTCGGCGCTGCCGGCGTCGATCGAGTTTTCCGTCTTCCGGTAGAAGTTCTCGAGCACCATGTTCGGGAACATCGACGTGAGCTGCAGGCCGGAAAGAACGCCGGTTTCCATGTAGTTCGTATTGTTGCGGCGCGAAAAGTTCTGCAGCGCGTCCGGAGGAATCGGCAGCCCGCGGTACCACTCGCGTGGTTGGCCGCCCCCGCGGCCGGTGGGCACCCCCGCCCGGGCAAAGCCTGTCGTGATCGCGCCTGCCGCATTGGGATCGACACTGCGGCCCTGTACGACCGGCGCCGCACCGCGACCGCCACGGCCGCCCGCCGCGGCGGCAGGAGGCGTGGCAGGAGGCGTCGAAGCTGCAGGAGTTTCCGCCGGACCGTTCTCGCGGCCGCTCTGGGTCTCGTACATCCGCATCATCCCGTTGTGGTTGTATGCGACCGAACCGAGATATCCCGGCGACCAGCCGTCCATGAACGCGTGGGTGTAAACGCCAGGCATCCCCCACTTCGTCATCTGCTCCAGCTCGAAATTGGAGAAGAACGGCAGCTCGGTGAAGAGGATCGGATCCAGATTGGGATTCTGGGGCGGCCCGCCGCTGTAGGTGTACATCAGCGGCTGCGCTTCGTGCAGGTCGTGCATGATCGGCGGATGCGCGGTGAAGTACCAGTCCACGATCGCGCGCATCGATACCTGCGACAGGTTTATGTCGCGATTGTTGTCGTGGAAGACGTACTTACCCCAATACGGAAGCTGCGCGCCGCGTCCGGCCGTTGCGGCCGGCCCTCGAGTCTGCGCCGCGCCGCGCCCGGCGGTGGCTTCACCACGGCCAGCCGGCGCGGGTGTCGACGCGGACGCCTGGCCTGAATTCGCGGAAGGCCCCTGCCCGAGCCGTTCCTGCTCGCTGTAGAACCAGTCGACGTTGCGATCCCGGCCGTCGGGGTCCGCCACCGGCGTAATCGATACGTAGACGTTGTTTCGAATCTGAGTGATGAGCGGCGACGTTTCAGTCGCGATGCGATACGCCAGCTCCATCAGCATTTCCGACGGTCCCGTTTCTCCGCTGTGCAGGCCGCCCATCAGGTGATACTCGGGTTTTGTCGTCGCGATGAGCTGCTTGATTTGATCCTGCGAGAGGCCGCGCGGGTCGGCGATCCTGGCGAGGTTGTCCCGGTTCGCCTGGAGATTGCGCATGTTCTCGTCCGACGAGACCCACACGACCACCAGCTCGCGATTCTCGTCGGAATGGCCGATCGTCTCGATCTTCACTCGGGGCGTCGCGGCGGCGAGCGCGCGGTAGTACCGAAGAATGTCAGCGTAGTACGTGAGCTTGTACGGGGCGCCGACGTGGTACCCGAGTACGTCTTTCGGACTTGGGATCCCGGCCACCTTCGGGAGATGATCGACGAGCGGACTCATGTAGTAAGGCCGCGTCGTCCATTCCTTGACGGACTTGGCGAAGTCGTCATCCTGCGTCTGTGCCGGATCGCGAGTCTCGGTCACCATCTGCTGTGCCGGCAGCGACACGACCGCGGCAATCAGCGCAGCGCCGACCAGGAACCTTCTCATCACGTCTCTCCTTCGGGTGGTGGAGCGCGAATGATATCCGATCGATGGCACGAGCGGTTCGACGCGTTCGCGGCAAGGAAAACCCGAGAGGCGCTCGATGCGCGGCTTTCTCCCATGGTCACGGTCGACGGACCCGACGCCGCGGGGTTCGAAGCGGTCGGAAGCCGATGGTCGCGGCGGCTCTTCGACGGCGCCTTCTTCCTTTCCCGCGCGGGCGACGCGACACGGCCGGCGTGCTCGCTCGTCTTCGTGCAGTCGGCAGACGGGAATACCGGTTCCGACGATCCGGGTTCGCTCGGCGGCGGCGCGACGGACAAGCACCTCATCTACGAAGGACTCTCGCGGGTTGCCGCCGACGCCGTCATGGCGGGAGCCGGTACCGTGCGCGGAGCCGGCGTCGTGTTCTCCGTGTGGCATCCCGAGATGGTCGCGTTGCGCGCATCGCTGGGCTGCTCGCGCCACCCCGTTCAGATCGTCGCGACCAGCCGCGGCTTGAACCCGGACGAAGAACTGATCTGCAACATCCCTTCAACACGCGTCGTGCTGCTCACTGGCGAACCGCCGTCGAGCGATCTGCTGAAAGGCCTCGCCACGCGTCCCTGGATCACACGCGTTGCCGTGGACGGCGGAGACTTCGTCGCGGCATTCGCGCACCTGCGTGCGATGGGCATCGCCCGCATTTCATGCGTCGGCGGACGGAGCCTCGCGCGCACGCTGCTGGCAGCGGGACTCGTGGATGACGTTCTGCTCACGACGGCACCTCATCCCGGCGGCGAGCCGAATACGCCCATCGCGCCATGGGCGTGGCAGGGCCGGGTCGTTGTCCGGAAACACGGGACGGAAAACGAATCGAACGTCCTCTTCGAACAGATCGTCCCGCGATGATGCCCGTTCAGTCGGTCGACGAACCGTCGAACAGGGGCTCGCAGTTCCGGATCTCCGCACCGTGCCTGGTGCAGACCGCGAAGCGGCCTTCCGAATACATCGAAACCCCTGCAAACTCCCCTGCCGTGTTCAGCACGTAGAAGTTGACGTTGAAGTTCGGACGGCCGCGCGTGTTGAGCAGGCGCGGCGCCACGGTGTTCGCCGCAACCCTGCCAAGCGCTTCGAGACCGGCGTCCTTCGGGTGCATGCCGCGCCGCATGCACTCGACGATGACAAAGGCGCTGAGGCCGTACAGATTCGCCTCGCCCCGGCCGGTCGAACCCGCCGCCCCCGCGCTGCCGTCGACATAGAGCCCCGCGCCGAGCACGGGCGAATCCCCGACCCGGCCGGGCGGCTTCCAGGCAAGACCGCTCGTCGAAGTCACACCGCTGACGGCACCCTCTCCGTTGACGGCACTGCAGTGGATCGTGCCGTAGAAATGGTTCGCGTCGATCCAGCCGTCGGCGATCATCGAGAGCTCGATCTGGCGGAGCGCGCCGCTCCCGGCGGGACCGCCGATCCCACCGGCTGCATCCACGCGGCGCTTCCATTCGCGCCAGATTTCACGTGACTTCGCGGAGTTCAGATCTTCTCGAACCGGAAGCCCCATCCGGCGGGCGAATTCACTGGCGCCTCGACCAGCCAGCAGGTGATGGTCGGTCTGCTCCATCACGAGCTGGGCGACGCGCGCAGCCGTCGCGACGCCTTCGAGAGCGGCGACGCCCGCGCCAGTCTTCCGCGCGCCGTGCATGCAGCTCGCATCGAGCTGCACGACGCCGTCTGCATTGGGCAGCCCGCCGTAGCCGACGCTCGTTTCCTGGGGGTCGAGCTCGACAATGCTGACCCCTTCGACCAGCGCGTCGAGCACGTCCCGCCCGGAGACGATCAACGCGAAGGCGCGCTCCACGCACGTCTCCGGCCCTCCATTCCGGAAAATATTGCCGTTCGCGGACGCAATGACGACAGGTGCGCGCGGGTGTGTCATGACGGTCGAATCCGCCGCAGTGTAGTGCATCCGTTGACGATGAGGTCGCGCGACAGTACGATCGGGGCTTTCCTGATGAGCGATCGAAACATTTCCATCGATACCATCCGCGACGCCGCGCGGTTCGTCTACGACGCCGCGGCGCGCACGCCGCTCGTGCCGATCGGACGGCTGCACGAAGGCGGGCCGGAGATCTTCCTCAAGCTCGAAGTCCTCCAGCCCATCGGCTCGTTCAAGATCCGCGGTGCTTACAACGCCGTTCGGCAGCTGCCCGAATCCCAGCTGCGAGAAGGCGTGTGGACGGTGAGCGCCGGCAACGCCGCCCAGGGCGTCGCCCTGGCGGCGCGCAAGGCCGGCGCGGCGTGCAGCGTGATGGTGATGGACACGGCGCCTGACACGAAGCTGCGGGCGATCGACCGTTTGGGCGCGACGATCGTCAAGGCGACGTACTCCGAGTGCTGGCAGACCGTCACCGACCATGCCTCGGAGCGGATGACGGGACACTTCGTCCATCCGTTCGACGACGACGCCTTCATCAGCGGCAATGGAACCGTCGCGCTCGAGATCCTGGAAGATCTGCCGGACGCCGACGCCGTGGTCGCCCCCGTCGGAGGCGGCGGACTGCTCACCGGGATTGGCGTGGCGTTCCGCGCGTTGAGGCCCGACGCTAGGGTCTACGCGGCGGAGCCCGCGACCGCGGCGCCGCTCGCGCGATCGTTCGCGCGCGGAGAAGCCAGTGAGTTCGAAGAATGGCAGGCCTCGTTCGTCGATGGCGCCGGCGGCCGGTCCGTGCTCACCACGATGTGGCCGCTGCTCCGCGACCACGTCCACGAGTCGATCGTCGTCTCGCTGGAAGAGGCCGCGGCGGCGATGCGGCTCGTCGCCGAACGCGCGCGCGTCATTGCCGAAGGCGCCGCCGCCTGCGCGGTTGCCGCCGCCGTTTCGCCGGCGCTCGCCGGCCGCGGTCATCGGAAAGTCGTAGCCGTCGTGTCCGGCGGCAACGTCGACCTGGCCCGCTTTGCGCAGCTCGTCGGCGCGTGTCAGCCGTGACCGCGCCCGGCGTACACTTGACCTGTCCCCCGAGTCGCACACGATGATGAATCCGGCCCCGATTGCAGTACCCGAGCGCCTTCGCCGCCTGCCCGAACTCGCCATGGATCTCTGGTGGACGTGGAATCCGGACGCGCGCGAAGTGTTCCGCCAGCTCGACTACGAGCTATGGCGCGAGACGGCGCACAACCCGGTTCTGGTGCTTCACAAGATCGCGCAAGGCCAGCTCGACGCGCTGACCCACGACGAGCGGTTTCTCGCGCTCTACGACGCGGCGATTGCCGCGCTGGACAACGCGCGCACCGCGCGCGATACGTGGTGGCAGCGAAATTTCAGCGACGCCACGGGGCCGATTGCGTACTTCTCGGCGGAGTTCGCGCTGCATCAGTCGCTGCCGATCTACGCGGGAGGGCTCGGCGTCCTCGCCGGCGATCATTGCAAGGAAGCGAGCGACCTCGGGTTGCCGCTCATCGGCGTCGGCTTCATGTATCCGCAGGGATACTTCCATCAAAGCGTCTCCGCGGAAGGCTGGCAGCAGGAATCGTACGAAAAGCTGTCGTGGGCGGATGCCCCGATCGAGCCCGCCGTCACGCCCGAAGGAAACCCGTGCATCGTGCCGGTTCCGCTCGGCAATCGCAGCGTCCTCGTGCAGGTCTGGAGGGTTCGCCTCGGACGGGTGAAGCTGTACCTCCTCGACACGGACCTCGAAGAGAACGCGCCATGGGATCGTGATCTCTCCGCCCGCCTCTACGGCGGCGACCGTGAGACCCGCATCCAGCAGGAGATCATCCTGGGTGTCGGCGGCGTGCGGGCGCTGAAGGCGCTCGGGTCCTCACCGGCCGTATGGCATCTGAACGAAGGCCACGCGGCGTTCGTCGTCCTGCAGCGCATCCGCGATTTGATCGAAGGCGGCCTGTCGTTCGATCAGGCGCTCGAAGAGGTGCGCCGGACGACGATCTTCACGACGCACACGCCTGTGCCGGCCGGCCACGACGCGTTCCCCTTCAACCTCGTCGAGACCCATCTGGCCGGCTGCTGGGGAACGCTCGGCACGTATCGAGAGCGGTTCCTGCAGCTCGGTGCCTACGACAACGGGGTCGGCATGCAGTTCAACATGACCGCGCTCGCACTGCGGACCGCGAACGGCGTCAACGCCGTGAGCCAGCTGCACGGCGTCGTCACGCGCGAGATGTGGGGACCGATCTGGCCGGGGACACCGGAAGATCAGCGTCCGGTTCGTGCGATTACGAACGGCATCCACATGCCGACATGGCTGTCCGGCGAGATGGCGCGGCTCTTCGATCGCTATCTGCCGTCCGACTGGCGCGAGCGCCACGACGACCCGGCCGTCTGGCAGCGCGTCTTCGACATCCCGGACGAGGCGCTGTGGAGCGCGCGCAGCGCGTTGCGGCAGTATCTCTTCACGTTCATCCGAGAGCGCTCGCGCCAGCGGTGGCGCGACGAGCACGTCACCGCCGCCCGCGTCGTCGCGTCGGGCACACTGCTCGATCCTGGGGCGCTCACGATCGGCTTCGCCCGGCGGTTTACCGGCTACAAGCGTCCGGAGCTGATCTTCCGCGACTCCGAGCGGCTCCAGCGGATCCTGAACGCGCTCGGCCGGCCGGTGCAGATCGTGTTCGCGGGCAAGGCGCATCCCGCAGACGAAACCGGCAAGCATCACCTGCAGCAGGTCTACCGAAAGGCCGTCGACCCGGCGTTCGCAGGCCGTGTCGCGTTCGTGGACGATTACGACCTGCACGTCGCGCATTTCCTCACGCAGGGCTGCGACGTCTGGCTCAACAATCCCCGCAAGCCGCTCGAGGCAAGCGGCACGAGCGGCATGAAGGCGTCGGTGAACGGCGTCCCTCATTTCTCGATCGGCGACGGCTGGTGGGCCGAGGGCTACACCGGCACGAACGGATGGCTCATCGACGCGCACGCGGGTGGCGGTGACCAGGACGCGCAGGACGCGGCGGATGCGAATGCGATTTACGACCTGCTCGAACGCGAGATCGTGCCCCGCTTCTACGATCGCGACCGCTCGAGCGGCGTTCCGCACCGGTGGCTGGAGGTCGTGCGGCAGGCGATCGCCACCGTCTCGCCGCGCTTCAGCGCGCGCCGGATGGTGAAGGAATACGCCGAAGACCTCTACGCGCCCGCCCTCGAGCAGCGCGCGCTCCGCTAGGTCCTGGACCACGAACCCGAACCACGCGCGACGGGCGACGGCTCTCGGACCCGTCTGCTAAACTGATCCCATGCCACGCAAGTCTGTCGCCCAGTCGCGTTGCGCGCTGTGCGGCGCGAAGGAAATCTCGGAACCCCGCGGCGAAGAGCGGTACTGCCACGACTGCTGGGACAAGAAGATCGCCGTCGAAGAAATCGTCGCGCGCGAGTTCGCGCTGAAGCGGTACATCCGCGCACATTCGGCCGAGAAATACCTCGTCTATCACTCCACGCTCAAGCGGCCCTGCGGGCAGTTGATCGTCGTGGACGATGGATACGATCTGTTCCTGACCGTGGTGCTGTACCCGACCTTTGCGTGGGACGAGGCCGCGTATCACCTCGAGGGAGACCCGGAAGGACGGACGTTCGCCGAGATCCTGGTCGACGTCATCGCAGCCGAGGTGATCGAGCCGTGGGGCGGCGGCAAATGGCACCTGGAGATTTTCCGCGCGTCGAATCCAGAACCCGAGGACTGGAACGGAGAGATGTAGCGACCGATGCTGCCGGGGCGTATAATGCGGCGCAAATCGCCGCAACCCCGGTTGCATCTCTGGAGGAGGTCGCATGACACGCACCGCGCTCGCAGCCGCCGCGGTCCTCTCGACTCTGGCACTCGCCTCTCCCGCCTGGGCTCAGGCCGCCAAACCCGCAACCCCGACCGCCGCCGCACCAGCCGCGCCCGCAAAATGGGTGAAACCCGTCAAGGGTACGGCCTCGATCGAAGTGATCCGCGGGCAATCGAAACGGGTCGGGAACGACATGGTCACGGATCTCAAGATCAAGAACACGTCGGACGGGCCGATCGCGCTGCTGCGTGTCGACGAGATTTGGTACGACCACAAACTCAAGCAGGTCACCGGCGACAGCTACAGCTTTCATCGCCCCGTGAACGCCGGCGAAGTGGTTGACGTTACGCTGAAGTCCCCCGTGAAGCCGGACCTGTATCAGAGCCAGTACGCGTTCAGCCACGCGAACGGCAAGGTCGACGCGAAACAGGTCAAGAAATTCGACGCGAAGTAAGACGGGGTTTCAGTCTCCAGTTCCAGTCGCCCTCAAGCCGGGAACTGGAGACTGGCAACTGGGCTACTTCGAATTTGTGTGTGCGGCGAGCTTCTCGGCCCACTCACCTGCCAGCGGCAGCTTCCACGCGCGACCTTTCCACGCCTGCCACAGGCACACGGCCCACGCCACCAGCAGCAGCACCCAGACGCCGCTCGCGACCCGAACCATGACGGCGAGGCCGTTCGCCGAGAAGAACAGCGACGCGACAGCGATCGCATAGCACACGCCGACCGCTATCGCGAGCGCGCCGAGCGCTATCACGGACTGCCAGGCGTGGAAGCGCACGAACGGCTGCGCGGGTTCAGCGACGAGCATGATCAGGCCGGAGACGGGACCGGCCAGGTACGACAGCAGCGCCGCGGTCCGGGGACGCAAGCCGGTATGCGTCCGCCGCGAGCGGGCTCCGTGCGCGATGCGCCCCGCCGGATCCGAAGGGGCGGCCTGGCGGGTCCGCCTTGCGTCAGTCCAGCGGATCTCCCCCGCGACTCGCGGGAGCGTGACGATATGGAACGGCGACGCGGGTGATAACGCCGGTCTCCGAGTGGACTCCGCGTCGGGAGACCGTTCGTCGACGACGAGCCGGGTGCCGCCTTCTTCCTCGACAGCACCGACGATCTCGATCGAATGCCCGGCACCTGGTTGAAGACCGGCGAAAGCGCCGGCGACGACGGACGACGCAAAGTCGACTGCGGGCGCGGCCGATCCGGGTCCCGCGTGCACGGCCCAGAGTGCGGCCCACTCGTCGGGCGACAGCGCCAGGACGCGGCGGCGATCCGTGATCCGGCTCTCGTCGCCTCTCGCAATCGTCGAGAGCCCGGTCATTGAATGCGGAACTCGATTTCGCGCATCACGCTGTCCCCCTTCCCCATCATTGACCTGGCTTCCAGCCGCAGGACATAGCGGCCCGGTGCGAGGCCGGTCAGTGGAATCGTACCGGTGTACCCGTAGCCGCCGAGAGCGCCCTTCAATTCGTCGTTACTGCGTTCGTCCGATTTGGTGAACATCACCTTGCCGTCGTCGGCCAGCACCGACGCCGTGATGCCCACGCGATGGGGTGTTTTCGGGAGGTTGTCGTAGACCTCAGCGAATACGGCGAGCTGATCGTTCTGCGGGAACTCGCGCATCGACGTCGGTGGGCCGGGCAGGACGTCCTTGAATTCGTTTCCCGAGGGATCGGCGGAGGCCGTCGGCACGCGGGTGCCGGATGCCGACGTGATCACGATGCCGCTCATCGCGAGCGGCCCCTTCGAGAAGTCCGGTGCGTCGAAATCAAAGAAGACCGTGCCGAGCATCCCCCCGTTGGTCTCGCGCGCGCCGACGCGCAATGAGTACTTGCCAGGCGGCACCTGCAGGCGGCGCACGACGCGAAACCGACCCTTCGAAATCGCGTCATGGGTGGCGGGGCGCAGGCGCAGATTGAGGACGTCCTGGCCGCCGTCCTGGAACTTGCCTTTCTGGTCCATCGCGAGTGTCGCGATTTCGAGGTCATCGGTGAAAAGGCCGTCCGGCGATTGTTTGAACGGGAGCTTCGTCCCGTCGATCTCGAGCGAGATGGCGACTGCGTCCTTCGGCGCGGCACCGCGGAACGGCGCGGCGAAGACGTGCAGCGTGAGCCCGCTCATGCCCACCGGGCTGTTCATCGCGTCCCGAAGTTCGGGCGAGCCTTTTCCTTCGGTTGTCTTGGGCGTCGCGACTTTGCCCTTCGGAGCGTAATACCCCTTGCGCGCGCGAATCGTCAATCCAGGCTTCAGCACCTTGATCTGCACGCTTCGATACCTGCCGTCGTGGTTGTCGTTGGTCGGGTAGTAGCCGAGCACGTAATAGGAGCTGTTGTCGTCGAGGATGCGCGTGAACGCGGTATTGAAGTCGTTCTGGTTCAGCACCGCGAAGCCGCCCGTCTGGTCGGACAGCATGCGGAGATTGTCGTGCTGGACGCGCGTTTCTTCCATCAGTGTCGACGTGCTGATCGAGTTGTCGTCCGGAAACGACTGGATCTCGATGAGGTCCTCGGTTCCCGACGTGACCCCGCGCGGATCGACGCTGTAGATGCTGACGTTGGCGCGCGTGGCGGCCGCAATGGCCGTCTGCATCGAGTCCTGGACGTCGCGCGCGTACTTGCCTGCGAACGAATTGATGGTGTCGTAGTCGATGCCTTCGCTGAAGAACACCACGGCCTTTCGGCGCCCGTGAATCCCATCGAGGTAGTCCGCCAGCGCCTTCATCGTTTCGAGCGTGTTTCGGGCCTTCGCGTACCGCTCGACTTCGTTCGCGTCCGCCGATGCGGTGCTGATGCCGCCGCCGGAACCCGTGGCATTCCTGTAGTAGTCGTCCAGCTGCGCCGACGTGGCCGAATCGGCCTTCTGGCCGATCGCCCTGTCGATGGCGCGGAGTGCGAGCGTTCGATTGCTCGTGAAGTCCTGCACGCTCGAGGCGAACCCGGACGTGTCGATGACGGCGACGAGATCGTTGGCGCCGACGTACCGGCTGACGAACAGCCTCGCGGCGGCGCGAACGCGCGCGGTCCGGGTCGGTGCGGTATGGAGGTCGTCCATTACCAGCACGAAGAGCCGCCCCTCGAAGGGACGCGCATTGGTCGACGTATCGGGCGGGATGGCCGCCTTTGCGAAGAGCGGCGGGTCGATTCGCTCCACTGGAATGTCGACGGTGGAAAACACGGTCAACGACTGGGGCTTGCCGTTCTCGCTGATTTCGAAGTCGTCCTTCGTCAGATTGCGGACGAATTTGCCCTGGGCATCGGTGACCTGGGCGTCGATCTCGACGTAGTTCACGTCGACTTTGAACGTCAGCGGCGGCTGCGGCGCCTGCGCCGCCTGCGGAGGGGCGGGCGCCTGCCGCGCAGACGGCAAGCCGACAAGAGAGAGAACGACGGCTGTTGTCACAAGGGTGTTGCGCATATAGAGCTCTGGTATCGCTCCCGACATCTTTATACGTTCGGGGCAGTTCTTCCGTGACACTCGATTGGACGACGGCCGCCGGCCAGCGGTCAATGGCCGACGACGGTTCAGATTAACAACCGGGGGCGCAACAGGTTAGGCTGCAGCCCATCCAGACCGCGCCAAGCCGGGAACCGTCTATACTCACTACATGGCGATTGAGATCAGCGCCGTCCAGCAGGCGCTCAAGGAAGACGGCCTGGACGGATGGCTCCTGTACGATTTTCACGGGTCGAATCCAATCGCACGGCGTCTGACCGGCCTCGACGAGCAGGGCAAGATCACGACGCGCCGCTGGTACTATCTCATTCCCGCGAACGGCGAACCGCGCAAATTGGTACACGCGATCGAATCCTTCAATCTCGATCACCTGCCCGGGACGAAAACGGTCTATTCCCAGAGGGAAACGCTGGCAACTGGTCTCAAGAAGATCCTCAACGGCGCCCAGCGCGTGGCGATGGAATATTCGCCGGGAAATGCCATCCCCTACGTATCGCGTGTGGATGCCGGCACCGTCGAAGCGGTCCGGGCCGCCGGCGCCGACGTCGCGTCGTCGGGAGACCTGATCCAGCGGTTCGAGGCAATCTGGTCGGATGAGGCGCTGGAGACACACCGCCGGGCTTCCGGCGTCCTGTATCAGGTGAAGGACCGCGCGTTCGACATGATTCGCCAGGCACGGGCCGCAGGACGGGCGGTGACCGAAGTGGACGTGCAGCAGGCGATGCTCGGATGGTTCGAAGAGGAAGGGCTCGTCACCGACGCCCCACCGAACGTCTCCGCGCAGGAGCACGCCGGCAACCCCCACTACATGCCGGACCGGTCGCACGACCGGCGAATCGGGGACAACGAGGTCGTCCTGTTGGACCTGTGGGGCAAGCTACCGACTCCCGGCGCGGTCTTTGCTGACATCACCTGGGTCGGTTTTACAGGCTCGAGCGTGCCGGACCGATACGTAACAGCGTTCAACGCGGCGCGCGACGGTCGCGATGCCGCCGTGGCGCTGGTGCGGAAGGCGACCGCCGAAGGCCGGGAATTGCGCGGGTTCGAGGTCGATCGGGCCTGCCGTGACGTGCTCGAGCGCGCAGGGTTCGGCTCGGCATTTATCCATCGGACCGGACACAGCCTTGGCACCGACGTGCACGGCAACGGCGTCCATATGGACGACTTCGAGACACATGACGAGCGCCGGCTGATTCCCGGGACGGGGTTCACGATCGAGCCGGGGGTTTATACGTCGGAATTCGGCGTCCGGACCGAGATCAACATGTTCATCGGCGAGCGCGAGGCGCCCGTCACGGGACCGATGCAGACGGAGTTCGTGCTTTTGTAAGCTGATAGCTGGAGGGCTGCCAGCTGGAGGCTGGAATCTGGGAACTGGAAGCCGGGAGTAATACATGTCGAGCCGCAAGATTTCGCTGTTCTATGTCGTGTTGATCGCGCTCGCGTCGATGGCCGTGACGGCGGTCATTACATCCAAGATGGATCTGACGCCAGTCTCATCCGCCCAGACCGTGGCGGTCCCCTCGACCAACAGCGCGCCGCTGACCGGCGCGATCGACGCGACGACCTTCCGGAACATCGCAAAGGTCACCGCTCCCGCGGTCGTCAACATCCAGACGCTGGGGCACGCACGCGGGCGCGATCTGACCGAATATTTCGGCGGCCAGGGCGACGATCTGCTGCGCCGCTTCTTTGGCGGCGGTGACGATCAGGCGCCGCGCGGCGGCGGAGGCGGCCGCTCGGGCCGCGGCCAGCAGCGCAATCAGGCGCCGGAGATCTCCGGCGCCGGCACGGGTTTCATCGTCGACAAGACCGGCTTCATTCTGACGAACAATCACGTGGTCGAAGACGCCGACGACATCCGGGTCAGCCTCTACGGCGCCGAGCGCGGCGAAACCTATGCCGCCAAAGTCATCGGCCGCGACGTCCTGACGGACTGCGCGCTCATCCAGATGACAGAGCTGCCGAAACAGCCGCTCACCGAGGTGCACTTCGGTGATTCGGATCAGATGCAGCCCGGCGACTGGGTCATGGCCATCGGCAATCCGTTCCGGCTCGGACACTCCGTCACCGTCGGTGTCATCAGCGGCCTCGGCCGACCGTTCGGCGGGGTCGTCGGACGCGAACAGAACATGCTGCAAACCGACGCCGCGATCAATCCGGGCAACTCCGGCGGCCCGCTGCTCAACATCCGCGGCGAAGTCGTCGGCATGAACACCGCCATCTATACCGACCGCAGCGAAGCCAACATCGGCATCGGGTTCGCGACGCCGATCAATGTCGTGCGCGACCTCATTCCCCAGCTGCGCCAGGGCAAGGTCGTTCGAGGCGTCATCGGCGTGCAGGTATCGAAGGACAAGCTCACGGCGGAAACGGCCAAGGCTTTCGGTCTTCCGAATACGAACGGCGCGCTCGTCAGCACCGTGAATCCGAAGGGACCGGCAGACAGGGCAGGCCTCCAGCCAGGCGACGTCATCGTGGAGTACAACGGCAAGCCGGTGAAGGACAGCGACGTGCTGGTCGCCGACGTCGTGAACACGAAACCGGGAACCACCGTGCCGGTGACGTACTACCGCACCAATCAGAAGAAAACGGCGAGCGTCACGATCGATGAGCTGGATCTCGACGCCGAGCAGGGACGAGCCGCTGCGCGGAACACGCCTCAGACAGCGCCCGAGCAGCAGACGTCGACCGCTCTCGGCATGACGCTGGACGCGATTACGCCGGAGATCGCGCGGCGTCTCGATCTGCCGCGCAACGCAGGCGGCGCGATCATCAGCGATGTCGAGCCGAACAGCCCGGCGTACGTGGCCGGCCTCGCACCGGGCGACGTGATCCTCGAAGTCAATCGCCAGCAGGTCACGAATGTGAGCCAGATCACGCGCGAACTGCAGAACGTCGCCCCGGGCCAGCCGGTGTTCCTGCTCATCTGGCGTGACGGAACCACGACATTTGTGACGGTCACGAAGCGATAGCGGAACCGCGCAATCCGGCAACTTCCAATACTCGAGCCGTCAACTCCCAAGTCCGTCAGGGCTTGGGAGTTTTCTTTTGGAAGTTGGCACCGCGTGCAGTTGGAAGTTGTGGAGTGGTGTAGGTGACCCGATTGCCTTCGTACGGCTGGGTCGGAGTCGCGATCATGCTGGCATCGGAAGCTCTGATGCTGGCGAAGATCGAGCCCTTCTGGTCCTGGCACACGCCTATCGCGTGGAGCGGCTATATCTTCTTTGTCGACGCGCTGGTCCGGAAGCGCCGCGGAGAATCGCTCATGACGCAGATGCCCGCCGAAGCTGCGTTCATCGGCGTCGCCGGCATTCCTCTATGGGTCGTCTTCGAGGGCTACAACAAGTATTTCCTGCACAACTGGTATTACATCGGACTCCCGGAGAATCTCGCGGTCCGCTACTTCGGCTACGCGTGGGCATTCGCCACGATTTCAATCGCAATCTTCGAGACCGCCGAATGCGTGGGCGCGTACCGCGGCGTGCGGCGGGAAGACGCGGCGAGCCGCACCCCGCCGATCGTTCCGCTGGGTGTCGGCGGCACCGTCAGCGTCATCGCCGGAGCGACCATGCTGCTGGTGCCGATCATCCGGCCGTCGACCTGGCTCGCGGCGCCGGTGTGGCTTGGCTTCATCTTCCTGCTCGATCCGATCAATGCGGCGTCGGGCGCCGAGTCGATCCGGGGCGATTTGCGCGAGGGGCATCGCGGCCGCCTGACGAACCTCCTTATCTCGGGCGTGATCTGCGGATTCATCTGGGAGTTCTGGAACTATTGGGCGGGATCGAAGTGGATTTACACGGTCCCCGTCCCTCCTCACGTCAAGATTTTCGAAATGCCTCTTGCCGGATTCCTTGGATTTCCGCCGTTTGCGGTCGAATGTTTCACGATGTATGTCTTCGTCAGGCACTTGATCTGGCGGCGGCGCCGGCGGCCCGTGGCGCTATAATCCGGCTTTCGCGGGGAGGGCTATGTCGACGACAGCTTCGTTCGAGCGTGAGATCAAGCTGAGATTCGCCTCCGCGGACGAGGCGCGCGCGGCTGTGCTGGCTGCGGGGGCCAGCCCGCTGCACGGCCGTCGGCTGCAGGAGGACTCGCTGCTCGACTCGGACGACGAGGCGCTTCGACGCCGCCGATGCGTCCTGCGCGTGCGCGTCGAGAACGGCAAGAGTCGCCTCACCTTCAAAGGGCCGGTCCAGCAGTCGTCGATGAAGCTCCGGGAAGAACTCGAGACGGTCGTCGGCGACGGCGAAGTGCTGCTGCGAGTGCTCTCGGAGCTGGGGCTGCACGTGTGGTTCCGGTACGAGAAGTACCGCGAGGAGTTCTCGCACGAGGACGTCATCGTCGCCATCGATGAAACGCCGGTCGGGGTGTTCGTCGAGATCGAGGGCACCGAGCAGGGCATCACGGCGATGGCTGAGGCACTCGGGCGGACGCCTGCCGACTACGTGCTCGACTCGTACCGCGGACTCTTCCTCAAGCATCGCGAGGAGTTCGGCATTTCGGGCACGGACATGTCGTTCGATCGCGATTGAGCCCGTCGTTCGAGCGCGCGCTCGTGCTCACGGCGGGTCTGGGCACACGGCTGCGGCCGCTGACGCTGGCCCGTGCGAAGGCCGCTGTGCCGGTCGACGGCGAACCGCTCGCCGCGCGCGTGATCCGATGGCTTTGCGCATCGGGCATCAGGGATCTCGTCCTCAACCTCCATCACCGGCCGGAATCGATTACGAGCGTCATCGGAGACGGATCCGCGCTCGGCGTACGCGTACGCTACTCGTGGGAATGGCCGGTACTGGGCTCCGCCGGCGGTCCGCGACACGCGCTGCCGCTGCTCATCGACGGGCTGCCAGCCGACTCCCCGGTGCTCCTCGTCAACGGCGACACCCTGACTGATGTGGACGTCGCGGCAATGGCAAGCGCCCACGCGCGCAGCGGGGCCCTCGTCACGATGGCGGTGATTCCAAACCATCGGCCGGACAAATACGGCGGTGTCGTTGTCGATGGCGGCGGGGTGGTGCGCGGCTTCACGAGACGCGGCAGCGGCGTGGAATCGTTTCACTTCATCGGCGTGCAGGCCGTCGAGTCGCGCGTCCTCGCGCCGCTCGAGGATGGAGTGTTCGCCGAATCGGTGCTCGGGATTTACCCGCAGATGATGATTCACTCGCCGGAGAGCATCCGCGCGTTCGTCAGCAACGCGAGCTTCCAGGACATCGGCACGCCGGCCGACCTGCTCTCGACGTCCCTCGATCTCGCCGCGGCCGCCGGGCGACCGGACGCCCCGCGCCGCGGCAGGCGGGTGCGCGTGGATCCGTCCGCGCACGTCGACCGCTCGCTGCTATGGGATGACGTCGGCGTCGGCGCGGACGCGGTGCTCCGGGAATGCATCGTCGCCGACGGCGTCGCGATAGCGGCCGGCGAGAGGTTCGAGCGGCGGGTCATCGTCATGGGTGATGACGGGCATCGGGTGATCGCGCCAATCTAGCGTGAGGCTTGCGGCATCAGTGAACGCCGCGCAAGTTCCACTTTGGAGGACGCGCGAATAGTGGCAAGATCCGTCGGATGGATCGGCCTGCACACGACGCACCGGAAGCACGCGCGAAGATCGACGGCTTCCTCGAGCGCAGCGGGTACGCCGCACGGTCACCGCGTGTGGTGCCGCTGACGGGCGACGCCTCGGACCGCCGCTACTTCCGGATCCTCATGCCGGACTCTCCGTCGATCGTGCTGTCGCTGTACTCGTCGCCGTTCAAATTCGATGAGCTGCCGTTCGTGAACGTGTCGCGCCTGCTCGAACACATGCCGATCCCGGTACCGCGACTGCTCGGGCACGCCGATGACCTGGGAGTGCTCGCGCTGCAGGATCTCGGAGACGTCACGCTGCAGGCGCATCTGGGCGCCGCCACGCCGGCGGAACACGCGGCCCTCTACCGGCAGGCCGTCGCACTGATCGCTACGCTGCAGCGATTCGGGGCCGAGCTGGAAGCGCCTCAATATCTTCCCTACGGCATTGCGTTCGACGTCGAGAAACTGACGTGGGAGATGGACTTTTTTACCAGACACTTCCTCGAGGCCTACCGTGGCGTCACGCTGACCGACCCGCAGCGGCAGGCGCTCCGAAGCGAACTGGCAGACGTGATCGACGAACTCGCAGCTGAAAACCGCGTGCTGTGCCATCGGGATTATCACAGCCGCAACCTCATGCTGCACGAGTCGCAGCTGTACATGATCGACTTTCAGGATGCGCGGATGGGGCCGGATACCTACGATCTCGTGTCGCTGCTCCGCGACTCCTATGTCGATCTTCCGGAAAGTACGGTCGACGAACTGATCGCCTACTTCCTGGCGCTCCGCGGCATCACCGGCTCCGAGCGCGCCTTCAGCGACCGGTTCGACGTCATGGCGTTGCAGCGCAATCTCAAGGCGCTCGGGACGTTCGGATACCAGACGACGGCCCGCCGGAACCCCGTTTACATTCAGTACATCCCGCGAACGTTGAAATACGTGCGGGACAATCTCGCGAGCAAGCCGCGCTTCGCGCGTCTTCGCGACATCCTCGCGACCCACGTCGAAGAATTTCGATAAAGTCCGGGGAGAGATCGTCCCCGATCCGGCGGCTCCAGCGGCAGCCGGCGCTCACCCGCTGTCCTGCTACAATGGAATGTTCCGCGTGATGCGATTCGGGATTTCGACGCACCTGTACCACGACCGGCGGCTGAGCCGCGACCATCTGGCCGAGATCGCCTCGTATGGATTTGAGGCTGTCGAAGTCTTCGCCACGCGGAGCCACTTCGATTACC
>Ga0310811_10002123_pt1 | contig 24731 bp, 24 predicted proteins | sample YCmetagenome_FD_207642 | JGI IMG/M metagenome (GOLD analysis project Ga0310811, IMG submission 207642) | Soil microbial communities from experimental microcosm in Duke University, North Carolina, United States - YC | ecosystem: Engineered > Artificial ecosystem > Soil microcosm > Unclassified ... | reverse complement strand
CATCGACTTCGAGCGGGCCGAGCGGGCGCTTCGCCAGTCGGAAGCCCGCTGGGAACAGTCGCGGCTCCGGCCCAACGGCGCGGGCGTCACCCAGGCGGAGCGCCGGCTCGACCTGGTCCGGGCGGGACTGGACCCCGTGCGCAAGGAATTCGCCCGCGACCGCGCCGAGCAGCGCTCCCGCCTGGCCGCCCGCCGCCGCGACCTCGACTCGACCCGGAAGACGCTCGCGACCCTGAGGCGCGACCGGGACGAGTCGACCGTACGGGCCTCCGCGACCGGCATCGTGACGCAGGTCGGGGTGCGCGCGGGGGACGTCGTCGAAGCCGGCCGTCCGCTGCTCGCGCTGGCCGAGCAGAAGGGCTTCCGCGCGGACGCCGCCGTCGGCGCCGCCGACATCGGCCACGTGAAGCCGGGCATGAAGGGGCGCATCCGCCTGGATGCCTTCGACGCGTCGATCTACGGCTCGGTCGAAGGGACCGTGACGTTCGTGTCCCCGGACGTGCAGCTCCTCGACCGCCGGATCCCGGTCTTCATGGTGCGCATGACGCTCGACCAGCCGGTCCTGCGCCAGGGCGCGCACGTGAAGCTCGGGATGACCGGGCGGGCCGACATCCTCGCGGGTCGGGAGCGCCTGCTCTGGGTGCTGCTGCGGAGCTTGAAAGATCAGGTGATATCGCCGTGACGTGGCGGCGGCGCGGTGGGGCGTCGGGTGTTCCGGCGCACGCGTTCGTCGCGTGGACCGTTCCCGTCTTCGGACGGAGTAGGAGGCTGGTATGGCGCGCATGAAGAAGGTGGATTCGAAGGAGCTGTCGAAGGTCACGGGCGGCAGCCGCGGCGTCGGCGGGCCGGGAGGCATGCTCGACACGGCCGGCAACTGGAAGGATCTCACGGGCCAGGAGCGCGCCGCGCTCCAGCAGGCGAAGCCGAAGGGCCAGGACCTGGCCGCGGCCATCAAGGCCTTCCACGGCGCCTAAGCGCCGCCACGTCGTCGCCGTGCGGCCCGGCGTCCGAGACCCCGGAGGGCAGATGCTCGCCCCCCCTCCGGAGCCGGATGCCGGGACGCCGGCGCGGCTCTCCCCTCCTCCGAAAGAATCACCTCGAGAATTCATTTTTTTTCGTCAACTCCTCCCCGAAACGGGATAAGGGACTAGGCGGGATCGGGGGCTGGACGGGGAGGGCGCACGCATGTCCGACAAGCAGGCCATCTCTCAGTTGATTCCTCTGGAGATCTCGCTCGCCGAAGACCTCCGGACGCTCCTCGTGCAGTTGCTCCGCCGCACCGCGGCGCTCGCCCGGGCCGAGCGCGGCCTCGCCCTCTCCGCCGACCTGAAGACCGGGCGCATCGAAATCCTCTCGTCCATGAACCTCCCCGCGGCCCCGTCCGCCACGCTCCGGACCGACAGCCCCGAGGGCAAGCGGCTGCTCGCCGAGGGGTGGAGCCGCAAGGACTTCATCGCCCCCGACTCGGCGCTCGCCCTGACCCTCTCGGTCCCCACGGTCGACCCGGCCTCGCTGCGCGCGGTCGTCCGCCTCGAGTGGCCGCAGGGCGCCGACGTGCCGACCGCGGAGCTGCGCGCCCTCGCGGACATCCTGAAGCTGTCGACGCGCGTCGTCTTCGACACCGAGAAGGCCCGGCGCTACGACCGGCTGCGGCAGAACTGGAACTCCGAGGTCGAGCCGGTCGCGGACTCCGCCTACGACGAGCCCGTCATCGAGCTCCTGCTGGGCAAGATCGTGGAGCGCCTGCTGACGCAGTTCAACGTGACGCGGGCGGCCGTCCTGCTGCGCGCGAGCAAGGGCGGCGACCTGGCCCTGCTGCGGGCCGCGGTCCGCGGGGAGCCCGCCATGATCGTGCCCGCCTTCCCGCGCCTCCTCCGGCGCCGCCGTCCCGGCGTCGAGCGCCGCGACCCCGAGCAGCGCCAGCCCGCGCCCGGCCGGGCGGGGATCCCTTTCTACGCCTTCGACACCGGCCGCACCTACCTGGCGGCGGACCTCGAGCACGCCACGCACGGCTCGGCCTTCTTCCGCGGCTCCCTCTCGGGCGCGGCGACGCCCGTCATCCTGGGCCACGAGCGCCTCGGCGTCCTCCTGATCGAATCCGAGAACGCCGCGAGCTTCGGCAAGCGCGAAGCCGACCAGCTCGAGGACCTCGCGCGGGACTTCGCCGTCTACCTCGCCAAGGCGCTCACCTATGAGGAGTCCAAGCGCGGCAACGCCCGCGATCCGGTGCTCCTCGTCGGGACGCCCCGCGACGTGATCGACCAGGCCGTCTCGGCGGCCGGCGTGGCCGCCACCGTCCTGATCGAGGGCGAGAGCGGCACCGGCAAGGAGATGCTCGCGCGCTTCGTCCACCGCGTCGGGCCGCGGCGCGACCGCCCCTTCCTCACCCTGAACTGCGCGGAAGTGAACCCCACGCTCGTCGAGAGCCACCTCTTCGGCCACGTGAAGGGCGCGTTCACGGGCGCCGACCGGGAGGCGCGCGGCATCTTCGAGCAGGCGGGCGAAGGCTCCGTCTTCATCGACGAAGTCCACACGCTCCCGATGGCGGTGCAGTCCAAGCTCCTGCGGGTGCTGGAGCGCGGCGTCATCTCGCCGCTGGGCGCCGGCGGCGCGGAGCGGCAGACGAAGGCGCGCGTCATCGTGGCGACCAACCAGGATCTCCAGCAGTACGTCGCGGACGGGAAGTTCCTGAAGGACCTCTACTACCGCCTCGACGTGCTGCGGATCTCCGTGCCGCCGCTGCGCAAGTACCCGGGCTCCATCCCACGGATCGCGCAGGTCCTCATGAGGGAGATGGCGGAGCGCAACGAGCGGAAGCCGCTGCCCTTCACCCCGCTGGCGGAGCGCGTGCTCCGCGAGCACGCCTTTCCCGGCAACGTCCGGGAGCTGCGCAACGCGGTGGAGCACGCGGTCATCCGGGACCGCGACGGCCGCGTCGACCTCGACGACCTGCCGGCGGCCGTGGTGAACTCCGGCCATCTCCGGCTCCTCGTGACGCCCGCCGTCGCCGCTGTCACGCCGGTGGAGTCCCCGGAGCAGGCGCAGCCGATCGTCCAGGCGCTGCGGGACTGCCAGGGGAACGTGCTGCGCGCCGCCCAGAACCTCGGCGTCGACCGCCGCCAGTTCTACCGGCTGCTGCGCCGGCACGGCGTCAATCCGGACTCCTACCGGCGCTAGGCTACTGCTGCTCGGCCAGGAGGGCTTTGAGGGCGTCGGTCATCCAGTCGCCGAACGCCACGTGCCCCTCGTCGAGGCTGCGGCGGCCCTCCTCGAAGAGGCGCGCGTCCAGCGTCCACGACGACGTGCCGACGTCGCGCTTCTGGGCCGGCGGGATGACGCGCTTCTCCCGCGCGTACCAGAGGACGGGCCCGGCGATGTACTGCAGGTCGGGACTCTTGGGCAGCCCCAGCTCGACGAGATACGCCTCCAGGAGGCCGTGCTGGTCGTTCTTGTCCGTCGACGCCGTCAGCGTCGGGATCCGCTCGTAGAGCAGCCCCCAGAGGGCGCGCGAGAGCCTCGAGAGGTCCGGGTCTTCCCCGTCGCGGTATCCCTGGATGAGCGCGCGTACGCGCTCGGCATCGCTGGTCATGGACGGCCAAAGAGTAACAAATTTGAAGCCCGGTTCCTCTACCCATTAGGATGAAAAAGCGACGTGCGCCGGGTCGGAGCGTCCCCGAAGGGCGCTACGGGCGTTCCCCGCGCGCCATTGCGGCGGGCCTCAAGCACGACGTCATGACGAGCCCGCGCGCCAGGGGTCGCGAATTCCGCTCCGCCCTGTCGCGGCTCGACGCGCTGCTCCGCCACGGACTCCCCGCCGAGCGGCGGGACCGCCTTGAAGAAGCCCGGATCGAGCTGATCGCCCTCTTCGCCCGGACCCCGGAAGGTCCGGGGGAGAAGCGCTCGCGGAAGCGACGCGCCCCGTAGCCGAGTCTTACTCGGGCAGCTTCGGCTCCGGGATCCTCGCGTGCTCGTTGAGCGACTTCAGGAACTCGACGAGGTCGGCCTGCTCGGCGGCCGTGATGTCGGCTTTGAGCAGGTTCGTCTTGTCCAGGAAGGGGTTGTCCACCCCGCCGCCCACCATGAGCTTCACCGCCTCCTCCAGCGTGGCGACGCTGCCGTCGTGGAAGTACGGGGCCGAGCGGGCGACGTCGCGGAGCGTCGGCGTCTTGAACGCGCCGGTGTCCTTCTCGATGTTGGTCACCTTCTGGCGGCCGACGTCGGCGGGCTTGCCGTCCTTGAGGCCGATGCCGACGTTGTGGAACTGGAGGTCGGTGAGCAGGAAGCCGACGTGGCAGTTCGTGCACTTGGCCTTCGCGAAGGCCGCGAAGCCGCGCTTGGCGGCGTCGCTCACGGCCTTCTCGTCGCCCTTCTGCCAGCGGTCGAAGTCGGTGTCCTTGCTGATGATGGTGCGCATGAAGGTCGCCAGCGCCTGGACGACGTTGGCTTCGGTGGCCGGGCCCCCGAAGACCTTCTGGAACTGAGCGGCGTAGGCCTTGTTGATCTTCGCGATGATGTCGGCGCGGATCTCGTCCTTCTCCTTGTCCTTGCCGCCCATGTTGGCGAGCTTCCAGGCGGCCGCCGCCTGCTTCTCCAGGGTCGCGGCCCGGCCGTCCCAGTACCAGTTCTGATGGTAGCCGATGTTCCAGAGCGTGGGGGTGTGGCGCGCGAGCGGCTTGCCGTCCACGGCGCTCGTGTTCTTGGGCAGGCCGTCCGTGAGGCCCTTCTCGTTCACGTGGCAGCCGTAGCAGCTGCGCGAGCCGTCGCCCGAGAGCCGCTTGTCGAACCAGAGCTGCCAGCCCAGGGTGGCCTTGTCCTGGGTGACCGGGTTGTCGGCCGGGACCTTCATGGCCTCGTACTTTTCGAGAGGCGCGTAGTTCTTCGGGTCGGACGGCAGCGGAAGGTTCTGGTCCTGCGCGCTGCCGCAGGCGAAGAGCACGACGCTCGAGAAGAACGCGGTGACGGCGACGGCCGCCAGATGCTTGGTAGTCATCATTCCCTCCCCTTCGGTAGAGCCGAGATTATAGGCAAGGAGCGCTCAGCGGATGAAGTAAAACCACATCAGGCCGAGGATCACCCCGTCCGCCCCCCAATGACTTACGAGGCCCGGCCACAGGGAGCGTGAGCGGATCGTCACAAAAGCCCAGAAGGCCCCCGCGGCCAGCGTCGGAAGCGCCAGCAGGGCTCCCCGAGCCCCGAGCAGCATCACCATCGGCACCGCGTGCAACGCGTAGAAGAACATCCCGTTCCCTGCGATCGCGGTCCAGGGCGCGGCGGGAGCCGGATGCAGCACGACTCCGCGCCAGAAGACCTCCTCGAGCGGAGCGTGGACGAACATCGTGTAGGCGACGAAGACCGGGAAGAACCCCGGCAGCACGGTCTCCCGGAAGACGTCGCGATAGGGCCGCGGGTCCAGGACCAGGGGCGCCACTGCAAGGAACGCGGCGATGGCCGCGCTGCTTCCGATCGCCCAGAGGACGGTCGCTCGCTGGACCTGGTAGAGCGCCCGGACGCGGTCGCGCTGGTCGTAGATCGCCACGGCGCAGAGCAGGTGGTACGCGACAACCGCCGGTTGGATGAATCCGGTCACGAAATAGACGCCGGCCACCACGGCCGGAGCCGCCATCGCCAGAAGCCAGTTCATCGGTAGTGATACAGGACCAAACGGTCAGCCCTCGCTGCTGTTACACCCAATCTCTTTTACCCGGACCCTCCGGAAACGTCCAACCCCGTGAAGTTCCTTGGCGGCGCTGGGAGGCTCCATGCTCATCCACCCCTCCCGGCGCCGCACCTTAACCAGAACCCGGAACCCCGAACCAGGAACCAGGAAGAAGATTCGTCCCCCTCCCCGCCTCCCGCAGGGGGAGGAGCGGAGGGGGGATCCTTCCGGCTCCGGGTTCCTGGTTCTTGGTTCCTGGTTCGGATTCGGTAAAGAACCCACCCATTATGGGTCGATAGAGATATCGGAGCATGATGTCCGACTCCGATAAGGCCCTGATCGACGACCTCAAGCTCGCGGAAGACGCGCGGCTGCTCTTCCGGGAACTCGGGTTCGCCCTCGAGCTCTGGGAAGCCCTCCGGCTGGCCCGGACGGAGCACGTCACCCTCACCTGCGAGATGGAGCGGCTCCAGAAGCTCCGCAAGGCGGGCCGCTCGCCGTCGCTGGGCGGGCTCATGATCGACTCGATCGACCAGATGCGGAAGAAGCTGCTCCCTCGCGTCCGCAACTACCGCGAGGTCCTGCGCAGCTCGAACGTCGCCGGCGACAGCGTCCGGCTCGACCTCCTCGCCGGGCTCCTGGCCCAGCACCCCACCCTGCCGACCGCCGGGGAAATCATGGCCCTTTCGGCGCAGGTCGACCGCTGCCGCCAGGCCATGTTCCAGCGGCCGGCCACCGAGATCCGCAAGGCCCCGGCCGCCCCGCTCCCGGATGACATCAACGCCGACCTCGTCGAAGACCTCCGCTATGCCGAGCGGCTCCGCCTGGCGTTCGGGCCGGCCTCGCCGGGCATCGAACTCTGGGAGGCGATGTCGCTCTCGCTGGCCGACCGCGCCGCCGCGGGGCAGGCCGCCGACCTCCTCCGCGCCCGCCGCGCGGACGACGGCAGCCTCGTCCGGGTCCTCGAGCGGATCCTCGACGTGCGCACCCGCCACAGCCGCCTCGCCATCAAGCTCCGCAACTACATGAATCACCTGCCCATCGGGAAGTACAACCGCGAGCTGATGGAGCTCGCCTTCGGCTTCCTGCTCGCCTCCTCCGAAGGGCGCAGCCGGGCGGAGCAGTGGCTCGAGGATCCGCAGCGCTTCCTCCGCGAAGCCGCGATCCGCGTCGAAGGCGTCATCGGCAAGGCCCAGAAGTACCAGGCCGCCCTCCGGGTGGCCTGATCAGCCGTTTCAGCAGTGGTAGAGACCCTCCATCAACCTCTCGAGCGCCCGGTCCTCCGCCGGATCGTAGGGCCGCTCGCTGCATTTCTCCAGGATCGTGGCGGCCAGGATGATCAAGCCGGCCAGAGCGGCCCCGAGCGCCAGGCCCTTCCCGATGCCGTGACGCTCCGGGCTCAACTGGGGATCCGGAGGACCGACTCCACCGGCACGCCGGCCTTGTGGGTCTGATCCCAGCGGCCCAGGGCGTTCATGCCCAGGATCATCAGGAGCGCCAGCACGCTGCCCAGGCAGAGTCCCCGGAAGGTCCCTTGGTCGTCGTTCATTTTCTTCATGTCCGCTGGAGAGCAAACGCCGTGCCGCCGCGATTCCCGGCCCGGCGGCGCGGCCCGGTGGGCACGTCCTTGCTCAATTTTCCGGAACGGCCTACAATCCACTTGGCATGGACGAGCCCGACGTTTTCGAAGTGGCCATGGAGATCGCCCGGGTCGAGTACCCCGACCTCGACGTCCCCCTCTACCGCTCCCGGGTCGAGGAGCTCGGCCGCGAGGGCCGCGCGCGGGTGAAGGCGAAGGGCCGCCGCGCCGTCGACCAGTTCAACGCCTACTTCTTCGACGCCCTCGGCTTCCACGGCAACGCCGACGACTACTACGATCCCCGCAACAGCTACCTCAACGACGTGATCGACCGCCGCACCGGCATCCCGATCACCCTGTCCACGGTCTACTGCGAGCTGGGCCGCCGCGCCGGGCTGCGCGCCCACGGGGTCGGCTTCCCCGGCCACTTCCTCGCCAAGTGCCTCTCGGCCGAAGGCGACGTGATCGTCGACTGCTTCAACGCCCGGACCGTGAGCCGCGAGGACTGCCAGGAGCTCCTCAACTCGTTCAGCCCCGGCGGGCCGCCGGTGTCGGACGAGATGCTCGAGATCGCCTCGCCGCGGGACATCCTCTCGCGCATGCTGGCCAATCTGCGTCGCATCCACGCGGGCCGGGGCGAGTACGCCCGCGCGCTGCGCTGGATCGACATGGACATGACCCTGCGACCCGGCTCGCCCCTCAACTTCCGCGAGCGCGGCATGCTCTACGTGCAGATGGAGGAGTTCGGCAAGGCCATCGTCGACCTCGAACGCTACGTCCACGATTCCCCCGGCGCCGCCGACTTGGCCCGCGTGCGGGAACAGATCCAGCTGATCCGCAAGCTCCTCTCTCATCTGAACTGACATGCAGATCGACCCCGCGTCCCTGCCCTCGCGCGAGGCCTACCGGCTGATGATCTCGTGCATCTGCCCGCGGCCCATCGCCTTCGTCACGACGCTCTCGCGCGACGGCGTCAGCAACCTGGCCCCCTTCAGCTTCTTCAACGGCGTCTCGTCCGACCCGCCGGTGATCTCGATCGCGGTCGCCACGAAGCGCGACGGGTCGAAGAAGGACACCTGGCGGAACATCGAGGAGACCGGCGAGTTCGTCGTCAACGTGGTGGTGCCCGAGCTCATGGACGCGGTCATCATCGGCGCGCGCGAGCTCCCCCACAACGTGAGCGAGCTGGAGCTGTCCGGGCTGAAGACCGCTCCCTCGGCATCCGTGAAGCCGCCGCGCCTCGTGGAGTCGCCGATCAACCTGGAGTGCCGCTTGCTCCGGATCGTGGAGGTGGAGGAGACGGGGCTCATCCTCGGCCGCGTCGTGATGGTCCACGCGAAGGACGAGATCCTGGACGGCGGGCGCGTCGACCCGCGGCGCCTGACCTTCGTGGGCCGGATGGGCGACGACCTCTACTGCCGCGTCACCGACCTCTTCGAGCGGAAACGAACCTGACGCGGAAGCATGAAGCAAGCTCTCCACCCGGGGAGGCGCTTGCTTCCTGATTCTTCTTACTTCGTGCTTCTTGCTTCTATCGGCCGCCCGTGATGGTCCGGAAGATCGTTCCGTCTCCCGCCACGAGGTAGCCCAGGCCCGGGCTCGTCCGGCTCATCCAGACGCCGCGCGGCAGATCCTTCGAGTGGATGGGACTGATCTCCCAAGTGGTTCCGCCGTCCACGGTGGTGTAAACCCCGGCAGTGTTGGTCACGACAAGCCCGCTCAGTTCCGTCAGGAAGGACACCTTCTGGGGAATCGCCGCGCCCCAGGGCGCCACCGTGGCTCCCCACGCCGGCACCCCGCCGCCCGTGAGCCGGTACACCTTGCCGTCGCCCGCCGCCACGAAGCGCTGGAACTGCGCGCCCTCGGGGCTCGCGATCGACGTCAGCGCCGTCGAGACCGGGAACGCGGGAGCCCCGTTCGCCCAGGTGTTCCATCCCGCCCCGAAATCCGAGGACACCGAGACCTTGCCGGCGGACCCGGAGGCGGACACGTTCGTGTTGGAGGGATTGACGGAGAGTCCGAAGTAGGATCCCGCCGGCGGCGTCGGGAGCGTCCCCACGACCGCCCACGCGTTTCCGGTCGCGTCGGTTGTGCGGAGCACAACGCCGTTGCCGCTCTTGGCGCCGGCGCAGAGGCCTTGAGCCTCGGTCGCCGGGAAGAGGAGTTCCTGGTAGGTTTCCGTGCCGACCGCTCCGGTGATCGTCCCCACCTGGGCCCACGCGCCCACGCCCCAGACGTCGGAATTCCGGAGCAGGGTGTTGTTCGCCCCGCAGGCATACGCGTAGGTGCCGATCCCTCCGGGCGGCACCGCGGCCCCGTACAGATTCTGGCCCGTGCCGGAGGTCATGGACGTCCAGTTCACGCCGCTGTCGAGCGTGCGGTAGATCACGCCGGAGTCGCCGACCGCGATGCCCTTCACGCCGTTGTCCTGGAAGGATGCGGCGTTGAAATTGATGCTCGGCGTGCCCTTGGAAATCTTCGTCCAGGTCGTGCCGCTTGCGCCGTTGGTGATCCGAAGGACGGTGCCCTTGTCGCCGACCGCGTAGCCGACGTTGTTGTTGACGAAGGCCACCGAGGTGAGATTCTCGGACGTGCCGGAATTCATCAAGGTATAGGTCCAGATGTACTTCGTGTACGGCGTGGCCGGGGCCGGCGGGGTGATGACCGAGAACGTGGACGTGACTCGGTAGATCGTCCCGGCGTCCCCGACGATGTACCCCAGGCTATCGTTGAGGGGGAAATGGGCGGCGCGGAACGGCGGCGCCGTCGTGGGGAGGGTGCCGTCGCCGTCGCAGAGGTCCCAGCGGCTCACGACGTCCGTGTTGGTGTGCAGCATGACGCCGTGATTCGAGGTGTCGACGCCGACCGCGACCGCGTGGAGGGCGCCGATCGGCGTCTGCGTCAGGAACATCCGGTACAGGTTGTCGATGTTGCTCGCATTGATCGTATCGGTGACGAAGGAATTCCCGAAATCGTTGGTGCGGACGATCTGCGCCCGCGGCGTCCAGCCGGTGAGGGCGGGGTAGCCCGGCGGGATCGGCAGGTCGGCGCCGTAGCCCCCGTAACCCTGGTCCTTGCCGCAGAACAACCCCGTGAGGGTGCCGCCGATGAAGATCATCCCGTTGATCTGGGTCCACAGGATGGGAGGCGTCGGGGGGATGTGGGAGCCGAACGGGGGCACGATCTCCGGCTGATACACGAAGAGGCCGGCGGTGTTGCCCGCGATGGAGCCGTCCACCCAGCCGTCCGAGTGGAGCATCATGTAGTTCCCCGGGACATTGCCGACGCCGGGGAACGGGACGTTCACGTCGACAAACGGCGCCCCCGCGAAGCAGTTCGCAATAGGGATGGTGCTCACGGGAACCGTCGGACTCGTCCAGGTCAGGAGCAACGAGGTCGTGGGCCCGGCGGCGCTCGTGGGATGGATGAACTCGAACACGAAGTCGTGGAGCGTGTTCGGCGCCAGCACGATCGACCCGGTCCGGCTGGGGCCCGTGCCGGTGAAGAGCTGCGTGCCGTTGATGACCAGGCGCACGTTGTCCTGGACGATCGTCGCCGCCGTGAAGGTGAAGTTCTCGCTGACCGCGGAGGGCGTCTGAATCTTGCCGGTCCAGCGGACCGAGAACTGGCTGGGGTTCGCGCGGTTCTGGGGGCCGAAATCCCAGACGAAGTTCAGGGGGGCCTCGTAGCGGCGGTCGACCAGGTTGGTGAAGTTGGTCGAGTTATAGTAGTCCCCGACGAACCAACCTCCGCCCGGGCTGGTCCGCCACCACGTCGTGTCGATGCCGGTGTACGAGCGCCCGATGCCGGTGGCCAGGTCCTGTCCCGCCGCGATCAAGATTCGCCCGTTGGCGGCGATGGCGTTGACGTGGGCGCCGCAGGTCCCGGGGTTGATCTCCTGCTGGGTCCAGACCGGAGGGTTGAGCAGGTCGTCGTCGAAGCGGAAGAACGAGCCGTCCTTGCCCACGACGATGCCCGAGTAGCCCACGTTCGACGTGGTGGCGATGACGCCCTTCAGGTCGCTGCTCGTGGGCGTGCGCTGCTGCGTCTGCCACTTCACGAGGATCGGGGGATTCTTCGGCCCCGACTTGCCGCCTCCGCCGCTGCCGCAGCTGGGCGCCAGGATGGCCAGGAGGATCAGGCTACCAATCGATTTGTTCTTCACCGCCCCTCATGTTCTCCACCCGGGCCAGCACAAACAGCAGATCCGACAACCGGTTCATATATTGGATGACGATGGGTGGCACGGAAACCTGACGGGAGAGGAGCACGATGCGCCGCTCGGCCCGCCGGCAGATGGTGCAGGCGAGGTGGAGGAAGGCGGCGCCGCGCGTGCCGCTCCGCAGGATGAACCCCTTCAGGGGCGGCAGCTCGCCCTCGTAGCGGTCCATGGTCTTCTCGAAGGCGCTGATCTTCTCGGGGCTGACGACCGTCTTCGGCTTGACCTTGCGGGTGTCGTACTTCGGGTCGGCCAGCTGCGCCCCGAGGGCCAGGAGGTCCTTCTGGATGTCCAGGAGCGAGGCGGCGATCTCCTTGTCCTCGACGAAGGCCCGCGCCACGCCCAGCGCGGCCGAGAGCTCGTCGACGTCGCCGTAGGCTTCGACCCGGACGTGATCCTTGGACACGCGGGTGCCGTCGAAGAGACCGGTGCTGCCGTCGTCACCCTTTTTCGTGTAAATGCGGACCATGCGCTCGCCCGATAGCGGAAGATTCTCCCAACCCTGGAAATCGACACTTGATACACACCCCGCTCCGAAAAAACCCTGCGGTTTTTTTTCAGGCGGGGGGACGCGGAAGGACTACTTCTTCAGGAAGGAGAAGCGGCCGGGAGGCCGCTGCTGATTCCCGGGCTTCGCGTCCTGCCCCTCGGGAGGCTTGGTCGCCTTCTGTTCCTCCGCCTTGGCGGGGGCCGCGGCGTCGGGGCTCGTGGCCTTCATGGGCCGCGTCGCCATTTCGCTAACGTTCTTCTCGGCCGGCGGCCTGGGAGCGGCGGGCTTCGCGGGCGCGGGCGCGGCCTCGCCCCGGAGCGCCTCGAGCGCCCCGGCCACGCGGGCCTCGGCGGCACGTCGGCCCTCGCCTTCCTCCACCAGCTTCCGCTCGCCCTCGGCCAGGCCCTTCTCGAGCTGCGCGCTGCGTTCCTGGGCCTTGTTGAGGAAGTCCGTCTGCTGCGCCAGCGCCTTCTTCAGCTTCTCTTTGTCCTCCGCGAGGATGCTGTTGGAGAGGATCGCGGCATCGACTTTTCCCTGCAGGTCCTTGATGACCTCGTCCGACTTCGCGGCCTGCTCGGCCTGCCGCCTGGCGTCCTGCAATTCCCTCGCGAGCGCGTCGACCTTCGCCTTGAGCGCGTCGCGCTCGCCGACCACTTTCTTGTACTCCACGAGCTGCTGCTCGAGACGGACCAGCTTGGTCTTCTGGCGTTCGGCGTATTCACGGAGAAGCTTCTCGGGATCCTCGTCCTCGCCGCCCGGGGCGGGCACGGGAGCTTTCACGGCGGGCGCGGCCGGGCGGCTCGCGGAGGCGGCGTCGCTTGCGGGCGCGGAGGGCCGGGGGGCCAGGATCGGAGGCCGGGGGGCCGGCACGGGCGCCGCCGGAGCCGCGGGTCTCGGCGCGGGCTTGGCCGCGGCGGGCTCGGCTGGGACGGCGGTGTCGGCCGGCTTGCTCATGACGCGCGTGGTCTGGTGGCGGCGGGGCTCGGGCGCGTTCACACGGACCTCCTTCTGGGGAGTCAATTCGATCTGCGTACTGTCAGAGGGAGGGCTGATCATGGGAAGGTCGTCCGCGTCGCTCATAAGCCCCCACCCGGTTAAGGCCGCCCCTGAGGATTCATTGAATTGTAGGCGGGCCCTCCAGAGAGTTCAACTGTCTTCGGTAACGCGGGCCCGATATAATGCCCGGAGGTGACGACCCACAACGACTTCCTCATCGGGCGCATCGCGCTGGAACGGGGACTGCTCTCCGTGGACCAGCTGGCCGAGTGCCTGAGCGACCAGAAGACCTCGTCGGGCGGGTCGCTGGGGACGATCATGCTCCGCAAGGGGCTGATCAAGCAGCGGGACCTCGACGTGCTGCTCGAGGAGCAGAAGCGGCGCCTCTCGGAGGCGCTGGATCTCTCCGACCCGAAGCTCGAGGACGCGCTGCTGGGCCGCCTGCTGATCAAGCAGGGCCTCGTGAAGGAGGCGCAGCTCTACGAGTGCCTGCGCGCCTCCGCCGAGTTGGGCGAGCGGGGCGAGAAGGCGCCGCGCCTGGGCGAACTGCTCGTCCGCAAGGGCTACCTCACCACCGACGCGGTCGACCGGGTCCTCCCGGCGATGAAGAAGGACCGCTACCACTGTCCCAAGTGCGGCACCCACTTCTCGTCGCTGGGCGGCGACGAGGCGCGCTTCCCCACCTGCAAGCAGTGCGGCGCCATCCTCGAGAAGCGCGAGCGCCACGGAAAACCCGGCGAGACCACCGAGACCATCCGGATCGACCTCCCCGAGGACGCGGCCAAAGTCGCGAAGGACCCGGCGCGGCAGTTCGGCGGCGGGAAGTACATCCTCGTCCAGGAGGTCGGGCACGGCGGCATGGGCGTGGTCTGGAAGGCCTGGCAGACCGACCTCAAGCGCTACGTCGCGGTGAAGATCCTCATCGGGACCATGTGGACCGACGTGGAGCTCAAGCGCTTCTACCGCGAGGCGCAGCTGGCCGCGAGCCTCTCGCACCCGAACATCGCCTCGATCTACGAGCTCGGCGCCCACGAGGGCAAGCACTACATGGTCATGGAGTTCGTGGAGGGCGAGTCGGTCGCGCGCCTCATGGCGCCGGTCATGAACAAGCAGGGCACGCAGCGCGCGATCAAGCTGCTCCCGCCGCGCAAGGCGATCGAGATCCTCCGCGACGCCGCCAACGCGGTCGACTTCGCCCACAGCAAGAAGATCATCCACCGCGACCTCAAGCCGCACAACATCATGGTCCAGAAGGCGGACGGCCGCGTCTTCGTGATGGACTTCGGCCTCGCCAAGCCCATCCGCAAGGAGGACTCCATCACGCTGTCCGACGCGATCGTCGGCACGCCGCAGTACATGTCCCCGGAGCAGGCGCGCGGCGACACCGTCGACCGCCGCACCGACGTCTTCTCGCTGGGCGCGGTGCTCTACCACGTCCTGACGAACCGGCCGCCTTTCGACGGCCACTCGCCGGGCGAGATCATGATGTCGGTCCTGGCGGACGACCCGACGCCGCTGCGGAAGCTCAACCCGCGCCTGCACACGGACGTCGAGACCATCTGCCTGAAGGCGCTCGACAAGGACCGCGACCGCCGCTACGAGACGGCCAAGGCCTTCGCGGAGGACCTGACCCGCTACCTCGAGGGCGAGCCCATCTCGGCGCGGCCCCTCGCGACGCACGAGCGCGCCTGGAAGGAGATGCGGCGCCGGCCGCTCCACATGGCGCTGGCGATGGCGTTCCTGGGGGCGCTCCTGCTGATCTCGATCATCCTGACGGCGCAGCACTTCCAGACGCGCGCCAAGATGAAGGACTTCGCCCGCGAGGCGCACGACGCCTTCGCGGCGGGCAAGTACGACCAGGCGAAGACCTGGTGGGACAAGGTCCTCACCCTCGACCCCGAGGATCCGGTGGCGCTCGACGAGTGGCGCCGCGCCGACGAGAAGGCGGAGGACCCGGTGCGGATGCTCCGCGAGCAGCGCGAGCTGCAGCGGCGGATCATCAAGGCCAACCACCAGGAGGCGGAGGTGCTCATCCGGGCCGGCAAGTACCAGCGGGCCCTCGGCCTCACGCTGCAGATCCTGGCCTTCGACCCCAACGACCCGGAGGCGCTCAAGCGGAAGCAGTTCTGCGAGGAGGCGCTCGCCCAGGAGGAGCTCAAGATCGAGAAGTCGATCGAGGAGAAGGACGCGAAGCTGACGGAGCAGCGCGCGAAGGAGGACGAGCTCCGCCGGCAGCGCCTGGCGCGGATCAACGCCTTCCCCGACTACCACCGGGCGAGCCAGCTGGTCGAGGACGCGGCCCGCATGCGCCTGCAGGACGAGGCGGGCACCGGCTTCACGATCGCGGACGTGCACGAGAAGTACCAGGAGGCCAAGAGGGCGCTGACGCTGGCGATCGAGAAGGACAAGACCTACGCGGAGGCGCTCTACTTCCGCGGCCGGGTGCGGCACCGCCTGGGCGAGTTCGACTTCGCGGAGCTCGACTTCAAGGAAGCCTGGGACTACAGCTCGGACTCCATCCCTGTCGCGCTGGCGGCCTCGACCTCGCAGCTGGCGATCGCGGTGCTGCACCAGTACGCGCCCGCCGACGTGCGCGACCAGAAGAGCCGCGCGGCCGCACTGGCCCGGGTGGAGGCCTGGGCCCAGAAGGCGGAGAAGTCCAACAAGGTTCAGAGCGCCTTCGAGCACTGGAGCGCGCGCACGCTGCTGGAGTTCCGCGACGGGAAGACGCCGGCCGCCGCCCAGAGCCTCTCCTACGTGAAGCACGAGGGCCGCGCCAACTACTTCTACCACTTCATGAACGCCTGCATCCACGCCGAGATGGGCGACTGGCGCGCGGCGCACCAGGACCTCAGCTCGGCGCTGGAGCTCGAACCCACGGCCCTCGAGGCCCGCTACCTCCGCGCGATCGTGCGGATGCGGACCGAGGACCTCACCAACGCGATGAACGACGCCAAGAAGGCGGTCGAGATCGCGCCCGCGCGCTCGCCCTACACGTGGCTCGTCTACGTGCTGCGGGCCCAGATCTACCACGAGCTCCACGAAGCCGAGGCGGCGACCGCCGACCTCGAGAAGGCCGGCGCCCTCGCGGGCTCGATGGCCGGCCTGGTCAACACGCTCAAGAACCGCTGGCTGCGCGCCCCCCGCCCCGAGAAGTAAGACTCTCCATCCCCGCGACCCTCACCCGGTTGGCCACTGAGCCCGCGGAGCCCTCGGAGACGATCCTCTCGGAGGGCTCTGTGACTAATCATCCGGAAAGGGCTTGACATAAAGTTCCTTTAGTACTAAAGTACTTTACGTGACAAAGTTAGAAGGCGATCGGGACCCCGCGCGCGATCTGGAGCGCATCCGCGCCCTCATGGAGCGCGCCACGGAGTTCTCGAACCTCTCGGGATGGTCCATCCTGATTTCCGGCGCGCTCGCCGTCGGGGGCGTCGCGGCCTCGCATTCGAGGGGCGTGTCGTTCCGGCAGGAGGGCGCGTACGGCCCCGCGGGCTACACGCTGGGGATCATCTGGGGGGCGGTCTTCGTCCTCGCGACCGCGCAGGGCCTCGCGTTCTCGATCGCCAACGCGCGGCGCAAGGCCGAGCCCTTCTGGTCCCACCTGACCCGGCAGGTGGTGGTCGCGATGCTGCCGGCCCTCTTCACCGGGTACGCCCTCACGGAATACGCGCTGATGACCGGCCGCCTCGAGATCCTGCCCCCGTGCTGGATGCTGGCGTACGGCTCCTCCCTCATGGGACTGGGGCTCTTCGCGGGGCGGGCCTTTCGGGTCGCGGCCCTCGCCTTCCTCATCCTCGGGGCGGTCGCCCTCTTCCACCTGCGCGACCACGGTCTGATCATGATGCTCGCCTCCTTCGGCGGGCTGCATCTTGTTCTGGGAGCTTGGGTGCTATGGAAGCGTCGGGCGTAAGCCGGCTCAACGCCGTGATCCACGAGCGGGCGCGTCTGGGGATCATGTCGGTCCTCGCGGCCCGCCCCGCGCTCACGTTCGGCGAGCTCAAGACCCTGCTGGACATGACCGACGGCAACCTCTCCGTCCACCTGCGCATCCTCGAGCAGGCGGGCTACGTGTCGATCGAGAAGAAGTTCGTGGAGCGGAAGCCCCAGACGACGGTGAGGATCTCCAAGAAGGGCCGCCTGGCCTTCGAGCACTACGTCGAGGTCCTCGAGGAAATCGTCCGGAAGAAGTGAGTGCGAGGAGTTTGCCGTGGAGTTGAGACGTCACCCCGTGGTCACCCTGGCCTTCATCGCCGCCGCCCTCCTGCTGCAGGTGTTCGCGGCGTTCTTCATGAAGCGGAGGGCCTCGTGACGCTGCACGCCCTCCTCCTGCGGCAGGAAACCCGCGTCCCCGGCCTCCTCGCGGCGGCCTCGCTGTCGAGCGCCTGCTTCGGCGCCGCCGTCGGCAGCTACACGGGACGCTGGCAGATCGTCGGCGACGCCGTCAAGATGCCCGTCTACCTTCTGGGCACCCTGGCGATCTCCTTCGCCGCCATGCATTTCTTCGCGGCGCGGGAGCGGCTCGCCCGCGAGACGTTCCTCGCCGCCCTCGAGACCGTCGCCCTCACGGCGGTGGTCCTGGGGGCGCTCGCGCCGATCGTCTGGCTTCTGAGCGTGTCGCTTCCCCACGCGCCCGGCCTCCGCACTCCGGAGGCCCAGCGCGGCTACAAGATCCTGATCCTCCTCCTCACCGGGTCGGTGGCGGCGGCGGGGGTCGCCGGCGTCGTCCGCCTGCACCTCCGCCTCCGCTCCGCCCGCCTCACGGCCGCGTGGGTGCTGATCTACCAGTTCGTCGGGGCCCAGATGGCATGGCTGCTCAAGCCCTGGGTCAGCCACACCGGCCTCGACGACCGCTTCCTGCCGCTCCGCGACAATCTGCACGGCAACTTCTACGAGTCCGTCTACCGGACCTTCGTCGGCCTGTTTTCCTGAAGGGGGAAGAATGAACACCGCCGCCACGACGCACCCGGGCCCGTTCGACAAGCTCGACCGGGACCAGTTCGATTCCGACGGCCTGGCCCGCGGCCTGGCCGGGCGCTTCTCCGTCGTCGCCGCCGTCCTGCGCGCGCCCGGAGCCTTCGTCCGCGACCTCCGCGGCGACCGCAACCTGCGGCACTACGCGGGGAGCCTGGTGCTCACCACGATCCTGTTCACGGCCGCTTACGGCGCCATCCTCGGCATGTTCCACCCCGGGCTTCAGACGCTCTTCGCGGCCGCGAAGCTGCCCGTCGTGGTCCTGGGGACCGCGATCCTCTGCACGCCGACCTTCTACGTCTTCAACGCGATCCTCGGGTCCAAGTTCACGCTCCGCCAGACGCTGGCGGCGGTCCTCTTCCTGTCGACGTCGATCTCGCTCGTGCTGCTCGCCTTCGCGCCCATCGCCTGGTTCTTCACGGTCTCCACGAACGGAGCCGGCTTCCTGGTCTCCCTTCACCTCTCGGTGTTCCTCATCGCGGCGATGTACGGCATCCACTCGCTCAACACCGCGCGCCGCTACCTCGACCACATCGAGCGGGAGCACACGCCGATCCACGGCGCCTTTCTCTTCCTCTGGTTCGTCATCGTCCTCTTCGTCGCGCTGCAGATGGCCTACTACCTGAGGCCCTTCCTCGAGCCGTCGCCGGAGCTCCGCTTCTTCCTGGGCGAGCGGGGGCTCTTCCTCGACGCGCTTCGCTGACGGAGGCGACCGTGAGAGTGCTCCTGATCAATGTCCCCCACCCGGCGATCGGCAGCCGGATCCCGGACGACCACCTCCCGCCGCTGGGACTTCTGGCGCTGGGCGGCCCGCTGATCGACGACGGCCACGAGGTCCGGCTCCTGGACGCGGACCTCGAGGCCGGCCGCGAATCCCTTCTCTCCTGGTGGAGGCCGGGCCGCTTCGGCCCGACCTCCACGTCCAACATCGCGGTCGAGGCCGCGGCCTGGAGACCCGACGTCGTCCTCTTCGGCCACTCCGGCTCCACGTCGGGCCACCCGGTGGTAGCGGAGATCAGTCGCGCCGTCCGGGAACTCCTGCCGCGCGCGACGATCGTCTACGGCGGCGTCTTCCCCACCTACCACTGGCGCGAGGTCCTGGAGGCCGAGCCGCAGATCGACGTCATCGTCCGCGGCGAGGGGGAGGAAACCGCGCGGCAGCTCCTGCGGGTCCTCCGGGACGGCGGCGACCTCCGCGCGATCGCCGGGCTCGCGTTCCGCGAGGGCCGAGTCCCCGTCGCCACGCCGCCGGCCAGCGTGATCCAGGACCTCGACCGCTACCGGATCGGCTGGGAGCTCATCGACTTCCGCCGCTACAGCTACTGGGGCGGGATGCGCGCCGTGGTCGTCCAGTTCTCCCGCGGCTGCCCCCACCCCTGCACCTACTGCGGGCAGCGCGGCTTCTGGACCCGCTGGCGCCACCGCGACCCCGTGAAATTTGCCGCCGAGCTCGCGCGGCTGTATCACGACCACGGCGTGACGCTCATCAATTTCGCGGACGAAAATCCGACCGTCGACCGGGACGCCTGGCGCCGCTTCCTCGAGGCCCTGATCGCCGAGAACGTCCCCCTCACGCTCGTGGGCTCGACGCGCGCCGACGACATCGTCCGCGACGCCGACCTGCTCCCCCTCTACCGGAAGGCGGGCTGGGTCCGCTTCCTCCTGGGCATGGAGAACACCGACGAGGACACGCTCAAGCTCATTCGCAAGGGCGGGTCCACCACCAAGGACCGCGAGGCCGTGCGGCTCCTGCGGCAGAACGGCATCCTCTCGATGGCCACCTGGGTGGCGGGCTTCGAGGAGGACGACGACCGCAGCTTCTGGCGCGGGCTCCGCCAGCTGCTGACCTACGACCCCGACCAGATCCAGGCGCTCTACGTGACGCCGCACCGCTGGACGCCGTACTTCCGGGTCGCGGCCGGCCGCCGCGTCATCCAGAAGGACGCGCGGCGCTGGGACTACAAGCACCAGGTGCTCTCGACCCGGCACCTCCCGCCCTGGCGCGTGATCCTCTGGGTGAAGTTCATCGAGGCGGTCGTGCAGCTGCGCCCGAAGGCGCTCTGGCGGACCTTCCTGCAGCCGGACGCCCGGCTGCGCCACGCGATGCGCTGGTACGCCGAGATGGGCCGTCGGGTCTGGCTCCACGAGCTGAAGAACTTCTTCCTGCGCGAGCGTCGCCGGGCGAACGGCCCCACGCTCGAGGAGTTCTGGGGCCGGCCGCAGGATCACGACGAGCGCTCGATGGCCGTCCGCTCCGTGCCGCCTCGGACGGTTCCGCTGCGGGAGCCCGTGAAGGTATGAGCGTGTACCGCTGGTCCGCGTCGTCGGGTCTCTTCTTCGGAAGCATCAGTTCGGCCCTGCTCCTCGAAGAGATCTTCCTCCACGGGCTGACCCCGCCTCTTCCCTTCATGGTGTTCCTCGCCGCCTCGCTCACGGGCGTCGCGGCGTCGCTCGTGGCGCTCTTCCTGCAGCGGGACGACGAGGACCCGCCGGACCTGCTCGACCACCGCGCGGTGGCCTTCATCGGCATCGGCTTGAGCTCCTGGCCCTGGATCCTGATGGTGTGGCTGCTCTGGTTCCTGGAGATCGGTCCGCCCTAGGCTGAACTCCGCCGCTATAATCGGCTGGATGGGAGATAAGCTCACCAAGATCCGCGTTCAGCTCCGAGAGCAGGGGGAATCGTTCTGGGCGGAGGCGCTCGGCAACAACCTCTACCGGGTTGAGAATTTCCTCATTCTGCCTCAGCATATCGCACCTCAGGATGTCGTGCGTTGTAGCGCTCCGGAGAACGGATTGCCCGAGGTCCTGGAAGTCGTCGAACGGGGGCCCTGGTATGCCGTCGGGGTGATCTTCGACAAGGACGCCTCCGACGACCTGATCTACAAGGTCATCAGCGACCTTCATGCCCAGGGCTGCGTCTGGCAACAGCTGGTCAAGCGAAGTTACGGGATCACCGTGCCGAAGGCGAAGTTCAGGGACATTCTCCGGATTTTGGAGGCCACTCCCCGCGCCGTCGGCTGGGAGATCGTCTGCGGTCCCGACGCCCCGACTCCCTGTTCGGCCTTCGATCCCCCACCCGACCGAACCTAGTCCTCCGAGGGTCAGGCCTCGGGGCCGACGCTGAAGTACTCGGCCTGGGAGTGGTGGAAGACGAGGGCCGAGACCGACGCCTCCGGGTCCATCATGTCGCCCTCGGTGAGCTGGACCCCGATCTCCTCCGGCCGGAGGAGCTTGAAGAGCTTCCGCTGGTCCGCCAGGTTCGGACACGCGGGGTAGCCGAAGCTCACCCGCACGCCCTGGTACTTCGCCTTGAAGCGGTCGTTCATCGACAGGTCCGGCGCGTCGGGGAAGCCCCACCAGGTGCGGATGTCGCGATGCAGCTTCTCCGCGAAGCCCTCCGCAGACTCGATCGCCACCGCCTGCAGCGTGTGCGAGAGCACGTACTCGCCCTTCTGCTTCAGCTCCTCGGCCCGCACCCGGATCCCCTCCCCCGTCGTCGTCACGAAGAAGCAGACGTAGTCCGTGCCGGCGCCCAGCGGGCGGACGAAGTCGGAAAGGCAGAGCCCGTCGGGCTTCGCCTGCCGCGGGAAGTCGAAGCGCTCGATCTCCTTCCCCGCCGGGTCGTAGATGATGAGCGCGTTGCCGTCGGAATTCGCCTTGAAGTACTGGTAGAGGCCCCGCGCCTTCATCCAGCCCTCCTCGCACTTCTTCTCCACGTGCCGGACGATCTCCTGGATCTCCAGGAACTTCGGGTCCCGCGCCGCCTCGAGCTTCTCGAGCGAGCCTTTCACGCCCAGGTGCTTGCCGTAGAGCATGAACGGGCTCACGTAGGGCCAGAGCGCGCGGAGGTCGGGCACTCCCACGACGTGGCGCTCGAGGTCGGGCGGGACGCGGACCGGCTCGTCGGCGCGGATCTGCGTCGAGCGCACCGCGGGCGCGGCGACGACCACCTGCTGCTCCTTTGCGGTGTCGGTCTGCGCCAGCTGGATCGCCTCCGCGGCGATCTTCTTGTCGAGCGCCGACCGCGCGTCGGCGTTCATCACCTGGTTGGCGAGGTCGAGCCCCTGCATGGCGTCGCGCGCGTACCCGACGAAGTTCCCGTAGGTGGGCCGGATCCGCGTGTACGTGAACTTCTTGGTCAGCGCCGCTCCGCCCACCAGGATCGGCAGGTTGATCCCGGCCGTGCGGAGGTCCTGCGCCGTGATGACCATCTGCTGGGCCGATTTCACGAGCAGCCCCGAGAGGCCGATCATGTCCGGCTTGTGCTCGTGGGCCGCCGAGATCAGCGTCTCGGGCGGGCACTTGATCCCGAGGTTGACGACCGAGTAGCCGTTGTTGGAAAGGATGATCTCGACCAGGTTCTTGCCGATGTCGTGGACGTCGCCCTTCACGGTCGCGAGGATCAGCTTGCCCCGGTTCTGGGCGTCGGCCTTCTCCATGAACTGCTCGAGGTGCCCGACCGCCGCCTTCATGGCCTCCGCGGACTGGAGCACCTCGGCGACGATCAGCTCGTTGTTGTTGAAGAGGCGGCCGACCTCGTCCATGCCCTTCATGAGCGGGCCGTTGATGATGTCGAGCGGCTTCGTCCCCTTGCGCTTCTCCTCGAGGTCCTCGATCAGCCCCTCTTTCGTGCCCTCGACGATGTAGCTGGCGAGCCGCTCGTCGAGCGACAGCTTCTTCTTGTCCGCCGCGACCGTCTTCTTGCCGCGATAGAACGCGGCGAACTTGGCGATCGGATCCTCGCCGCGGTTGAAGAGAAGGTCGTCGCAGAGCTTCTTCTCCTCCTCGGGGATGGACGCGTAGCGGACCAGCTTCTCGGAGGAGACGATGGCGAGGTCGAGCCCCGCCTTCGTGTTGTGGTAGAGGTAGACGGCGTTGAGGACCTCGCGGCCCGCGGGCGGCACCCCGAACGAGACGTTGGAGATGCCGAGGATCGTCTTCGCGAGCGGGAACTTCTCCTTGAGCGCGCGGACGGCGTCGATGGTGTGCTTGGCGGAGCCCACGTAGTTGACGTCGCCCGACGCGCAGGGGAACACGAGGGGATCCCAGAGGATGTCCTGGGGCTCGATCCCGTATTTCTCCGTGAGCAGCCGGTAGCTGCGCTCGGCAACCTGGAGCTTCGCGTCGGTCGTGATCGCCTGACCCTTCTCGTCGATGCAGCCGACGATCACCGCCGCGCCGTAGCGGCGGGCGATCGGGCAGACCTGCTCAAACTTCTCCTCGCCGTCCTCCAGGTTGATCGAGTTGATGATGGCCTTTCCCTGGCTGTAGGTGAGCGCGAATTCGATCGCCTTCGGGTTGGTGGTGTCGATCACGAGCGGCGCCTTCACCATCCGGATCAGTTTCTCGAGGAAGGCGCCGGTGGCCGGAAGTTCGTCGATCTCCGTGTGCTGGATGTTGACGTCGAGGACGTGGGCGCCGGCCTTGACCTGCTTGCGCCCGATCTCGGCCGCCTCCTCGAACTTCTTCGCCATGATGAGCTCGCGGAACTTCTTCGAGCCCGTCACGTTGGTCCGCTCGCCCACGATGAGGGGGCGGCTGGACTCCTCGCAGGGCACGTAGTCGATGCCGCTCACGTGGGTGACGCGGGAGGCCGCCGGCTTACGGGGCCGGGCGTCCTTCGCGACCTTGGCGATCGCGCGGATGTACTCGGGCGTCGTGCCGCAGCAGCCGCCGACGAGGTTGACCCAGCCCTGCTCGATGAAGCGGCCCAGGGCGCCCGCGACCATCGCGGGCGTCTCGTTGTATTTGCCCTCGGCGTCGGGCAGCCCGGCGTTGGGGTAGCAGGTCGTGTAGCAGCCCGCCATTCCGGCGAGCGTGCGGAGGTGGTCGGTCATGAACTCCGGGCCCGTGCCGCAGTTGAGCCCCACCGAGAGCGGCTTCGCGTGCTCGATGGAGGCGTAGAAGGCGTCGACGCCCTGCCCCGCCAGCATGGTCCCCATGGGCTCGATGGTCGCCGAGAGCATGAGCGGGACGCGGAAGCCTAGCTCGCGCTGGGCCTGCTCGATCCCCAGGAGGCCCGCCTTCACGTTGCGGGTGTCCTGCGAGGTCTCCAGGAGCAGCGCGTCCGCGCCGCCCCGGAGCAGGCCGACGGCCTGGCGCCGGAAGTTCTCGACGAGCTCGGAGAAGGTGATGCCGCCGGTGACCGTGATGGTCTTGGTGGTCGGGCCCATCGAGCCGGCCACGAAGCGGGGACCCGGGAACTTCGCCGCGGCCTCGCGGGCGATGCGGGCGGACGCCTCGTTGATCTCCTCCGCGCGGTCGCCGAGGCCGTACTCGTTGAGCACGAAGGGCGTGCCGCCGAAGGAGTTGGTCTCGACGATGTCCGAGCCCGCCGCGAAGTAGGCCTCGTGGATCTCGCGGATCACGTCGGGCCGCGTGAGGACGAGGTTCTCGTTGCAGCCCTCGAGGTCGGGGCCGCCGAAGTCCTTCGGGCCGAGGTTGCGCTGCTGGATCATGGTCCCCATGGCGCCGTCGATCACGAGGATCTTCTGCCCGAAGAGGTCGATCAGCTCCTTGGAGCGGGGCGCGAGGGGCGGGACGGGGTGGTTCACTTGGGCTTCTTTCCGCTGGCGACGATAACCTGGAACGGGTCGCCGCGCTTGCTCGACCCGATTTCGAACTGGAGATCCCGGAGGCCGGCCTCCCTCATCATCTTCCGGAGCGACTCCTCGTCGAAGCCCAGCCACTTGTCGCCGAGCTTCTTCACCCACTCTTCCTTGTGGGACTTGAGGTCGAGGAGAAGCAGCGTGCCCCCCGGGCTGAGGACGCGGGCGGCTTCCCGGATGGCCCGGGCGGGATCCTTCGCGTGGTGGAG
>Ga0310811_10002122_pt1 | contig 24735 bp, 23 predicted proteins | sample YCmetagenome_FD_207642 | JGI IMG/M metagenome (GOLD analysis project Ga0310811, IMG submission 207642) | Soil microbial communities from experimental microcosm in Duke University, North Carolina, United States - YC | ecosystem: Engineered > Artificial ecosystem > Soil microcosm > Unclassified ... | reverse complement strand
ACCGACGGCTACATCAAACGCAACAATCCAATTCGTTTGATCCGCGACGGTATCGTTGTGTTTGCAGGCAAGTTGACTTCACTGAAGCGTCATAAGGATGATGCAGGTGAAGTAAAGTCGGGGTTCGACTGCGGGATGGGCATCGATGGATTCAATGATATTAAAGTTGGCGACGTGATCGAGAGTTACGAAATGCGCGAGGTGAAGAAATCGTTGTAAAACATAATAGCAATTCTGAAGAGCCTGATAATTGTAAAAAGTTATCAGGCTTTTTTTATCCCCAGAGAAATTTGGAGAAGGCATAGAGCCCGAGCCCCAGCAGCACCAACCCGGGAATAACTTTTACCCACCTACTGCCATTCGCGAAAGGCGCCAGTCGTTGGGCGAATTGGATAAGCAAAAGGAGCAACGCAAGTGCGCCAATCGAAGTGCCAAACACATAGCTGTGCAGGAGTCCAGTCGTGTTGAGCGTGATCCACCCTTGCGCTTTGAGGTACGCCGTGAACCCCATCCAGTAGGGAATCGCCATCGGATTCAAAATGCTCAGGGCAATCCCTCGACGGAAGCCACTGTCGTTAAATTTCTTTGCAAAGCCCGTGGGCGATTCTTTGGACGGCCAAAGGTTAAAAATTGCGAGCGCCGTCATGACAACGGCAGCGATCAGTTGAAAATTTTCCACCACGAGCGGTGAAGACGTAAGCCAATATTCAAACTGTACGCCAATCCACGCATACGGATATTCGATGATGGCAACGGCAATCGCGAATCGCGTGGCAATTGCCACTTTGCCCTGCAGCGAGAGCTGCAAAATCGTGACGTTCAATGTGCCGGGAGGAATCGAGCCGATGAAGCTGAAAAAAAAGCCCAGAAAGAAAACGTAGAGATGATACATTCAGTAATTTGAAAAGAACCCATTTGGGATTTGAAAATAGAAATACTTTGCAATGTTACCTAGGATTTCGTGGCCCCCACTCGGCATCTCAAAGGATTACGCCAATAACGATTTTGATTTTTACATCAACACACCTTCCTCTCAAGATTTTACTGTGAAACTAGGCTCTTAGTGCTGTAAATTTTTTGTACACGGACCTCCCCTCGTGGAAAGAGATATACGCGACACCTCGTTCATGATTTTCACGACTGATACGGTACAGGTTTTTCCAATGAGCAATAAGGTCACGCACACCATCGGCGAGTGACGCCTTGGGGTGATAAATGTGGGAGGGCTCTGCGCCACAGCCGTTGAGTTCAACAATTTTTACTTTTCCGTTTTCCAGATCTTCGATAGAACCGCAGCGCAAATCATAACGACCAAAGTAAAAGCCCGACATCTGTTTGCTGATCCGGTCGAAAGATGCTGAAAGCTTTTCGGTGATTAGGTGATTTGCATTCAAAAACTTGGTGCCGAGACAGTGGTTTCCGATAGAGATGAGCTCCACCTTTTTTCCATCTGGAATTATTTCTTCCATTTTTTCACCATATTCTTTCAATAAAGATTTCCATTGTAAGCGGGCACGGTTGTTTTCCATGATGAGACAGCGAAGTGTTTTTTTGCCATCTCCCAGTACAAATAAAAATTCCTTGGCGGTGATCGAATTTACAAACCCACGCTCTTCATTGGGGAAGCGTACATAGAACACACCAAATTCCAAGGGCAACTCTACAAACTCCTGAATTAGAAAATCAATTTTGATCTCCGACAGATACCACAAAGCATCTTGCTCGTTTTTGATTTTCCGGACCATCCAGCCGCGTTCGCCCAGGTCGGGTTTGAAAATGACAGGGAAGGCCAATCCGTTCTCTTGCATCAGACGCTGCACGTTTGCAAGCGTTGAGCCGTGTTTGACAAGCAAAGTTTTTGGTTTCACTTCGTTGGGCAGCATCGACAAGACTTCAAATTTGGATTCACCCATCATGCCGCCGGCATAGATCCCTGGATTGGAGGCAGTGAAATAAAAGAAAGAGCGCTCCTTGAGCGAATACCAAAGCCACATAAAAACGAGCGGCAGTTGGATGATACCAAAAGGCCAGTACTCCCAGTTGAATAGCTTTGTCGAGAGGTTTTTAAGTTTTAGGCTCATTAATTTTCTACAGCCAATTGGGCCTCACGATAGCGAACGGTAGAAGCGGCCACACCAAAGTCGTCAGGCAAACAAACCTTCGGGGCGATTTCCCTGATTCCGATTTTCATGATCGCCATATGATGCACGGCATGTTCAATGTTATAGGTGAGCTCTCTGAAATAACTGGTGTCGACGGACACCACCTCCCGTTCGCCATAGCTCGCTTCAAGAGTCAAATTCCGATCTTGCGCTTGCTTGCCCACAAATGAGTCGATGCGGTTGATCACTTCGAACGCGAGATCACGATCCGTTTCTATCAATTTATCGTGTCCTCGTTTATCATAGTTAATCACGCCTTCTGCAATGCCTTGCTCAAGGCAAATGAAAAATTCGAGTGTGTGGCGCAGATGCTGGCCGATAGATGAACCGCCCAACGTTGGCGACGGTGCGATGAATTCGTCATCCGAGAGTTGTTTTATGGCATCTGCCAATTGGTTTAGAATGATGCGTGCAGCGTGTATGAGTTGACTCATGGTCTCTTGTTGATTTAAGGTTTCAAAGTTCGTGATTATGGGAGAAATTTTTTCCAGTTTTGGTCTGCTTTTGTCTTCAATGTTTTTTCGTTTTTATTCCAGTCCTTCAGCGTATTGTTACCCCAGAAATTGTAGAACAAATACAATTTACCGTCTACCACTTTGTAGGTTTCCGGATCGATTTTGACTTTGTCACCGTTTTCGCCCATGGCGTAGGCACACCATCCCCCGTAAGCAGGTTCATATTTTTCAGGTGCGGTCTTGAATTTATTCGCATTGGCGGTGCTTGAAAACAGATAGGTTATCCCTTTGAACGAAAAGGCGAATTTTGATTCTCCTTCCAAGGGCTTTCCATCAAAATAGCTGACTGCATCGTACCCATCAATCGCCACGTTCTTTTTGATGTTGAAATTTTTCTTCCGTGCATCATCGCTTTGAGCGAATGCCACCTGCGAGAAGATCAACAGAACGAATACAGCCAGTTTTCTCATAGATCCAAGATACGTAAACACCCCAAAGTTGGGTTTACTGTTTGGATGGAATTGTCGCGGACAATACAAAATTGAGAATTGAGATCTTTCAGTCAAAAACCTCCCGAATTACATCCCACACGAGGTCGGGTTCATAGCCCTTTCCGATGGCAAATCGCGCCAATTTGTTTTTCTTTTTAAAAAGGTCCGTTTCGGACGTTTGCGCTGATTTCTTCCTTATTAAACCAGTCAGCGTTTTCAAGTAATCTTTTTGATCGATCTCCGTCAACCCGCGAGCAATGCACTTCGGCGTTAGGCCAGCCATTTCAAGTTCGCGTTGGATCTTAAGCTTGCCCCATTTCATCATGCGGAATCTCCCTCCCGCAAAAGCTCTCGCATACCGTTCTTCATTCAAAAAACCTTCCGTGATCAAACGAGAAAGAATTTCATCCACTTCACCGCTGCGTAAACCGTACTCGAACAATTTGATTTTGACTTCGAGATGCGAGCGTTCTTGATAGGCACAGTAGCGGTAGATTTTGGCTAGCGCCTCGGTGGGAGTTACGGATTTTCTTTGATCCAACGGTCGGCCACCCATCCTCACAATTTCAGCTTTACGCGGTCGATAACAACGTCAACAGGAAGGTCGCGCAACGGCCCACGATGCCGGATGATCGCGTCTTTTATTTGACTTTCGGAAAGGCCAGAGTAGGGAACGTAATCGCCGAAGTCGTGCAAGTCACCGAGTAAAATCAGCATATTTTTAACGTTGAGTGCATTGGCGAAATGAGCGAACGAACTGTCGATGCCGATGAATAGTTTGCTTTGTTTTATCATGCATGCAATTTCTGTGAAAGAAAGTTTTCCGCACAGGTCTACAAACATGCTTGAATTATTTTGGATTCGCGCATGTAACCCAATCTCCACCACATGAAGCCCCTGAGCCATCACGAATTCGGCTAAAACATTCCATTTTTCAGCCGGCCACATTTTAGACTCGCCGTTGGAGAGCGCATGGACTACTACATAATTACCATAGACAGAAACGGGCGGCGGATTTTCGGGCAAATGATAGATGGGACGCTCGTTCAGTTTGGGCAGGCCTGCTGTCAAAGAGAACACCTCCAATAGATTTCCAAAGTGAAAATAGTTATTCACCTTTATTCCGGCTGCATTTGGATTTGATAGAGTGAGATAGTGCCGGAAGCAGACACGCTGATCGACATGAAGGTCTACCACTTCTACAGCGCCAAACCGTCGCAAAAAAAAACGAAGATAAATCCACTCCGACAAGCAACTCACTTCGATGATTTGGTCAATGTGAGGATTGAACTGCATGACTTCTCGGTACCGTTTCTTCACAATCCGAATTACAAATGCACTTGGATTCTTTGCTTTTAAGTAACGATCAACGGGTTCTGAGGCCACGATGTCACCAATGTGTTCCACTAAGGCAACCACTATTTTCTTTCGATTGGGAGCGCGGGAGATAATGGCAAAATTCTTTACGATTACCTGCGGAAGGAGGAAAATCGAAAGAAATCGTTTGAAGCCAGTGAACAGCGCACGGATAGCGCGCGATTTCTTTATTCGCTGAAATGAGGTCGGCATTTTAGGTTAATTCCGACCCTAAGATAAGTTTACTTGATGAGTCCTTTTGTTTTTAAAATGCTGGCCACGAATTTTCTTTCGTTTTCAGAATTGAAAATCTTAAATGGCAGATAAACCAGCTGTGCTTTATTGATGAAAAGGGCATAAAAATCTTTGCCTACTTTGGCACTTTTGAACTGATCCCATTTCATAGGCATCCCCTCGCGCGGGTTCAATTTCATGACCACCTGCTGACTGTTGATTTCATAGGAGTATTTTTCAAATAACATCTTTCCTTGTTCTAATTGGGTAACTCCATAAAACTGAAGCCACCAGAAGAGAAGATATAAACCAGCGCCCATTGCGGCAGCGAAAAACCACCACCAGCTTGGCACCCAGACATAGCCAAGACAAATAGCTACCACGATTAAACTCACCCACCATTGCTGCTTTAATACCGTCGTAAAGGCCAATTTGATGTAAATATTCTTTTCCAGGCGGTAATTTTTCGTTTTTACGATCATAGTTCTTCAAAATAGGAGGGCAAAAATACTGCCTTTCATGTGTTAATAATAATTTTATTGAGGTGACATGCAGTCCGCCGCACGTCGACAGGCCAGCACGCGGTCTTATGAATTGACCATTTTTTGGTCGCAAAGCAGTAAAACCTGTGGTCAGATGATTTTGTAGTTCTTGTATTCGCCGATGCGGTAGCCGGTCAATGCGTACACAAACCGCTTGAACTTCTCTTTCAAGGAATACTGTCTCTTCGAAATATCGTAGTCGAATTTCCAGTTTTTCTTTGCGATCCGATCGAGTAACGCGCTAGGATGCGTTTCAGTGAAAAGCTCCAGAGAATCAACTTTGGTATAATCGAACTCTTCGGCCTTCGCTACGTTGGTTTCGATCCACTGGTCGCTATGGTAAAATTTATTCCAATCCTGCTGCTTGTATTGCATGGCCCTAGGGTCTTTTACCCAGCCGTAGTGGTAGATAAAAGCATCGATTAATTTTACCCGCAGCTTGTCGTTCGGCCACTTCCGAAACCCCTGGGCGTCACGATAGGAGAAAGTAATCCAATTATTTCTTAGGATTCGGATTTCTCTTCTGTACCATCGCCAGGATTCTCCGACATAATCATACGACCCGTAAAAATGCTTGTAGTGAAAAAGGAGCCCGTCGACGAGCCGATCGTCCTTGTATTTTTCCATGGCTTCACGAATCGTAGGATAATATTTCTCGTGAATGGCTTCATCAGCTTGAATATAGATCGCCCAGTCGCAATCAGGAGATATCGCACGGAAAGCTTTATCGGTCTCGAGCGCAAACGTGCGACCGCCTTCGCGCAGGGAATCGTCCCAAACGGTCTTTATAATCCTTATTTTCGGAGAGTCGATGCCTTTGACAAGTTCAAGTGTATTGTCAGAAGAATTGCCTACCGCTACCACGAATTCATCGCAGAGGGGCAGCACGGATTTGATCGCTTCCACTATAGGATAATCGTACTTGACCGCATTACGAATTATCGTAAACCCACTTACATTCATCGCCCTAAAAATAGAAAAGAACTTCAAATACTTTTGGGTTTTTTAATAGATCCTGACGACCGATTTACCTAAAGGCGATGAACCCAGTTATCGTTAGAAGTATTTTTCCAAAATCCGAGAAAAGCGGATCGCCACATTTGGCTACTTTTACTGCGTACAGGTTTTTTTAATGGATATAATTTTTGCGGCAAGTCATGACTGTCCTTGAGATCAATTTAGCAACCGGTTGGAGAGGCGGCGAAAGACAAACCTTCTACAATATGCTGGGCCTAAGAGATGCGGGTGTTATCGTTCATTTGGCTTGCCTCAGAGGATCCACGCTCGAAACAAATGCACTCAAAGCTGGTTTTGCAGTAACTCCTTGCACCTCATTGTTGGCGGCGGTATTTTATCTTGTTCGCATCGGAAAGCAGTTCGATTTTATTCACGCACAGAACTCGCAGATATTAACCTATTGTTTGCTCACAAAAATTTTTCACCGAACAAAAATCATTTTCACAAGACGCGTCAATTTTCCGCAACGCGGTTTCTTGACGAAACTGAAATACATGCTCACCGACCGGATCGTAGCGATAAGTCAGGCCGTAAAAGACACGCTCCGAGTATTCACGGGACGCCAAGATATTGAGGTGATCTCCGATATTGTAGTCCATGAAAACGGACCTAATCCGGATCGAGCAAGAACAGAAATTGCACACCTGAACATCAATGGGCAGCACATAATAGGTACGGTGGCGGCACTGTCGAGTGAAAAAGACCCCATGACCCTATTAAAGGGAATTCAAAAACTGGCCGAAAAAAGGAGCGACTTTTGCTTCCTTCACTTTGGAGCAGGCGAACTGGAGGACGACGTGATACAAAAAATAGAAGAACTCCATTTGCAGCACCGCTATTTTCTGATGGGTTTCGCACAAAACGTGGAAGATTTCTATTCTCTATTTGAGGTTTTTGTGATGACATCCACGCAGGAAGGATTGGGAAGTAGTGTGCTTGATGCCTTTGTCAGGAAAGTACCCGTGGTTTCTACCAATGCCGGTGGCCTCAAGGATTTATTGGCGAACGAAAGAGGCATTGCCTGTGAAGTAGGCGACAGCGATGAAATTGCGCGTGGCATAGAGACACTGCTCGAGGATAAAGCAAAAAAAGAAAAATACGTCAACAACGCTTTTGATTATGTTTGCAAAAATCACAGCATGCAGCACATCAGTGAACAGTATGTTGCACTAATGAGCGCAATGAATATAAGTACTAAGTGAAGGCGTCAATTGTCATTTCCTATTACAAGAATATTCCAAACCTGGAATTGATCCTTTTCGGATTGAGCAATCAATCCGCACGGGGTGCTTTTGAGGTCATTGTTTCTGAAGACGATGACGCGAAGGAAACGGTCGACTTTTTGAATATTGTGAAACAGAAAGTTCCGTTCCCGATAATCCATTTGTCACAAAAGGACGAAGGTTTTCTGAAATGCAAGGCGCTCAACAAAGCCATCGAAGCATCAACGAGCGATTTTTTGATTTTTCTGGATGGAGATTGTATCCCTCATCCTCACCTTGTAAAAGAATATATCGAAACCAAGCGACCAGGCAGAGCGCAGTATGGACGGCGAGTGATGCTGAGTGAAAAGATTTCTAAAGACCTATTGTCTCGCAAGAGCTTAAATGTGCTGAATTTTTTCAACCTCGTTCGCTGTGGATGTAAAAGAGTGGAGGAAGGATTGTACTTGACATTTGTGCCCCAGGCGCTAAAAAAGAAAAGCACGGGTCTGTTGCTGGGATGCAACATGGGGATTTCGAAGAGTGATTTGGTAGCCATAAACGGATTCGATGAAGATTATGTCGCGCCGGGTGGTGGAGAAGATTCGGATGTGGAGTGGAGACTCAGCGCCTTGGGAACAGTTTCCTTTTATTCAATGAAGTTTAGATCGATTGTCTATCACATTCATCATCAAGAGCGATTTTCAAAAAATCAGGAGTTGAAAAACGAAGGTATCTTGGCGCGCAAGATGCAAGAAGGATTTTTTAGGTGCAAGAATGGATTGAAGAAGGAGTAAAAAAGAGGCCAGCCATTGGCTGACCCCTTCCCAAGAAAAGTCACTTCGAGGCCACCAACCGATCCGCCTTCACCATGCTAATAAACTCTGCTCGATAACTATCCTTGTCTTCCCCTTGAGCACCCTGAGCCAGACGAAGAATGGCCTCCTCTGAAAACCCGTTTAAGTATTCCGAATTTCTCAACAGCATCCCGAACGATGCCACTGACGAGGCCCAACGGAAATTCTCCGAGGTTTTGGCTAACTCTATGTTGTCATCTTTCATCGCATGAACTATTAATTTGCTCGTGTTGCCGTCCGGTTTTTTGTAGCGGAATTTCACGGTCATCAATTCATTGGAATTGGAAGTCTTCGGATCAAGTTTTGTGGTTTGGTATTTTAGCTCATCCACTTTGAAAAACTTACTGTCCACGCCTATTGGAATTATTTCGTACAGCGCAGTGACGGTGTGACCTGAGCCAAGTTCGCCCGCGTCTTTTTTGTCGTTGTTGAAGTCTTCGCTTTTCAGCATGCGGTTTTCATAACCGATCAGACGATAAGCCTGCACTTTGGCGGGATTAAACTCGATTTGGAGTTTTACATCTTTTGCTATGGTAAAAAGGGTTCCGCCAAATTCATTCACCAGCGCTTTCTGTGCCTCCAGAATGGAATCGATATATAAATAATTTCCGTTCCCCTTGTCGGCAATCGTTTCCATTTTCGAGTCCTTGTAATTGCCCATTCCAAAACCCATGACGGTAATAAAAACACCATCTTGCCTTTTCTCTTCAATCAACCTTTCCATGGCACCATTGCTGGATTCACCAATATTGAAATCACCGTCGGTGGCCAAGATCACGCGGTTATTCCCTTCTTTGTTAAAATTCTCCTTGGCTACTTGGTAAGCCAGACGCAATCCAGCTCCACCTGCGGTTGACCCACCTGCTTCGAGGCGATCGAGTGCTTCGATAATCGTTTTCTTGTCTGAACCTGCAGTGGGGGGCAGCACCAAACCGGCGGCACCGGCATATACGACAATGGCCACATGGTCTTGAGCTCGTAGTTGCTGGACTAAGAGTTTGAAAGAAGATTTTAGTAAAGGCAATTTATTCGGATCACTCATCGAGCCAGACACATCAATCAAGAATACCAAATTGGATGGAGGCAATTTTTCTGTCGGTATCTTTTTGCCTTGCAGCCCGATCAAAACCAGTTTGTGTTTTTCGTTCCATGGCGCCGTCGAAATTTCGGTGTTGATAGAGAATGGATCTTCCCCTTCTGGTTGGGGATAGACATAATGAAAATAGTTCACCATCTCCTCGATGCGAACGGCGTCTTGTGGAGGACGCTGCCCACCTTGAATGTATCTGCGAATATTGCTGTAGGATGCAGCATCAACATCGATAGAGAAAGTCGAAAGGGGACTGCCCTTTGCATCATGAAAAATGTTTTCGGTGATGCCGTCGTATTCTTCGGTGTTGAATGGCTTTTGTTCTTCGCTGGGTTGGCTTGTTGGATGGGAATAATAGAACGCTTTGTCTTGATCTCTTAGATCAGATTTCCCTTGACCTGCCGACTTTGGTGCAGCTTCGTGGCGCTTCGAATTTCTTGCAATGCCATAGGCAACTACAGGCACCTCCGTAAGTTCAGCGACATCGTTTTCAAGGCTGACATCTATCCTGTTTTTGGACCCAATAGATACTTCCTTTGTTTTTAGTCCAATAAAAGAAAATATCAACCTACCCCCCTGGTCGGGTACCGAGATGACATAGTTTCCTTGAGAATCGGTAACGGTGCCCTCAGAAGTGCCTTTTAAAAGGACGTTCACACCAGGAAGTGCAGTGCCGTCATTGACGGAAGTGACTTTACCAACAATCGTCCGACTGATGGGACGAAAACCCGCCAGGACAAAAAGTATCATGGCCAGAGATATGATTTTTGTGTTCATAACATTTTGAATTTTTAATGGAGATGCACGCTGTTTTTGTTTTCCATAGAGGCGAGGAAGATTTTTTTTTAACTTGACCGGCAATGGCAAGTCAAACTGACAATGAAATCATTGAACTCTATAAGGGATCGGGAGATATTTCATTGATTGGTAGTCTCTTTACACGCCACACCACGTTGGTGTATGGGGTTTGCATGAAATATCTCAAAGACCGCGAAACGGCCAAGGACGCCGTCATGCAGGTATTTGAAAAACTCATTGTTTTGCTAAAAACCCATGAGATTGAGAATTTCAAGGCGTGGCTATATGTCACCACCCGTAACTATTGCCTAATGGAGCTGCGCCACAAAAAAGGTAAATTCATGGAAGAAATCTCTCCCCTTCTTATGGAAAATGAGTTTCTGTTGCATCAGGAAGCGGACGACGAACGAGAGACGGACCTTAGGAAGATGGAAGATTGTATTAAAAAGCTGATTGATGGACAGCAGCAGTGCGTCCGACTATTCTATTTGGAAGAAAAATGCTACAAAGAGATTTCATCGATGACGGGTTTTGATATGAACCAAGTGAAAAGCTTTATTCAAAACGGAAAAAGAAACTTGAAAAATTGTATGGAGGAAAGTGAATAACCTGCGCGACGATATCATCAAATATAAAAACGGTGAGCTGACCGCTAAGGAAATGCATGCGCTTGAAAAGAAAGCGCTTAACGATCCGTTCTTAGCGGATGCCCTGGAAGGAATTGAAAATGTTTCGACTGAAAGCTTGGCTGAGGACATCGCTGATTTGAATCAAAAAATTCTCAAGCCGAAGAAAACGGTTTTGTTTACACCTCTTCGAATTGCGGCGGGTGTAATTTTGGCTGCTGCGTCGATCATTGTTTTCTACCAATGGCCGACCAAGAATGAATCTATTGCTTTGAAGAAGGAAAAACAAAGCTCACCCGCAACTCAACAAAAGACTGAACCGGCGAACGACTCCAGCAAACAACAAGCAAAAATCGCCGACAAAAGAGAGGCCAAGAGGAGAGGTGAAGGTCTTATCACACGTAAAGCTGATCGAAAAAAAGAGAAACTTAAGGAAACGGAAGTAGGCACGGATGCAGTAACAGAAAAAGCAACGCCGAAAACGGAAGTAGCTAACGCCAAAAACGAACAGCAGTTGGAAATTGCCGACACGCAAATCTCCCCCGCCGACAAAAAACCGGAAGAGGTAAAAGCGGAACCGAAAGAAGCTCCCGTATCTATCGCCATGCAGCCAACACAACAACTTGCGACCAATGACGATGCAAAAAAGGAGAACATATCAGCACGATCACGGAAATTTGCCGCCAAATCGGAATTAGCCGGCGGTGCAGCCACGGGCGCAGCTCAAAGTGGCCCCAAGCGTATCACGGGCAAAGTGACTGCCGCAGAAGATGGGTCGCCGCTGCCTGGGGTGAACGTCATTGTAGCAGGAACTACGCAAGGCACCGTTACAGATACACAAGGAAACTTCTCTCTTCAACCTTCGAATGAAAATCAGAAATTGGTTTTCTCATTCATTGGAATGGAAACTCAAGAAGTAAGTGTCGCGGACAAAGACAATGTCGATGTTTCGTTGAAACAAGATGTGTCGCAGTTAAGCGAGGTAGTGGTTGCTGGGCTGAGTGTGAAGCGGGACGACGATGCGGAGCGGATCGTGCATCTGGCCAATCCAGTCGGAGGCATGCGTGCTTATAATAAGTACCTCGACAAGAATGTCCGTTATCCACAAGAAGCATTGAAAGACAACATCAAGGGAAAGGTCAAGGTTGAGTTCTCAGTGAAGATAGACGGAACCTTGGATGATTATAAGGTGGTGAAAAGCCTCGGCCACGGTTGCGATGAAGAAGTTATCCGCTTGATAAAAGAGGGTCCGAAGTGGTCGCCCACGACTGAAAACGGCCAACCCGTAGAGAGCACCGTATTGGTTGGGGTGAAGTTTGATCCCGCAAAGGCGGGTAGATAGACCAAATAAAAAGTTCCTTTTTACTTTAATTATTATTTATACTTTTGCCCAGCTTAGGCATAACATAATTTTTCATGAGTTTATTTATTAAGAAGCCGCTTGCACAACTTTTGGCTCAGGCCGCTGATTCAGGCAATCATAGGCGCTGGATTATTTGTTCGAACAGCCGCCGCCGCCGGACAAGCAGCTGGTCCAGCCGTTGTGATTTCATTTGTCATTGCTGCAATTGGTTGTGCATTTGCAGGACTGTGCTATGCTGAGTTTGCTTCGATGATTCCGGTAGCGGGTAGCGCATATACTTATGCGTATGCCACGATGGGAGAATTGGTGGCATGGGCAATCGGATGGTCATTGGTGTTAGAGTATGCCCTTGGTGCTGCTACGGTCGCTATCTCGTGGAGTCAATATCTAAATAACTTATTGGGAGGATCCATTCCTTATGAATGGTGCCACTCGCCTTTGGAAGTGTCGGTAACCGGAGTGCACGGAATTATTAACGCGCCCGCGTTGGTGGTTTTGACCATCATCACTATGATATTGATCAAAGGAACACAGGAGTCTGCTGTCGTCAATGCCGTTATTGTATTCATTAAAGTATCCATTGTGTTAGTGTTCATCGGAATTGGTTGGAAATTTATTAACCCTACCAATTACGTTCCCTTCATGATTCCGGCGGATGCTCCGGATATTACTTCTCCCAATGGCGATGTACATAGCTATACGTCATTTTTCAATCATGGCTGGGGCGGTATCTTCCATGGAGCGGCTTATGTTTTCTTTGCATTTATAGGATTTGATGCGGTATCAACAGCAGCACAGGAAACCAAAAACCCGAGGCGCGATATGCCAATTGGTATTCTGGGGTCGCTGGTTGTTTGCACCATCCTTTACGTTTTGTTTTCACACGTTCTTACCGGCGTCGCTAACTACAAAGATTTCGTTGGTGATGGACGTGAGGCGTCCGTTGCCTATACGATTATGAAATACATGCCTGGATATAGCTGGCTTGCTACGTTGGTGAGCGCGGCAATCTTGGCCGGATTTTCAACCGTAATCTTGGCCATGTTATTTGGTCAGTCCCGTGTGTTTTTCTCTATGTCTAAAGATGGACTCCTTCCGAAGGTGTTCTCTGAATTGCACCCTACCTTTCGCACGCCGTACAAATCGAATTTGATTTTGCTCGTGTTTACCGGAATTATCGCTGGATTTGTTCCTGAGAATTTGACGGGTACCTTGACGAGCATTGGAACACTCTTCGCTTTCGTATTGGTTTGCGCCGGCATTTGGATTATGAGGAGAACTAACCCCGAAGTGGAAAGACCTTTCCGAACCCCATTGGTCCCCCTTATTCCAATCCTGGGAGCCATCGTGTGTACCGCCCTGATCATATCATTGGATGCAATGACTCAAATCGTGGCGTTTGTTTGGTTGCTGATCGGGCTTGCTATTTATTTCATTTATAGCAGGAAACACAGCGGCTTGCGCAACAACAAATCCTAGTTGATTATTTCGTCAGTGATTTTAAGTACGGTGCCTTCTTGTTCTACTCTGTATTGAACAAGCGGACGTTGCGCTGGGCCACTGGTCGGCTGGCCATCAGAAAAATTGAAACTGGAACGGCATGCATGGTCGACCATGAACAAGGAAGAAAGGTCCACTTGAACCATCTCCCCGTTGGGATTGTGAGGACAAGCTCGATCAAAAGCCAAATAAGAATTTTCGTTCGCGCGGTAAAGAATCAGACCTTTCAAACCACCGTCAAGATATACGGCCCCTCCATCCAACTTGAGTTTTTGGAACTGCGGATAATTGAGATTGACGCTGATCGGAGAAAATGCAGCCTGTGCATACATAGCGGAGCACGCTAAGGCAAAGGCGAATGACAACGACAACCGACGATTATTTTTTTTCATACTCATAATATCCCTTTCCTGTTTTTTTTCCCAGATTCCCTAGGCGGACTTTTTCTTCTTGAATAGCGCTGGGTTTGAATCGCTTGATTTGCCCAAAAGCCTCGTACATCTGTCTACTTACTTCCAGGTTTACGTCATTGCCGATCAAGTCCATCAATTCGAAAGGGCCCAATTTAAATCCAGCGGATTTTGTAAGAGCATCTATTGTGCCAATGTCGGCCGCGTTCTCCTCGAACAACCGCAAAGACTCTAGGTAATAATGTCTAGCCACACGGTTAACGATGAAGCCGGGCGAATCTTTCACCACCACTGGAATTTTTTCGAGCGACTTAACGAAAGAAGTCAACTCGGGAATCAACCTCTGGTCGGTCTTTTCGCCTGCGATCACCTCCACCAGTTTCATCAAATGCGCGGGGTTAAAAAAATGAAGACCCACAAAGCGCTCGGGGCGCTTCAGCAGTGATGCAATTTTGGTAACAGAAAGTGAAGAGGTGTTGGTGGCAAAAATGGCATGTTGATCATTTACTTTCTCCTGCTCGGAAAAAATATTTTGTTTCAACTCCAATTTTTCGATGACCGCTTCAATGATCAAATCCGCCTTCACATCCGCTGGTGAATTCGGTTTTATTTTTGCGAGCGTAATGGCCTTTTTCTCGGCCGTGAGTTTTCCTTTGGCGACGGCTTGATCTAGATTCTTTGTAATGCTTTGAATTCCTTTTTCGACAACCTCAGGTTGGATGTCACAAAGCAGCACATCATAGTTCGCATAAGCGCAAGATTGGGCAATACCTTGTCCCATAGAACCCGCGCCGATCACAGCCACTTTTTTGATCACGGTCATCAAAATACGGTTTTGAATTGCTTCAGGAATCGGACGTCATTCTCTGAATAAAGACGCAGATCATTTACACGAAACAGCAGTTGTGTGACGCGCTCTATACCCATGCCAAAAGCAAACCCGGTATATTCTTCCGGGTCAATATCACAATTTTTCAACACGTTTGGGTGCACCATCCCTGATCCGGCAATTTCAACCCAGCCACTGTGTTTGCAAATATTACAGCCCGCTCCTTTGCAAATCAAACAAGAGATATCAATCTCCGCACTGGGTTCCGTAAACGGAAAGAAAGAGGGCCTGTATCTGATTTTGATGTCTTTGCCATACAGCTCTTGAGCAAAGTGATACAGCGTCTGTTTCAAATCAGCAAAGCCCACGTTCTTGTCTACGTATAGTCCTTCCACTTGATGAAAAAAACAATGTGCACGTGCTGATATTGCCTCGTTGCGATACACTCGGCCCGGCATGATCGATCGGATGGGAGGCTTTTGCTGTTTCATCAGCCGAATCTGAACGTTGGACGTGTGTGTGCGCAGGAGGATATCCGGATTTTTCTCAATGAAGAAAGTATCCTGCATTTCTCTGGCGGGGTGATTGGGAGGAAAATTCAACGCCGTGAAATTGTGCCAATCATCCTCTATCTCCGGACCGTCGGCCACATTGAAGCCCAGCTTTTCAAAAACTTCAATGATGCGATAACGCGTTAAGCTCAGAGGGTGCTGATTACCCAACTTGTTGGGAACGACGGGGAGAGACAGATCTATTTGCTCATTTACCGTTGACACCGAATTATTCAATTCCTCCTGTGCCGTCTTGAATTTCCCTTCGGCTAACTGCTTCAGATCGTTGAGGGTTTTACCTACTTTTTTCTTCTCTTCAGCAGGCGCCAGTTTCATCTCATCAAAGAGGGCAGGAATGAGCCCCTTCTTGCTAATGAACTTCAATCGAAAATTTTCTAAGGAATCTTTTGAAGAAACGTCATACGAGTTTACTTCGAGCTCAATTGATTTTATTTTCTGTTCCATTGGGATTTAACTTCTGCTGTGCCCACTTCAACCCCAAGTTGACGAGCAAACACAATGCGATTACAATACCCAAAATTAACAGATCATTTTGTTTTCGTAAGAGGCAAGCCAAAAGGATCACGACAATATTTAGCCCCGCAATAAACATCACGGCTTTGGAGTGGCTGAGACCCAAGCGAATAAGTTGGTGATGAAGGTGATTTCGGTCGGCGTGAAAAGGGGAAAGGCCTTGACGCAGCCTTAAAATAATCACTCGCAGTGTATCAAAAACAGGGATGATTACCACACAAATGGCGGGGGCCACCGATGCGTGCCATTTGGCTGGGCTTGAATCGGGCAAATTATAGTTTGTATTGATGAAAAGAATGGCCAGAAAAGAAAGCATTATGCCGATCATCGGTGTAATTAGTAATACGTTGAAAAAACAAAGAGGCCCGAAGGCCTCTTGTTCATTCATAATGATTGCAATCTAGTTTTTCTTCAATTGATCGAATTTGCTTTCTCCCGCTGGCTTCTTGGGAAAAGCATTGTCTGCCAAGTTCACATCGCCAGTGTCGTTGCCCGGGTCGATGATCACGTTTGAAACTTCTTTCTCTTTCATGAAAACTTTTTTCACTTCGTTTTCATTCATGCGCCAGATCTCGGCCGGAATTTTTTCAACTTCCTTGCTCCCGTCGGTGTAGGTCCACTCGATCACCACCGGTGTCACGAGACCGCCTTTATTTTTTAACGTGAGTTCATACAAGTTCTTGCCTTGCAGTTTTGCGCGGATGTCAGCATCGCTCACTTTGTTTCTGAACTCGCCATAAAAATTATCTTTTGTATCAAGAACAGTAATTTCCTGAGCGCCTTGCGTGAAATCTGTCGCGTCAGCTTTGCCTTTGGCAGATGCGGTCAAATCTCCTTGCGAGGTTTTCACACCTTTGTTTTCCAAGTCTTTTTGTTCTGATTTTACTTTGAACCATTTCACGGTGCTCAATTCTACATCTACGTGGTCAGTGGTATAGAACCAGCCGCGCCAAAACCAGTCTAAGTCTACCGCAGAGGCATCTTCCATCGTGCGGAAGAAATCGGCGGGTTTGGGATGTTTGAAAGCCCATCGCTGAGCATACTCTTTAAAAGATTTGTCGAATAACTCCGGGCCCATTACGGTTTCGCGGAGTACTGTCAGCGCAGCAGCGGGCTTATTGTAGCCATTCGGACCAAAACTTCTTCCTTGGTTGTCGGACATGCCCATAATAGGTCTCATGATGGATTTATCCCCCTTCATATAGTTGGTAATCCCTTTAGGAGTGTTTGACACGATGCGACTTGAGGCAGGGTAGCGTTCGCGCAGCGTTTCCTTTTCCAAAAACGAGTTCAATCCTTCGTCCATCCAAGTCCATTGACGCTCGTCGGAGTTCACAATCATGGGGAAAAAATTATGACCTACTTCATGAACGATCACCATCACCATCGCGTCTTGAGTGCGTTGAGAATAAGAGCCGTCTTTTGCGGGGCGGCCACCGTTGAAACACATCATTGGGTATTCCATTCCTTGATTCGCCGTGTGCACCGAGTAGGCCACGGGATAAGGATAGTCAATAGTACGAGAGGAATAAACTTCAAGCGCGTTTTTGACAGCCAGCGTTGACTCTTTTCCCCACAGCGGGTTTCCTTCTTTCGGGTACAAAGACTCGGCCAATGGTGTTTTTCCATTGAGGTTAACGGCCATGGCATCCCAAATGAATTTGCGAGAGGTGGCAAATGCAAAGTCCCTCACATTTTCTGCATAGAATTCCCAGGTTTTCTTTTCTTTCGATCTTAGCTTCTCTCTTTCCACTGCTTCTTCTTGCGTTGCAATCAAAACCGGTTTGTCAAAAGTCTTCTTGGCTTTTTCAAAGCGCTCCATTTGTTGAGCAGTCAGCACAGTTTTTGCATTCTGCAGGACGCCGCTGGCTCCCACGATATGGTCGGCAGGCACGGTGATTTTCACGCGGTAATTTCCAAACGCCAACGCAAATTCTCCTCGCCCCAGAAACTGCTTGTTCTGCCAGCCTTCATAGTCGTCAAACACACACATCCGAGGGAACCATTGAGCTTCGGTGTAGAGGTAGTTTCCGTCTTCAGGAAAATATTCGTAGCCTCCACGTTCGCTAAATTTCATTCGGTCTTTTTCCACATAACTCCACTCTACTTTGAAGCTGAATTTTTCACCGGTCTTCAAAACTGTAGGCAGATCAATTCGCATCATCGTGTAGTTCACTAAGAAAGGAAGATCTTTTCCTGTGGTCGCATCCTTTACTGACTTGATTTTAAATCCACCTTCATAATTGTAGGTTTCGCTAGCCACGGGAAAGAAATAAGCTGCTACCGAATCGCGTACACTACTTCCTTGGGTTTTATCGGTCATGTTTCCGGGAGAGAGATTATTTTGATCAAGCTGCAACCAAACGTACTTCATTCCTTCTGGAGCGTTGTTAAAATAGGTGATCGTCTCTTTGCCCGTCAGCAATTGATTTTCATCATTGATCTCAACGTCGATATCGTAGTCGGCGCGTTGCTGCCAGTAGCTAGGTCCGGGCGAGCCAGAGGCCGTACGGTACGTGTTTGGCGTGGGCAACATTTGCTCAAGTTGTTCAAACTTGCCGGCCCACTTTTTGTCCTGTGCACCTGCCGAAAAGACGAGGAGCACGAAACAAACAAAAAACAATTTTTTCATGCGATCTGATTTTAGTTTTAGTTTGGGTTTATCTGAAGCGATGCTTCAGGAGTTGATATAAATTATGAATCGAAAAACACTCACGCGCAGATCTTAAAAATCGGCGCGTGAGTGTTGCTAAAATTCTTTAGTTCGTTTTCTTTTTGAGCTCGTCAAATTTCGACGGTTGTGCCGCACGAGGGAATACGTTGTCGTCTGTGCTGATATCAGAAGTTTCTTTATTCGGATCAACAATAACGCTGGCCACTTCTTTGTCTTTGGCAAACACCTTGGTCACTTTGGTCTCGTTCATGCGCCAGATTTCGGCGGGAATCCGATCCACTTCTTTCGTCCCGTCTTTGTAAGTCCACTCGATGATCACCGGCATTACCAGTCCCCCTTTATTTGACAAAGTGATTTCGTAAATGTTTTTGTTTTCTAATTTGTTCACGATGGCTTTGTCATCCACTTTATTTTGGAATTCTCCGTAGAACCGATCGTTAGTAGGGAGCACCGTGATGAAGCTCGGACCTTTGCTGAAGTCCTCGTCTTTCTTGTCTCCGTCCTTGGAGGCCAGGTCTCCCGAAGCAACTGTTTTCTCTTTGCCTTCAACATTCGTTTTGTCGGTACGCAGTTTGAACCACTTCACTTTATCCAATGACACGTCCACGTTGTCCGTCGAATAGAACCAGCCTCTCCAGAACCAATCCAAGTCAACCGCCGAAGCATCTTCTAGCGTGCGAAAGAAATCGGCCGGCTTCGGGTGGTGGAATGCCCAACGCTGGCAATATTCTTTAAAAGCTTTGTCGAAAAGCTCAGGGCCCATCACCGTTTCGCGAAGAATATTTAGGCCTGTCGCGCACTTCGAATATTGTTCTGCTCCAAAGGCCACTACTTGTTCAGAGTTCGTCATGAGCGGACGCATCATGTTCTTATCGCCTTTCATGTAGGGAACGATCTTGTCGGCGGGTCCGCGCTGTTGAGGCATGTCGGGATAATTTTCTACCTGGGTTCTATATTGAATAAAAGTATTTACCCCTTCGTCCATCCAAGTCCACTGACGCTCATCATTGTTGATGATCATCGGGAAGAAATTGTGTCCCACTTCATGAACGATTACACCGATCATCCCCCACTTGAGTCGATCGCTAATAACCCCATCCTTTCCGGGGCGACCGAAGTTGAAGCAGATCATAGGGTACTCCATCCCGAGCGATGCGGCATGAACAGAAGTGGCTTGAGGATAAGGATAATCAACACTGTATTTTGAGTAGGTGGTGATTGTGTTTTTTACCGCCTTTGTTGATTCCTTTTCCCAAAGCGGATTGCCTTCTTTAGGATAGTATGACATTGCCAAAGGAGTTTTTCCGGCCAGCTTCACAGCTTGGGCATCCCAAATGAATTTGCGAGATGTGGCGAAGGCAAAGTCACGGACATTTTCTGCAGAGAATCTCCACGTCTTCTTTGCTTTTGACTTCTGTTTTTCTCGTTGAACAGCTTCGTCTTGAGTACAGATGACGACTGGGTTATCGTACGATGTTTTTGCTTTTTCAAAACGTGCGAATTGATCTGCTGTTAAAACTTCTTTCAAATTCTTCACCATGCCGGTTCCTGCCACAATGTGGTCGGCGGGCACGGTTAAATTGACATCGTAGTTTCCGAAAGCCAAGGTGAATTCGCCTCGCCCGAGGAACTGCTTGTTTTGCCAACCCACCACGTCGTCATAGACGCACATGCGTGGAAACCATTGTGCAATGATGTAGAGGTAATTTCCGTCTTCAGGAAAATACTCCATTCCACTTCGGCCGTCGTTGGGCGATGTGCCTGTCATGCGATCATGGATGTTAAAAGACCACTCTATGGAAATAGATGTTTTCTGGCCGGCAGCCAATGGCTGTGACAGATCCAGACGCATCATGGTTTTGTTTACCGTGAAAGGAATTGCCTTGCCGGTCGCATCTTTTACGGATTTCAGTTTGTAGCCGCCATCAAAATCAAAAAGCGAAAGGTTGGTGGCAATACTCTTGGCCGGGACAGAATCGCGCACATTGCCTGTCGCGGTCTTCGTAGTATTATTTTCCTTTTCGTAGATATTCTGATCGAGTTGCAGCCAAAGGTATTTTAACGCATCCGGCGAATTATTGTAATAAGTGATCGTCTCGGCACCCGTGATGCTTTGATTATCATCGTTCAATTCGGCGTTGATAACGTAGTCAGCTCTTTGTTGCCAATATTTTGGCCCGGGCGAACCGGAGCCGGTGCGGTATTCATTGGGCGTAGGCAGCATTTGATCGAGTTGCTCGAACTTACCCTTCCATTGAGGGGTCTCGGTCTTTGGCTGTTGCTGTGCGATTGCATTCACTGTTACCGCAACCAGCGCAAAAAGGAATAATCGTTTCATTTTAAATTAAGGATTAGGTTTTTATAAACTTTGATTTGGATTCTGATTTAGAACATCCTGTCTTTCATGAGGATAAAAGCAATACCCGCAATGGCGGAAGATAGCACCATCTTCCAATCTCTACGCGACACCCTCAACCAGTCGACCAAAATATAACTGATTACCAGAAAAATGGTTACAACTATTATTTGGCCCAACTCGAGGCCCAGGTTAAAGGCCAATAGAGGGGACAAAATATGGCCGCTTTTGCCCAACAAAGCGCGTAAATAATTTGAAAAACCCATTCCGTGGATGAGCCCAAAGAACAAGGCAAAAACGTAGTTGATTTGGATATTTTTCTGACCTATGCTATCCTCGTTGCGAAACAGATTCGAGCACGCTGTTATGAAGATCGTCAGCGGGATTAAAAACTCAATCAACTCGGTTTTCACGGTAATCACTTCGAGGGTCGCGAGGGCCAAGGTAATGGAATGTCCGATAGTGAACGCAGTGACCAAAACCAAAATCTTCTTCCAGTCGCGCATCAAATACACGGCACAAAGAGCGAGCACGAACAAAATGTGATCGTAGCCATTGACGTAGTCAAGGATGTGTTCTCGGCCTAATCCGAAGTAAAGAAAAAACTCGCTCATCCGTAAAAAAAATTTGCGCTACAAGTATAGCGCAAATTTTAAGTGTAGGCTAGCCGTTTGATTCATTCGCTTTTCAAATTATCCACTGGGTTTATAAACACGGCCCGATACGTTTGCGACCCGATCGTCAATGTTCCAAAAAGCACGAGAACCGTGATACCTAACCCAATAACAGTTACATCCACCGATACGTGATAAGCAAGTTGTTCCAGCCATAGGTTGTTCAAGAAATAAGCGGAAGGAACGGCGATCAAAATGGCGATCAATAGGACCACCACGAAACCTTTCGATAACAGGTATACCAAAGAACCATCGCTGCTGCCAAGTACTTTACGAATAGAGATTTCTTTGATCCTCGTTTCTGTGGCATAGGTGGCCATTCCTAGCAGGCCCAAGCAAGAAATGAGAATTGCTAAAAATGAAATCAAGCTCAAGATGCTTACCAGATCTCCAAAAAAGATATCATAGATTTTGTGCACTTCTTGATTGAAGTCTTTATAGTCCACTTTCAAGGCGGGATTGATTTTTGCCCAAGCGGCCTCGATTGATTCGCCCGCTTTTTCAAAGGAGCCCGTATACTGCACCTGTAATAGGCGATATTCACTGGGGTTATAAACCAGAGCAAGCGGATCCATCTTCTCCATGAGCAGCTGGTGATTGTAGTTTTTTACTACGCCGATGATTTGAAATCGGGAAGAATCGCGTTGTAGGATGATTTCCTGACCGATGGCGTCCATCGCATCTTTGAAATGAAATGTTTGCACTGCTTTCTCGTTGAGCACAATGAATTTCTTGTTTGCGTCGCCGGCATTGACCTCAAAAAACTTACCGGCAATCAGGGGCACAGATATGTTCTTGAGGTAATCTTCGTCTACTGAAAAGTAGTTGATGCTGGCCCAGTCTTTTTCATCCAACGAGCGCTTGTAGCCTTCGCCGTAAGAAGTGCCGGCGGCCGGAATATGAGAAGCCACGGTTACGTTTTCGATGTTGCTGTATTTGAGAAGCTCGGTCTTCAACGTTTGAGGTGACGTGTTGCTCAAGGAAACAACGGCTTTGTTGCTCATGTTGAATCCATGATCGGCCCGTAAGAATAATTGCAGTTGATTGAAGACGACAATCACGGAAAGGATAAAAATCAACGAGAAGGTGAATTGAGCTACCAACAGGCTCTTGCGTAAACCCATTCGCGAAAAAAGTTTGGTGTTGGTAATCCCTTTCAGAACCTTCACGGGTTGAAATCCACTCATGACCAACGCGGGAAATAATCCTGCAATGATACCTACCACCAGCGCAAAAACGATGAACACACCATACACAAAATAGTTTCCTTCGAGGTCCCACTTCATCAGGCGCGCGAAACTCAATTGAGCCATGAGTGGTTTCATGCAGATCAAGAGTACAATCGCCACGACAAGCGCAAACAACGACACAATCACCGACTCCGATAAAAATTGAGTGAAAATCTGCCAACGTCTTGCACCCGTTACTTTTCGTACACCGATTTCACGTGCACGGGTAAGCGATCTTGCAATAGAAAGGTTAGTGAAATTAAAGCAGGAAGTCAGCATTACCACAGCCGCCAACCCAATAAAAAAATATACAAAAATCCATGGCAGGAAAGGGCCGATCGGATTGTTGATGAACGCACCTGGCGTAATGCTCATCAGTTGTTGTAGCGAATAGTTAATTTTGACTTGAGTATCGGGGTGTGGAAGTTTTGAAAAATGATCATTCTGAATTTTTTCGAAATGAGGCCGGATATCAGACACCGTTTTCCCCTTCTCAAGCAGTACATAAACCCAACCGGCGGTGTATTGGTACCAATTGTCCAGGTCTTTGCCCCGATCACGGCCAGAGGATTGCAGTTTTTTTACCGTGGAGATGCTAGCCAGGGCGTCGAAGACAATGTGTGATTTGTGGTTCGTTTCTTTTAGCACGCCCGTCACTTTGTAAGGCCCGTCTTCCCCTACTTTGAAACTTTCGCCAACAGGGTTTTCTTGACGGAATAATTTCTTGGCCGTCTTCTTGGTGAGGACCACAGAAAAAGGTTCAGTCAATGCAGTTCGCTTGTCGCCATGCTCCAATTCATACTCGAACAAATCGAGCGCTTCGGGGTCGACGTAAAATCCGGCGACGGGGATATTTACGTTTTGCTCTATTTCAAGCCACATATTGCCGAACCCACGTACCACGCGAACGGCTTTTTCGATTCCCGTGTATTTTTCCAGCAGCTCATCGTGAAGCGGAAGCGTTGTGGTGGCTGTTGCATTAAGCATTCCGCCATCACGACCTGTCGGGATACTATTGACACGGTAGATGCGGGCACGTTTGGTGTTGTATCGATCATACATCATTTGGTCGGCCACCAACATGATGATTACCATCGAAAGCGCCATTGCGACGGCGAGGCCAAAAACGTTAATCGCAGAAAAAAAGCGATGCCTGAGCAGACTGCGCACCGCAGTCTTGAAATAATTTTTCAACATGATTTTGGGGGTTAGACTCGGAGTTAATTCTGTGTTTCGAATGCGAGCTTATAGACTGCCGTAATGGTGTTTGTTTCCAACCGCAACCGGTCGTTTGTCAAACTGACCACACGAAATTCGTCTTCGTCATCCGGAGAAAAGGAAATCAGAAGTTTCTGGTCGTGTAATCGCCACTTGCCCTTTCGCACGTTTTGCCAAAGGGCGGACGATCTCCAAGTGCCATCGTTTAGAAATTCGATCTGTGTTTCTTTCGGCAGCGATGTATGCTTACCGATACCTGTCATGATATCCGATTTAAGCGTCCAAGCCTTTGTCAATATGCCATCGGTTTGTTGTTGAGCAAATGCACTGATGCCCACGCTAATGAATAGGAACGAAAGGACTTTTTTCATAGAGTTTCCAACAGTTGGTGTTTAGACGAGAGAGATCGAAGTTTGTTACTTCAAGTCCTTCTTGACCAAGAAATAGTAAATCAAGAATCCAAGCGATACGGCCACAGCAAACAAACCATAAGGAAGTGGAGATTGAGGTTGTACAGGAACGTATTCCATGATGACCAAGGAAAGACCAGCGAAGAAAATAATCAAC
>Ga0310811_10002120_pt1 | contig 24741 bp, 19 predicted proteins | sample YCmetagenome_FD_207642 | JGI IMG/M metagenome (GOLD analysis project Ga0310811, IMG submission 207642) | Soil microbial communities from experimental microcosm in Duke University, North Carolina, United States - YC | ecosystem: Engineered > Artificial ecosystem > Soil microcosm > Unclassified ... | reverse complement strand
CGGGAGACCTCGATCTTGATGATGTATTTGCCGGGTTTTACTTCATTGCCTTTGTCGTCCTTTCCATCCCATTTCACGGAATACTTGCCAGCCGAGCGGGTGGCGCTGGTGACGGAGGTGCCGAAACTCGGGTCGGAGGTGTACATGCTGCGATATTTCAGGTACCAGGAGCGGAGCTCGGGCAGATAGCGTTCGCTGCCGTGCCAGACGGTGATGGTCCGGACGGGGGCGTGGTCCTGGTCTTCGACCCAGATGGCGATGTAGGGGCGTTTTACGGAGCCTTCTTTTTGCAGGTTGATCTCGAAGTTGACGACCAGTTCGAAGCCGGAGGCCCGGTTGGGGGTTGTGGCGGGCTTGGCGTTTGCGGCGGGGTTGGCGTTTGCGGCGGGATTGGTGGTTGAGGCCGTTGTCATTGAGGCGGCATTTGTTTCGAGGGCTTTCCAGCCGGGGCTTTGGAGGCGGCGGCCGTCTTTTGTGAGGATCAGGTACTCTACACCGGGAAAACGGCCGGCGAGCGCCACGCATTCGGTGGTGTTGAGTACGTTAAAAGCAGTTGCGAGGGCGCCGGCGTCGGTAGCCGAGGGAGCGACGACGGTAGCGCTGAGGACACCATCGGCGGGTTGACCGGTGCGGGGGTCGACGATGTGGGAGTACCAGTGTCCGGCGATGAGTTCACCGCGGCGATAGTTGCCGCTGGTGGCGACGGCTGCGTTGTTGACCCTGATGTGATCGAGAGCCGGATCGTTCTCCGCGTCGGCTTTTGGGTCACTGATGGCAACAGGTTCGGTGGCTTTCCCGTCCACGACAATGTCGCCGCCGATGTTGAGCACGATGGCGGAGGCGCCGGTGGCATTGCGGGCGGCAGTGGCGGCGTGTTGGATGATGTAGCTTTTTGCAAAAGAGTTGAGAACGAGCGGGACCTGATCGAGGTGAACGGCTGTATGGGTTGCGGGGTCGAGGCGCCAGTGGGGTTGTTTTATCTTTTCGACAGCCGCAGCGAGCGCTGATGGATCGGGAACGCGCTGTTGTCTGGCTGCATTCTTCCACACCAGTGTCGCGGCTTCGGCCGAGGCGTCGAGGGCGCCGTTGGTGCGGATACGCCATTGATCGAAGAGATTCAACACTTCGTACAGTTCGGGTGAGACGGGGACGGGGACATTGTTTGTCCGGAACCAGCGGGAAAATTCGCTTTGGGCGTCATAGCCGCTGAGGATCTTTGAGAGACGGCTGATCTCTTTGAGGATCGTTTGTTCGGCTGCCTGCGAGGCCTCGGGCGAAGGGGCGGCCACTTTGAGCTCCATTGATGTTCCCAGAACGTTCTCATAGTGAGCGATGTGCCATTTGGGGCCATTGGGGGAAGGTCCGGCGCCTTCGGGCACTTTGGGACTGAAGGCGAGGGACAGGATCGCGAGCAGGGACAGTGAAAGACATTTTTTCATCCGACAAAAGTTTAATGATCATTTTTTAGGTGTACTATCCAACTAGTACACCAAGTACTCAAATATTTTCGAGACGGCAAAACAAAATGGTCAATATATTTTACCCGGTTCGCTTCAGGATTTTCTAATGATTTTCTAATTTATTTATAATGGCTTGCTAACCGGCCGGCGGTGGCGGGTCGGTTAATTTTGCTGACACATGAGGTCCACGATATACGGCATGCTGTTGATGGTCATCTGCGCATGCCCCTTTTTTTCGACGGCGCAGGAGAACTATGAGATCCAGGTGTATGGGAGTCAGACGGTAACAAAGGGAAGCACCATGGTCGAGCTGCACAGCAATTTTACAAATGACGGTTCCAGGTCGGTAGTCGATGGCGTGAAGCCCACGAACCATGTTTTTCATGAGACGGTGGAGATCACGCATGGTTGGAATTCGTGGTTCGAGACCGGTTTTTATTTCTTCAACACCCTTGGCAACGATGGTCGCACAAACTACGTAGGTAGTCATATCCGGCCGAGGGTGATGGCGCCGGCGGCATGGAAGTGGCCGGTGGGAGTGAGTATATCGATGGAGGCGGGATATCAGAAACGGGCTTACAGCGAGGACGACTGGACATTGGAGATCCGACCGATCGTAGATAAGCAATGGGGGCCATTGTATGTGTCCTTTAACCCGACCTTTGATAAAAGCTTTCATGGGGAGAGCAAGGACCAGGGATATGTCTTCTCACCGAACCTTAAGGCTGCCTACAATGTTACCAAGGTGATCGCGGGTGGCTTTGAATATTATGGCTCCGTGGGGCCTTTGAATCATTTCTTACCTTATCAGAGTCAGCAGCATCAGTTGTTTGCCGCGGTAGACCTGGACTGGTCGCCGGACTGGGAGTTCAATATTGGTTACGGCTGGGGGTTCACCCAGAGTACCGATAATGCCATCTTCAAGATGATATTGGGCTACCGGTTTCATTAAATCTTGATGATCAAGACCCTTTATATTTTTGTGTCCCTGTTTGGGATGTTGTTTGCGCCGCCGCAGTGGCATAGCCGGATGGAAGAGGCTCAGGCGCTCGCGCGGAGCGAGCACCGGCAAATTTTGTTAAATTTTTCGGGGAGCGATTGGTGTGGTCCCTGTATCGTTTTGCGTAAGGAAGTTTTTGACGACCCGGTATTCGGGGCGCTGGCCGACAGCTCGCTGGTGCTGGTGAATGCGGATTTTCCGCGGATGAAGAAGAATCAGCTGTCGAAGGAACAGCAGGAGGCGAATGACAGGCTTGCGGACCGGTATAATCCGAAAGGGACGTTTCCGCTGACGTTGCTTTTGACGGCGGAGGGCAAGGTGTTGAAGCAGTGGGAAGGCAATCCGGGTCTGAAGCCGGGGGAATGGGCAGTGCAGGTGCGGGCATTTGCCGGGATGGACAGCGGGCATCGATGATGAAGCGACTATGGGAGAAAGGATATTCAAGCGGGCGATGAAGCTGATGGGCAACCATTTCGAGATGACGGTGGTGGCGGAGGAGGAGCGATGGGCCGAAGAGCGGATCGCAGCGGGAGTGGAGGAGATCGGGCGGATCGAACGGTTGTTGACGACGTTCAGCGAGGACAGCGAGACCGCGAAGATCAATGCCAATGCCGGCATCGGGCCGGTAGAGGTAAGCCCGGAGACCCTGGGGTTGATCGAGCGGAGTATCCGCATTTCGGGGCTGACGCAGGGCGCCTTTGATATTACCTATGGATCGGTGGATAAGCGGCTTTGGAACTTCGATCCGACGATGACGAAGCTGCCGGATGCGGCGGTGGCCAGGGAGAGGGTGAGACTGATCGATTACCGGAAGATCGTGCTGGACCGGGCGCAGGGGACGGTGTTCCTGCCCGAGCGGGGGATGCGGATCGGCTTTGGGGGTATCGGGAAGGGGTATGCGGCGGAGATGGCCAAGGGGGTGATGCAGCGGGAGGGGGTGACCAGCGGAGTGGTGAATGCGTCCGGTGATCTTACCGCCTGGGGGTATCTGCCCGATGGGGAACCGTGGACGATCGGCATCGTCCATCCTGATGCGGCGGGGCGGGTCTTTTCCTGGCTGGATATAACCGATATGGCGATAGCGACTTCGGGCAACTATGAGAAGTATGTCCTGATCGACGGGAAGCGTTATTCGCATACGATCGATCCGCGGACGGGGTTGCCGGTGACGGGCATCAAGAGCGTGACCATCCTTTGTCCCAACGCGGAGATCGCGGATGCGCTGGCCACGCCGGTGATGATCATGGGGGTCAGGGCGGGGCTGGACATGGTCAACCAGCTAAACCAGATCGAGGCCATCCTGATCGATGATCAGGACCGAGTTCACACCTCTGAAAATATTCATATCCGAGCGAAAAATAAATGACATGAGAAAGAAGAAGCGTTGTTTGTTCCTTGCGGCCCTGCTTGTGGGCCTGCTGCCGGCCTGTGCTCCTGTAAAAGAATACCAAAAGAATCGCCTGAACGACTCCGAGATGTCGCTTTCCAGCCGTAAAGTGGAAAAGAACGAACTGAATTTTCAATCCTACCGGGAAGGTTCTTCCGGCGCCAACGGCGGTAAGACCGGCGGGGGATGCGGCTGTAATTAAAGTACTATGAAAAGGATCTGTTTGACCGTCATCGGGTTGTTCATCTTGTTCCTGCATGGTTTTTCGCAAGCCGCGCCGGATACGTCACCCTATAAACCCCGGAAGCTGACCTTCGACGAGGCCAATCTCGTCTCGAGCTACTATATTCAAAACGGCGACCATTCGGCGGTCCGCGGGGGGATCGGATCGGAGCATGTGACCGATCTGGCCAATGGCGTCGAGCTGAAGTTCGTAGGGGTGGACGCGAAGCAGCGGAAGAATTCGCTGACCGCGGGGATCGGGGTGGATCATCATACGGCGGCGTCGCAGGCGTGGATCTCGAAGACGGGGGCGTCGCGGCGTACGGATGGGTTGCGTCTTTACCCCAGCCTGGATTGGACGAGGGAGAACGAAACAAAGGGCAGCACGATCGGTGGCGGGCTTTATTATAGCAATGAGTTCAACTACCAGTCGGTCGGCCTGAATGCGTCGGTGAGTCAAAAGACGAAGAACAATGGTGAGTTCGGGGTGAAGCTCAGCGCCTTTCTCGACCAGGTGAAATTGATCTATCCGTCGGAGTTCGAGCCGGCGGGAGCGTATACGACGCGCGCCAATGGGGAAGAGCGGCATCCGGACTATGGTTCCAGCGGGCGGCAGACCTATACCGCGTCCTTCTCTTTTACGCAGGTGATCAATACGCGGCTGCAAGGTGCGGTGTTGCTGGACGTGGTGGATCAGCAGGGGTATCTTGGGTTGCCGTTCCACCGGGTATATTTTACCAACGGCGCGGATTCGGTCGAGAAGCTGCCCAATCACCGGTTCAAGCTGCCGTTGGGGTTGAGACTGAATTATTTCCTTGGTGACAATGTCATCTTGCGGGGGTATTACCGGTATTATACCGATTCCTGGGGATTGCATTCGCATACAGCGAGCCTGGAAGCCACGCTTAAGGTGACGCCGTTCTTTTCATTGACGCCTTTTTACCGGTACTATGTGCAGACAGCGGCGGATTATTTTGCGCCATATGCAACGCATGTTCCCGCGGATGGTTATTATACGAGCAACTATGCGCTGGCGGGTTTTACGAGCCATTTTTTTGGCGGCGGGATCCGGCTCGCCCCGCCGAAGGGCATCTTTGACAAGCATTGGAAGATGCTGGAGATCCGCTATGGGCATTATACGCAGACGACGGACCTGGTGTCGGATGTACTTTCACTGAATTTGCAGTTCAAATAGGTTTTATTCCACGCGGAGGGTCTCTGTCAGGCTTACAGAACCGGCGCGGGCGGCTTTTACGCCGACGATGGTTACGGCCAGGGTCAGTGCGCAGAGCGGTGCGGCAATGAATATCCATGGATGGAGGCCGGTACGGTAAGCGAAGCCCTGCAACCAGTCCTGCATGACCCAGGCGCCGGATGGCAATGCGATCCCGACCGCCAGGCTCAGGGCGAGACCATATTCTTTCAATAAGAGTCCCGCCAGGTGGATCATCCTGGCGCCCAGGACCCGGCGGATGCCCAGCTCGCGGGTGCGTTGTTGTGTTGCCGCGGTTACGAGGCCGAAGATGCCGAGGCCGGCGATGACCAGGGCGAGACCGGAAAATACGGTAAAGAGCAGGCCGGTCCGTTGATCGGCCGCATAGAGCCGGTCGAAATCTTCGTCGAGGAAGGAATAGGTGAAGGGATAGCCGTTTGCCACAGCCTCATATTTTTTGCGGATCAATCTTAGCGTACCGGCAATGTTGCGGGTGGACAAACGATAGGTGACGGCGCTGCCATCGCGTGCGAGCCGGAAGACGACAGGATCGATAGGATTGTGCAATGAACCGGTATTGAAATCTTTTACGACCCCGATGATGCGGTAACCGATCGAATCACCGAGGTTATAGAGCCGTTCCTTCAGCGGCCGGGTATAGCCGAGGAAGCGGGCGGCCGTTTCGTTGATCAGGATGCAACCCGAATCGGTCGGCAGTTGTGGCGAGAAGTTCCGGCCGGCGGCCAGCCGCATGTCCAGGGTCGGCAGATAGTCTGCGTCGACCCGCCAATCCTCCAGCAGCACCGTTGAAGTCAGGGTGGCATCGGGAAATTTGAGAAAACCCCGGAACACTACCTTTCGATCGGGCCGGAAACCGGATACGGTGGCGCTGACCACTCCGGGTAACTTTCTTGTCTCATCGGCGAAGGACCACACCTTATCGCCCAGTGAGCGGGTGTCATTGATCGTCATCACCTGCTGGCGGGTATAGCCCAGGTTCCGATGGCGGACGTAGGACAATTGGGATTCGATGACTCCCGTACCGATGATCAGCACCATGGCCACGCTGAACTGGAAGACCAGCAGAATGGTTCGAAGCGCGCTGGAGCGCGCTCCCGCCGCGAGCTGACCCCGGAGAATCTTCAGGGGATCGACCCGCGAGAGCGCCCAGGCGGGCCAGGCGCCGGCTAACACCCCGACCCCGACCGCTGCCGATACTAGTACCGGGATCGTCCATGGGGACAGGAAGCCTGAACGGGTAAAAGATTTACCGGACAGTTGGTTGAATACAGGAAGGAGAAGGATCACGAGGAGGGTTGCGACGACGATGGCCATGGCGGACAGCAACAGGGATTCGGTTAAAAATTGCCCCATCAATCGCCGCCGGCCGGAGCTCAGAATCTTTCTAACTGCGACGGCCTTCAGGCGACGCAGGCCAAGGGCAGTGGAGAGGAGGACAAAATTGACGATCGCCACGACCAGGATCAGGACGGCGACCGTAGTAAAAAGGACGACGAACCGGATGTCCCCATTGGCTTCGAACTCCTGGCCCAGGTTGGAATAAAGATGGATGCGGGTCAGCGGCATCGAATAAAACCGGAAATAGTCGCCTTTCCGTTGCATATCGGCCACCGTGTTGTGCAGTTGTTTTTGCACCTGCGGATAGACGTACTTCCTTGTCGTCTGCTCCAGCATATGGTCGATATCCGCGGTTCCGATCCCGGGGCGGGCCAGCACATAGGTGGCGGAAAAGAAGTTGATCCATTCCTGTGCGTTATTTTGGAGCGATCGGATGAATGGAAAGTGGAAATGCGACTGGGCGGGCATATCGCGGATCACCCCGGTGACCATGCACGGGACGGTATCGTCGTCGATCCGCAGCGTGCGTCCGACGACGTCGGTGCGATTGAAATATCGTTTGGCGGCGGCGGCTGAAAGCACGACGGTATTTGGCGCCGCGAGGGCGGTCCGGGGATCGCCGAATAACATTGGAAGGGTAAAGACGGCAAAAAGCGAAGAATCCGCCCTTGCTGCGCCGGACTGGGCGAACACCTGATCTTCTACATGAACCGTTATGTCCCGCCGGTAGGCCCGGATGCGGACGGCATTTTGGATGGCTGGAAAGTCGCGGACCAACGCGGCCGCCATGGCGGGTGGTGTTACGACGTCGTTGATGCCGCCGCCGTTGATGTGGAGATCGGATACGATGCGGAAAATGCGATCGGCTTTTGCATTGTAGTGATCGTATGCCCTTTCGTCGACGACAAAGAGGCCGATGAAGATACAGGCGGCCAGGCCGAGGGCCAGGCCGACGACCATGATGGCGGTGAAGCCTTTTTCGCGGGCGAAGTGGCGCCAGGCGGAGCGGAGATGGTTGGTCATGATCCTGCGGGATGCAAAACCCGCAAAATTCCATAAAGCCTGCCGCTTGTGCGGCAGGCTTTTGTATTTGTTATTGTTCGGAGACCGGGACGGGGAACTCGGTCCAGACATCGTCGCCGGGGCGATCGATGGGGAGTTGGGAGAGGAGGCCGTAGCGGCGCAGGTCGATCCAGCGGTGGCCTTCGCAGTACAGCGAGAAGCGGCGTTGCGTCAGCATTTCGGTGAGGAGGGCCGTTTTTGTCACTGCACCGGAATAGGGCTGGAGGCGGTGCGCGACGCGGATCGCGTTGAGCGCGACGATGGCGTCGGGGAGATCGTTCATCTGGATATTGGCTTCGGCGTCGATGAGGATCAGCTCCTCATTGCGGATGAGGGGGATGGGTGCGGTACTCGTGGTATATACCCACACATCGCGGTCGCTGGCAAGACCGTTGAGCGACACCGTACCCGTACGCAGGGTAGCCTTTCCGATGCGGTCGTCGTTGGGGGCGATGTCCGTAGCGTAGGAGGGATGGGCGACCCGAACCTCCCCGGTTTGATTTTGGGGGATGAAGAAAGTGTTCAGTTTGTCGCCGCTGCCTGTGCCGAAGACATGATAGACCCCGTCTTTGAAGTCGCCGGTGAGAGCGAAGAAACTTTGATTGAGGTCGCTGATGGCGGATGCCCATTTTTGCCGGTAGACGTCGACACGGGCGGCCAGGGCGCGGTTGAATTTCAGAAGACCAGCGGCATCGCTGTAACTACCGAAACCGGCAAGGGTGAAAGCGATGTCGGCGGAGCCAAGGTCGGTCTTTGCCGAATCGAGGAGAGCGGCGATGGCCGTCAGCGCGCCATCGGTCGGAACGAGCGGGCCGAGGTGATCCGGGTCGGCCACGTCGATGCGGATGCCATTGCTATCGGTCTGGTTGAGGAGCAGCAGCAGCTGATAGGCCTTTATGGTCCGGGCGAAACCGATGTAGCCGCTGCGCTGCGCGGCGGTGATCGACTTCGAGTTGGTGGCCGCCGAGGTGAGGATATTGCAATTCTTTATCACCTGGTAGCGGGCGGACCAGGTATTGGTGATATAGAAGTTACTGTTGCTAAGCGTAGCCGCGTTCGCGCCGAGGAGATCGGTGACATAGCGGGGCTCGGAGGTGGAAAAATGATAGAGCTCGCGGCCGATGATGCCGACGTCGTCAAGATAGAGCGCGATGTTCGTACGCATCCCGGACTCGGTACCGCTGACCAGGTTGTTCAGCTCGCCTTCCGTGGCATTACCGGTGAAGTCTTCGACGGTGGCATTGTTCAGATCGCCAAAATCCTTTTTACAGGAACAGACAAGGAGCATCAGGCAGAGCGCCGGCCATCCTAAATACATACTATATTTTCTCATAATTTCTTTTTTTCGGGTTTAAAAATCAAAGGACAGGTGGAAGTCGGCGCGTTTGCTGGCGGGGTATGGGTCTACGTCGACGCCGGTGGAGAAACCGGTGCCGAAGTTGGAAACTTCGGGGTCATAGGCCTTGTACTTCGTCACGGTCCAGAAATTGTTGGCCGACACACCGACGCGGATGCCCTTGATATAGCTGATGGGGGAGCGTTTGATGGAATAGTAGACACCGATCTCGCGCAATCTCAGGTAGCTGGCGGTCTGTACAAACTCCGCGGCGCTGGTGCCCACCTGCATGATGCGGTAGACGCCGTCGGGAACGCCGAGCTTGTTGGTGACGTTGTCAAAGTCTTTGCTTGTGCCGCCGAAGTCGTTCTCCAGGCTGGTGAGATTTACGTTCTGGCCGCCCTTCTTCCAGTGCAGGAGGAAACGCAGGCTCAGCCGGTCGAAGAAAGTCACTTCATTGTAGGTGCTCATCTGGAAGCGGGGTTCGGCATCGCCGAGGACGCCGACGCCCGTGCCGTTCAGACCCAGGATCTGCGTAGCCGACCTGCCTTCCTGGATCTGGAAAGAGCCCAGGACATAGCCGAAGGAACCTTGTGGGACCGAGGGGATCGTCAGTTTTGTCACTTTGCTGCGATTGAGCCAGAAGTTGAGATTGGTCGTCCAGCTGATCTCCTTTGTGCGAACGGGGCGGGCGTTGAGGCCGAGCTCTACGCCCTGGTTGCGGAGGTTGCCCGCGTTGACCCATTTTGTGGTGAAACCCGAGGACGAAGGGAGGGAGGCCTGCATGAGGAAATCGCCGATGGACTTATGGTAGTACGTCAGCACGAAGCCGAGGCGGTCCTGCAGAACGCTGAAGTCGATACCCGTCTCGAATTCCTCCTGCCGTTCGGGTTTGATATCCGCCTGGCCTTCCTGTGGCAGGACGATCACCCCGGGGTTACCCGTGATATTCGAGATGCCGAGGGCCGTGAATTTACTGCCGTACGCAGGGACATTGTTAGCCTGGCCGTAGGCAGCCCTCACCTTAAGGTTGGAGAAGAAGCCGTCGCCGACGATCCCGGCCTTTGTGAGGTTCCAGCTGATCCCGCCTTTGGGATAGGTGTAGAACCTGGCGATGTCGCCATTGTTGGAGCTTCGGTCGAAGCGAACTCCGGCCGTCAGGGTCAATGCATCGTTGATGCTCGCTTCTTCCTGGATGAAAACGCCTTCGTTCTGGTATTTGGTGCGCAGCTCGGTAGCGTTGAGCGCCCCTGCCTGATCGACGTTGGACTGACCGGAGATGAGCTGAGTGGCAACATTCAGGAGGTTGTAATAGTCGCCTGTCTCCTGGGTGAAACCGGCCGAGGTCGTCAGCGAGACGCGGTCGGAGGGGGTGAAGGCGTTCACCAAAGAAACGGTGTAGTTGGTGTTGAGATTATGCGTGTTCCCCTGGATGGAAGTCCCCTTGTTCACCGCCTGGAACTGGAGCTCGGCGGGGAAAAGCGCGGTGGTGGCCAGATCGTAGAAGTCGATGCCCCCCATGCCGACGAGGCGGGTGGTGCTTTTATCGGACTTTTGCAGCTGGGCGTCCAGACTGATGCCGGTGATGAGGCGGTTCACCGCCTCGTTGTTCTTCATCAGCGCGATGGTTTGCAACGGGTTTGACGCGGCGAAGGGATTGTCGGGGTATTTGCCGGATGCGTCGGGATGCAGCTGGGCGAAGGAGGGAGTCGAGGAGAGCGCGATACCCACCGATACCCCGGCGTTGTCGTTGCCCTGCAGGCCGCGATCGGCGGAGGAGTTGATATAGGTGGTGTTCATCCCGATCCGGATATTATCCGTGAGATGGTGATCCACGTTGAGGCGAAGGCTATTGTTGCGATAGCCTGTATTTTTTACGATCCCACCCTCGTCCTTCTGTGCGGCGGAGAAGTAGACGCCGGTCTTGGCGGTGCCGCCGCTAACGGAGAAGACCGTGTTACGGGCGAAGCCGGTGTTGCCGTAGATCTCTTTTTCATAATCGTAGATATGACCGGCGGATTGGGCGTCGAGGAAGGCCTGGCGGAGGCCGGCGCTTTGGGCCGGGTTGCTGGACAGGCTGGCGGCCTTGTTGGCGTCGAACTGGCGAACGCCGAGCAGTTTCCTGACCTTGATGAAACCCAGGTCCTGGGAAGCCGTCACTTTTGTGCGGCCTTCCTTACCTTTCTTCGTCGTGATCACGATAACGCCGCCTGCGGCGCGGGAGCCGTATACGGCAGCAGCGGAGGCGCCTTTAAGGATCTCGATGTTCTCGATGTCTTCGGCGCGCAGGTCGGCGATGCGGCTGGAGGGGTTATCCTGGGTGCTGGTCGGGGCGCCGCCGGCTGCGGCGCCGGTGATCGCGTTGAGGCCGGAGGAGGTGGAGGTGTTGTCCACGTAGACACCGTCGATGACGTAGAGTGGTTGAGTATTGCCGTAGACGGAGGTGACGCCGCGTAATTTGATGCTGATACCGCCGCCGGGGGAGCCGGAGTTGGCATTGATATAGGCGCCGGTGACCTTTCCTTCGAGGGCAGCGTCGAAGGTTTGAGCCGGAGCTACACCGTTTAGTTCTCTTGAAGATATCGTTCCGACGGCGTTAGCGAGGTTGCGGCGTTTGATGGTAGTGGAGAGGCCGGTGACAACCACTTCATCGAGGTGAGCGATGTCCTCTTCGAGGCGGATGTTCAATTCCGCGCCGTTGGCGGACACGACCTGGTTCTTGAACCCGGCGCTGCTGATCACCAATTTGGCATTGGCGGGCGCCGACAGCTGGAATTTCCCGTCGGCGTTTGAGGCGGTGCCCCTGGAGGTACCCTGGATGAGGATACTGGCGCCGGCTACCGGGTTACCGGCGGGGTCGGTGATGGAGCCGGAGACCGTGGTGTTTTGCGAAAATAGCAGCTGTGGCAGGAGCAGCAGACATGCGAGCCCTGCCAGGAGATGAGTTAGCTTTCTCATGATACAATTTTGGTTACGTAAGAAATTCGGTTAGCGAACCGGTTGTTGTAATGAAAAGATATGTTTACCATATCCGCGTTCCGCCACCTGGCGGGCACGAGGTTCATAGGTGCTCAGATCGGTGGGCGTGTTTGCCGCCAGGCCGTCGACGTAGCGGTTGAACATGCAGAAGGCCGCGGCGATGAGCACGGTGTCATGGATGTCCCTGTCGGTGGCGCCGGCCATTCTTGCGGCTTCGACCATTTCGGGGGTGACATCCTTACCGCTTTTCTGCACTGCCGCGGCGATGCGCAAGAGCGCTTTCAGCTTGCTGCTGACCGGAGCGTTTTGGGGGTCTTTCCTGACGGCGTCAACGGTTTCCATATCCCCGTCGAGATAGATGCAGGCGATGGCGCCATGGGAGTTGTGGCAATAGAAACAGTCGTTCAGGTAAGAGACGTGGGTGGCGATGAGCTCCCGTTCGGTGGGGGTCAGGCCTTCGGAGTCCTTGAGAAGGATGTTGGCGAGGTCACCGAGGGGTTCGGCCGTTTCGGGGCGAAAGTTCAGGAGGCCGCGGATGCCGGCGAGTTCGTTGTTTACTGCGATGTGTGGCATGTTAATTTTTTTATTTGTAGAGATCGTAATCGATATAGCCTTCGGCGGCGCGGCGAGGGGCCCGGTCGACATAGAATTGCCGGTCTTCGGGGGCCCAGGTGGCGAGGCCGTCGACGTAGCGATTGTACATACAAAAGGCCGCGGCGATGAGCACGGTGTCATGGATCTCGCGGTCGGTGGCCCCTTCACTTCTTGCATTTGCGATCATTGCTTCGGTGACGTTCTTGCCGCCTTTCTGGACGGCGGCGGCGATGGGCAGGAGGGCTTTTAGCTTGTTGCTGATCGGCCCGTTCTGCGGGTTTAGCTTTACCGCGTCGAGGGTGGGCATGTCGCAGTTGAGATAGTGCTGGGCCAGGCCGCCGTGGACGTTCTGGCAGAAGAAGCAGTCGTTGAGATAGGACGTGTACGTGCCGATCAGCTCGCGTTCGCCGCGGGAGAGGGTGTTGTCGTCATCACGGAGGAGGATCTCAGCCAGCTCGTTGAGCGGGCGGGCTGTTTCGGGTCTATAGGCCATCGGCCCGCGGATACCCGGCAGGTCGTTGCCCAAGTTTATGTGTGCCATGATTTGAATAGTAGGTGGTTGCAAAACCGATTAGGAAAATGAAGGAGAAGATGAATATCGCGTTGCCGTAGCCGCCCAGGGCGCTGACGAGGGCGCCGACGAAGAACACTGCCGTCGCTGTGAAGAGCCGGCCGACGTTGAAGCAGAAGCCGGTGGCTGCCGCGCGGATCGACGGGGGGAACAGCTCGGGGATGTAGGCCGAGAGGGCGCCCTGGCTGATGCCGAAGAACAGGGCCATCACGGCTGTCTCGGGGTAGGCGATGCCGGTAAAGGCATGGTTGCCTTTGAAGAGCAGGGTAGCCATCACGAAACAGACCGAGAAGCAGAGCAGCATGGTCCGGCGGACGCCGAGGGCGTGCATGATCCAGCCCGAGGCGAATCCACCCAGCAGTCCGCCGCCGCCCATGAGCATCATGCTGAGACCGCGGTCCTGGTGGGCGTCGGAGTTGACGGAGACACTTTGGACCCAGCTGGGGAGCCAGTCGAAGATGGCCCACATGCCGATGAGCATGGTGCCGAAGATGACCGAGCCGCTCCAGAGGTTGGGGCGGTATTGGGGGGAGAGGAAGTTGCCGGTGTTTGCTGCGGGGGCCTTGGCTGCGGGGGCGTTTGCTGCGGCTTGCTTGCCGGCGGCATTTGCTTCGGTGGCCTGCTTGCCGGGGGCATCTGCTTCGGCGGCATCTGTTTCGGGGCCGTTTGCGCGGGTGAAGAGGCCGAGGACCCCGATGGCGAGCGGGAGGCTGCCGACGAGGAAGGCCTGGCGCCAGACGGGCAGCAGGAAGTTGATCAGCCCGGCGGAGAAGATACCCAGGGGGATCGAGATCGACAGGATGCCTAAGGCCACGGCCCGGGGTTTGCCGGTCCACAGCTCGGAGACGAGAATCGTCGTGGTCACGAGAACGCCGCCTACTCCAAAGCCGGAGCAGAAGCGGCAGACTGTGATCCCCCACCAGGAGGGCGCGGCCGCGGTGAGAACGGTGAAGAGCCCATACCATAGGGTTGCGAAGGCCATCGAACGCATACGGCCGAGGCGGTCGCAGACGATGCCCCAGAAGACGCCGCCAAACATCCAACCAAAGATGAAGATCGAGTTGATGGTCGCCCCTACCCTATTGAGTTCTTCCGGTGGAAGCTTGCCCTGAAGATCGCCTACCACAACCGGCAGGAACACGGACATCAGGGTCATGATAATGCCGCCAACCATACTGCTCAAAAAGCAGAGGAGGAAGATACCGGTCTTTTTCATGCTTCTTTTTTTAGGTGTTCATAGCCCTGGGGCAGACGATTGTACCCATGATGCGTTATCCGCTCGCCAAGCCCTTCGTAAAATTTCGGGTCGGTTGGCGTAACGGTGGCCAGGCCATCTACATACCGGTTATAAAGACAGAACAGCGCGGCGATGAGTACGGTGTCGTGGATCTCGCGGTCGGTGGCGCCGTTGGACCTTGCCCTTTCGACCATTTCGGTGGTGACGTTCTTGCCGCTGGTCTGTACCGCGGCGGCGATGGTCAGCAGGGCTTTCATTTTGTCGCTTACCGGCGCCTTGTCGATATCTCCCTTGACCGCTTCGGCGGCGAGGGTATTGCCCAGCAGGATATTGGCGGCGGCGGTATGGGCGGAGGTGCAGAAACGGCAGTAGTTGCGCGAGGAAACGACGGTGGCGATCAGCTCGCGTTCCCCTTCGGTGAGGGTAGACTCCCCTCTTAACAGAATTTGCGTCAGCTCGCGGATAGGCTTTGCGCTATCGCGGCGATATTCGAGCAGCCCGGTGATGCCCGGGAGATGCTCTTCCAGTGGAATGTACGGCATACTTGATAATTAGTGAGATGCAACGATGGCCTTCCTTTGCGGGAAGGCATTTGGGATCGATCGGGATCAGGCGTTGCTATCGGGGGGGTGTTCGGCGGGAGACTGCGTGACTGCGGGCAGGCGCAGGATGTATACAGAATGGTGAGTGACGGGGGTGGTTGTCTCTTTACCGACCGAGTACTGCCGGGGCAGCTCATAGGGATCGCCAAAGAAATAGGGTTCGGTGCCTTTTTGTTCTTTTTGCCGGGAGCCGAGGTCGTTTACCAGCGAGTAATAGTTGTTCTGGCTGTTGCGCAGGCTGAGGGCCTGCCGGTTGGGAAGGCAGAGGTATTCGGCGGAGTCGTTGACGATCCGGCGGGCCACATATTGATAGGGAACGCCATTGACGTCGATGCGGCCGGTGACGCGTTCGAAGTCGTTCTCCTGCGTGTAATAAGAAAGATGGACGGTGGGAACTTTGAGATGGAGCAGCTGGTCAAGCTGATATTGATCTTTGTCAATTGTCGCTTCGAGCCGGCGGGTGGCCTGGTCCTGCAGCCAAGCGTGCAGGGCGCGGTATCCGACCCAGTTGAAGAGGAAGAGACCCCAGAGCAGTATGGCAGCTAGTTTGCGCAATCGGGATCAAATTACGGAAAAAATCGCGGGATAAAAATTTCCGATTTTTTTCAACTTATTCGGCAAATCCCTTCTTAATATACCCCAATAACCGGAAGTTGTCTTCAACCGTATTACTAAAATACCGAATCATGACCTCGGCCCATCTGCTCGTCTGCACATCCTTGGTGCTCCTTTCGATAAGATTCGATATCCTGTCAAATAGCTTTTGATTGCGCCGAGCGATACGGTTCAGTTCCCTGCCCAGCACCCTTGCCGAAATGTCTATCAGCGAAGCGTTTGCTTCCGCCTCATCCTCAAAAATATCGACATGGTTGGTATAGATCTCCTCGCTATGCATGTCGAAATAGTGATCGAGTATATCGCAGATGTCGGTAATATCATCCGGGCGAACCTCCGGCCGATCTTCCCACGCGATCATTTTCAGGCGGTGGTCCGACGCGGTTTGATCCCATTGATCCCGGTCATCCATACCTCTCGCGAAACAGCGCCCACCAGATAGAAATCAATTCCAAATTTTTCAAATCCCCGTTCGAGCGCGGCGAGCATTGCTCGAAGCTTTTCGCCCTGGCTAAGTTGTTCTGAATGTAGCTTGTAAGTATTCATCGTATATTCTTTCGGCTGTTTGCAAGTTGCGCCGCTCACCCGTGCCGATCAGATCCGCGTAAACCAGTAGTGGCGGGACTGTTTTTACATCACCGGCTACGCCTTTCCAGAACTTCAGGTATACTTTGATATCCCCCAATTTATCAGGAACCAGTCGATATTTCTTCATCAACGCGGTCCGGCCTTCGGTCGTGTAGAGCGTGTATTGTTCGGGCTGCAGATGATTGGTCAGGATGCCGCCGGCAGGTTCGCCGCCCCAGAAGGTTTCCCCGGGATCGAGGTTCGGGGTTCGCCATACACGTTGCCGTTGGTTTCCAAATAGCCGATGCCCTCTGCCCGTAGTTCTTCCTTTAGTTTGGGATAGATATATTCTGCCACTACCAGCAATTTTTTTAACTGCTTTTTTTGCAGCAGTAGGTTGGTCAGTTGATGGGCCCAGATCTCCCGTTTGATTTCTACGGCGATCTTGTACTGTTTGCCGGCGTAGGTGAACTCGATCTGGCCGTCCGCTTCCGGTCGGTGAGCGTTGGGCTGCCAGGTTGCGAGTATTCCTGTCTGTTTCTGCCAGTTGTCGAGCGAATTTTCTATAATGATTCGTTCTTCCATGTTTACTTTTTCGCCTTGTTTTAGATTCGCAAACAAGGTAGAGAATTGATAAGAAAATTAATTATCGTTGATAATCAAATACTTATGCCGGATCAAGCCATTCCTGTCGATCGGGTGCTGTGATGAAGGCGGCATGCCCAAGTAGGGTCGACTTTCCCGGTATGCTGAGAGCCACATACTGGATATTATCTCCTACATATGGTATAAAATATCAGATATTTTCACCCTTCCAATGGAAATATATCTAAACCTACCGACTTACCTGACATGAATTTTGCCGGCTGCGTGGTGTCATTGCTTTCGAGAGTCGATGGCCGTTCGACGCGAGGTGTTCCTATTTGCGTTGGGTGAGGAGATGGGCGAATCCGGCGTACTGAGGCGGGCTTATTAGTTAGGAAGACAATGAAATCGAATTCGGGTCCCAGTCGGAACGACTATATTTTTTTACTTGGTCCTTGGGAGCAATTTAAGGGCGCTTTGGCACGTCTATTGGGACTGACCTGTTAATGGCTTTTATTAGGATATTTGAATTTTAGCGACGGCCTGGATGTTTATCCGGGCTTTTTCTTTTTTGGGGGGTGAGCGTCTGGGGTCTCCTACCTTTTGCGGCTGGCTTCGATCTTTTCGCGGAGGGAGTTGAAGAATTTGTTGCGCTCTTTTTCACCGACGCCGCTGATGGGGGTCGAGCGGCGGACAATGTTCTGGAAATGCTCTTCGGTACAGCGGGTGAAGTAGGGGTCGGTGGTGCGGATGGTATTGAGGACGGAATGGTTGAGGAGGACGATACGGCGGTCGTCGATCCGAACGAAATAAGTATTGTCGCCCAGCACGAACTCATTGACATAGAGCTGCAGGGGCGCCCGGGGTTGGTGGCGGTTATGGGGGGAGAATTTGTGCCCCGTTTCTGCCTGCTCTTCGACATGATCGATCGTTCTTTGCAGGCAGTCGTAGACCTTTGCGAGGTCCTGGTCGGAGGCGAAGAGTTTTGTATCCCGATAATATTCGATCTGGCGGAGGGTTGCGTGGATGCTTTCCAGGTGCCAGATCTCGCGGGACGGGATGCCGTTGTATTCCTCGATGACCTTTGTACATAGCTGGCCCATGGCCGGGGGGAACTCATCGACGGCGAACTGGCGCTTGTTATACAGCGGGTCCTGCAGGATCGTCTTGATCCAGAAAAAGGTCTTGAAGGCGGCCAGTTCGGGGAAGTGGAAATGGTGGAAGAGCGGGATATCCTTGCTCATGAACTGGATCTCCTTTTGGCCAAAGGAGCTGATGTATCTCAACAGCTGAAGTATGCCCTGCAGATAAACGTCGAAATTGAAAGCTTCCTGGTTGTTGATAAATTTCCCCGAAAAAAGGAGGGTATCTGTCTCGAGGTGGAAGAGCTGGTCGAGGGAGATACGGAAATGGGAACAAAGGATCCTGATCTCGTCGAAGGAGAGGGCCTTTTCGGCGCGGATGCGGCGGTAGGCACTGTCGATGCTGATATGGAGCAGCTCGGCGATCTCGTCTACGAGGGAAAGATGGGCCGGGAGGTGATCCTTGACGTGCTGGAAGAAGATCTGTTGAACACTCGTTGAATTCTCCATGATCCAACCGTTTAGAGTTTAGGAATAAATGGAACCGTGGGAGGGGATTATCGGCAGGAATTGCCGCTGTCACTAAATGTACACCCGTTTTTGGTAAAAACCAATGCGGCTAACGGTGGCGGTGTCTTTGGCCGGGAATTTTTGGGGCCGGCGCCGGGGGCGGCGCAAAAGCCGCCAAGGGTTCGGATGAGGGGCTGGGTACCTTGCCGAAAAAAGAACATGAAAGAATTACTCCTCTTTGCCTTGATCTTCGCCACATTTGGCGATTCTCTTTTTGCGCAGAGCGGCACTGACGTCCCGGGAAGGCCGATGAGGGTCCGGCTGGTCAGCATCGACCGGCAGGTCCGGCACGGATATCTGTATGCTCTCACTGATTCTTCCTTATTGCTCTCCGCCGAGAGGGTCCTTCCCCGGCCGATAGATACGGTGATGCGTCGGGATCTTCATTCTTTTGACTACCGGGAGATGGACCATATCGAATTCTATCACCCGGGCGTTGTCTGGCGGTCGACCCTGGTGGGGTTTGGGATCGGGGCGGCCACCGGGGCGTTGCTTGGATTTGTGAGTGGAGATGATCCCAAAGAGGACTGGTTTGCCCTTTCGGCGGGGGAGAAAGCAGCCGGCGGCGCCATTCTAGGCGCGGGGGTTGGGATGCTGGTGGGATTCTTTATCGGCGTCGCCGGGCATCATACTTTTTATATCGGCGGGGAGCGAAAGAAGTATGAGCAGATGAGAAGAAAGACGATTGCGCGGTTGGGATTGTGACCCTGGAAAAAACCCCAGCACAGGCTGGGGCTTTTTTTTCTCAGTTGGGGATCGCGAGCGAGGTATTGTTATCCATGATCCCGGTGTCGGTCCATAGGGTGGTAACGATACCGGCGAGCTGTGGCGAATAGCCGGCCAGCTGGTTGATCAGCGCGGCCTGGTCGGGCGGGAGCTTCTCGTCGCCGGCAAAATGGGCCATGATGCCGCTGCGGAAGATCGGGGCGGCGAACGAAGCCAGGGATGGGGGCGCTCCAAAGAGGGTTGTGAGATAGGTGTAGAAGTAGCCGTCCAGATGCTGGGAGAGGAACTGGTTGGCATAGGCGGCATAGTTCCCGCCATCGCCGAAGGTTACGCCGATGTCGTTGATGGTCGTCGAACGGATGTCCAATCGATCGTTGCTTATAGTGACCATCCGGTAGGGGATCGGGGGCGTCACGAGCGAGCCGGTCTCGATATCGAAGAGGGTATTGCCCTTGTAGGAGTACGAGGAGATATCCTGGGCGTGGTAGTGACCGGTGAAGATCACCCGCAGGCCGGCCTGCATGAGTGTGTCGACGATGGTTTTATAGTCATCCACGACATAGCCGGGGTCCAGCTGGGACTGGCCGGCATAGTGTTCGATGAGGTTATGATGCATCATGGCGAAGAGGCGGGTGTTCGTTTTCTTAGCCTGCGCCAGCTGGCCGAGGATCCAGGTCAGGGTGGCGGGTTTGATCCGGCCTTCCGCGACATCTCCGCTGGGGCCATAATCCTCGTATTTACTGGCGTCGATGGAAAGGAGGCGGAGCCCGGGGCGCAGCTGGACGACATAGCTTAGCGAGGCCGTGTCGCGGGCGATTGCCGCGCGGTAGCCGAAGCTGGCGTAGATGTTCTCGAAGTCCGATGGGGAGGTCATAGCGACCGGGTAGGCATTATTCCCGACATATCTTTTTGCCTTTGCATTGTTGATGTCGTGATTCCCGGGCATGACATAGACCGAGATCCCCTGGCTGCGGAGCCTTGCAAAAAAACCGGCCATCATCTGATGGTCGAGCTTTTCGCCGTCCTTGGTGATATCGCCGGGGACGAGCAGGATGTCGGGTTTTGCAGCGGATAGCTGGGCCATTACCCTGCTCCAGACCGGGGCGCTGTACTGGAGCAATTTGGGGTCCTGGTCGAGGTAGTTCCGGAAGGCCGTCCCGGCCGCGCCGTTGCTGTCGAACAGGGAGGGATCCATGTAATGGATGTCCGAAACGATCGCCACTTTGAGCGGCCCGGTAGGCTCGGGCGATTGGGGATAGAAATAGCCGGTTTTGCGGCAAGCCAGGGTTAACTGGGTTAGCGCCGCGACGATGATCAGCAGTTTAGGTTTCATACATTAAGTTTTGGCGTCAAAGCTATCCGGCGCGGGTGCGGGTTGCGAATTGAACGGCAGTTGGGCGGATGCCGCACTTTGCGAGGTTTGACAAGAGGGCAGGACATCGGGCTTGCCGGAAATAGAAATTGCGGGCGCGATGGATGAGCGGAGGCGGTTTTGGGAAGAGTTGAGAAAAATAAGCCGGGCGGTGGCGGAAAATGCAAAATCCGGGATCAGCGAACCAGGACCAATACGCCTTTTTGCAGCTGTTCCGGTTCATTGGGGAAGCGGTAGCGGGCGTACCAGAGGAAGGGGTTGGGTACGGAGGGGATGCCTCCGACGCGGCCGTCCCAGCCCCTGGATGGGTCGCGGGTGTCAAAGACCAGCTGGCCTTCGCGGTTATAGATCGCCAGGTAGTATTCCAGCGGCATCGCGCCGAAGATGACGGGGCGATAGACATCGTTTGCGCCGTCCTTGTTGGGGGTGAAGGCGCCGGGGAAGAAGATGCCTTTGCGGCAGGCATTGACCTTTATGCGGATGCTGTCCGTAACGGTGCAGCCCGGACCTTTACCAGCCGTGCAGGTGTAGACAGTGTCCGTTAATGGAGAGACGTATACGCTTTCGGCGGTCGGGTCGCTGAGGCGCCAGGCCGGCGACCAGTGGTAGGAGTCGAAGCCGGCGGGTGCGGAGAGTTTTATGCTGTCGCCCTGGCAGATCGCGGTATTGGGGCCGAGATCGAAGCCCGGTGGGTTTGTGTTGGTGATGGTCAGCGAGTCGCGGTGTGGGATATTGCACCAGTCGATAGCGGTGACCCAATAGGTGCCGGGCAGCCAGGCGGTGTAGGTGGAGTCTTCGGAGCCGTCCTGCCAGAGATAGCTGCGGAAGCCGGAGCCGGCGTTGAGGCGAATGGTGCTTTGGGTGCAGAGGGCAATGTCGGGGCCGAGGTCGACCGTGCCGGGTGCGGCGGGTATGTCGAGCCAGGCGCTGTCGGTGAAAACTTTGCAACCGGAGACCATGTTCGCTCGCAGGAGTATTTTGCCGGGTTGTGCAAAATGGAGAGAGAGGGTGGAGTCTGTCGGCTGGGTCATCGTGGCGATGGTGTCGTCGATCGTCCAGGTTGGTTTCGCGCTGCAACCGGGGTTGCGTCTCGCGGTGAGGACAAGGCTGTCGCGGGAGCTACAGGCGGTGTCGCGCCCAATAATGGACAAGAGGGAACAGGCGGCGGGATCTTCGCAGGAATTTGTCAGCGGCGGCTGGAATGGGGTGATCTGCGGCTGGTAATCGGCTACCGTCATGCCGGAATTTGATGAAGCAGCAGTGAAGGGAGTAGCCGTAACCGAAATGGGATTAATGACCGGCGTGAACGGTATTACCGGGCAGCCGGCGCCACCTGAAACACCCTGGAACAGGCGTAGCGCGCTGTCGGTCTTCAGGAAATACAGACCGTTGTGACCGGGAGACACCACGATATTGCCTACGGCGAAATATCCCTTATCGGGGGTCGGCCTGAGACTATACAGGTTCTGGGTGTATGGCTGCGGATATTTTTTGGCCATGATGAGGCGCCCATCGGCAGTCATGTTTATCAATGCGACATCTCCTATGGAGGCGGTGGAAATTTCGGTACCGGTGAGCGTTAGGGATTGATCGGCGGCGACGGCGAGGTCAAACTCGCCGACAAGCGACCCCGCTGCCGGATCCTGCGCGACGAAGGCCGACAATGGATTTCCTTGTTTATCGACCATGAGCGTACCGGACTGGCCGTTATAAACGACATTCAGGAGATAATTTCCGTGATAGGGATAGATCTTTCCCGTAATGAGGGATGTCCCCGGGGCATCGTAGTATTTCCCCCAGAGGAGGTTTCCGGATGTTTCATCGAGGGCGAGCAGAATACCGCGGCTGGTAAGATTGCCCAGCCTGTTGCCTTCCACCGACACGATCAGCTGACCGTTGTCTTCGAGCATCGAGGCATCCGCCGCCGACATATTCATATTATTGAGAAGGCTCTTTGCCCAGAGGAGATTACCTGCGGCATCGGTGCGGAACACCCGCAACGGCAATGTAATCGAATTTGCCGCGGTGCCGATCGCATAGCCGCCGGCTGAGAGCGGGAAAACCCGTGGATAGAGTGCAATGCTGGTGAGCGGGTCGGTATAGGTCTTTGCCCAGAGCAGCCCACCCTGCGCATCCAGTCTTGTCAGGGTGACATTGAAGGAAGTTCCATTCTGTATGGAGCCAGAGTGGATCGAACCGCCGTCGGGCAGCACTCTTCCGCCATTAAAGTGGGAAACATGCGTATTGCCGAAGGCTTCCGACCAGAGCGGCCGGCCCGCGGGATCCAGCTTTATGACGAATCCATTCTGTATGCCGGAACCATAGCTGGCAGTGAGTCCTGACACGAGATAGTTACCCTGGGCGTCAACGGCAGCCTCCCATGCGACCTGTGCGATAGTTCCCTGCATGTTTAATTGAAAAGTATGGATCGAGCAACTGTCGGCCGGGTCGATCACTTGTAAATGACCATTTGCCTCGGTGGTGCAATGACCATCCGTCGTCACCAGCCGGATGCCATGGTTACCGGCAGCGGCGAAGCTTGCGTCGAGGGTGGAGCCTGTTCCGGCCCCGGTCCCGTCGAGCCACCATTGCCAGGAAGTGGCGTTTGATCCCGTATAAACGAAGTGCGCCGTGGCACCGATGAGAACAGCGGTGTCGGCGGGAGTGAAAGCGGCGGTCGCGGGACAGAGCACCTGGAGAACAGTATCTTTCTCCGCGTCTGCGCAGAGCGGGTTGCCGGAGGCGGCCAGGAGACGGATGGTATAGAATCCGGCCGAGGGAAAGGTATAGCTGAAGTCGGCGGCGTTGCTTTGCTGTGTTCCGTTGACGGACCAGGTGTAGGCAGCGGCGTTGACGGATTGGTTGTTGAAGCTGATCGTCGAGCCGGGAGTCAGCGGGCCGGGGCCGACATCGAAGGCCGCGGAAACCGGGGATGGGCAGGGCGGCATGCAGGATCTTGCCGTCAGCAGGCTCATGCGGATGTTTTGGATGGACCAATTCATCCAATCGGACTGTCCCTGGGTGAAGATCGTCATGCAGGCAACGTTCCCATAGTCCATATAATCTTTTGTAAGATCGTTTACGTCTGTTGAGAAACCCGAAAGAGCGTCCGTGGAGCAGCTGTTCATCGCCTGGTTGCAGGCGATGTTCGCCGTGCTTTGGTCAGGAGGGGTATCGCAAACCCGGTCGCCGTCCATGCTGCAGTCGTTGTTCGTACAGCCGCCTTCGAAGGTGTGGTAGAGGCCGAGATAGTGGCCCATCTCGTGGATCACGACGACGTCGAAGGCTTCGCTAACGCCGAAGAATTGGGCTTCGACGACGATCCCGTCGTAGTCGCTGCCGTGTGCGAAGGGGCGATAGGCGAAGCCGGCGACAGGGCCGGGGATGGAGCGGACCACCCAGATGTTGATATAGTGAAACGGATCCCAGCGGTTCACGTTCTTTACGTTGAGGTCGTCCTGGGCGGGGTCGGCACCCCCCATAATTGTATAGGGTGAAACATCGTGGGTGATCCCGTTGGTGGCTTGGTTGCCGGGATCGCGTTGGGCGAGGCAGAACTGGATGCGGGTGTCTACCCCATCGGCGGGATCGTAGTAGCCGATGTTCGCATAGGCTTCGTTGAGATGCTGCATGGCCGTCTGCACCTGGGCATCGGAGATGTTCTCGGGGCCGTTGTCGTGAATGATGTGGACGACGACGGGTAGGGTTGTCACCGGGGAGCCCAGCGGATTGGGGCCGGCGGGTTGTTTTGTTTTGAGGTGGTTGCGCCAGTCCTGGTCGATCTTTGCGGCTTTTGCCCCGAAGGCGGGGTTGCGGGCTTTAAGGGCTTCGGTTGCGGCCTGCTGGCCGCAGGTAAACGTTTGCGTCATCGCCCGGGGAGAGAGGGCGATGGCAAGGAGGGTCATAGAAAGGTTTACTAAGGAGCGGGCCTTCATTCCTGCTCAAAATACGGCTTTTATGGAAAGTTACTAGTCACCAGCGGTGCGGCGTTGTTGCGGGCGAGGAGGAGGTATTTTCGAATGCGGGAGCGGAGGGTTTTGGCGTCGCGCCATTCGCCCGGCTGCTGGGTGATGGCGCCGGTGGAGTGGAAGGTTTTGTCGTAGGTAAAAGAGGTGGGATTTGCGGCGTCGTAGCGGCCTTCGTAGGGTTGGACTCCGTAGAAGTTACCCGCGGCGAGATATTGGTGATCGTCGACTCGTACG
>Ga0310811_10002119_pt1 | contig 24755 bp, 22 predicted proteins | sample YCmetagenome_FD_207642 | JGI IMG/M metagenome (GOLD analysis project Ga0310811, IMG submission 207642) | Soil microbial communities from experimental microcosm in Duke University, North Carolina, United States - YC | ecosystem: Engineered > Artificial ecosystem > Soil microcosm > Unclassified ... | reverse complement strand
ACATCGCCGTCGGGGCCGAGCACACGCGAGACGCGGGCGATGGCGCCGGAACCGGCGACGACGATGTCATCTCCCGCGCGAACTGATCCGGCGGCGACGGTGCCGGCGTAGCCGCGGACGTCCTCGCCCGGGCGCGAGATCCAGGCCACGGGCAGCCGGAACGGAGACGCGTCGCTGTCGCGTCGCACGTCGACGGTTTCGAGGTATTCGAGCAGCGTCGACCCATCGTACCAGGGCGTGCGGGCCGAGCGCGCCGTCACGTTGTCGCCGTCGCGCGCCGACACCGGGATGGCGCGAACATCCGTGAATCCGAGGCGGCCGGCGAACGACGCGAACTCGGCGGTGATGGCCTCGAACGTCGCGCGGCCGTAGCCGACGAGGTCGATCTTGTTCACCGCCAGCACGACGTGACGGATGCCGAGGAGCGAGCAGATGGCCGCATGGCGGCGGCTCTGGTCGAGCAGGCCCTTGCGGGCGTCGACCAGCAGCACGGCGAGCTCGGACGTCGAGGCGCCGGTCGCCATGTTGCGGGTGTACTGCTCGTGGCCCGGCGCGTCGGCGACGATGAAGGCGCGGCGCGGCGTCGCGAATTGCCGGTAGGCGACATCGATGGTGATGCCCTGCTCGCGCTCGGCCTCGAGGCCGTCGGCGAGCAGGGCGAGGTCAATCTCGCCGGCGGTGGTGCCGTAGCGGCGGGTGTCGCGCTGCAGTGTCGTGAGCTGGTCCTCGAGCACCTGCGCGGTGTCGTAGAGGAGCCGACCGAGCAGCGTCGACTTGCCGTCGTCGACCGAGCCGCAGGTCAGGATGCGCAGGAGATCTCGGGCCATCAGAAGTAGCCCTCGCGCTTCTTCTTCTCCATCGACGCGTCCTCGTCGCTGTCGATGAGCCGTCCCTCCCGCTCCGACCGGATCGCGGTCTTGAGCTCGTCGATTACCGCGGCGAGCGAGGCGGCGGAGGATTCGATGGCGCCGGTCAGGGGATAGCAGCCGAGGGTGCGGAAGCGCACCTGCTTCAGCTCGGGAGTCTCGTTCGGCCCGAGCGGCAGACGCTCGTCGTCGACCATGATCCAGGTGCCGGAGCGCCGTACCACCGGTCGCGCCTTCGCGAAGTAGAGCGGCACCACCGGGATGTTCTCGGCGGCGATGTACTCCCAGACGTCGAGCTCGGTCCAGTTGGAGAGCGGGAAAGCGCGCACCGATTCGCCCGCCCGTATCCGCGTGTTGAACAGCCGCCACAGCTCCGGGCGCTGGTTGCGGGGATCCCAGCCGTGGTCAGCCGAGCGGAACGACAGCACCCGCTCCTTGGCCCGGCTCTTCTCCTCGTCGCGCCGCGCGCCGCCGAACGCGGCGTCGAATCCGTGGCGGGTCAGCGCCTGCTTGAGCGCCTCGGTCTTCATGACGTGGGTGTGGAGCGCCGAGCCCGACCGGATCGGGTCGATGCCGCGGGCCACGCCGTCGTCGTTGCGGTGGACGATCAGGTCGACCCCGAGCCGCCGCGCGGTCTCGTCGCGGAAGGCGATCATCTCGCGGAACTTCCAGCCGGTGTCGACGTGGAGAAGGGGGAACGGCAGTCGGCCGAATGCCTTCAGCGCCAGGTGCAGCAGCACCGCCGAATCCTTGCCGACGGAATAGAGCAGGACGGGACGGCGGAACTCGGAGGCGACTTCCCAAAAGATGCCGATCGCCTCGGATTCCAGTGCTCGCAGTTTCTCGTTCTTCACGTGCCGGCGTGCGTGGTGGCTGTCGGGCGCAAGGTTTGGGCTATGGTATACATCATCTCAAAGGGGCGCGCCGTGGACACGAACAGGTGACGAACGGAACCGACACGGGCGGGCAAGGCCGCTCGGAAGACGATTTTCGCCGTATCACGGTCGTCAGCGTCACCGGCCTGCAGAGCGTCGCCGAGGGGGCCGTCCGCTCGATCGTGCGGAGCTGCCGCGAGATGCCGGGGGCCCGGGCGCTGCTGCTCTCGCCGGAGCGGCCGGCCAGCACGCCGGACTGGGTCGAGCACGTCGCCATCGCCCCTTTCGGCTACACCGAGTACTCGCTGTTCGTCCTCTACGCGCTGGGCGACTTCATCGAGACCGATTTCGCGCTCGTCGTGCAGGACGACGGCTGGGTCGTCAGCGGCGGCAACTGGCGGCGCGAGTTCCTCGACTACGACTACATCGGCGCGCCGAACCATTTCGCGCGCGTGATCGGCCCCGCGGGCGCCGCGTTCCACCGCCATTTCCAGTGGCAGCAGTTCCTCGGCGCGCCGGCCACCCGCATCCAGGTGGTCTACAACGGCGGCTTCAGCCTGCGCAGCAAGCGGCTGATGGACGCGCCACGGCAGCTCGGCATCCCGCTGGTGGTGCCGCCGGTGTCGACGCTGGAAGGCCCGCAGTGGCGGATGAAGTGGGAAGACGACATCACGCTCGAGGACGTGCAGCTCTGCACGGTCATGCGCGACGAGCTGGAGCGGGGAGGGGTTCGGTTCGCCCCGGTTGGGCTCGCGCGCGAGTTCTCGATCGAGCACGCGGGCCGGGTCCTGCACGCGGATTTCGACGTCAACCGCGTGTTCGGCCATCACAGCAAGCTGCGGAAGATCGTGTCGGCCGATCCCCCGGTCGCGCGCTACACGGTGGCGCGCCGGGACGTCGACGGTATGTTCGGCGAGGACCGCATCGTGCGGATGCTGGAAACCCACGGCATCCGCGTCGAATACGCCTGAGCTCGTCTGACCGGCGGAGTCGGCCTAGCTCAGCATCCCGTGGCACTGCTTGTACTTCTTCCCCGAGCCGCAGGGGCAGGGCGCGTTGCGTGACACGCGGCCCCAGGTCGCCGGATCGTTCTGATCGAACGCGGCGACGGCGCGGCGGCGGAGCGGTGTCGCGCGGTCGCCCTCGGCGTCCTCGTTGCCGTCGGCGCCGACCAGCGCCGGGTCCTCGCGGCCCTCGTGCATCTCGGGCGGCGGCGGAGGCGAGAGCTCGACCGGCGGCTGCTCGAAGCGGAGTTCGAGCCGCATCAGGATGCTCGTCACGTTCTCGCGCAGGTGACCCAGCATCCGCTCGAACAGGGCGAAGGCCTCGGTCTTGTACTCGTTGAGCGGATCGCGCTGCGCATAGGCGCGCAGGTTGATGCCCTGACGCAGGTGGTCGAGGGTCAGCAGGTGATCCTTCCAGGTCTGGTCGAGGATCTGCAGCAGCAGGCTCTTCTCGGCCATGCGCAGGATGTCGGCGCCGTACGCCGCGGCCTTCTCGGCCATCCGGCGATCGGCCGCATCGAGCATGCGGCGGCGAACCTCTTCTTCGGTGATGCCCTCTTCCTTGGCCCAGTCGACGACCGGCAGGTCGAGGCCGAGCACCCGCATCGTCTCCTCGTGCAGCGACTCCATCGACCACGAGTCGGGATAGGTGCGAGGCGGGATCGCGCGGGCGACCATGTTCTCGATCACCTCGTGGCGCATCGAGACCACGGTGTCCGAAACGTCGGTCGCGCGCATCAGCTCGATGCGCTGCTCGTAGATGACTTTGCGCTGGTCGTTCATGACGTCGTCGAAGCGCAGCAGGTTTTTACGGGCGTCGAAGTTGTGCGCTTCGACCTTCTGCTGCGCCTTCTCGAGCGCCTTGTTGATCCAGCGGTGGGCGATCGCTTCGCCCTCCTCGAGGCCCAGGCGCTTCAGGATCGTGTCCATACGCTCGGAGCCGAAGATGCGCATGAGATCGTCTTCGAGCGACAGGAAGAACTTCGACCCGCCGGGGTCGCCCTGACGGCCGGAACGGCCGCGGAGCTGGTTGTCGATGCGGCGGCTTTCGTGGCGCTCGGAGCCGATGACGAACAGGCCGCCGGCCTCCTTCACCTTGGCCTTGGCCTCGGCGACTTCAGCGCGGATCGCTTTCGCCTTCTCGTCGCGCTCAGGCCCTTCGGGAAGTCCCTCGGTCTCGTCCTTGACCCGCATTTCGGGATTGCCGCCGAGCTGAATGTCGGTGCCGCGACCGGCCATGTTGGTGGCGATCGTCACCGCGCCCACGCGACCCGCCTGGGCGATGATGTGCGCTTCCTGCTCGTGATAGCGGGCGTTGAGCACGTTGTGCTTCACGCCCTTGGCCTTGAGCAGCTTCGAAAGCTCTTCCGACTTCTCGATCGAGGTGGTGCCGACCAGCACCGGCTGATTCTTCTTATGGCACTCGGCGATCTGGGCGATGATCGCCTCCCACTTCTCGTGCGCGGTGCGATAGACCTCGTCGTCGGTGTCGATGCGCTGCACCGGCACATTGGTCGGCATCTGCACGGGGCCGAGCTTGTAAATCTCCTCGAACTCGGCGGCCTCGGTCATCGCCGTGCCGGTCATGCCCGCGAGCTTCGGGTACATGCGGAAATAGTTCTGGAAGGTGATCGAGGCGAGCGTCTGGTTCTCGTTCTGGATCGTGACGCCTTCCTTGGCCTCCAGCGCCTGGTGCAGGCCCTCGGAGTAGCGGCGCCCTTCCATCATGCGGCCGGTGAACTCGTCGATGATGATGACCTTGTCGTCCTTGACGATGTAGTCCTTGTCGCGCTGGAACATCTTGTGCGCGCGCAACGCCTGGTTGGCGTGGTGGACGAGGGTCACGTTCTCGTAGTCGTAGAGCGAGCCCGCGGTCATCAGCCCGCTCTCGCGGAGCAGCTCTTCCATGTGCTCCTGGCCGGCCTCGGTGAAGGTGACCGAGCGGACTTTCTCGTCCTTCTCGAAGTCGTCGGGGCCGAGGTTCGGGATCAGCGCGTTGACGTTGCGGTAGAGCTCGGACGAATCCTCCGCCGGACCGGAGATGATCAGCGGCGTGCGCGCCTCGTCGATCAGGATCGAGTCGACCTCGTCGACGATCGCGTAGTTGAACGGGCGGTGGACCATGTCCTCCAGCCGGTACTTCATGTTGTCGCGGAGATAATCGAAGCCGAACTCGTTGTTCGTGCCGTAGGTGATGTCGGCGGCGTACTGGGCGCGGCGCTCGTCGTCGTTGAGGCCGTGGACGATGCAGCCGACGGTCAGGCCGAGGAAGCGATAGATCTGGCCCATCCAGTCGGAGTCGCGGGAGGCCAGGTAGTCGTTGACGGTGACGACGTGCACGCCCTTGCCGGTGAGCGCGTTGAGGTAGGCGGGCAGGGTGGCGACGAGGGTCTTGCCTTCGCCGGTCGCCATCTCGGAGATCATGCCGCGGTGCAGCGTCATGCCGCCCATGAGCTGGACGTCGAAGTGACGCTGGCCGAGTACGCGCACCGCCGCCTCGCGGACCGTCGCAAACGCCTCGGGCAGGATGTCGTCGAGGGTCTCGCCCTTGGCCAGGCGGTCCTTCAGCATCTGCGTGCGTGCGCGGAGCTGGTCGTCAGACAGCGCCTTGATCTCGGGCTCGAGGGCGTTGATCTCGGCGACGGGCTTCTGGAGCCGATTGACGAAACGGTCGTTGGAGGTGCCGAACAGCTTGCGGGCGAAGGCGCCGAGCATGGTGATCCTTGACGCGATAAAGGGGACGGAGCCCGTCTTGCGACCGGGGCGGCGCGACGGTGCGAGAGGGGCTGGTCGCCGGGCCCCATTGAGATAGAGGCGAGGCCCGTCACTGTCAACGCGCGGCCGGGAATTTACCAGCAGTTCCGCGCGGTTTGCGCGGGTTTTTCATGCGTGTGCCTACGCGCCGCAGCCGCCTTGTAACCGCCGTGGCGATGTGCATTATCCCCCGACGGGGCGGCGCCTACGCCTTCCCGCATGACGGGATTTCCCCTCAGTCCTCCCCCGGAGTCTCCATGAGCCGCGCCGCTGGTACCGCATCATTTTCATTGCTCCTTGTCGCAACGCTGACGCTGTCGGCGGCAAGCATCCCGTCCGCAGCGGCGCAGACGGCGCCGAAAGCCGCCCCCACAGCCCCGGTGGCCGATCCCGTGGTCGGCCGGGTCAACGGCGAAGCTGTGCTGCGCTCGGATGTGCTGCGCGAAGCCGAGACGTTGCCGCCTCAGTTCCAACAGATGCCGATCGAGGCGCTGTGGCCGGTTCTGCTCGACCGCGTCATCGACCGCAAGCTGATCGCCGGCGCCGCGCGCAAGGACGGCCTTGCCAACGATGCCGACGTCAAGGCGCGGATGAAGGACCTCGAGGACCGCGTCCTCGAGCAGACCTTCCTCGTCAAGCGCATGCAAAAGCAGGTCACCGAGGCGGCGATGCAGAAGCGCTACGCCGAGATGATCGGCGCCATGAAGCCCGAGGCGCGCGTCCATGCGCGCCACATCCTGGTCAAGACGCGAGACGAGGCGGTCGACATCATCCGCGAGCTCGCCAAGGGCACCGACTTCGCCAAGCTTGCCGGCGAGCGCTCGCAGGATCCCAGCTCGGCCAAGGCTGGCGGCGATCTCGGCTGGATATCGAAGGAGCAGGTCGTCGGCCCGTTCGGCGACGCCGTGTTCGCCATGAAGAAGGGCGAGACCTCGCGTGCGCCGGTGCAGACCCAGTTCGGATTCCACGTCATCCGCGTCGACGACATCCAGGCCGACTACAAGCCAAGCTACGACGAAAAGCGCGACGAGATCCAGCAGGCCCTCAGCGAGGACGTCGAGGGTGCCGAGCGGTCGCGCCTGCGCAATGGCGCCAAGATCGAGCGCCTGACGCCCGATGGCTCAAAGCCGCTGCCGCCGACAGGGGCGCCGGCTCTTCCTCCCGGCCCCGGCACCCAGGGCCGATGACGCGACCTGATACGACCAGACGCTGAAAAAAGCCAATAGACAGACAAGCCGACAAGGCCGCTTCCGCCATGAACAGCACGATCTCCCCGCTCGCTCCCGAGCGGTTTCCCGATATGCCCACCATCGCCGGCGTGCGGCTCTTCACCGCCGCCTGCGGCATCCGCTACCAGGGCCGCACCGACCTGATGGTCGCCGAGCTCGCCCACGGCACCCAGATCGCCGGTGTCTTCACCCGCTCGGCGGCGGCCGCGGCGCCGGTGCTGTGGGATCAGGACTGCGCGCGGGGCGGCCGCGCCCGGGCGCTGGTCGTCAACGCCGGCAATGCCAATGCTTTCACCGGCAGGATCGGTATGGCTTCGGTGAAGCGGACCGCAGCCGCGACGGCGAAGCTTCTGCGCTGCAAGCCGACCGAGGTGTTCGTGTCGTCGACCGGCGTCATCGGCGTGCCGTTGCCGGACGACAGGATCACCGACGCGCTGCCGCAGACTCTCGCCGGCTCCGAGGTCGACTGGGAGACCGCGGCGCGCGCGATCATGACCACCGACACCTTTCCGAAGGGCTCGGCGCGGACCGCGCGCATCGGCAAGGCGACGGTCAACATCGTCGGCATCATCAAGGGCTCGGGCATGATTGCGCCCAACATGGGCACGATGCTGGGCTACGTCTTCACCGACGCGAAGCTGCCGGCGGCCGTGCTGCGCTCGCTGCTCAGGCCCGCCGCCGACCGCACGTTCAACTCGATCACCGTCGACTCCGACACCTCGACCTCCGATACGGTGCTGTTGGTCGCCACGGGTCAGGCCGAGCATCCCGCGATCCGCACCGCGGCGGACACCAAGCTCAAGGACTTCCGGCAGAAGCTCGAAGAGGTGCTGCGCGACCTCGCCCATCAGGTGATCCGCGACGGCGAAGGCGCGACCAAGTTCGTCACCATTGCGGTGACCGGCGCCAGGTCGGACGATAGCGCACGGCGCATCGGGCTTGCGGTCGCCAATTCGCCGCTCGTCAAGACGGCGATCGCTGGCTCCGACGCCAACTGGGGCCGCATTGTCGCGGCCGTCGGCAAGTCGGGCGAGCCGTGCAACATGGATCGCCTGAAGGTCGCGATCGGCGGTGTGCCGATCACCCAGGCCGGTGCCGTGCGTCCCGACTATGACGAAACGCCCGTGGCCAAGCACATGAAAGGCAGCGACATCGACATCGCCATCGACGCCGGCGCGGGTGGCCGTGGCCGCGCGACGGTGTGGACTTGCGACCTGACGCATCGCTACATCGACATCAACATCGGCTACCGGAGCTGACGGTGCCGGAGCTTGCGACGCAACGCCTCGTGCTGCGTCCCGTCGCCCGAGAGGATATCGGCCGCATCGCAACCCTCGCCGGCGATCAGCGGGTCGCCGAGATGACGCGCTCCGTTCCGCATCCCCTCACCGAGGAGAACGTCGCCGGCTGGTTCGACGGCCTTGCGACGCGCGGCGAGCGGGCGTTCGCGATCGTGCGCAAGGACGAAAGCGATCTGATCGGCGTCGTCTCGGTGACCGTAAATGAGCGCTCGGGCGACGTCGGCTACTGGCTCGGACACGAGTACTGGGGGCAGGGCTACATGAGCGAGGCGGTGCGCCGCGTCGCCCGCTTTGCCTTCGGCGACCTGAAGCTGCCGGCGCTCAACGCCGAGGTGTTCGTCGACAACGCACGTTCGGTCGGGGTCCTGGTGAAGTCCGGCTTCGACGTCGAGGGCCGCGCCATGCGGCCCGCACCTACGCGCGGCGGCGATCGCGAGGTGCTGGTGTTCCGGGCGACTCGCGCGAGCTTCGCCCGCGCGGCGCTCAGTCAGGCGGTGGGGCGGGAATGACCAAGCGAATCGTGCTGGTTGCGGCCGTCGCGCTGGTCGATGTCGACGGCCGGGTGCTGATCGCCCGGCGTCCCGAGGGCAAGCCGATGGCGGGCCTCTGGGAATTCCCGGGCGGCAAGGTCCATGACGGCGAAACGCCGGAGGTCGCGCTGATCCGCGAGCTGAAGGAAGAGCTCGACATCGACGTCGCCGAGAGCTGTCTCGGGCCGTTCGTGTTCGCGTCCCACGGCTACGCCGACTTCCACCTGCTGATGCCGCTCTATCTCTGCCGCAAGTGGCAGGGCATTCCGACGCCGCGCGAGGGACAGACCCTCAAGTGGGTGTTCCCCAACAAGCTTCGGGACTACCCGATGCCGCCGGCCGATGAGCCGCTGATCCCGATGCTGCGGGATTTTCTCTAGCTACAGCCGACCCTGCAGCGATTCGATGTAGACGGCGATGTCGTCGACCTCTCGCCCCGAAAGGCCGAGGTTCGGCATCGGCGGATGGGGATCGTTGAGCCAGGCGCGCAACGTCTGCGCCGTCCGATCCGGGCGGTTCGCAACCTGGATGAAGGGCGGCCCGGCGTCGCCGCCGCGGCCCGCCGGCTCGACGACATGGCAGGGTGTGCACCATTGGCGGGCGAGCTTGAGGCCGTTGTCGGGATTCCCCCTCGTCTGAGCCTGCGCTTCCGTCGACAGGATCAGCAACGCGGCCAGCAGAACACTCCAGTGAGCGAGGAAGCGAAGCGCCATCACAGTTTCTCCTATCGGTGGGAACATCATGACCGATTCGCTTCACGGCGCGTTGATCTTGGTCAACGGCGCGGGCGCGTCGGATCCCCGGTGGGATGCTCCGGAGCCCCCAAAGCATCGGCAAGCCGGGTCGCCGCGGCACCGGGACGCAGCGGTTTCTGCTGACTTTCGTGCGGCCGCCACGCCGCGAGATAGATTACCTCGAAGGTGGCGTGCAGGCGATGGCCGTCGGCCGGGAACGCGCGGCGATAGTGTTCGTCGGCGGCCGCGAACGTGGCGCGCGGCGTAACGCTCTTCTGCCGCAGCTTCAGCGCGCTCGTCTCGCCCATGCCGCGCAGATCGCGCATCAGCGCGAGGATATCGGAGTAGGTGACGGTCAGGAGGTCGACGTCGGCGACCGGCAGCGCGAAACCGGCGCGTCCCAGCAAATGTGCCGCATCGCGCACGTCGCAGAACGGCGACACCCGCGGACTCGCGCCGTCCGACACCGCGACGTCGGCGGCGAGCAGCGCTTGCCGTAGCTCGATCAGCGTCTCGCCGCCGAACAGACTCGCCAGCAGCAGGCCGTCGGGGCGAAGCACGCGGCGGATCTGGGCGAGCGCGCCCGGCAGATCGTTGACCCAATGCAGTGACAGGTTGCTGACGACGAGATCGAACGAGCCCTCCGCGAACGGCAGCAGCTCCTCGTCGGCGACGACCGTGAGCGGGCCCGGGTTTCGCGTCTGCGCGGCGCGCGCCATCCGCTCCGAGAGGTCGGTCCGGACGTAGAGTTCGCCGGCAACCGTCACCCGATCGCGCAGGCGCCCGTCGCGACTCCCGAGCTCGAGCGCGCGCGGAAACGGCCGCCGAATATCCGACAATCGGTCGAGCAGACGCTCGCCGATCTCGTCGAACAGGAACGCGTGGCCATCGAAGCCCGTGGCGGCGCGGTCGCGGTGTCGACGCACGACGCCGCGATCGAACGGTGCGGCCGGATTCTCGGTGTTCATTTGCTTCTTATCGCACGGGTACCGCTGCGGAACGAGCGCGCGAAGCGGGCGGTCCCGAGCTAGACTGGGGGCCGAGGGGACGATGGTTCACCACGGACTGAACTGGAGCCTTGCCAGGGGAATCGCCGCGCGGAGCCGCTCGGCCCGCTGGCTGCGAGGGCTTGGGCAGCGACTGCTCGATGTCGCCTTGCCGCCGCGGTGTCTCGCGTGCGGCACGATCGTCGCCGATGCCCGCACCCTGTGCGCGACTTGCTGGCCGGACGTCGATTTCATTGCCGCGCCGCACTGCGCGTGCTGCGGGCTACCTCTGTCGGCGGGCAACGGCGACGATCTTCTGCTGTGCGGGGCCTGTCTCGCTGCGCGCCCGCCATGGCGCCGGGCGCGCGCCGTGTTCCGCTACCGGGGCGTCGGCAGGAACCTCGTGATTTCCTTCAAGCATGGTGACCGGCTGGACGCGGCGCCGACGCTGGCGCGCTGGCTGTCCCGCGCCGGAGCCGAGCTGCTCGCCGATGCCGATCTGATCGTCCCGGTGCCGCTTCACCGCCGCCGTCTGTTCGCCCGCCGTTACAATCAGTCGGCGGTGCTGGCCTTGGCCCTGGGCAAGCTGTGCGGCATTCCGGTGGGCGTCGATGCGCTCCTCCGCGTTCGGCCGACGCCGAGCCAGGGCGGCCTCGACCGAAGGGGCCGGGCCGCCAACGTGCGTGGAGCCATCGCGGTGGCGCGTGTGACATCAATCAAAGGCCGACGCATTGTGCTGATCGATGACGTGCTCACCACGGGCGCGACGGTCGGGGTATGCGTCAGGGCCCTGCTGCGTGCCGGAGCGATATCCATCGATATACTTACACTCGCACGAGTAACTTGGGAGGAATAAGCGCCCTAGGATTTTCCTGATCGCGTCCCTATATACGTTGCGGTCCATAATCAGGTTGCGTGAATGCCGAAGATCGAGATGTACACCACGCCGTTCTGCCCCTTCTGCGTGCGTGCGAAAGCGTTGCTGAAGCGCAAGGGAGCAAACTTCGAGGAGATCGACGTCACCATGGTTCCGGGCGCTCGCGACGAAATGCTGCAACGCTCCGGCGGCCGCCGGACGGTGCCGCAAATCTTCATCGACGGTGACGGAATCGGCGGCAGCGACGAGTTGCACGCGCTCGAGTCCAAGGGCGAACTCGACCGCTTGCTCGGCGCATGACATTCACGGTCGCCTGCGTCCAGACCAATTCCGGGCGGAGTTCCGCAGAGAACATCGCCACGATTGTTGCGCAGGTACGAGAGACTCGTGCGCGCGGCGCCGAACTGATTCTCACTCCGGAAAACGTCGCGTTGTTCGAGCCCAGGAGCGATGCGCTGCGAGCCCAGGCCGAACCGTGGGACGGCAACAGCCTGGTGGCGACGTTTGCCGGGATCGCGCGCGAGACGAAAGCGTGGCTGTTGGCGGGATCGCTGCCGATTCGCGCGCCGAGCGGAAAGGTGTTCAATCGATCGGTGCTGTTCGACGACAACGGCTCGGTTGTCGCCTTCTACGACAAGATCCATCTCTTCGACGTCGACCTGCCGTCCGGTGAGCGCTATCGCGAATCGGCGACGTTCGAGGCCGGAGATCGCGCCGTCGTCGCCGATACGCCATGGGGAAAGCTCGGGATGTCGGTGTGCTACGACGTCCGGTTTCCGCATCTTTATCGGCAACTCGCCCAGGCGGGTGCACGCTACATCGTCGTGCCCTCGGCGTTTACCAAGACGACCGGGGAGGCGCACTGGCACGTGCTGTTGCGCGCCCGGGCGATAGAGGCGGGCGCGTTCGTATTCGCCGCCGCTCAGACCGGCACGCACCCGGAAGGCCGCCGCACCTTCGGCCACTCATTGATCGTCGATCCCTGGGGCGCCGTGCTCGCGGATGGCGGCGAGAGCACCGGCATCGTCACGGCTACGATCGATCCCGCGCTCGTCGACAAGGCGCGCGGTCAGGTGCCAGCCGTCAAACACCAGCCGTCGTTCGCGCCGCCGGCGCGGTAATCACGCGATAAAAAAAGCCCGCCATTTGGCGGGCTTTTTCCTGATCAGGCGGGCGTGACTACTTGTTCGGCTGCGGCGTCAGCCGGAGGTACGGCTTCACCTTCTTGAAGCCCTTCGGAAATTTCTTGTTGGCGTCCTCGTCGCTGACCGACGGGACGATGATGACGTCGTCGCCCGACTTCCAGTTCACCGGCGTCGCAACGGTGTACTTGTCGGTGAGCTGCATCGAATCGACGACACGCACGATCTCATCGAAGTTGCGGCCGGTGGTCTGCGGATAGACGATCATCAGCCGCACCTTCTTTTGCGGATCGATGACGAACACCGTGCGCACGGTGTGCACCTGGTCGTGGGCGGGATGGATCATCCCGTACAGGTTCGCGACCTTCTTCTCGGGGTCGGCGATGATCGGGTACTCGACCTTGGAGCCCTGCGTCTCCTCGATGTCGTTGATCCACCCCTTGTGGGATTCGACGGGGTCGATCGACAGCGCGAGCACCTTCACGTTTCGCTTCTTGAATTCGGGCACGAGCTTCGCGGTGTAACCGAGTTCGGTCGTGCACACCGGGGTGAAGTCCTTCGGGTGCGAGAACAGGATCACCCACGAATCGCCGGCCCAGTCGTGAAACCTGATGCGGCCCTGGCTGGTGTCGGCTTCGAAATCGGGTGCGGTATCGCCCAAACGCAACGTCATGGCAGGTCTCCGAAAGTTCAGAACGGGTGATTGGGACATGAAGGTGAGGACGGCCAAGCTACGGCGGCGGGACCCGGCCCGCAATCTCGGTTGCGCTGTCGATTGCGCGTGTGAGCCCTGCGTTTTACGGCGGTTCTCCGCCTTGAAATTACGGCGAAGGTGCGTAGATATTCGGGGTGCCCAGCCGTCCGGATGGTCCAGGAATGATTTTGTTCGATCTCGAGTGCCGCAAGGGCCATGCGTTCGAAGCATGGTTCAAGGATTCCGCCGCTTTCGACTCCCAGAGCAAGGGCGGCGATATCGCGTGCCCGGAATGCGGAACGACGAAGGTCAAGAAGGCGCTGATGGCGCCGAACATCGCGCCGTCGCGCGGGCTCAAGCGCGCCAAGGAGGGCGAGGCCGCGGCCGCAAAGACCAAGACCTACTATCAGATGGTCAAGGCGCTCCATAAGGAGGTCGCCGACAAGTGCGAGGACGTCGGCGAGCGCTTCGCCGAGGAAGCGCGCCGAATTCACACCGGCGAGGCGGAGAAGCGAGGCATCGTCGGCAAGGCGACGGTGAAGGATGCGATCGAACTGAAGGACGAGGGGGTCGAGTGCTTCCCGCTTCCTGACCTGCCGCATACCGACGCGTAAGCGCGGGCGTCGCGATTTTCCGCGAGCCTGACTAGACCGCGATCACCATGTAGTTCACGCCGGTGTCGCTGCTCAACGACCACCGATCCGACAGCGGGTTGTAGACCACGCCGGTCCGTGCCGTGACGTTCAGCCCGGCCGCTTCCAGCAACTCGTCGAGCTCCTCGGGACGCAGGAACCGCTTCCAGTCGTGGGTGCCCTTCGGCATCCACCGCAGCACGTATTCCGCGCCGACGATCGCCAGCAGGAAGCTGCGGGCGGTGCGGTTCAGGGTGGCGACCGCCATCATTCCTTCGGCATTCATCAGCGTCGCCGCGGTCGCGAGGAATCCGCGAGGATCGGCGACGTGCTCGATGACCTCGAGTGCGAACACCGCATCGAAGCGTGCGCGGTCTGCGGCGAGCTCCTCGGCGGTCGCGACGCGGTAGTCGATGGAGAGACCCATCGTTCGGGCGTGGGCCCTGGCGGCCTCGACCGTCGCGCGACCGGCGTCGATTCCGGTGACCGTCGCGCCGAGGCGGGCCATCGGCTCGGCGACGAGGCCACCGCCGCAGCCGATGTCGAGCAGGGTGAGCCCCTTGAGCGGCTGCGGGTCGGCCGGGCTGCGGCCGAAGTGCCGGACCAGCGCGTCTTTGAGAAACCCGATCCGTGTCGGGTTGAACCGATGAAGCGGCGCGAACTTGCCGCGGGCATCCCACCATTCGGCGGCCATTGCCTCGAACCGGGCAATCTCGGCCGGGTCGACGCTGGGCCGGGGCTCCGCGGACGGATCGCCGAGGTGGCTGTCTGGGTGCTCGCTCATCGCGAATTACGGCGATTTCAGGGGTCTGTGGCGGGGCGGGGCGCGGCTTGCGGCGCGCGTCGGCGGTGGAGTATGTATACGCCGCGTCCGGGCGGCAAGCGATGTGCCTGTCGTTTGCGCACCGGGCTGGCGCGGGGTGGTCTCGCGCGGCCGTTCCGGCGCTTCCCGTCACCTCAATCCCGCAGTTTCCAGCCGAGCGAACATCATGGCCCGAATCGTGCAGAAATTCGGCGGCACGTCGGTGGCCGACCTCGACCGTATCCGCGCCGTCGCCAAGCGGGTCAAACGGGAGGTCGACGCCGGAAATGAGGTCGCGGTCGTGGTCTCGGCCATGTCCGGCACCACCAACCAGTTGGTGGGGTGGGTGAACGGCGTTTCACCCCTGCACGACGCCTGCGAGTACGACGCCGTGGTCGCGACCGGCGAGCAGGTGACGATCGGCCTGACGGCGTTGGCGCTCCAGGAGATCGGGATTCCGTCACGTTCGTGGATGGGATGGCAGGTGCCGATCCGTACCGACGACGTCCACGGCAAGGCGCGCATCGAATCGATCGACGGCTCGGCGCTGCTTGAGCGCATGGCGGCGGGCGAGGTGCCGGTGGTCGCGGGGTTCCAGGGCATTGCCGCCGACGGACGCGTCACCACGCTCGGTCGCGGCGGGTCCGACATCTCGGCTGTGGCCCTCGCGGCGGCGCTGAAAGCCGATCGCTGCGACATCTACACCGACGTCGACGGGGTATACACCACCGATCCCCGCATCGTTGCGAAGGCCCGCAAGCTGGATAAAATCACCTACGAGGAGATGCTCGAGATGGCATCTCTGGGCGCGAAGGTGCTGCACACGCGGTCGGTCGAGCTGGCCATGAAGGAGCGCGTGCGGCTCCAGGTGCTGTCGAGCTTCACGGACGCCCCGGGAACGCTCGTCGTTGATGAGGATGAGATTGTGGAAAAAGCACTGGTCAGCGGCGTCACGTATTCCCGCGACGAAGCGAAGGTCACGCTGATTCGCGTTCCCGACCGGCCGGGCGTCGCCGCCGATGTGTTCGGCGCGCTCGCCGACTCGGCGATCAACGTCGACATGATCGTCCAGAACGTGTCCGAGGATGGCAAGGCGACCGACATCACCTTCACGGTCGGGCGCGCCGATCTTCCGCGCGCGATCCAGATTCTCGAGCCGAAAGCGAAGGCGCTCGGCTGCCTCGCGGTTACGCCGGATGCCAATGTCTGCAAGGTGTCGGTGGTCGGCGTCGGCATGCGTAGCCACACCGGCGTCGCGCGGACGATGTTCGAGACGCTCGCCGCCAAGGGCATCAACATTCAGGTCATCTCGACGTCGGAGATCAAGATCTCGATCCTGATCGAGGAGGCCTACACCGAGCTCGCCGTGCGCGCCCTGCACGCGGCGTATCAGCTCGACGCGGCCTGACCCATGACTCGGCCCGCCGCCGAGACGCGTCTCAACGAGCTGTGGCGGCGCGGCACCGCATTCCTTGGGACGCGCTACGCCATCCTCGGCGGCGCCATGACGTGGGTCTCCGAGCGCCATCTGGTGGCGGCGATCTCCAACGGCGGCGGCTTCGGCGTCATCGCCTGCGGGGCAATGAACCCCGAACAGCTCGCGGCCGAGATCGACGGCACCTTCGCGCTCACGAAGGAGCCGTTCGGCGTCAATCTCATCACCATGCACCCGCAGCTCGCCGAGCTGATCGAGGTGTGCATCCGCAAGGGCGTCGGCCACGTCGTGCTCGCGGGCGGCGTGCCGTCGCAGGCCTCGATCGCGCGCCTCAAGGAGGCGAAGCGCAAGGTCATCTGCTTCGCGCCGGCGCTGGTGATCGCCAAGCGGCTGGTGCGGATCGGTGCCGATGCCATCGTCATCGAGGGCATGGAAGCCGGCGGCCATATCGGCCCGGTGTCGACCAGCGTGCTGGCGCAGGAAGTGCTGCCGGCGCTGCCCGACGTCCCCGTGTTCGTGGCGGGCGGCATCGGCCGCGGCGAGGCGGTCCTCGCGTTCCTCGAGATGGGCGCGGCCGGATGCCAGCTCGGCACCCGCTTCGTGTGCGCGACCGAGTGCATTGCCCATCCGCGCTTCAAGGAAGCGTTCATCCGCGCCTCGGCGCGCGACGCGCAGCCATCGGTGCAACTCGATCCGCAGTTCCCTGTCATCCCCGTGCGTGCGCTCGTCAACCAGGCGACCGCGCGCTTCGCCGAGACCCAGCGCGAGGTGATCGACCTCTATCGCGCGGGCAAACTCGACCAGAAGGAGGCGCAGCTCAAGATTGAGCACTTCTGGGCCGGCGCGCTGAGGCGCGCGGTCGTCGAGGGCGACATCGAAAACGGCTCGGTCATGGCCGGGCAGAGCGTCGGTCTCGTCACCCGCGAGCAGCCGACGGCCGAGATTCTTGATGAACTTGTCGAACAGGCGCTCACCGCTCTTGTGGCGAGGAGCGAGAGCCGGGCAGCGGAGTGATGGAAGCCCCCGCCACCGCCGGTCCTCGTCAGCTCCTACGGCGGCTGCGCGACATGATGGCCGCCAAGGCCTCCGCGCAGGAGCGCCTCAACGAGGTCGTCCGCATCATCGCCGCCGACATGGTGGCCGAGGTGTGCTCGATCTACATCCGCCGCGCCGGCGACGTGCTCGAGCTGTTCGCGACCCAGGGCCTCAATCCCCAAGCGGTCCACCGCACCCGCCTGCGCATCGGCGAAGGTCTGGTCGGCGACATCGCCGCCCACGCCCGCCCGCTCAGCCTTTCGGACGCGCAGTCGCACCCGCAGTTCGCCTATCGCCCGGAAACGGGCGAGGAGATCTACCACTCGTTCATGGGTGTGCCGATCGTGCAGGCCGGCCGCGTCGTCGGCGTGCTCACGGTGCAGAACAAGACGCGCCGCACCTACGACGAGGACGAGGTCGAGGCGCTGCAGATCATCGCCATGGTGCTGGCCGAGCTCGCCGCGTCGGGCGAGCTTGTGACCCGCGAGGAGCGCTCGCCGCAGGAAGGCATCGCGCTGCTGCCGACCCGACTCGAGGGTGTGCGCTTCGCCGGCGGCGTCGGCATCGGCCAGGCGGTTCTCCACCAGCCGTCGATCACCATCCGTCAGATCGTCGCCGACAACCCCGAGGCCGAGCTGAAGCGACTGGAGGCGGCGGTCGCCACGATGCATGTCTCGCTCGAGGCGCTGCTCGACGGCGCCGCGCTCGGCCAGAAGGGCGAGCATCAGGACGTCCTCGAGGCCTACCGCATGATCGCGATGGACTCGGGCTGGATCGAGCGCATCCGCGATGCGGTGAGCACTGGTCTTACTGCCGAGGCCGGCGTCCAGCAAGTGCGCGAGAACACGCGCGCCCGCATGAACCAGGTCGCCGATCATTATTTGCGCGAGCGCCTCGGCGATCTCGAGGATCTCGCGGTGCGATTGCTGCAGCACCTCACGGGTGAGAGCGCGACCATGCACACCGGGCCGCTGCCCGACAACGTCGTGCTGGTGGCGCGCACCCTCGGCCCCGCCGAGCTCCTCGAATACGACACGCGCAAGGTGCGCGCGCTGGTGCTCGAGGAAGGCTCGCCGACGGCGCACGTCTGCATCGTCGCGCGCGCCCTCGACATTCCCATCCTCGGGCTGGTCAACGACGCGCTGATCCGCATCGACAACGGCGACCTGCTCATCGTCGACGCCGAGACCCAGGAGATGTTCGTCCGCCCCGGCGAGGACATCCAGCAGGTCTACAACACGGCGATGAGCGCCCGCGCCCAGCAGCGTCAGCGCTACGCCGCCATCCGCGAGCGTCCGGCGGTGAGCCGCGACGGCGCGCGGGTGAAGCTCCTCGTCAACGCCGGCCTCGAGCTCGAGGTCGAGCAGCTCGGAACCGTCGGCGCCGAAGGCATCGGTCTCTATCGCACCGAAATCCCGTTCATGGTGCGCGCGGCCTATCCCGAGGTCGAGGCGCAGATGGCGCTCTATCGCACCGTCTACGAGAAGGCCAGCGGGCGCACCGTTGTCTTCCGCACGCTCGACGTCGGCGGCGACAAGGTGCTGCCGTACTTCGACCGGCTCGGCGACGAGAATCCGGCGATGGGCTGGCGCGCCCTGCGCATCGCGCTCGATCGGCCGGCGATGCTGCGCAATCAGTTGCGCGCGCTGATCCGCGCCGCCGAGGGGCGACCGCTCTCGATCATGTTCCCCATGGTCACCGAGGTCGCCGAGTTCGATCAGGCGAAGGCAATCCTCAACTTGGAGATCGAGCGCGAGCGCGGGCGCGGCAACGCGCTGCCCGCCGAGGTGAAGGTCGGCGCGATGATCGAGGTCCCGGCGCTCCTGTTCCAGCTCAAGGCGCTGCTTGCGCGGGTCGACTTCCTGTCCGTCGGATCGAACGACCTCTTGCAGTTCCTGTTCGCGGCCGATCGCGGCAATCCGCGGATCGCAACGCGCTACGATCCGCTGTCGCCGGCGGCGCTGCGCGTCTTCGCGACCCTGATTCAGGCCTGTGACGCCGCGCGCGTGCCGCTGTCGATCTGCGGCGAGATGGCGGGCACTCCCCTCGAGGCGATGGCGCTCGTCGGGCTCGGCATCCGTTCGCTCTCGATGTCGCCGCTCAGCGTGCCTCCGGTGAAGGCAATGATCCTGTCGCTCGATGCCGACGGGGTACGCCGCTACATCGTGTCGCTGCTCGATTCTCCCGACCGCAGCCTGCGCGACAAGCTCAGGGCGTTCGCCCGCGATCACGGCGTCGCGCTCTGACCCGCGCCTTTCGTTAGCGAATCGTAAGCGTTTGAGCAGTAAAACGCCTTGCCGGAGCAGGGGCGCTGCGGCTTAGTATAGGCGTCATTTTTCAGGAATTTTCGAGACTTACCGTGGCCGACAACGCGCGACTGCAAAGCACAACACCATCCGCCGGAGGCTCGGCGGTCGGACGTGAGCTCAGGGAGTCCCGCGAAGCGCTCGGCATCACGATTCCGCAGTTGGCCGATGCGCTGCGGATCCGCGCCGCGCACATCGCCGCCCTCGAGGAAGGACGCTTCAACGATCTGCCGGGACGCCCGTACGCGTTTGGGTTCGCGCGGTCGATCGCACGTCACCTCGGTCTCGATCCCGAAGTCGTCGCGGCGCGGCTGCGCGACGAGGTGATGGGAACCTCGGCGCCGGTCGAGCTCGTGTTTCCGGAATCGACCGAGGACAAGCGCCTGAGCCGCACCGGGTGGGTGCTGATCTCTCTGGTCGCGGTGGTCGTCGCCTATGGCGGCTGGATCATGGTCGGCAACCGTACCGACAATGCGCCGGCGGAATTCTCGTCGGATGCTCCGCCTACCCACCAGGTGCCCGAAACCGTCGTCCAGGCGCCCGCCGCGGAGCCCTCGGCGGCACAGCCCAATGAAACCACTCCATCCGCGCAGGCCGGCGCGCAGCCGTCCGATGCAACCCCCGCGGGCACCGATGCGACATCGGCGCCGCCGGGCCAGTCTCCCGCCGCTCCGCGCGCCGACGCGAATGCGCCCGCGTCAGCGGCGCCGCAGACCGCTACTCCTTCCACCGCTGCGCCCGCCGAGAGCACGGACGAGGTCGACTCGACCCCTGAGCCGACCGACGTCTCGAGCGCTCCGGCGGCGACCTCCGCCGCCCGCATCGTCATCTCCGCGCGTCAGGAAGCCTGGGTGCAGATCCAGGGCAGCAACGGCACAACCGTGTTCGCGCGCACGATGCGCGCGGGCGAGACTTACCCTGTGCCCGATCAGCGCGGCCTGCGCCTGACCACGGGCAACGCCGGCGGTATCGATATCGTGGTGGACGGGAAGCCGACGCCGTCGCTGGGCGGAGTGGGCTCCGTCAAGCGGAACGTTTCGCTCGATCCCAACCGGCTCAAGTCCGGCGCCCTCGAATAACCCCAATCCGAGCGCCATATAAACGGGGAAGGCGCGCTTTCCCGGGCCTTTGGCGTGGGTTATAAGGACCGGGCCGCGTTGATTCGGTCCGCGGCCCCTGAGGATGCATCATGAGCGTACGACCGTTCCGCGACATCAAGCGGCGCACGAGCCGCCAGATTCGGGTGGGCTCCGTGGCGGTGGGCGGTGACGCGCCGATCACCGTGCAATCCATGACCAACACCCTGACGACCGATGTCGCCGGCACGGTCGCGCAGATTCGCGCACTCGAAGAGGCCGGCGCCGACATTGTCCGGGTCTCGTGCCCCGACGAGGAGTCTTCGGCGGCGCTCAAGGACATCGTGCGCCAGGTCAAGGTGCCGATCGTCGCCGACATCCACTTCCACTACAAACGCGCCATCGAGGCCGCCGAATCCGGCGCCGCCTGCCTGCGTATCAATCCGGGCAACATCGGCGGCAAGGATCGCGTGAAGGAGGTCGTCAAGGCCGCCCGCGACCACGGCTGCTCGATGCGCATCGGCGTCAATGCCGGCTCGCTCGAGCGCGAGCTCCTGGAGAAGTACGGCGAGCCGTGCCCCGAGGCGATGGTCGATTCGGCGCTCAAGCACATGCGGCTGTTGGAAGACGAGGGCTTCCACGAGTTCAAGATCTCGGTCAAGGCGTCGGACGTGTTCCTCGCCGTCGCGTCGTACCGCGCGCTGGCCAAGATCTGCGATTACCCGCTTCACCTCGGCATCACCGAGGCCGGCGGCCTGCGCACCGGGACCGTGAAGTCCTCGATCGGCATGGGCGTCATGCTGTGGGAAGGCATCGGCGACACCATCCGCGTGTCGCTGTCAGCCGACCCGGTCGAGGAGATCTACGCGGGCTTCGAGATCCTGAAGGCGCTGGGCCTGCGTCACCGCGGCGTCAACGTCATCGCCTGCCCGTCGTGCGCGCGCCAGCAGTTCGACGTCATCAAGACGGTCGAGGTTCTGGAGCAGCGGCTCAAGCACATCACCACGCCGATGACCGTCTCGGTGATCGGTTGCGTCGTCAACGGCCCGGGCGAGGCCCGCGAGACCGACATCGGCCTCACCGGCGGCGGCCAGGGCAAGCACATGCTCTACGTCGGCGGCGTGCCGCAGGAGAAGACCACCACCGCCGAGATGCTCGACAAGCTGGTCTCCATGATTGAGGAGAAGGCGGCGCGCATCGAGGCGGCCAACGCGGGTGAGCGCGAGCCGGCCCGGACGTCGGCCTAGCGAGAGAGACCAGTGCAGAAGCTTCAGCCCGTCCGGGGCACACACGATTTGTTGCCCGCCGATATGGCGCGTCATCGGCGCGTGATCGAGACCGCGCGCGATCTCGCGCAGCTTTACGGTTACGACCAGGTCGCGACGCCGATCTTCGAATTCACCGAGGTGTTCAAGCGCACGCTCGGCGACACCTCCGACGTGGTCACGAAGGAGATGTACACCTTCACCGATCGCTCCGGCGACGAGATCACGCTGCGGCCTGAGGGCACGGCGGGTGTCGCGCGCATGGTGATCGCCGAAGGCCTCACCCAGAGCACACCCCTGAAGTACTTCTATGCCGGGCCGATGTTCCGCCACGAGCGGCCGCAGAAAGGCCGCCTGCGCCAGTTCCACCAGATCGGCGTCGAGCTCCTGGGCGTGACCGGACCGCAGGGCGACATCGAGGTACTGGCGCTCGCCAAGCACATCCTCGACGCGCTCGGTCTCGGCGACAAGACGACGCTCGAGCTCAACACGCTCGGCGACACCGAGAGCCGCACCGCGTACCGCAAGGTTCTGGTCGAGTTCCTCGAGCAGCACATCGACAAGCTGTCGGAAGACAGCCGCCAGCGGCTCACCCGCAATCCGCTGCGCGTGCTCGATTCCAAGGACGAGAACGACAGGCGCATCGTCGCCGACGCGCCGCTGTTCTCGGACCATCTGTCGGACTCCGCGCGCGCGTTCTTCGACGAGGTCCGTGCCGGCCTCGACCGCATCGGCATCGCCTACAAGGTCAACCCGCGCCTCGTGCGCGGTCTCGACTACTACTGCCACACCGCGTTCGAGTTCACGACCGACGCGCTCGGTGCCCAGGGCACCGTGCTCGCGGGCGGCCGCTACGACGGCCTGATCGAGACAATGGGCGGCGCCGCGACGTCGGGCGTCGGCTGGGCAGCGGGCGTCGAGCGCCTCGGCATGCTGGCGGGCGATCCGCCGGCGGCACCCCGGCCGATCGCCGTGGTTCCGCTCGGCGCTGCGGCGGAGGCCAAGGCACAGGTCCTCGTGCAGGAGCTGCGTCGTTCCGGTGTCGCCGCCGATCTCGGCTACTCGGGCAATCTCGCGCGGCGGCTCAAGCGCGCCAACCGCATCAACGCGCGCTCCGCCGTGATCATCGGCGACGACGAGCTGGCCAAGGGCGTCGCCACCGTCCGCGACCTCGATTCCGGCACGCAGGAGACGGTGCCGCTCGCGGCGATCGCGGAGCGGTTCCGCTCGCAAGCCTAGCGATGAACGACGCGGCCGCAGGCGCTTCCCGGGCCGCAGTCGCGGAGACGCCCGGCTTCATCCTGGTCGGCGTGGCGCGTGACCGCATCTCCGCGACCGCCGCGGAGGCGCTGGTCCTCGATCCGGCGCACGCGCCGATGTTCCTCGACCGCCTCATAGCTTCCGGCTTCGGCAATATCGTCCTCATCGCCACCTGCGACCGCATCGAGGCGGTCGGCTATCAACGGTCGAGCGGTGCGTTCGTGGAGGCATTCGTCACGTCGCTGGCGACCATCGCCGGTGTCGAGACCGAGATGGTCCGCCGGTCGGTTCATCGCTTCGAGGATGCCCGCGCGGTCGAGCGCCTGATGGCGATCGCCGGCGGCATCGAAAGCACGCTGCCCGGCGAGCCCGAAGTTCTCGCGCAGGTGCGCGAGGCCGTCGCCGCGGCGGCGGCGCTCGAACTCGTCGGGCCGGAGCTCGATCGCCTGACGCAGTCGGTCCTCGCGTTCGGCAAGCGGGTGCGCACGGAAACCGACGTCGGCCGGCACGTGGTGTCGATCGCATCGGCCGCGGTCGGCGTCGCCCGCGAGGTGTTCGGCGACGTCGCGTCGGCATCGGCGCTCGTCGTCGGCGCCTCCGAAGCGGCGATGGTGATCGCCGGCCGGTTGCGCGACGCAGGTCTCCATCGCCTCACCGTGACCGACCCGAGCGAGGGACGAGTCGCCGGTCTTGCCCGCGAGATCGGCGCCCGCGTGGCGCCTTACGCGGGGATCGAGGCCGAGCTCCCCGAGGCCGACATCGTCATCGCCGGCGTCGGCCGCGGCGGCTATGTGCTCGACGTGCCGCGGGTCGATGCGGCGCTGCGCCGTCGCCGTCGGCGGCCGATGTTCCTGGTCGATGTCGCGGTCCCCGCCGACATCGCGCCCGACGTCCATCGCCTCGACGGCGCGTTTCTCTACACCTTCGCCGATCTCGAGCGCATCGCCGAGCAGGGTGTCGCGCGCCGCCGCGAGGCCGCCGCGGAAGCATCGGCAATGGCCGCGGAAGCGGCCGCCGAGTTCCTGCTGTCCGAGGCCGAGCGGGCAGCGGTGCCGGCGCTGCGGGCGCTTCGCGATCGCTTCGAGCAGGCGCGGGCGGAGCTGCTGACCGAGCGGCCGGGTCTCTCGGCCGATGAAGCGACCCGCCTGCTGGTCGCCCGGCTGCTGCACGGCCCGGCGCTCGCGCTCAAGGCGATGGCGCGCAGCGGCGAGCGGGAAGCCCTTGACGCCGCCACGCTGGTGCGCATCATCGCGCGACTTTTCGGCTCCGGAAATTCTGGGGAGCATCCTGGGGCCCCGAAGCCGCCGAAGGAGGGCGCGTGATTCAGGAGGAAACGCTTAACCGGCTGATCGCCCGGCACGAGGAGCTGGCGGCGCTGCTCGCCGCGCCGAATGTGCCGTCGAAGGACATCGCCCGCCTGTCGAAGGAATATTCGGAACTGACGCCGGTCGTCGACCGCGTCCGCGAGCTGCAGCGCGCCCGCACCGAGATGGCCGATCTCGAAGCGCTCGTTGCCGACGCGTCCTCGGACTCCGACATGCGCGAGCTCGCCAAGGCCGAGGCCGAGGATCTCGCGGGCCGCGTGCCGACCCTCGAGCGCGACATCCAGCGCGCGCTGATCCCGAAGGACGAGGCCGACGCGCGCAACGCCATCCTCGAAGTCCGCGCCGGCACCGGCGGCGACGAGGCCGCGTTGTTCGCGGCCGAGCTGTTCGGGATGTACCAGCGCTATGCCCAGCTTCACCGTTGGCGCTTCGAGATCATGAGCATCTCGGAGAACGACATCGGCGGCTACAAGGAAGCCTCGGCGACGATCACCGGCACTAACGTGTTCGCGCGCCTCAAGTTCGAATCCGGCGTCCATCGCGTCCAGCGCGTGCCGGCGACCGAGACCCAGGGGCGCATCCACACGTCGACGGCGACCGTCGCGGTGCTTCCCGAGGCGGAAGAGG